>Ga0187781_10002156_pt1 | contig 15038 bp, 10 predicted proteins | sample 0715_SJ02_MP02_2_FD_132447 | JGI IMG/M metagenome (GOLD analysis project Ga0187781, IMG submission 132447) | Tropical peat soil microbial communities from peatlands in Department of Meta, Colombia - 0715_SJ02_MP02_20_MG | ecosystem: Environmental > Terrestrial > Soil > Wetlands > Peat | place...
ACTGACATTGAGTGCCGCGTTGCTTGTTTTTGGAGCGTTGGCGTTGCCGGCGAGTGCGCAAACCGAGCAGCGCGGCGCTGCCAGCATTCACACGCTCAAGAATGCCACCCCGATCGTCAAGCCGGCGGCGTGTAACGGCACCACGGGCTATTGCGGCTGCGGTCCGGGCTGGATCAGCGCCTGCGCTCCCAGGTGCTGCCGCTGCGTGCCCTGCTGGTAGGCGTAGAGATCGTTTGTTCTGCCAAAACGGCGAAGCCGCTGTCACGCGGCTTCGCTTTTTGCGTGCATATTGCCGTTCAAGCGTGCGGCAGCGCATGAGCGGACGTTACGGCGCGGCCAGCCCCAGCGAATTCAAATACGCGCCGTTGATGCGCACATTCTTGAACCTCACGCCTTCGAGATAGGCGTTGAGGATTGTCAGCGCCTGCGTGCGCGGCGGCAGCGCGCCGGAATCGATCGTGTCGGTACTGCCGATCTGCGCGATCAAGTCCCAGCCGGCCGGCTTTGCAACGGAGACCACCGCGGTCTCCGTATCGAGGCTCTTATAGGGCCAGAACACCCAGCCGATGCCGAACTGCTCGTGCAGTTCGCGGAAGCGCACGTTCCACTGATTGTTCATTTCGCCGGTCTCGCCGATCAGGATCGGCACGTTCCAGCGCTTGCTGAAATTCAGATAGCTCTGCAGCGCGTCGCGTGTCGGCTTGGCCCAGAATTTGTGATAGGTGTAGACCGTATTCGCGTCAAACGGCCGGCCGAACATCGCAAAGCTCGTGCTCCACTGCCCGCCGGCGAGCAGCACCACGTGATGGGTGTCGACGCCGCGGATGGCCTCGACGATCTCACGATAGAGCGGCTCGAGCCGCGGATTGAGATAAGCCTCGTCGCTATAGGGCGAGATCGGTTCGTTCAGAAGATCGTAGCCGAGCACCGCCGGCTCGTCGCGATAATGCGCCGCGATCGCCTTCCACAGCGCCACCGTGAGCTCGCGGTGGCGCGGCACATAGAATGTCAGCGGAAAGCCCGTGCCGTCGTCGTGATTGACGCCGGTCTGCCCGCCCGGCGCCGCGTGCAGATCGACGATGACGCGCAAGCCTGCCTCGCGGCACCAGCCCACCAGGGCGTCGAGCAGCGGCCAGCCGGGCCCTTCGAATTTGTCGGCGCTGCCGTCCTCGGCCGCGCCCGGCTCGACGAACAGCCGCCAGTGCAGCGGCACGCGCACCGTGTTGAAGCCCGCCGCCTTGATGAAACGGATGTCGTCCCGCGTGACGTAATCCTCGCGGAACGCCGTCCAGAAGCGCGCGGCCTCTTCCGGCCCGACCAAAGCTTCGATCACCTCCGCGATTTCCGAGGGTGCGCGCTTGCGCGCGAACCTGAACATGTAGCCTTCGGGCACCAGCCAGTTGCCGAGATTGATCCCCTTGACTGCAAAGCGCTCGCCTTGCGCATCGACAAGTCGGGCGCCGTCGGCATGGATGAAATTCGGCGCCGCGGCACGCGCCGGCGCGCTGACGAGGGCGAGCGTGATGAGAAGCGCGACAACGGCGCAACAGCAAAACCGCATTCTCATACGTTTACCAAGCTCAAGGCGTCCCCCGCGGCATCGTTGGAGCGGCTGTCGTGACCGTTGCCCTTTGAAAATACTAAACTAAAAAGACCCTCGCCAATGAATTTCGTGAAAGCCCTGCGCGCAAAGCGCGAAAGCTAAGGTCAACGCACAGCATGTCCGGCATGCCGCTCCTCCAGGCGCTTCTGCTCCTTGCCTCCCTGATCGCGCTGATCGCGCTTGCCCAGGCGCGGCTGTTGCATGCGTTCCTGGCGATTGTGGTGGTGGCGTCGGGGTTCGGGTTGGCGGCCGGCTTCTCCACCGCTTTTGTCGGCAAGGCCTTCGGCTCAGGCTTTGCGCAGGCGATCTATTCGCCGGGACTGGTCATTGTCGCCGCCGGCTTTGTCGCCGGCCTTGCCGAGGCGACCGGCGCTTCCGGCTCGCTCGCGGCCAGGATCGCCTCTTCGACCGGTTCCTGGCGCTTCGCCGGCGCGACGCGATTGCCGGCGCTGTGCGGGCTCATTGCCGGGCTGGCGTCGTCGCCTTCGACTGCCTTCGCGGTCCTCACCCCCCTCCTGCGCGCTTTCACCGGCGCCGCCGCTCCGCCGCAAAAACGCGGCGCCGCGCCGGCGGCGCTGGCGCTGGCGATTTCGGCAAGTCACGGGCTTGTGCTCATCTCGCCGGTGCCGATCGCCGCCGCTTCGATTCTCGATGCGCCCTGGAGCCGGGTCGCGCTGATTGGCGCGCCGCTTGCCGTTTTAATCGCCGGCCTCGGCGCGGCGTGGTCGCGCTGGCTTTCGGTTGCCGACGCGGCACTGCCCGCGCCGCTGCCGGAATCGTCCGCCGCGCAAAAGGGCAACGCCTGGTCCGCCGCCGTGCTTGTGCTCGCGACCGCAATCCCGCTCGCGCTCCTCATCGTGCAATCGCTCGGCGACATCCCGAGCGAGCCGCTCGGCGGCGGCACCGCGCGCGAGATGGTGATCGGCGTTGGCCGCCCTCTGGTGCTGCTCGTGGTCGGCGTCGGCATCATGGCGATCGGCACCGCGCGGCTTACGGGCAAGCTCCTCGCCGACGACGCGTGGAACACGCGCGTGCTTGGCGCCATCGCGGGCCTTCTTCTCACCGTCGGCGCCTCAGGCGGCCTGCAGCGGCTCTGCCAGGAAACCGGCATGGCCGAATTGCTCGGCGAGCATGTCGGCTCTTGGCACGTTTCCTGGCATCTCTCCGGCGCGAGCGGCCTGCTGGTGATTTTTCTCATTGCCGCGACCATCAAGACCCTGCAAGGCTCCTCGCTCGTCGCCGCCATCACGGCCGCCGGCATCGCACAGCCTTTGCTGATCCCCTTCGGCCTCGACGCCGCGAACGCCCGCGCGCTCGCAGCGCTTGCCGTCGGCGCCGGCGCCATGACCGCCTCCCACATCAACGACGATTATTTCTGGCTGGTCTCGGTCGGAAGCGGCATCCGCCCGCTGCGCGCGCTCGCCGTGCTCACCGCCGGTACGCTGGTGCAGGGCGTCGTGGCGTTGGCGGTTCTCATGACTGTCGGCGCACTGATCTTCGGCCGCTGAAGAAAGTCCACGCGCTCGATATCTCGTCACCGCCGGGCTTGACCCGGCGGTCCATGCTGAAATGCTGCACGATCGACCCCCCCATGGATTGCCGGATCAAGTCCGGCAATGACGAGGCTGGCAAATGATCGTCACCGATATAGAGATATAACTTGACTTAATGTCACCGATTATGTTACGAATGGTTACCCTGCTCACCAGAGGGCGCCTTTCGCGAGGGCACTTTCGAAGGACGGAGCAGGATGCGGTGCCCGCGCGCGGATGAATGCGATCCGCTCCCGGGCGGCTCTGGGGTACCGGTCGGCCGGCAAAAGGACCGGTCCGCACGGAGCGTGCTTAACTCAAGGCGAGTGCGGCGAACGGGCAAAACACCTGGGCGCTGCGTCTTGAGGAAACCCGGTTCTGGAGCTGAGCCATCGGGGTGATAGCCGGTGGCGAGTGCCGCGGCGTGGCGCCGGAAGGCGGGCGCGCCCCGAGTTGGCGCGCAGCCGCGCTTTCAGGCGCCGGCGGATGGCGACATTCGCTGGTGCTGCGCGGACATGGTTGGCATGCGCCTTTCGGCGCTTCGCCTCCCTCTTATTGGCGAATAGGGAATGGCGAATAGAGCAGTGACCCCTATTCGTTACTTGCCCATTCGCACAACAAAGCTCGGACGCAAAACGCGCCGCGAGGACGATTTCTCATGTCGTCATTGCCGGGCTTGACCCGGCAATCCATGCGGGGCGCTCGCTTGCTGGGACTTACGGCATCGTTTTGATTCGCTGCACTTCAGCATGGACCACCGGGTCGAGCCCGGTAGCGACGAAGAAGATGGTGACAAGGAGGAAGACGCGGGCGTCCGCGCCACTCGCCACCCCCGGACCGCCGCGCTAAGCTTCCGGTCAAAATTGGGATGGAGAACAATGCTCATCAGCGCGCGCATACTTCTACGCGCCGAACAAAGCAAAATTCGCGAATGACCAGCCGCAAATCCCCCGAACAACTGCGCAGCTACCGCTGGCTCGGGCCCGATACGCTGCGCGCGTTCGGCCACCGCTCGCGCTTGAAGCAATTCGGCTACGACCGCGACGATTGGGCCGGCAAGCCGGTGATCGGCATCCTCAATACCTGGAGCGAGATCAATCCCTGCCACGGCCATCTTCGCGAGCGCGCCGAAGATGTGAAACGCGGCGTCTGGCAAGCCGGCGGTTTTCCGATCGAGCTGCCGACGATGTCGCTTGCCGAGCCGTTCGTCAAACCTTCGACCATGCTCTACCGCAATCTGCTCGCGATGGAATGCGAGGAGCTCTTGCGCAGCCATCCGATCGACGGCGCGGTGCTGATGGGCGGCTGCGACAAGACCACGCCGGGCCTGATCATGGGCGCGATCTCCATGGGGCTGCCGGCGATCTATGTGCCGGCCGGGCCGATGCTGCGCGGCAACTGGCGCGGCCACACGCTCGGCTCGGGCTCCGACGCCTGGAAATACTGGGACGAAAAACGCGCCGGCGTGATCGGCGAAGCGGAATGGGGCGAGATCGAGGGAGGCATCGCCCGCTCGTTCGGCACCTGCATGGTGATGGGCACCGCCGCCACCATGATGGCAATCGCCGAGGCGCTGGGCCTGACGCTGCCCGGCGCCTCCTCGATTCCGGCGCCTGACGCCGGTCATCCGCGCATGTGCGCCGCGAGCGGCCGCCGCATCGTCGACATGGTGTGGGAGGATCTGACGCCGCGGAAAATCCTCTCGCCCGCCGCTTTCGATAATGCGATCCGCGTGCACATGGCGCTTGGCGGCTCGACCAACGCCATCATCCATCTCATCGCCATGGCGCGCCGCGCCGGCGTCGCCCTCGACATGGCGCGCTTCGACGCGATTTCGCGAACGGTGCCGGTGATCGCCAACATCACGCCGTCCGGTAAATATCTGATGGAGGATTTCTTCTATGCCGGCGGCTTGCGTGCGCTGATGGCGGTGATGCGCGCGCAGCTCGATCCAGACTGCCTCACGGTCACCGCCGGCACGCTCGGCGACAATATCGACGGCGCCGTTGTGCACCTGCCCGACGTGATCCACGCGCTCGATGCGCCGCTCTATGCGGAAGGCGCGACCGCCGTGCTCACCGGCAATCTTGCGCCGCGCGGCTGCGTGATGAAGCCCGCCGCCGCCGATAAGCGCTTCCTCAAGCATCGTGGCCGCGCGCTCGCGTTCGAGAATTACGATCAGATGGCGCGCGAGGTCGAGCGTGACGATCTCGAGGTCACGCCTGATCACGTGCTGGTGCTGAAGAATGCCGGCCCGAAAGGCGGGCCCGGCATGCCGGAATGGGGCATGCTGCCAATTCCAAAAAAGCTCGTGAAATCCGGCGTGCGCGACATGGTGCGCATTTCCGACGCGCGCATGAGCGGCACGAGCTACGGCGCTTGCATTTTGCACGTGGCGCCGGAGAGCTTTGTCGGCGGCCCGCTCGCTCTGGTCGAGACCGGCGATGAGATCGAAATCGATGTCGCCGCGCGCCGCATCCACCTGCACGTCAGCGACGACGAGCTCGCGCGCCGCCGCGCCGCCTGGACGCCACCGCCGCCGCGTTACGCCCGCGGCTATGGCGCCATGTATTCGCAGCATATCGGCCAGGCCGACGAAGGCTGCGACTTCGACTTTCTGCAAGGCGCGGCGCCTGTGGCCGAGCCGGAGATTCACTGACTGTCATTCCGCGGCGCCGGCGCCGGATATTCATTACGCGTCATTCCGGGCCGAGCGCAGCGAGAAGCCCGGCGTCCATAGCCACAATCGTTGCAGGAAGGTTGAGGTCGTTCTGCAGTGTCAGCGTAGATTCCGGGCTCGCGCCTGCGGCGCGCCCCGGAATGACCGGCTCACCCTGCCGACAACAGCACGGCGCGGCATTCGCCGAAGCCGATGCGCGGATAATTTTGTTTGGAGCAAAAGCCTTTGAAAATAATCTCGTCGCCGTCCTCGATGAAGCCGCGCTGCTCACCGGTCGGCAGCGCGATCGGCTCGCGCCCGCGCGCGGTGAGCTCGAGCAGACTGCCCCAGCTGTCCTTCTCCGGCCCGGACACCGTTCCCGAGCCGACGAGATCGCCAATGACAAGATTGCAGCCGTTGCAGGTATGATGCGCGACCATCTGCGCCACGGTCCAATAAGTCGTCGCAAACGAGGTGCGCGTCAGCCGCTGCGGCGCGAGGCCTTTGCTGCGCATGGCGCCGGTCGCAAGATAGGCTTCGAGCGTGATGTCGAGGCCGCCGCGCGCCTGATCGTCGGCGTCGGTGAGATAAGGAAGCGGCGCCGGGTCGCCCTGCGGCCGCGCGAAAGCCGCGATGCGGAACGGCGCCAGCGCTTCCTGCGTCACCACCCAGGGCGAGACCGTGGTCGCGAAATTCTTGCCGAGGAACGGCCCGAGCGGCTGGTATTCCCATGCTTGCACGTCGCGCGCCGACCAGTCGTTGAGCAGACAAAAACCGAAGATATGCTCCGCCGCCCTGCCGACCGGCACGGTTTCGCCGAGTGCGGTCGGCGTGCCGATATACATGCCGAGCTCGAGCTCGAAATCCATGTTGCGCGACGGCCCGTAGCTCGGTGCCGATTCGTTCGGCCCTTTGCGCTGGCCTTGCGGGCGCTTCACCGGCGTGCCGCTGACGCGCACCGACGAGGCGCGGCCGTGATAGGCGACCGGCACGTATTTGTAGTTCGGCAACAGCGGATTGTCCGGGCGGAAAGCGCGGCCGGCATTGGTGGCGTGAAACACCGACGCGTAAAAATCGGTGAAGTCGCCGATTGCGACCGGCAGCAACAGTTCGGCCTTCGCCATCGGCGACAAATGCTGGGCCAGGCTCTTGTCGCCGTGCTCGGCGCTGAGCCCGCGCGACAAGGCAAGCCGCAAGGCCGACCACGCCTCCGGCCCAAGCGCCATCAGCGCATTGAGATTCGGTGCCGCACAAGCCTTGGCTGCCACGGCACCAGCGCCGCCGAAGGAAGCGGATGCGGCGACGACGTCCAGAATCTGATCGCCGATCGCAACGCCGACGCGCGGACTTGCGCCCGGCGACGGCCGAAACATGCCGAAAGGCAGATTCTGAATCGGGAAGTCGCCGTCGGGCGCGTTTGCCGTCTCGACAAAGCTTCGCCGTGCGGGATCGTGCGTCTCGTTGAGGGTTGCGGTCATAGAACGATGGTTATTCGGAAGTCGCCGCAACTGCAACCGCTCGTCCCTGCGAAGGCGCGGACCCAGGAGGGCCGCACGCATTTGCTCTGGATTCCCGCCTGCGCGGGAATGAGCGGAGCAATGCCCGCACAGAAATCACGAAGCCCCCGCCCCGCCGCGCGGACGCGCTTCGCGCCGGCGCAGCAGATTCTCGCTCTGCCGCCGCTTGCCTTCGGCATCGATGACGCGGGCGAGCTCGGCATAGTGGGCCATCAATTTGCGGAAATCGGCGAGATCGAGAATGAGCAGGGTCGAGGCCTTGGTGGTCGCGACATTGGCGGTGCGAATCGAATCGCCCAAAAGCGCAAGCTCGCCGAAAAAGGCGCCGACCCCGAGCCGCACCGGCGTCGGCTCGACATCGACCTCGACCTCGCCGGCGGCGATGAAATACATGCAATCGCCGACCCGGCCGCGGCGAATGACGGCGGTGCGCTCGGGAACTTCCACCCGGCGCAGCATGTGCGTGATCTCGGTGATCGCCGTGGGATCGAGCGTCTGGAAGAACGGCACCTTGCTGACCAGGTCCCAGGTCTCGATGAAGTTGCGCCGCCGGCTTTCGTTGGCGAAGCCGGTCGCCAAAATACCGGTCCACAGTCCGAAGGTGGCGATGCCGCAGATCATCACCACCGCGCCGATCAGATGACCGAGACCGGTCTGTGGCACTTCGTCGCCGTAACCCGTGGTGGTGAGCGTGACCACCGCCCACCACAAAGCCGCCGGCAGCGTGCCGAAGGCCGCCGGCTGGCCGTGGCGCTCGATCACGTGCATGGCGGCGGAAGCAAGAAACAGCACGATCAGAAACAACACCAGGACGCTTGCCAGCGGCTTGGCTTCGAGCACGAACACGCGCCCAAGCTGAGCGAAACCCGGCGAATCCTGCCCGAGCTTGAGCACCCACAGCGACCCGAACAGCCAGGCGCTCTCCGGCGCCACGCCGCAGGCAAGCGCAATGGGAACCGGCAGAACGCCCAGAACGTCGACGAATCCCGAAAGCGAGAACACATGCTCCCGGCCCGTTCCCGCGGCCCAGGCAGCGTGCAGGCGCAGCGCCGCCTCGACAGCGAAAAAGCCAAGGCAGCACCACAGGCACACGCGCAGCCAAAAACCGGCGGCGCCGCGCAGTTCCGGCACCGTGTAGGCGGTCATGGCAATCACGCCGGCTGCGATGACCAGGTAGCGCGCCGGCAGCCAGGCGCCGAAACGGCGAAGCGGTGCGCTATACTGCGCCAGATTGGAGAACGTGCCCTGCCGCATTACGCGTGCCTGATCGTCAGTGTCGCCATTGTTTGCTCGGCCTGATTGACAAAGTACGCCGTCGGGGTGCGTACCTCCAGTCGAAATTACGATACGGAACGCCGGTGACGGCGCGGAGGGAATGATGCATTGGAGCGATCTATTCAACAGCGGCGCGTCGCTGTTCATCGTGGCGACCGCGTCGACCAAAACGATGGTGCCGCTGCGCATCCTCGCCATCGCGACGAATTGCATCCTCATCACCTATTTCACGGTGATGCATGCCTGGGTGCCGCTGGCGCTGCAAGCTTTCGCCCTGCCGCTCAACGGCTGGCGGCTCTATCAAATGGTCGTGCTGATCAGGAATGTGCGGGACGCCATCCGCGGCAAACCGTCGCTCGACTGGCTCAAGCCGTTCATGTCGGAGCGGCACTTCCGCAAGGGCGACCTGCTCTTCGCCAAGGGCGAGGCCGCCGACGAGATGTTCTACACCATGACCGGGCGCTATGTGCTGGTGGAGCTCGGCATCGAAATCCAGACCGGGCATCTGGTCGGGGAACTTGCGATGCTGGCGCCGGACAACCGCCGCACCGCGACGCTCGAATGCATCGAGGAGGGCAACGTATTGTCGATCACCTACGAGCAGGTCGAGGAGCTTTATTATCAGAACCCGACCTTCGGCTTTTATTTCCTGCGGCTCGCCACCGCGCGCTTGTTCGACAATGTAAGCCGCATGGAAGGCGAATTGGCGAGGCGCCAGGCGGCTATCACGGCCGTCGCCGCCAATCCTTAAGTTCATGACGGCTGTGCGCAACGCCACCTCAAGCCTCGCAACGAGCCGGTCCTCGGGAGCCATGCAGCAGAAAGAGATTTCACGGATCGAGCTTGCGCGCTATCTGATCTGTCCGTCGCTGTTCGTGATGCTCGCGCTGATGATCGCCGAAGCGATGCTGACGGCGGCGACGACGTGGCTCGTGATCAACGCGGGACGCAAAGTGGCGAGCGGCCACTTTCTGCTCAACGACCTGATCTGGATTTTGAGCGCGCAATCCACCTCCTATGTGGCCGGCGTCATCAGCTGGATTTTCGCCGAGCGCGCCGGCTATCGGGGCTTCGGGCAATTCATGCTGCGCTTTGCCCGCGAGAACCGCGGCAAGGTCAAGCTGTTCGGCGACAAGCCGTCGCGCGAGCAGGTCGAGCCGTTTCTCACCGGCGAAGCGTTTCAATGCTTCTTCAGCCTGATCTACGAGCTTGAATTCACCTTGAAGCTGTTTCTCGGGCTCGTCTTCAATGCGCTGGTGCTCGGCACCGAAATCGACTTGAGCCTGCCATTCGCCTACGTCGGCGCATTCGGCGCGCTTTTGTTGATGCAATGGTCGCTGCAGAAGCCGATCAGCCGCACTTATCTGGAAAACCAGCGCATGAACAACCGCGTCACCGCGCAAGGCTACACCGCGTGGGACAATATTTTCAGCGGCAACCGCTACAATCTGCGACTCTGGTTCGGCGGCTTCAAAAGCCGGCTGCGCGAGGCGCTGACCGCGCAGGTCCGCGCCATCGTCGCGCGCGAAGGCATGAGCGCAATGAGCGGCATCATCAGCCTCGGCATCGTGTTCGCCACGATCACCATGGTCGCCGTGCAGAATGTCACCGACACGACGCTGCTCATCGCGCTCGCGACCACGCTGCCGCGGCAGATTGAAATGACCTATGAATTGCATCTGCTCGCCACCGGCTGGAACGATTTCATCGCGGTGTGGACGCGGTTCGGCGGTGTTGCGGCGAACATGCTGCCGAAGCCGGACAAGGATTTCGACCGCCGCATCAAATTCGACCGGCTGGTCTTACGCGAAGGCGACCACGCCAACGTGGTTTCGTCCGTCAATGACGCCTTGCGGATCGTGCAGGCGCGGCCGACCGGCCGCGTCAACATTCGCGGCGGCAACGGTACCGGCAAGTCTTCGCTGCTCGCGAGCTTGAAGACCGAACTGCGCCAGCGCGCCTTCTATTGGCCGGCATCCGACCGCCTTGCGTTCGGATTTGCCGGCGGCGTGGTGCCGGTCGATGTCGAAGGCGACGAGGATGAGAAAATCGTCGTCGCCGAATCGATGGATAAGAAGCTCGGCTTTTCCACCGGCGAGCGCCAGCTCAAATCACTCGAGGAGATCGTCAACGACACCGATGCGCGGATTTATCTCCTCGACGAGTGGGACGCCAATCTCGACGCCGCCAACAAGGCGAAAGCAGACGCGCTGCTCGATGCACTCGCCGCCCGCGCCCGCGTGGTCGAAATCTCGCACCGCGACCGTGCGGCGTAGAGCGTGATCCGGAAAAGTGGAAGCCGATTTTCCGACAAGATCATGCTCCACCAAAAGTTTAGAGCGTCAACCGGCGCGGCGAAAAAGCGGAGTTTCCTCGCCGGAAAGCGTAACGCCGAACAGCTCGCGAAAGCCGCTCTCGCCTTCGGCGGAGATTTTCAGTGCGCGCGAATCGCGGATGCGCGCGACCCAGCCGAGTTCGAGACAACGGCCGGCGAGCGCCGCGCCGAGCGCGCCGGCAAGATGCAGCCGGCGCTCGCTCCAATCGATGCAGGGGCGGCAGAAGGTGCGGCGGCCGCGCCGGGCGTCTTCAAGATGGACGCCGAAGTCGGCGAGGAATTTTTCGCCGCCGCGCGTGACCATGCCGCCATCCTCGCTGAGCACAATGTGCTCCTGCCGGGTCATCGCGTCGGCCAGCGCGACGCCGAGACGGCCCGCGATATGATCGTAACAGGTGCGCGCGGTGCGCAATTGCTCGCCGCCGTTCCAGCGCGGGCGATAGCGCTGCGGCGCGTCGGCGGCAACGACCATGATGCTTTCGATCATGCGCGCGACCTGCGGCGAGCCGAGCCGGAAATAGCTGTGCCGGCCCTGTTTGGTCATCGAAAGAAGATTCGCCTCGCGCAGCATGGCGAGATGCTCGCTTGTCGTCTGCGGCGATACGCCGGCGACGTACGAAAGCTCGCTCGCCGTCAGCGCGCGGCCTTCAATCAGGGCCATCAGAATGTTGGCGCGGGCGGGATTGCCGACCAAAGCGGCGATTTCCGCCACCGCGGGCTGCGCTTCGCTCATGGTCCACACATAAGCCGAACGCGCAGTTTCCGCCAGCCGCAACACTTCGGGAATTCCCGAAACGATGCAGAGCACCATTGCAGCCTGCACGCGTTATGCAGGAAACAAATGGAGCCGGACGTGAATATTTCTGTTGAGTCGCACAGCCAAATTGGACTGCCGATGGCATCGGGCAACGAGCGCGCGCTGGCGCTCGTAGGCGGCACGCGGCTCGGCAAGCCGCTGACGCTTGCCGCGATGAGCCTCGGCTACGTGGTCGTGCAGCTCGATGTCACCATCGTCAATGTGGCGATCAACAGCATCGGCGCCGATTTCGGCGGGTCGATCGCCGATCTGCAATGGATCGTCAACGCCTACACCATCACTTTCGCTGCCTTCATTCTTACCGCCGGCGCAGTCGGCGATCATTTGGGCGCGCGACGCGTTTTCATCGCCGGCTTTGCGCTCTTCGTGCTTGCGTCGCTCGCCTGCGCGCTGGCACCGGCTTTGCCGGTGCTGATCGCCGCCCGCTTGTGTCAGGGCGTCGGCGCGGCAATTCTCGTTCCGAATTCGCTTGCGCTGCTCAATCACGCCTATGCGCGCGAGAGCGAACGCCATTGGGCGGTCGGTATCTGGGCGGCCGGCGCGAGTTTTTCGCTCACTGCGGGACCGTTAGTTGGCGGCGCATTGATCGCGCTTTCGGGCTGGCGCAGCATCTTTTTGATCAATCTGCCGATCGGCCTTGCCGGTATCTGGCTGACCTGGCGCTACGCGACCGAGACTGCGCGCTTGGCAGCGCGCACGCTCGACAATCCGGGCCAAGTCACAGCCGTGCTGGCTCTGGCATCGCTCGCAGCGGCAACGATCGAAGGCGGCGAGCATGGCTGGAGCAATCTATTCGTACTCGCCGGATTCGCGTGCTTCGCGCTCCTGGCGGCGCTCTTCCTCGCCATCGAACTCACATCGAAAGCGCCGATGCTGCCGCTCGATTTGTTCCGCAAGCCTGCGTTCAGCGCGATGTCTTTGACCGGTCTTCTTGTCAACGTCGGATGCTACGGACTGATCTTCGTCTTCAGTCTCTATTTTCAACGGCTCAATCATCTCTCGGCGTTGTCGACCGGGCTTGCCTTCGCGCCGATGATGGCGGCGGTTCTGGCGACCAACCTGATCGCGGCGCGGGTGACGGCGGCCATCGGCGCGCGAGCGACGATCGCTACCGGCCTCGCGGTCACCGCCACAAGCTGTCTTGCGCTCTTGGGACTGCGCGAAGGCACGCTCTATGCGGCGCTGTGCGTGCAACTTGTCGGCTTGGGCGGCGGATTAGGCTTGCTCGTCCCGCCGATGACTTCGACGCTGCTGGGGAGCGTGACCAAGCAATATTCCGGCGTCGCCTCCGGCGTTCTCAATGCGATGCGCCAGACCGGCAGCGCGATTGGCGTCGCGCTCTTTGGCTCGTTGCTCAATGGCGCCGGCGGTTTCATTGCCGGCATCCGCGTTCCGCTTGTTATCGCGGCCGCACTCGCGCTGTGCGCCGTCGTCGCCGCTCTCGTCGGCGTGCCGCGGCGGACGGAATCTGGAGCAACTTGAGAGGGCTGTGGCGATCGCGGCGCAGCCGGAAAATTTCGTTACGCCGCCACGATCGGCCGCGCTTCGAGCACCGGCTCACGCGGCGCAAGCCCGGCGAACAGCGAGCCTTCCTTGAACCAGGACGCCGGCGCCGGCTGTCCCCACAAGGTTTGCCGGCGCGGATCGGTCAGCGACCAGCGGATCGGCGCATGATCGGGATCGACGGCGAGATAATCGGACGAAAACAGCTCGATGCGGTGCCCGTCGGGATCGCGGATGTAAAGAAAGAAGGCGTTGGAAATGCCATGGCGGCCGGGTCCGCGTTCCATGTTGGAAAGATAGCCGGAGGTCGCCATCACGTCGCAGATGTGAATGATGTCGAGCACATTCGCGGTCCACAGACCGACATGATGCAGCCGCGGGCCTGTGCCGTTGGTGAAGGCGAGATCGTGCACATTGCCCTTGCGGTGCATCCATACCGCCCAGAGCTTGGCGTCGGGATCGTCGGTCTCGGTATACTCTGTGAGCCGGAAGCCGAGATCGCGATAGAAGTCGTAGCTCGCCTGAACGTCGGGCGTGAAACAATTGAGGTGATCGATGCGCTGAATGCGCGCACCCAGATGATAGCTGTATTGCTGCAGCATGCAGGCGGACTGGTCCATGCGCGCGTAGAGGTCGAGCGGCATGCCGAGCGCGTCGGACGTGCGCAAGGTGCGGCCCTGGTGCGGCAAATCCGGGAACGAGGTCGGCAGGTTGCGGCGGCCGAACCAGAAGGCCGCGCGGTCGAGATCTTCCTCGCTTGCGAGCTTGAACCCGAGCGCGTGCACCTCCGGCGTGCGCGACTGCCGCAGCACGATCGAATGGTGATTGCGCTCCTCGACGCCGCGCAGATAGAGCGCGTCATCGGTCTCGTCGCTGACCAAAAGCCCGAGGCAATCGACATAGAAGGCGCGCGAACGGGCTAGGTCGCGCACGCTGAGCTCGACATGGCTCGCCCGCACCACATTGAACGGCGGGTCGAAAACTGCTTCTCGGATCGGCATGGCGTCGGACCGGCGTTGACGGTAGGTCCGGCGACTTTTAACACATCGCGCGGGAGAATCGACATGCGGCTTGCAAGCTATCATCTGCGCGGCCGGCCGAGTTTCGGGGCGGTCGTCGGCGACGGAATCGTCGATTTACGCGCGCGCCTGAGCCGGTTTTCGACCCTGCTCGAGGTCTTTCGCGCCCAGGCGCTCGATCAGGCCCGGGCCGCCATCGCTGGCGTGCGGCCCGACATGCCGCTTGCCGAAGTCGAGCTGCTGCCGCCGCTGTTGGCACCGGAGAAAATCCTTTGCATCGGCATCAACTACCAGAACCGGGAACGCGACTACGACTTCGCCGAGCCGCCGAAATACCCAAGCATGTTTTACCGGGCGCCGAATTCGGTGGTCGGCAACGGACAAAACCTCATCCGTCCGAAAATCTCCGAGCAGCTCGATTACGAGGGCGAGATTGCGCTTGTCATTGGCCGCGAGTGCAAACACGTGCCGAAGCAAAGCGCGCTCCGCGTGATTGCCGGACTGACGCTGTGCAACGAGGGCACGATCCGCGACTGGATCAGGCACGGCAAATTCAATGTCACCCAGGGCAAGAATTTCGACGCAAGCGGCAGCATCGGGCCGTGGATCGAGACCGATATGGATCTGACAAAGCCGCTGCGGCTTACCGTCCGCAAGAATGGCGAGGTTACCCAGGAAGACACGACGGCGAATATGATTTTCTCTTTCGCCGATCTGATCACCTACGTGACGACCTTCATGACGCTCAAGCCGGGCGACATCATTTCCACCGGCACGC
>Ga0187781_10002157_pt1 | contig 15035 bp, 12 predicted proteins | sample 0715_SJ02_MP02_2_FD_132447 | JGI IMG/M metagenome (GOLD analysis project Ga0187781, IMG submission 132447) | Tropical peat soil microbial communities from peatlands in Department of Meta, Colombia - 0715_SJ02_MP02_20_MG | ecosystem: Environmental > Terrestrial > Soil > Wetlands > Peat | place...
ACCGCTGCCGTCGTAGTCCCACTGCCCGTCGTCGTAGTAGCTCAGATGACGGGCGCGCACGACGGCGAGAGCCTCGAAGCCGTCGAGGAGGTGGCAGCCGGCAGTTCTGATGTCGAGGGACGAGTAGTCGTCGGTCTCGGGGAAGGGGAAGTACATGCGGATGCCGCCAATGGCGTTGACGACATTCTGGAAGCTGTCGAAGTTGAGCTCAACGAAGTGGTTGATAGGGATGCCGAAGTCCTGCTCGATGACGGCGACGAGTTGGCCGGGGCCGTCGGCGAGGGCTGCATCGATCTTGTAGAACTTCTGGTCGTCGTCGCGGACGTTCTCGAGGACGAGGTCCCGGGGGATGGAGAGCACCGAGATCGTGCCGGTGTTCTGATCCGCTCGGAGCAGCAGGATCACATCGCTGTTGACTCCGGTGATGCCCTCGGCGCAGGTGCCGAAGACGGGATTCTGCGTCGTCAGGGCACAACGCGAGGTCGAGCCGATCATGAGAAACGTCTGCACCCCGACTTGCGGGTCGTCCTTGGAGCCGACCTTGGTGGCAACCGGCGTCAGGTTCTTGACGGTGATGCGGTGGATCTGACCGTTGCGGTAGGCGATGTAGCCGAAGCCGGCGCCGGCGACAAGGCCGAGGAAGACCACGATCGAGACGCTGACCACGGCGATCCGGTGACGCCAGGGATGCCGGCGCGGCCCCCGGGCGCGGCGACGGCGCCCCCATCTCCACCGGAGCCGCCCGGGACTCTGCGGGCTCGGAAGAGGGCCGGTGGCCGGGTCGGACTGCATGTATAGCGGTACCTCTCAGGTCATGCGTCGACGAGCGCGTCGCGCATCGGGAGTCGTCGAGAAATCATGCGCCTCGAAACTGACGTCAACATGAAGGTTAGCGGCCAGGTACGGGCTGTTCAGCGCCTTTGACCGCCCTTCAACCCTCCTGCGGCACGAAGGACCGTCGCCGCCTCCGGCGTGACTCAGGCGAGGGCGCGGGTTTCCTCTGCCCGGTGACGCCAGTTGACCGCCAGCCCGAGGCACAGTGCGTAGACGACGAGGATGCCAGCGTCACGGACTCCGGGGGCTCGCCCGGCCACCACCGCCCATCCAAGAGAAGCTCCGTGGTAGGTGGGCAGGAAGTCGGCCACGTGACGGAGAACCACCGGCATGTCGCGAACCGGGGTGAAGAGGCCGCCGAAGAAGCTCAACAGGAACATGAGCGCCGTGACGAGCGGATAGGCCGTTTCGCTCGAGGCGACGAACCCGACGAGGACTCCGAGGACGACGAAGGGGAGGGTGCTCGCCCAGAGCACGGCGGTGAGCACGATCCAGGTCTCGAGCCCGAGGCGGACTGCACCGATCAGCAGCCCGGTCAGCTCGACGACGCAGATGACCGGCAGGGCGATGACCATGGTGGCGGCGATCTTCGTGGCGACGTAGCTCCAAGCGGGCAGCGGGGTGACGCTGAGCTGACGGGTCCAGCCGGAGGACCGTTCCGCCGCCAGTCGCGTCCCGCCGGCGTTGAGCGCCGCCACCACGGCGCCGAAGCTCGCCATCGACACCATGAAATAGGCGTTCCAGGTCGTGCCGGCGACGTGCTCGGCAGGCTGCAGGTTGTGGAGGAACAGGCTGTAGAAGACCACGGGGAAACCGAGCGTGATCGCCACGTAGCGCGGGTTGCGCAACAGGCGCAGCACCTCGAAACGCAGGTAGGCGCCGAGCCCGGTCATGCCAGCGTCCGGCTCCGCGTTCCCCGCAGCCGCCCCGCGATGGCGTCGTCGACCGTCTTCACTTCCGCCAGGTCGCCCGTGAGCCGCACGAAGGCCTGCTCGAGATCCGCCCCCGTGACCTCGATGTCGCTGAAGGCCATGCCCGAGGCGACCAGCGAGCGCACGGTGGCGTCGGCGTCGAGGGAGTCGAGGACCACCTCCGAGCCGCGCACGGTGGCTGCGTCCACGCCATCGAGCTCGCGGAGGCGGGCGGGATCGGCTCCCTTGGACACGAATCGCAAGCGGCGCGTCGCCACGGTCGCCTTGATGGTCGAGGCGGCGCCGTCTGCCACCACGGCTCCCTTGCGCAAGACGACGATGCGGTCGGCTACGGCGTCGGCTTCATCCAGGTGATGGGTGGCGAAGACGACGGTGCGTCCCTCGGCGGCGAAGCCGCGCATCATCCCCCAGAACGTGCGCCGTCCCTCCACGTCCATGGCGACGGTCGGCTCGTCCAGGAACACGAGGTCGGGATTGCCTGCGATGGCGAGAGCGAAGCGCACGCGTTGCGCCTGCCCTCCCGAGAGGCGCTGGGTCTGGCGGTCAGCGAGGCCGTTGAGGCCGGCCCGGGCCAAGGTCCGCTCGACACGGGCAGAGTGGCGGTACAGACGGGAGGCCATGGCCACGAGCTCGCCGACCTTCACCCCGTAGGGGAGCCCGCTCCCCCCGCCCACCTGGAGCATCGCCCCGACCCTGCCTGCGGCCATGGCAGAGCGCGGGTCCGTGCCGAGCACCGACACGGTGCCCTCCTGTGCCTGCTGCAGGCCGAGGAGGATCGAGATGGCCGTGGACTTCCCCGCACCGTTGGGGCCCAAGAGCGCGACCGTCTCGCCCCGGGCTACCTCGAGGTCGACGTGATCCAACGCCACCAGCGACCCGTAGCGGTGCAGCACGCGGGAGAAGCGCACCACCGGGCCACCGTCAGCGTCACCGGGGCGCAGAGACTCATAGCGAAGTTTCATCTGCTGATAGTCATCGGCTCGCCGGCCTCCTTCCTTGAGGTGTCCCGGCGAGCGCCGGCGTCACCGTCCGCCCTCGGCCGCCCCCTGATGAGGCCGAGGGTGGGCGCCCCCTCTAGCGGGCGGCCCGTCAGGACGAATGGCTTCGGCGACTGCCCGGACGACCTCGTCGGTGCCGGCGTCGACGCCGGGACGCGCCGCTGCCAGCACCTCGGTGACGACAGGTAGCTGCGCCTCGGAGAACTGCAGGAGCCGCCGAGCCTGCAGCCGGCGTTGCAGGGCGCGGGCGACCTGTTGCGGATCCCTGTAGTCGAGCCACCAGCGATCGTCTCTCATGGCCGCGAGGAGACTCCGCCAGCGGCCTGCTCCGTCCGCGGAAGTGGCCGCGCTCACGTCGGGCGCGCCCGCCAGCACCTGCGTGAACTCCTCGGGCACGCCGGCACGCGTCAGCAGGCAGCCGTCAAGGAGGAGCTCGTAGCCCGCATGACCGACGGCTCGGGCCGGCCCGAGCGGCACGCCGGCGTCCTCCAGGGCGTCGCGTATCTGCGCGGAGCCGGCGTGGAAAGCCCCGAGGAGGTGAAAGACCCGGTCGACCCGGTGGTGAAGGGCGACGCCGCCCGCGACGGCCGGGGAGAGGAGCGACCGGTCCAGCCGGGTGCCGGCCATCGACGCCAGATCCGGCAGGGCGGCTCCAAAGGCCACTTCCCAACCGCCCCCGGCGCGCAGCACGACATGGGAGTGGGCGATGAAGTTCACGACCGTACTGTTGCCGAACTGTTGCCGTACTGTTGCCGTGCTGTTGCCAATCAGCGGGCCGAGCCCTCCCACGGCTGATGAGCGGGCCACCGAGTCGGGCTAGCTTTGGCGAGGATGGCCGACGCCCGCACCCTGGACACCGACGCGGGAGGCATCAGCCAGCGCGAGCAACACGTCCTCGACGCCGTCGACGACAACGAGATGCTCGGCCTGCTTCGCGAGCTGATCGCCCACCCGAGCGAGAACCCGCCCGGCGACGAAGCATCGTGCGCCCAGTTCCTGGCGTCGTTCCTTGAGCAGGAGGGGATCGCCTGCTCCCTCGCCGAGGTCACTCCGGGCAGGCCGAACCTGTATGCGAGGACAGGTTCTTCCGAGCCCACGCTCGTGCTGTGCGGCCATCTCGACACGGTGCCTGCCGGCGACGGCTGGACGGCCGACCCGTTCGCCGGCGCGGTGGCCAACGGCCAGGTCTACGGCCGCGGTGCCTGCGACATGAAGGCCGGCCTTGCTTGCATGGCCGCCGTGCTGCTCGCCCTGAAGCGGTCAGGCGTGAGTCTGCGGGGGAGCGTCGCCCTGCACGCCGTCATCGACGAGGAGGAGACCTCTGCGGGGGCGAGACGCGCCGCCTCGGAGGCGGTCGGCGACTGGGTCATCGTCACGGAGCCTTCGGCCGGCAAGGTGCTCCCGACCGGCAACGGGCAGCTCATCGCCGAGATCGTCTTCTCCGGCTGGGCCGTGCACAGCTCGCATCCGGAGGACGGTCGCAACGCCATTCACGACGCGGCTGCGTTCGTTTCGCTCGTCGAGGAGCAAGGCCGTCGCCTCGCCGCCGCCCCCTACCCGGGGATCGGCCCGGCAACCTACTCGGTCAACCTCGTGCGGGGCGGCCGCAGCGGCTCCACCGTCGCCGACCGCTGCACGCTCACCCTCGATCGGCGAGTGCTCCCTTCGGAGAGCCTGGAAGACGCCGAAGCTGAGGTGAGAGATCTTCTCGGCCGCCTCGCCTCCCAGCGCCCGGGCCTTCACTGGCAGCTGTCCCGCACCGTCGCCTTCCCGCCACTGCAAGGGACGAACGCCGCCCACCTCGTGCAGGTCCTCAACACTGCGATCCTTGACCTCGGTGGGACCGTGGGTGACGGCCCCCAGGGAATGCGCTTCGCGACAGATGCCGCCTGGTACGCGACCGACGATCGCCCGGCGGTGGTCTTCGGCCCCGGCGACATAGCGTTCGCACACCAGCCGGACGAGCATGTTGACATCGGCGATCTCAACTTCTCGGCGCGAGTGCTCGCCCTCGTTTGCCTCCGCTTGCTGACCTGAGGAGACATGGTGCGCGTCGCGGTGCTCGGCATGGGAAAGATGGGGCATGCGGTCGCCGCTCGACTGCTCGAGGGTGGCCACGACGTCGTGATCTGGAACCGGTCGCCCGGCCGCGCCGACGACCTCGTGGCAAAGGGAGCCGAGGAGGCTCCCTCGGCGGCCCGAGCCGCCCATGGTGCGCAGGTCGTCATCACGTCGCTCGCTGACGATGCGGCCGTACTGAGCGTCGTCGGTGAGGACGGCGGGGTGGCAGATGCCCTCCCGGATGACGCCACGTTCGTGGATATGAGCACGGTCTCACCGGAGACGGCCGCCAAGCTCAGCGAGCTGCTCAGAGGGCGCAGTCTCGCCGCCCCCATCCTGGGCGCTCCGACGGCGGTCGCCTCTGGCCAGGCGATTTATCTCGTCTCCGGGCCGAAAGAGCGGTTCGAACAGGCGGCCACCGTGTTCGGCGCTCTCTCAGCACAGGTCCGTTACCTCGATGCTGACGTGCGGGAGGCGCTGCAACTGAAGCTGCTGGCGAACTACCTGCTGCTGTCGGGGATCGCCGTTCTGGCCGAGATGATCGCGACGGCACAGGCGGTCGGCATGCCCGAGCCCGTGCTGAGAGGTTTCCTGGATGAGTCGCCCCTCGTCGCCCCGGCCCTGCGCAACCGGCTGAACGGCCTCCTCGCCGGTGACCACGCCGGCTGGTTCACGACCGCCCTCGGAGCCAAGGACGTTCGTCTCGCCACCGAATTGGCGTTGCGGGCGGGGCTCCGGCTGCCGGTCGCCGAAGTCGTCAGGGATCGGTACGAGGAGGCCGCAGCCTCCGGATACGCCGACGACGACCTCACGGCGGTGATCGAGCTCATGCGCCGATCGGAGCCGTGACGGAAGTCGGCGGGAAGCCCGTGTGCGTTCCGTCTCCTGCCGCCGCGCCGTCGCGGGCGCGTCCACGCCTGCTCTCCGGCACTTATGACCGGCTGTGCTCGACCGCCGACGGAAAGGTTACCCTAGGTTGAACCCGGACAGCGGTCCTCCAAGGGGGGTCAGGCGACATGCTGCACACCGCTACCAGAATGGCCGCCGGTATCCCGCCGCCTTGCAGCCCCTTGTTGCACTGCAGCTTCGAGCCGGACATTCACTTCTCCATGTTCGGGTTCCTCCTGCGCTCCGTCCTCATGTGCGCGCTCCTGCTGGGGGTTCCCTTGCTGCTTCGCTTCACCAATCGGGGCCCTGACACCGGTTGGTGGCGGCGTACATACCCGGCTCCTGACGACCCCCGTCCCCCCTTGTCGGACGGCGGCGGCACCCGGCCCCGGCAGCCTTTCGAACGCTCACATCGTCGGCGCCCACGACCCGCAGCCGGAATACGTGCCCGCCGAGTCCGCAACCCCAGCAGACCGGTCAGCCGCGAAGCGACCTCCGGCACGGGACCTTCCATCCGGCCGAGCAGGCGGAGCAGCCTTAGAACCTCACCGTCGGGCGAGCGATCGCAACCGACGGATCGGTCGCCAGTACGCGCTCGCCTATCCGCGTAGCCTTTCAGCCGATCCTCCCGGGCGTGGACGGCTGGCTGCGCACGTGTGACCGGCAGGGTTGGTGCGCGCACAGACCTCTAGGAGAGGTTCTGGCAGGTCCAGGTCACTGTTCCTGAAATCGATGGCCCGCTCGTGGCGTCGTCTCCCCCGGCCCAGGCCTTGGCGAAGGTGAAGGAGCCCGAGCCGTTGGCATTCACGACCAACTTCCAGGTGGTGCCGTTCGCGGGGTCGATCCAGTAGGTGAAGTCACCCGATTTCAGGTCGGCCGCACCCATCGACACACCGCCGCCTCCCCCGGCTGCCTGCGTGTAGGTGCCAGGCCCCTTGTAGTTGTCGACGTCGGTGTCGACGTCGACCGTCACGGGTGTGGTGCCGTAGGGAATCATGCTGATTCCGGTGTCGGGTTCGGGGATGTTCCAGAGCGGGCTGGAGCTGCCGATATAGCTCGAGGCGTCAGTTTGGGAGGCGGCCTGGGCGCAATCGAGCTTCGCTCCCGTGTTCAAGTTCGAGAGGTCCTCGCCGGCGGCCCACGTTTCCGAGTCCGTCGCCGCCCCCTGGATGCTCACCGTGCCCTTCCAAAGGACCGTATCTCCGACCAGGTCGATCGGCAGGGACGAAGTGGTGGATCCGGTGGACGAGGGCGGTGAGCTGCTCGTGGTGGTGGCCGCGGTGGTGGTCGTGACGGGCGACGCCGACGAGCTGCATCCGCTGAAGACGGCAAGGACCATGGCGACCGCGACGAAGCTTGCGGCCTTGGTGACGAGATCTGCAGACATCCGACTCCCTCGTTGAAGCGTGAGCGTGCGGCCAAGGATCGCATGCGGACGCCACAACGGCAAAGCGGGGTCCGCGGCGCCACGAAACGAAGGCAGATGCGCAGAAGCGGCCGGCGCGCCTGACACGAGGGGCGAGCAAAGCTGTCAAACTCGCGCCCACTAGTTTCGCAGCCGGCGGGGGCGGTCTCCGTTCAGTCATGTCGACTGTTGTCTGGCTGTGCTCGACCAAGGGGGAGGCCACCGATGTCGGTGCGTTCACGTTCAGCACGTGCGGGGCAACGGACTGGCAGGCGCCGTGCGGCCGCCCGGGCTGACGCCGGTCGCTTCGCCAGCGCGCTGGCGGCAGCACTCCTCGTCGTCGCCGGCCTCGGTGTCGCCATCGCGCCGGCGACGGCGAGCAACGCCAACGGAGGGCCGACCTGGCGCGAGGTCTCTTCGGCGCTCCCCCCGCCCGCCCGAGAGAACGGCACCATGGCCTACGACGCCGCCACCGGTCAGGTCGTGCTCTTCGGCGGCCTCGACAACAGCCTCAAGGCGCTCGGCGACACCTGGATCTGGAACGGCACCGCTTGGTCCGAAGTCACTCCGTCGAAGAGCCCTTCGGCCCGCTTCGGCGCCTCCATGGCCTACGACGCTGCCACGCACCAGCTCGTGCTCTTCGGCGGCGAGGAGGTCTGGGGCGGGCTCGACTACGGCGGACAGCTCAACGACACCTGGATCTGGACCGGCACGACCTGGAGGGAGCTCTCCCCCGCCAAGAGCCCCGACGCCCGCGCCTATGCCTCCATGGCCTACGACGCCGCCACGCACCAGCTCGTGCTCTTCGGCGGCGAAGACCCGAACTCCTACTCCTTCTTCGCCGATACCTGGAGCTGGAGCGGCACGAGTTGGACGGAGGTCTCCGCTTCCACGACCGGTCTCGGAGCGCTCGACGGCACCGCCATGGCCTACGACGCCGCCACCAGCACGCTCGTGCTCTTCGGAGGCTCCAACAGCAGCGGGACCGACTCCAATGACACCTGGACCTGGAACGGCACGAAGTGGACCCAGTCGGCGCCCGCCCAGAGCCCGCCCACCCTCGACGGCGGCTCCATGGACTACGACGAGGCGACCGGCCAGCTCGTGCTCTTCGGCGGCTACGACGCCGGCGCCCTCGACGACACCTGGACCTGGAGTCCCACAACCTGGACCGAGTTGACCCCGTCGAAGGTGCCCCCGGCTCGGGCGTACGCCACGATGGCCTACGACGCCGGCGCCGACCAGCTGCTGCTCTTCTCCGGTTGGCCCTCCCTCGACGACACGTGGATTTGGGGATCGGCCCCGGAAGCGCCCGCGGCGCCGGTCTCCTTGAAGGCCACCGCCGGCAAGGACAAGGTCACGCTCTCGTGGAAGCCTCCGGCATCTGACGGCGGCAGCGCCGTCACCGGCTACGACGTCTTCATGGGGACGAGCTCAGGCCACGAGGCCGGCAAACCGCTCAACCCCAAGCCACTGCCGCCCCACGCCCGCACATACGTGGCCACAGGACTAAAGAAGGGCCACAGGTACTACTTCACCGCGAAGGCGATCAACGCCGTCGGTGCGGGTGCCGCTTCGAAGCAGGTGTCGGCGGTCCCCACGTAGCCGGTACTGGCCGAGCGCTCCCCCATCCCTACATCGCAACCGGTCCCCGCGGGGTCAGGGGCCTGCGGCGAGAACCGCTACCCGACGGCCGCGTTGCAGTCCCCACACCGGTCGTCGCCTGCGGCCGCCAAGCGCTTGTCGGCCGTCAACGGGCGGCGATCCCGCGACAGCAACGGCACGGGCCCGGGCTCGGGGCGGTGGGACGGGGCGAGCCTGCCGCCCGCTCGACCGAAGAGGTGACGCCCGAGGCCCGCCAGCAAGCTCGTCAGCCGGCCGGTCGGGCCGGCGTCGCCGGCGTCGTAGGCGCCGAGGCTGTAGGCGACGGTGGCTCGCTCGAGCCGACGATCGACGTCTTGTTGATGGGCTCGCACCAAGTCAGGCAATGACATTGGGAACACTTCACACCTCCTCCATGGGTTCTCTGACTCCATGGGTTCTCCGGGGGCTACGCCCCACTCACTTGATACCAAGCTACTTGATTTACAGCTTGTTGTCAAGCTACTCTGCTTCAAGCGACTCTCCGCTATCATGAGGGCGACATGGGTGAGGCAGTAAGAGCGAGGGGCAGGGGGGCACGTTCCTCCGCCGCGATCGAAGACGTCCTGCCCTGCGATGACGACTACGACGAGCATGCGCGGTGGGCGGCGGCGGCGTGGCCGGAGATCGACCCCGAGGTGGAGGCGATCGTCTCTCGGGTCGAGATGGCGCAGCGGTATCTCGAGCGGGCCGCCGTTCGCACACGCGACCAGGTCGGCCTCGCCCACGGCGAGCTGAAGATCCTCCTGCGGTTGGCGCGGGGCGCCCGCAGTCAGGGCGAGATCGCCAAGACCCTGCTGGTGTCGACGGGCACGATGACCAATCAGCTCGACAAGCTCGAGGCGGCCGGGCTCGTCGTGCGCCTCCCGGACCCTGCCGACCGCCGCGGCAAGGTCGTCGAGATGACGCCGAAAGGTCGGGAGACCCTCGACAATTACGTCTGCGTGCAAGCAAAACGCGAACGCCAGCTGCTCGGTCAGCTCAGCCTCGACGAGAAGAAACAGCTCAACAAGCTCTTGCGCCAGCTCCTGGGGTCACTGAGCGAACGACCGGGGCCCCCGCCCACGAGCGGTGAACGTCGGCGCCCGGTGGAGTCGTAGCACGTCCTGAGCTGCTGAGAGGCGCGACCACAGGCTGCCCCAGCCGGCTGCTGGCGCCGGCGGTTCAGCCCGCCCGAGCGGGCGCGGCCGGTGCGACGGCTCCTGCCTGCCGGAGCGCCCGCCAGACGCGTTCGGGAGTAAAGGGCGTCTCGTACAGGGCCACGCCTGTGGCGTCGAGGATGGCGTTCCGCACCGCCGAGGCGACGCCGACGACACCGATCTCTCCGATCGCCTTGGCGCCAAAGGGCCCGGATGGCTCCAACGTCTGCACGAGGAAGACCTCGGTGGCCGGGGCGTCGTCGGAGCGGAGGATCCAGTACGGCCCGAACCGGGGGTTCACCATCTTGCCGTTGGCGTCGAGGACGAGCTCCTCGGTGAGGGCATAGCCGAGGCCCATGAGGATGGCGCCCTCGACCTGGCCGCTTGCCGTGAGCGGGTTGACGGCGACACCGCAGTCGACGGCGGTGACGAATTTCTGCACGCTCACCTGCCCCGTCGCAAGGTCCACCTCGACTTCGGCCAGCTGAGCGGCGAACGGCGATGGCGACTCCGAGGCGAGGTGCGAGCCCACGCCCATGATCTGCTCTTGATGCTCGAGATGGAGCGACCGCAGGGCGATCTCGGCGAGCGAGACGGCCCTCCCATCGGGCGCCCAGGCCTGGCGGTCGTGCAGCACCACCGCATCGGCCGAGGGCAGGCCGAAGATCTCAGCCGCCCGCTCGGCGATCCGCCGGGCGACGACGGTGGCGGCCTTCTTTGCCGCCATGCCGGAGATGTAGGTCGTGCCGGAGGCGTAGGCGCCTACGTCGAAGGGCGTCAAGTCGGTGTCGGCCTCGTAGACGAGGATGTCCTCGAGGGGCACGCCGAGTACTTCGGCGGCAATCTGGGCGACGACGGTGTCTGCCCCGGTGCCGAGGTCGGTGGCGCCGATCAGCAGGTTGAAGGAGCCGTCGTCGTTCAGCTTGATCGAGGCGCCCCCCATGTCCACACCGGCGATGCCCGAGCCCATGACGCAGAGCGAGAAGCCCATCCCTCGGCGTATCCCCGGCCGGCCCGGCGGCACTTTCCAGTCGGGGTCGTACCGCCGCTCCCAGCCGATGGCGCGGAGCGCCTGGGCGACGCACTCCTCGGTCCCGCAGCTCGCCACGCGGGGCAGGTCCTCGGGGGAGACGTCCACGACGGCGCCCCGCTCCCCGAGGCGGGGCACGATATCGAGCTGGTCGTTGGCACGTACCCAGTTCCGCCGGCGAAACTCGATCGGATCCAGCGCGAGCGCCCTGGCGATGTCCTCGAGGTGCGACTCGAGGGCGAAGACCGCTTGGGGGGCACCGTAGCCCCGCATGGCGCCGGCCACCGGCCCGTCCGTGTAGACGACCTCGCAGCCGTACTGCTTGGCGGGGCAGTTGTACGAGGAGAGGCCCCGCGTGCCCGTTACCGAGCAGACGGTGAAGCCGTGAACGCCGTAGGCGCCCGTGTCGGCGACGACCGACATGTCCTGGGCGACGAGGCGGCCGTCGTTCGTCACGCCCGTGCGGAACCGGAGCGTCTGTGCATGACGGGTGCGCGAGGCGACGAACTCCTCCTCACGCGTCAGCTCCAGGCGCACGGGGCGCCGGGTGGCGAGCACAAGGTGGCCGACGATGTCCTCGATCAGCATCTCTTGTTTGCCGCCGAAACCCCCGCCGATTCGCGGCTTTATGACCCTGATCTGTTTCACCGGGAGCCCGACGAGCGGGGCGAGCATGCGGCGCGTGTGGAACGGCACCTGCGTGGACGTCCGGATCACGAGGCGCTCGTCCGGGTCGAGCCAGCCGATGGTGACGTGCGGCTCGATGGCGCAGTGCTGCACGCGCTGGACATGGAACGTCCCCTCGAAGACGTGGTCCGCCTCGGCGAGAGCGGCCTCCATGTCCTCCACCGTGCGACCCTCGACGTGCGAGCTCACGTTCGTGGTGGTGTCGACAACTCCAAGCGAGTCGTCCTCGTCGTGCACGACGGGGGCGCCCGGCACCATGGCGGCGTGCGGCTCGAAGACGGCAGGCAGCACCTCGTAGGTGACCTTGATGCGCCTGCACGCCTCCTCGGCGATCTCGAGAGACTCAGCGGCCACCGCGGCCACCCGGTCACCCACATGACGGACCGTGTTGTCGAAGCTGACCTGGTCCCAGGGGTACGGGTTCGGGGCGCTCTGGCCGCCGGAGGCGTACTTCACCCGCGGCGTGTTGCCGTAGTGGACGACGGCGTGGACGCCGGGCAGGGCGCGGGCCGCCCGGTCGTCGATGGCGAGGATGTGAGCGTGGGCGTGCGGGCTGCGGAGCACTTTGGCGTAGAGCAGACCCCTCAGCTCGAGATCGTCGGTGAAGACCGGATGCCCCTTCACGAGCGCCAGGGCGTCCACCTTCGGCTCGGGCTTGCCGACGACGTTGGTCGGGGTGACGTCGGGGGAGACGACGATACGGGGAATGGCATCGCTCGCAGAGGCAGCTCTCACAGCCTCCTCGAAGTCCCCTTCCTCGCTCTGAGCGGCCGCGGCACCTGTGAGAGGGCGGACGATGATGGGCTCGAAGGGGTCGGGTTTCTCGCCCCGGAGGACGGCGGCAGCTCGCTTGACCGCCTCCACCGTCTTCACATAACCGCTCTCGCGGTCGAGGATCCCGGAGAAGGCGTCGCGGATCTCAGCCTCGGACGGGTCCGGCTGCCGCTGCAGGAGAGCCACCGCCGCCAGCACCATGGCGCCGGCGGAGTAGCCAGATTGGATGGCCCCGGTCTCGACGAAGGCGGCCTGCACAGGGTGGAGCTCACCGCGGGCGAGGTCGAGGCTCTCGACCGTCGTGATCTCGTGCCCGTCAGCCATGGCGGCGAGGAGGACATCGGCCGAGACGAGCCGGCCATCCAGCAACACACCGGCTGCACCCGTCTCGCCGGTCTCGGAGCCGAAGCGGACACTCGTCAGACCCTCGCGACGCAGCACGGACAGGAGGGTGTCACCGGGCGCGCAGGCGAGTGCACGGCTCGCGCCGTTCAACCTGACGTGAATCGTGATCATCGAAGTGCCTCCCGTGCCCGTGTGCCGAGAACCTCGGCCATGGCCTTGCGGTACTCGCTCGACCCGCGGAAGTCGCCGGGAGGCTCGAGCGTCTCCGGGTCGTCGACGAGCACGGGTACCCGTGCGACCCCAGAGAAGGCCACCAGCAGCGTCCCTTGCGGATCCCGGCGGGCGACGGCCGCGACGATCGCCCGGTCGGCGGGCGTGCGAGCGACCCGCTTTACGGCGGCGCGACCGCTCGTTTCGATCTCGACGGCGGTGATGATCCGGCCGGCGAGCCGGCTCGGGCGGGTGAGGAGATCCGCGAGGGCGGTCTCGGACGTGCCATACCTGGCGACAAGGCTCACGGTCGCTCTGTAGACGAGCAGCGTGGCGAGGAGCTCGCTCTCAAAGTCGGCGCTCGCCACGCACCCGCCGAGCGTCGAGAGCGTGCGCAGGCTGCTCGGTTGCTCGCGGCGGGCGGCCTGGCGAACGACTTCCGGCAGCTCTGGGCTGCTGGCGAGGTCGTCGAGCGTGGTCGTGGCACCGAGCACGACGCTGTCGCCCCCGTGCGGCCACACTCCCGCCAGGCCGGCGGCCTGCAGGTCGACAACGACGACCGGCTCTTCACCGGTCGTGGCATGGAGCTTCGTCCCACCGCCGACGAGAACGCTGGGGTTGTCCTCGAGCTCGACCAAGGCCTCCTCGAGACTGGCCGGCCGCTTGTACGCACTCACTGTTGGCATCGTTTGCTCACAATCCTCGGCGTCCTTGTCTGCGCCGCCTGTAGCAACAACGTCAGTCAACGCCGGTAGGTGCGCCCTCGATAGGGGACAACGGCCCTTGTTGTGAACGCGCTCCCCCGTTGGGAGCGCCCACCCCCCCTCCGGGCATGAGGCGGATTCACGTCGAGGCGGGGTGACCGATCTCGCCTTGCCAGGCCGCCCGCCTCAGCCTCGGGACCCCCGTTTCATCGTCGCCAGCTGGCGTTCGACATCCTCGGATCCCCGCGCCTCGCGGAGCTCTGCCGCGATCGACTCCGGTGTGGAGGCGAGATCCCGCAGCGCCCCGGAGACGAGCAGGGCGTCGATCCTCTTGGACTGCGCCCGCAGCTGGGCGGACTTCTCCTCGGCGCGGCGCACGGTGACGCTGACCTTGGCCACGTCATCTTTGATCTTCGAGATGGCATCGTCGATTTCGGCCTTCGACCCGGTGACCGCATAGCTCGCCTTCATCGCCTCCTTCCGGGCGCCGAGGATCTCCACTTGACTTTGGAGAAGTCCGGCCGCATGGATGAACCGCTCCTCTTCCTCGGAGAATTCGTCACCCTCGCGAGCGAGCGAGGCGACTCCCGACTTGATCACGCTGCGCCGCGCGAGCGCCTCCCGGGCAAGGTCGTCACGCCCGGCCTTCACGGCCTCTCGCGCCTGGGACTCCAGCTCCGAGGCGTACTCCTCGAGCTCTGCTGACTGCAAGACCAAGTGCTGCCGTGCGCTTGCCAGGTGGGCAATGGCTTGGCGCGCCTTCCCGAGCTGCTCGAAGAGGCGCTGATAGGCGTAGTCGAGCGCCTCGCCCGGGTCCTCGAGGCGGTCCAGCAGCTCATTTACCTTCGCGCTCAGCGTTGTCGTCAGCCGCCCCAGCAGGCTCACCCCACTCCCCTTTCTCACCGCCTCCCGCCTTATATTCCTCGCCGCCGAGGCCGGTGCCCAGGGGCCAAAGTCCCGGCGTACCGGGACAGACGCCGACGCGTGAGGCGCCGGTCTCCCGAAGCCCTCCCGAGGCCCGCCATCAGGTCTTGTTCGGGAGGGCGCCACGTGGCATTGCGGGCCGGAGCCCCAACGTGCACACTCCTTCGGATGGACACCAGAGACCGGCGCCGGCAGGCGGACGAGATGCCCCGGGGCACCGGCCGCCGCGCGGTGGGCGAGCTCACGGGGCGCGCCGGAGCCACGCCGATGCGAGCGGCGACATGAAACCGCGAGATTTCACGCCGCTGCCGGACCTGGTGCACGCCCAATCCCGTGCCGGACCCGTGCGGCGTCAGCGTCCCATCTACGTCGACCTGCTGCCTCCGTGCAACGCCGGCTGCCCGGCAGGTGAGAACATCCAGGCCTGGCTCGCCCACGTCGAGGCCGGCGATCACGAGCAGGC
>Ga0187781_10002158_pt1 | contig 15034 bp, 11 predicted proteins | sample 0715_SJ02_MP02_2_FD_132447 | JGI IMG/M metagenome (GOLD analysis project Ga0187781, IMG submission 132447) | Tropical peat soil microbial communities from peatlands in Department of Meta, Colombia - 0715_SJ02_MP02_20_MG | ecosystem: Environmental > Terrestrial > Soil > Wetlands > Peat | place...
ATTTAGTCGCAGGAGTAGATTGATGCCCGTTGAGAGGCATCCGCGTACACTGCTATTTCAAGTTAAGGGGGAACCGGCCGGTGCCATCAGTTCAAGAATCTCCGCGTGTTCCAACAGCGAGGTGTTTATGACTACAGAGGAGAGAAGGACAGGCGAGTCTCAGGGAGAGCGCACCAGCGTCGATTACGCACTGGGGTATACCGACGCGGAGCATGATCGACTCATTCGGCAAGCAGCCCGAATCGCTCCAATCACCGAGCGTCTATTTCGCGAAGCAGGGATTGGTCCAGGGCAACGTGTGCTTGATGTTGGGTCCGGAGTCGGAGACGTGGCGATGCTGGTAGCTAGGATGGTATCCCCCTCGGGCGAAGTGGTGGGCGTCGAACGTGACGTGAATTCGGTTGCACAAGCGAGATCGCGGGCCGCTACCGCGGGATTCCGAAATGTGAATTTCATGCAGACTGAGATCACGGAATTCTCCAGCGACAAACCCTTCGATGCCGTTGTCGGCCGTTTTATCTTGATGTTTCTTCCCGATCCACTCGCGGTCTTGCGGTCCGTGTACGGCTTATTGCGTCCCGGCGGCGTAATGGCCTTTCAAGAGCCTTCCTGGATCCCCCTTGTGGCTCTCAGCGCCCGAATACCACTTTGGTCAAAGGTCGTCTCTTCGATTCACGAAACATTCTTGAGATCTGGCGTGAACACAGAGATGGGCTTGGACCTCGGCCGAATCTTTCAGCACGTTGGCTTGCCGGCACCGGCTATGCATATGGAGATGGCTCTGGGCAGTGACGAGGCCTTCATAAGTTTGGTTTCTGGCCTGATGATCAGTGTCCAAGGGCTAGCCCGGCGGGAGGGCATTTCTCTCGATGAGCTGGGCAACCTCGATACACTAGCGAATCGCATCCGTGCGGAAGTTGCAGCGTCCGGTACGGTCGTAGGGTTTGTGCCGATGGTTGGGGCCTGGTCGCGAAAACAAACACCATAGCTGATTACACCGAATAAGGATCGCGCCCATTATTTCCAGGCGGTCCGCTCGACGCTAATTCCAGCGCTGGCCGCGGCGTGGCATCAAGACAATCCTTTTCGTCAACGTTGATGCTGCACTTGACGGGGCTTGAGCGGCCTGACACATAGGTGAAAAATGGTAGGCCCGGGAGGACTCGAACCTCTGACCTCTTCCGTTGTCAAACCTACCACCGTAAGGAAAGATAACAACTTAGCTCATATCGAACTACCTCTCTACACGTGTCATACCTAACTCACAGGTAGAGATCACAGGTAGGAAATGCAGGTTGCCAAGCTGGAAGCGCGGACATTGACGGCGGAAATCCGACTGCGTAGGCTTACTCGAACACGGAACTGGAGAGCTGACAAAATGCTGTCGGTGGAGTTTGATTATGACGCTCATCAACCGAAGAGAGTTTGTCCAGCGAAGCGCCTACGCTGCTGCCGCGCTCTATGGGTCCACGGCTGAGGCGTTCGCTCGTGCACAGCAAATGTTCGAATGGCGCGAGCAAAATGCCGCTCCGCTGGATTCGGGCGCTGTCCGCACGTTCGCATCAGAAATCAGCGGTCAGGTCATTACGGCGGATGCGTCCGGCTACGATGCTGCACGCTTGATCTTCAACCGTGCATTCGATCTGCATCCCGCGCTGATCGTGCGCTCCGACAGCACGCCCGACGTGGCACGCAGCCTTGACTTCGCACAGAAACGCAATCTGCGAGTAGCAGTCCGAGCTGGAGGCCATAGCCGACTCGGCTACGGCATGTGCGATGGCGGACTCGTGATCGATCTTTCCGCAATGAAACGAGTAGAAGTTGATCCGGCGAAACGGGTGGCCCGCGCGCAAGCAGGTGCGCTGGTGCGCGACCTGGACGAAGCAACGCAGCGCTTTGGGCTCGCGACAACATCAGGCGGCTGTCCGACTGTGGGAATTGCCGGATTCACGCTCGGGGGAGGAGAAGGTCGCTTAGACACAAAGTATGGCCTTGCATGTGACAACCTGCTGTCTGCGCAAGTGGTGACTGTGGATGGAAAGATGATCGAGGCGAGCCAGAAATCCAATCCCGATCTTTTCTGGGCAATTCGAGGGGGAGGGGGCAATTTTGGTGTGGTGACGATGCTGGAGTACCAACTCCACCCGCTAGACAAAGTTCTGGCGGGTGAACTGACGTATCCAGCGGGACACATCCCGGACCTCCTGCACTCTTTCGCTACGTTTGTCGAAGGAGCCCCAGACGAAATGCACGCGCTTGCCCAATTGTTCTCGCCTGAACAGGAGCGTAGAGTCGCAATCGAGGTCGTCCATTGCGGCGATCCACGGGCCGGGAATGATCTGGTGAGGCCGTTGCGAGCGCTCAAGCCCCAGGAGGACAAAGTCAGGGTCACGTCCTACCTAGAAGCTCAGGCGGCAGGTGGTTTTCTTTTAGCGCCCGTCGCGCACTTCCAAACGAACGTCATTGTCCGGGAACTGAGTGACACCATCATTGCCGCAATCTCGACGGCAATCAACAACGCGCCAGCAAGATGCAAGGTGATTATTCTGACGTTGCGAGGCGCTATTACCCGCGTAGGTGTGAGTGATACGGCGTTTGCTCTGCGGCAGCCGGGCTATGAGATAGACATAGCGGGCGTCTGGACTTCTCCTGCAGAGAAGGCCAACGTCGTGCGTTGGGTCGAAGCCACGCGCGACAGTCTGCAACCTTTTGCCCAAGGAGTGTATGTGAATCAGTTGGGCGATACGAGTGACCAGCTTGTCCGTGCGGCCTATGGGCCAAACTATGCTCGGCTGGTGGAGATCAAGAAGAAATACGACCCAAACAACATCCTGCGGCTCAACCAAAACATCAGGCCTATTTAATGCCTCGTACGTGTGATGTCGCGATCATCGGTGGCGGGATTGGCGGCCTGACGTTGGCCATAGCGCTCGCACAGGCACCGCTATCAGTGCAAATCTTCGAGCAGGACATTGCGCTTCGAGAGATCGGTGCCGGGATCGCGATCAGTGGCAATGCGACGCGCTTGCTCCAGAAACTCGGAGTCGATCCGACACCGGTCGCCAACGTGCCGCCCACGCTCGAGTTTCGCCGCTGGAATGATGGTCAGCTGCTCTGGTCCCACCCTATCGGCAACTGGTATCGGCAAGAGATGGGCGCACCGTTCGTGACCCTTCACCGCAGTACACTTCAGCAACTGCTTGCGGCTGCTGTTCCCTCGGAGTCAATCCACTTGAGTCATCGCCTGCGCGGCCTTTCCGAGGAGCCCGATGGCGTGCGCCTGCAGTTCGAGCGAGGCGATGAGTTCCTCGCCGGCATTGTCGTGGGCGCGGACGGCGTTAATTCCACCGTGCGGCGCTTCATCTGTGGAGACGTAAGACCAGTGTACTCCGGCGAGATCGGGTTTCGTGGTGTGATCCCGACGGAGAAGTCGCCGAACTTGCCCACGCCCATGTCGCTTCACATCTGGTGCGGACCCGGCACGCACGCGGTTTTGTACGGGATGGATCGGGGCGAGTTGGTGAACCTTCTTGCGGTGTACGAGCCGGACCAACTCCCGGAATGGACCAGAAATTCGAGTCGTGCAGCGGGTACGAGAGACGACGCTCTCCGTATCTTCGAGACTTATCGTTGGGATAATCGGATCCTCGACTTGGTGCGGCATATCGAGGGCGATACGAATTTTTGGGCGCTCCTTGACTTGCCTCGTCTGCCTCGATGGAGTCGCGGTCGCGCCGTGATTCTCGGCGATGCCGCTCATGCACCACTTCCGCATCAGGGACAAGGAGCCGGACAGGCAATCGAAGATGCGTATATCATCGGTTCGCTTCTCGCCGAGCATGGTCTAGATGATTACCGCTCCACATTCGAATGCTTCGAGCGGACACGGAGACGTCGCACCTCGAGGGTTCAGGCGTATTCACGCCTTGCGGGAAGGTCCTATAAGCTCACCGGCAACGGCGCAACGACACGAGATGCGGATTGGCCCTCGCTTCCTCAGCGAATCGCGTGGATTCATAGGCATCGCGAGGATACCGCCATGTGCTGAGAAGCTCTGGTGAAAGCCACTCAATAATCCCGGTTAGATGGCCTTAGTGGCGTGCCTATTGGGCTTTGATCTCCGCAGCTTTGATGATACGCGCGGCGCTTTCACTCTCGCTCAGCACGAAGCGCGCGAAGTCCGGCTGACTCATATTCATCGGATCGGCCCCGTGCTTCACAAGTTCGTCGCGCACCTCCGGCGTAGCCAAGGTGCGTGCGATGTCTTTCGCTAGTTTGTCCACCACTTCGGCGGGCGTGCCAGCAGGCACCCACACTCCATACCAAATCGGATGGTTAAAGCCGGGGACCCCAGCCTCGGAGATGGTCGGAACTTCGCCCCCGTTTCATTAAGTACGGCTTGATTGAAGCGAACTACAAAGGGCGAGCAGGCTTACACGCCTTCCGCCATTCATTGGCAACCGTGCTCATCACCGAGGAAGGCACTGACCCGAAAACCGCTCAGGCTTTGCTACGCCACGCGTCGTCCGACATCACAATGGACATTTACACGCACGCGCAGGACGAGGCAAAAAGGAAGGCTCTTGAGAAGTACGAATCCCGGCTCGTGCACTGAAAAGAAGCACTAGGTTTTGCGCCGTGCGCGATCCCGCTCCGGGTAAAGATCACAGGTAGGACTCACAGGTTCCTTTCAGGCCGCGCCAACTTGCGTTGTCGGCTGTGAGTTCTTTTGGAGCATCCGCCATTGTCCGGGAGAAGTGCCTTCCCACTGGTGGAAAGCCCGGAAGAAGGAATTGGCGTCCTCATAGCCTAAGAGATATGCAGTTTCATTCAGCTCTCGAGAAGAGTGGAGCAGGTAATGACGGGCCAGTTCACGACGCGCCTCGTCCAACAGACGCTGAAAGGTAATGCCCTGCTCGGTTAACCGGCGCTGCAAGGTTCGAGTGCTGAGGTGCAGTTCTCTTGCGAGGTCCTGTATTCCCGGACGCTGGCCGGCGAGCAACTGCTTCAAAATGCCCTTTGCTTGTTCGCTAAAACTCTTGTGCGCGAGTTGCTCGGTCAACTCCGCCTCAAGCTGCGGTGCGACAGTCGCCAGCAAATCTGCGTTGTAAGTTACAAACGGCAGATCCATATCTGACTTGCTAAATATCAGCGAATTCTGCGTGGCCTTGAACTTCACCGGGCTGCGGAAATACGCTTCATACATTTCCCGATGCGTGAGTGCCCGTTGAAACTCGACCCTTTTTGGATGTAACGGGCGTCCAATGCCTCGCTGACCGAGAGAAACAATCCATGCGAAGCACGCATCTACCAGCAGCGGAGGCTCTTGTTCTTGCGCGAGAAGCCAAATGAACTGCACCGCGCATTCATTGCCACGTTCGACCAGACGGATTTGCTCTGGACACGTGAGTTGCTTATAGCGTGACGTCCGTTCGACGGCATCCCGGAACGACCGGGCGGAGAGCGCCGCGAGTTTTATCGGATCGTAGCGCTCCACGCGCTCTTCGGCCCCGAGCTTCAGCCCAATAGCAGGATCGTTGCTGGCCTCTGCTATACCCCGATGCAGTGCAAAGAACTCCTCGGTGCTGACAAGGATTCTCTCCGGCATGAACAAGCCTGTTGGCAGACCAGCCTGCCGCAGGACTGTTTCCGGGGAAAGACCCAATTCTTCGAGCTTTCGCGGTAGCGTACTCGAAACTCGAAATCGGTCGCTCATAGCCTGCGTAACAGCATAACTCTAGTTCCCATAAACTTTCCTGTTCCTGCTCGATCACACGACGGTCATCCCACCATCCACGGTGAGAGCATGACCGACGACGTAGCTCGCGCCCGGACTGCACAGCCACAGCACGGTCGAGGCGATTTCTTCGGGCCTGCCTGCGCGACCAATCGGAACGTTCTTCGCAATCTCCTCGTACGCCTCCTCGTTTCCACTAACCACATCGCGGGCGACTTGCGTGTCGATCAATCCGGGATTGACTGCGTTCACGCGGATACCTTTCTTGATGTATTCCAGAGCGGCCGTCCGCGTCAGCCCAACCACACCGTGCTTGGAAGCGATGTAGGACCCGATTCCGGGATTGCCGGTCAACGCGCCCACTGATGCGTTGTTGACGATTGCGCCGCTGCCCTGACGTTCCATTTGCCGTAATTCTTGCTTCATGCAACTCCACACGCCACGCAAGTTGATCCCGATCACGCGCTCCCAGTCCTCACGGGTGCTGTCGGCGGTCGGAGCAATGTGAGCCATCACGCCCGCGTTGTTGAACGCGGCGTCGAGTCTCCCGAACTCGGCAACTGTACGGTCAACCATCGCTGCGACCTGTGCATCATCACTCACGTCGCATCGCACGGCGATTGCCTTGTGACCAGTGGCAACCAGCTTCTGCGCGGCGGCCTTCACCGCCTCTTCTTTGTAGTCTGCCAGAACGACAGCCGCGCCTGCGTCCGCAAAAGCCTTTGCCGTAGCCAGTCCCATGCCTGCTGCCGCACCGGTGACGAGTGCCACCTTTCCGCTGAAGTCCAATGTATCGCTCATGATCTAATTCCTCTCTAGTTTCAAGTCCCGTTTGCGTCCGGTTGGGTCCCGCATCCTTTGTGCTAAGGGCGCAGCAACGTCTTGATCGCACGCCGCTCGTCCATCGCACGGTAACCCTCGGAAACCTGATCCAAAGGCAGAGCCAAGTCGAAAACCTTCCCGGGATTGATCTTTTCGTTCAACACAAGTTCGATCAGTTCGGGCAAGTAGCGGCGTACCGTAGCCGGTCCACCGTGCAGGTGGACGTGCGAGAAGAACAATTGCTCACCGTCGAGCGCGACCCCGTGAGGAACCCCCACATAGCTGACGTATCCGCCGGGGCGTGTTGATTGGATCGCCTGCATCATGGATTCCTGTGTGCCGACGCATTCAAGCACCGAGTCCGCGCCGATTCCTTTGGTCAGTTCCTTGATGCGGGCAACGCCTTCATCCCCTCGCTCTGTCACAATGTCCGTGGCGCCAAATTCGCGTGCGAGCTTCTGGCGATGGGCGTGACGGCTCATCGCAATGATTCTCTCTGCCCCCATCTGCTTGGCTGAGAGCACCGCCAGAAGGCCGACTGCGCCGTCGCCCACAATCACAACCGTGTTACCCGGCTTCACCTTGGCCGCGTCTGCGGCAAACCAACCCGTGCCCAAAACGTCGGAGGTCGCCAGCAGACTCGGGATGAGCTCTTTCGGCGGCAGTTCTTTCGTTGCTACCAACGTGCCGTCGGCAAGAGGAACGCGCAACAGACTCGCCTGTGCGCCGCTCATCCACTCGCGTTGGACGCATGATGATTGATATCCGTGCTTGCAGATGACGCACGTGTTGTCAGAGGCGGCAAACGAACCGACCACGAACTGGCCGGTTCTGATGTTCCTGACCCCTTTACCGACCTCTTCCACTATGCCGCAGTACTCGTGTCCCATCGCGGTGGGCTGGGTAATCGGTTGGATACCGCGATAGGGCCAGAGGTCCGAACCGCAAACGCATGTGGCCGAGAGGCGGATGATGGCATCCGTTGGTTTGGAAATTTTGGGGACCTCGCGCTCCTCAAAGCGCACGTCGCGTGGCCCGTACAGAACAGCTCCTTGCATGATCGATCTCCTTACTTCATTCTTCTCGTTCACAACCTTAAATGTCAGCATGGCAGAATGCACTGACGAAACGCGCCAATCTACTTGCAAAAAGCGCCATGAACAGTTGCACAACGGCTGGGCTGACGATGCACTGAAGAGCCGCGCAATGTTCTTATGTTTCGGGGAGGGGTTAGCGCGAGCAGAGGAATCCACCAGCGCTCTTACCCGACGCCTCACACGAAGTGAGCCGCACGTTCATTTGTTGAGGGAACACGTGCAGCTATGTCAGTCATTAGTCATTTTGCTGGCTCGAAGGTTGCGTCTTTGGGTTTTCGACCTATAGGAGGAGTTAATGAGCAAGAAGCTAGTTCTATTGTTTGCATTTTTTGCGGCGGGTAGCGCGATTGCGCAGGCGCCCCCGCCAAAAGCAGACCAAAGAGCAAACGGCAGCTTGTTCATCAACCCACCGATTCATTCGCCCGAAGTGGCGTCTGATCGAAGGGTGACGTTCCGGCTGTTGGCGCCGAATGCCGCCACAGTCGTTGTACAGGGTTTCACATCACAGGCACTCCCGATGGAGAAGGACAACACCGGACTCTGGACGGCTACCACCGAGCCGCTGAAACCTGACCTTTACACTTACACTTTCGTTGTCGATGGGCTTAGTATTCTCGATCCGTCTAATACGATGCTCAGGCCCATGTACCATCGCCTTGGCCTGAACGCTTTTCTTGTGCCCGGAGACAATCCATGGACACCGCTTCCCAACGCACCTCGGGGCGCGGTTTCACACCATTTCTTTTATTCAGCTTTGGCCAAGGACGACCGCGATTTCTTCGTCTATACGCCGCCCAATTACGATCCGAAGCGGAAGCGACCCTATCCTGTCCTCTACCTACTGCATGGGTTGGGTGACGAAGCGAACGCCTGGACCGAAGTGGGCGCCGCCAATGTCATCCTCGACACGCTCATCAACGAGGGCAAATCCGAGCCTATGATCATGGTGAATCCGCTCGGGTATGGAAACGCCGACGGTCCATCCGGGCACCGTAGAGAAGACATGCTGCCCAACTTCGTTCGTATTCTGATTGAGGAAGTCATGCCTCAGGTGGAAAAGCAGTATAACGCGTCGACCAAACGTGCAGACCGCGCCGTGGCGGGCTTATCTATGGGCGGAGCAGAAGCCGCGTTGGCCGGCCTAAACCACTTGGACAGATTTGCATGGATAGGCTCGTTTAGCGGCGCTTATAACTTGTGGCCACTCACTCGCCCTGCGGAAGAAAAGGAGCTTGCAGGCGAACCTGCTCCAGGAAAAAGTATCGACCCCCAGCGTCTCAAGCTCCAAGTGAGTGAACTTCCCAACCAGTTCCCAACGCTCGACGGAAAAGCGAATGCCCAGATCAAGCTGCTCTGGATTGCCGTCGGTACGGAAGACGGTCTGATTCATGTAAACGAGCAATTCAAGGCGTATCTGGATTCCAAAGGCGTAAAAGTCACCTTTACTGAGGTTCCCGGCATGGGGCACGTGTGGCCCCTCTGGCGTCAGAACTTGGCCGACTTCGCGCCACTGATTTTCAAGTAATGCGATCTGCGCTTGGTTCTTCGACCCGTTTCTCCCAGCGGTTCTCTTCCTCGAAGGAGATGTGTAGGACGCGCTTTTCACAGGCGCAGTGAAAGACAGGCAAACACAGGTAGGGAATCACAGGTAGAAAATTTGGTGGGACGAAAAATGGTAGGCCCGGGAGGACTCGAACCTCTGACCTCTTCCGTGTCAAGGAAGCGCTCTAACCAACTGAGCTACGGGCCTACGGCTTCAAAATCATTCAGTTAGGCAACCCCGATTCTAACGCACGTCCGGGTTGGTGCACAAATTGATGCGCATGAGTTGTCCCCCTTCTCGGGGATCATGGGCATGTGTCCTCAATGCTCGAAGCAGTTGAGATCCATTGGACGAACGGAAGCATCCTTTCATCTGCTCATCCGCGAACCACCAGCAATCGGCAGCGAGATATAGTCTAGGCCGCCGTGGATATACAACAAATAAAGTCGGAGGTTGATGCCACGCCTGTTATCTCGGCGCAACAATCGGCATGTGTAATGTGACGCGAGTGCCGTGCCCTGGCTGGCTCTGAATTTCAGCATTCCCATTGTGCAGCACCATGATGCTCTGCACGATCGCCAAGCCTAAGCCAGTGCCGCCCGACGCTTGAGAACGCGACTTGTCTACGCGGAAGAACCGATCGAACACCTTCGGCAAAGCCTCCGGCGGAATGCCCACGCCCGTATCGGAAACTTCGATGCGAACGGAATGAGGGTCGGCATTCGCTCGCAGCACTACCGTTCCTCCCGGCGGAGTATGCGCAACCGCGTTTGCTACCAGGTTGCCCACGGCCCGCTGCACCAGTGTGCGATCCACTTCCGCGATTACCGGCTCGTCGTCGTTCGCCGTAGTGAGTGTGATTCCGCCTTCGGCCGCCGCACCTTCATAGTATTCGCGTACACTACTCAGCAATTCGCGTACGTCCACACGCCCCCAATGCAAATGTGCCAATGGACTCTCGGCACGCGCCAAGAACAGCAAGTTGCTAATTAGGTCAGAGAGGCGCACAGTTTCTTCGAGACAGGATCCAAGCACGTCGCGGTATTCGTCCACCGTTCGCCCCCGCGCCAAGGCCACTTCCGCTTCGCCGCGAATGTTATTCACAGGCGTGCGCAGATCATGTGCAATATCGGCCGAGAATCTTGAAATTCGTTCGAATGATTCTTCCAGACGGTCCAGCATTTGATTGAAGGTTCCGGCCAGTGACGCCAGTTCGGACGGATACCCTTCAGGATGAATGCGCTCGCGCAGATTCGTGGAACTGATGTGGCGAGCCGTTGTCGCGATTTCTTCCACTGGCCGAATGCCTTGGCGTGCGATCTGATATCCGACCAGCGGGAAAATAGCTAGCGAACCAAAGAGGATCGCCCAGAACCAATGCCGATAGCGCGCCAGCAACTCTTCTTTTTGTGACACATCAATTGCAATTTGAATCGTGTCGCTGCCAGTCGGAGGTGAGCCTACCGGTAGCGCCGCGGTGGTGACCCGGAAGGGTCGCCCGTTCCTTCCTCTCATTGCAAGAGCGTGGTTCGATGGATTTTGTGTCTGACGGGGAAATTGCTGCAGATCCAATTGCTCCGCCATGCCAGGAGTGGTCATCAAAGGAGTGTTTCGTTCGTCCAGAAGGCGGATGTAGAAGTGTTCGTATTGCCGCGCCGCGGATTCTAGTTCCACTTCTTCGCGCAGGGTGTCCCAGTCGGGGCGGTCGCGCAGCATGGTACGGATCACGTTCAGTTTGTCAGCCAGGAATAAATCGGTGCTTCGCTCCAACTCCGTGACCAGCACAAAGTACAGGCTTGCGGTGGCGAACAAGACCATCAGCAAACCCGCCAGGGCATAACCTGCCGTCAGGCGAAACGCAAGGGTGCCCGACCACCGTGACATTCGCGTGAGACTACTGGCCACATTCCATGACATAACCCGCGCCTCGTACCGTATGGATCAACTTGGGGGAATAAGGTTCATCCACCTTGGCGCGTAGCCTCCGGACGTTTACGTCCACAACATTCGTGTCGCTGTCAAAATTCATGTCCCAAACCGCTTCGGCAATCAAAGTTCGCGATAGGACTTCGCCTGCGCGCCTCGCCAATAGCGTCAACAGCGAAAACTCCTTTGAGGTCAGATCCACTCTCTGGCCGGCCCTTGTCACGCGCTGGCGCAATAGATCGATTTCCAGGTCGGCCATGCAAATATTTTCTGGCTGACGAGCCGGCCCTCGCCGCAACAGCGATCGCACCCGCGCCAGCAATTCGGAAAAGGCGAAAGGCTTAACCAGATAATCGTCGGCGCCTAGTTCGAAGCCTCGAACCCGTTCATGTACGGCGTCACGCGCGGTCAAAAGAAGCACCAGTGAACGCCGCCCCATCTGGCGAAGACGGGTAAGGACCTGCCACCCATCTAGGCTGGGGAGCATCACGTCCAAAATGATTAAGTCAAACTCCAATTCGCGCGCCAAATGCAGACCTTCTAACCCGTTCACTGCTACGTCCACCACAAAGCCAGCTTCCTCAAGTCCCTTCTTGAGGAACTTGGCGGTCTTTACCTCGTCCTCAACGACCAGAATTTTCATAGGTGAATTGTCCTGGAACCGAAGTTCGCGCGCCCTCGGCGAGTGGCCGCGAGTTGAAACTTGGCAGCCGGTATCTTCTGCGGCGCCAACAAGACCATGTTTGTCCGGATATATCCGACGTCCACACATACAGCGGGAGCGACGACGATGCACGCCACCAATTCAATACCTCCATTCTGTGAATTGCGTGTCACAATCGGGTTAATGCTTCCCAACCGACGGCAGCAGTACTACCGACTCTGTGCTGAGCCTATAAGCCTTCAGAACTGCAGTTTGAACAGAAGCTGGAACTGGCGCGGCGTACCCAGTCCGGTATAGCTTCCCACCGGCAATTTAGGAAAATAGTAGGCTCCATCTGCAGAAGAGGTTGCCTTCCGTTGAAGGCCTGTAGCGTCTTGTACCGCCGTCACTTCGACATCGGGCAGTGCCTTTCCGGAGAAATCGATGACAGTGCCTGTCAATGCGGTGCTGTCCATTTGCGCCCAAACGGGCGAAACCAAACAAAGAAAAACATATAGCGCGCCTAAGAGCCGATCGCTGCACCGACAAATCTTGCCTTTCGAGGATTCGTCCTCATTTTTCCGCATAATGCCTCCTGGTTGGCGTGGCGACACCCCTACGCGGCCTGAAGCGAGAGGCCATGATGTCTCAACTGTTGGGACAGGACTGTCGAGCGATCTGTACCGGTGAAGCGGAAAGTAATTTGCTCACTTTAGCCGAAGATGACAAAATCGTTAACTATTGTGCAATTTGTGGACGGTCCCTTTGCAGACCGTCTTACAGTTCTCTTTGTTCCGGTTCGGCGACCGCAGGCCTTGAGACCTCAGCCGTCACTTAAGGCTGACGAACAAACGTGGTCAACGAATGCGCCGTTTTCCCGAACTTTGTCCGCTGTCTTTCTACTTGCAGCGTATTGCTATCCGCCGACAGAGTCCAAACTGTTTTCTGAGGAATCTCTCTTCCGGCCTCGTGCTCGATGGTGTCGAAGACCAAGGCGTTTCCCTTTACTTCACAATCCGCATTCCGGTCTCCGCTACTAGATAACAAAAATGTAATTCGCGCGTCATCTTGGCGTTTGCGCAACGCGAATAGATTTGCATTGCTCAAGATGCACCAAACGCCTGATGAGAAAAATCCAAGGAGGAGAACCGTATATGTTGCGAGAATACCCTCGAAGTAATTCGAGGACCAATTTTTTGCGTCCGCTCGCCGGGCTGCTGGTGGCGGCGTTGAGTTTTGCGGGGCTCGCCGCTGCGCAGTCCGTACCGTACCCGACCTACAAGGTCGGCGAGAACCAGAAAGGGTTGCAGGGCCCAGACTACCCGTCGACGTTGCCGAGCCCGTGGGTCGTCAGCAGTGGTCAGATTATTACGCCCGCCGGCATCCCGGTTTACCTCGGCATCCAAACGCGCGCCAAGGCCGTGGCACTGAACCCGAATACGAGCACGCACACCGGCGCGGTGCTTCAGATGGGCGCGGCCCAGGCGGTCTCGATTTTTGACACACTGACCGGCAAAGTTTTGCAGACTTACTCAGCAGCCGGGATGACGGACCCAGACGGCAGCACCACTGGGATCACGTACACACCGGACGGGAAGTACCTGCTGTTCAGCCAGGACGGCAACAACTACTATTACACGCTCCAACAGGGCAGCTTCGTTGCCATGGCCAGCGTGGATCCGACGACGGGCATGCTGACAGACTATGCGCAGATCCCAGTTCTGATGGACGTCAACGGCGGCTTGCAACTGACCACCGTCAACTGCTTCGGAAACAGCCCTGGGGGGACCTCGGGCAGCTTTAATATCCCGTGCAGCTACGCCGTTTCAATTTTCTCAGACGGTGTATTGACGGCCTATCCTATGGGCATCGCGGTCTCGTCGGATGACAAGACGGCCTATGTTGTTCTGGACAACAACAATACGCTGGCCAAGATCGATTTAGCCGCGAACCCCCCGAAGGAGGTTGCGGAGATCCGCGTCGGCAACGTGCCGCACAGCGTGGTGATTTCGCCGGATGGCAAGACCGCGTATGTCTCGAACGAGGCCGGACGGATTGCTACTGAGCAGGACTTCCAGGAATACTCGAACGGCACGCCGGTAGTTGCCCAGTATCCGACTGGTTCGACGAAGGGCGGCACGGTTAGCGTGGTGGATATTTCCGACTCCAACTTTGCGGTTATCGGCACCATCGAGGTCGGTCTGCACCCGACGGGCATGGCCTTCGCGGGGAAGAACCTGCTGGTCGCCAACACCTACAGCGACGACATCTCCGTGATCGACACGACCTGCAACCAGGAAGTGACGAGAATCAACCTTGGGCCGCCAGTCGCCGTGCCTGGCGAATGGGAATCCGCCTATGGGGCGGGGCCGAACTCGATCGCCGTTGATGCCGCAAACAAAGTGGCCTACGTTGCGCTGTACAACGCCAATGCGATCGCGGTAGTCGACCTTAGAGAGAGAGTGTGGAACCCCGTCCTCGGCATGATCCCGGTCGGCTACGCGCCGAGCTCGGTTGTGCTGGACGCGACGGACAACGCGCTGCTGGTTGCCAACGACAAGGGCATCGGATCCACGGGATTCGATGTGGCCCCCCCTCCGAAAAGTAGCGCGGAAAATTCGTACGGTCACTACTACGGCGTGTATGACTTCAACACCCACCAGGACCTTGGCACCGCGAGCATCGTCCCCGTGCCGAATCAACAGACCCTGTGGGCGATGACGCAGCAGGTGTTCCAGAACAACCACTGGGATCTGTTCGAGAATATCTGGTCGGCCGGCGGCGGCAACAAACACGCCAAGCCGGTCGCAATTCCAGCGAAGATCGGCGATCCTTCGCTGATCAAGCACGTCTTCGTAATCATCCGTGAAAACCGCACCTACGACCAGATACTGGGCGACGTGGTGGGCGGCAATGGCGATCCGGCGCTGGCAGTCTTTGGCGACCACTCGAGCTACGCCGCATACCCTGTCGTAACACCCAACGCACACGCGCTGGTGCAGCGTTTCCCGCTGTTGGACAACTTCTACGACCCGAGCCGGCAGTCAGCCGACGGTCACAACTGGATCACCCAGGCGATGGCGCCTTACTCCGACGACGTCCAGTCGCCGGACTGGCTGCGCGACTACCCGTCGAATGGAGGCGATGCGATTGCCTACCAGAAGAAGGGGCATCTGTGGGACCAGGCTGCAAAGGCCGGTGTTTCGTTAAAGAACTACGGCGAGTACATCGAGTACAATACGTTCACCGGACAGGGTTGCAAGCCG
>Ga0187781_10002159_pt1 | contig 15032 bp, 11 predicted proteins | sample 0715_SJ02_MP02_2_FD_132447 | JGI IMG/M metagenome (GOLD analysis project Ga0187781, IMG submission 132447) | Tropical peat soil microbial communities from peatlands in Department of Meta, Colombia - 0715_SJ02_MP02_20_MG | ecosystem: Environmental > Terrestrial > Soil > Wetlands > Peat | place...
GCGTTCTAGAAAGCCCTTGTAGCCGCACAAGACTGCGATTGAGCCTATCTTGTTCAACTGCCCATCCTGCGAACGCCACCTGGCCGGGCTTTTCGTGGTGGTACGCTTCGTCGAAAAACAAGTAATGCATGCGCATCCCGGCACGAGCACCACACCACCACCACCACCACCTCAGCTTCGAAGTAACGTGGGCTCTAGCTGCAACCGCTGGTTGAGCCGCAGCTCATGCACTTGTAGCAGCTGCCGTTTCTCACCATGATGCTGCCGCAGACGGAGCAACTGGGGGCGTCGCCGAGATCGATCATTCCGGCTAGGGCGTCGGCGGCGTGGATGGAACCGGCTCTGGCCTCTCGCCCCTCGCCTCTCGCCTCTCGGGACTCGGTGCTCGGCGCCGTGCCGGCATTTAAATCCTCGACGATCCCTTCGGCTGGAGGACGTGTGTCGCGTCCGAGGCCATTTACATCTCCAAACGTCTTCGGACGGAGGTTTTCGAAGAGCAACTGCTGCTGGCCGCTGAGGAAGCGGACCTGGAGCCAGCGGAAGATGTAATCCATGATCGACTTGGCGTAGCCGATGTCGGGATTGTTGCTCCATCCGCTGGGCTCGAAGCGCGTGTGCGCGAACTTATCGCAGAAGAGCTTGAGCGGGACTCCATGCTGCAGGGCGATGGAGACGGCGAGGGCAAAACTGTCCATGAGGCCGGAGACAGTGGACCCTTCCTTGGCCATCTTGATGAAGAGTTCGCCGGGCTCTCCGTTGGGATAAAGGCCGACGGTGAGATAGCCTTCGTGGCCTCCAATGTTGAATTTGTGCGTGACCGACATGCGCTCTTCCTTCAGGCGATGACGGACGGCGCGCGGCGGAGCGTTGAGATTTTCTTCCTCAACCACGGAGGACACGGAGGTCGCGGAGGATTTCTCCGAGCTTGCGGTCTTTGTGCCCGCTGCCGAGAGCGGCTGCGCTTTCTTGCAGCCATCGCGATAGATGGCTACGGCTTTGAGGCCGAGCTTCCAGGCCTGGATGTAGGCATCGGAGATATCTTCGACAGTCGCGCTCTCGGGGAGATTGACAGTCTTTGATATTGCTCCGGAGATGAAAGGCTGCGCGGCCGCCATCATCTTGAGATGGCCCATGTAGGCGATGGAGCGCGTGCCCTTGGCGGGCTTGAAGGAACAATCGAAGACGGCGAGATGCTCGTCCTTGATGTGCGGCGCGCCTTCGATGGTGCCGGTAGCATCGACGTAGCTGACGATGGCGTCAGTCTGCTCGTGCGTGTAACCGAGTTTAAAGAGAGCGCCCGGAACCGTGTTATTGACGATCTTGATCATGCCGCCGCCGACTAACTTCTTGTACTTAATAAGAGCTAAATCGGGCTCGATGCCGGTGGTGTCGCAATCCATGAAGAAGCCGATAGTGCCGGTGGGTGCGAGCACCGTGACCTGGCTGTTGCGGTAACCGAACTTCTCGCCAGAAGCCAGAGCTTCGTCCCAGCATTGCTTGGAGGCGGCAATCAGCTCGGGTAGTTGAGCGGCGGAGCTTCGCTCCGCTTGGACAGCCGGGGCGGCTGTCCCTACGTGGTTCGTGCTCTTGCCGATGTTGTTGACGCTGGCGCGGTGCATGCGGATCACGTCTAAGAATGGTTCGCGGTTGACGTAGAATCCGGGGCAAGCGGAACCGGGCATGTCTTCCTTAGCAACCCACGACTTAGTAAGTCCCAGACGCGTTTGGACGGTACTGGTTGCCGGAGCCAGGGGCTCGCAAAGTTCGGCGATGCGGCTGGACTGAAGATATGCCTGGCCGCACATGATGGCAGTGACGCAAGCGGCGTAGTCGCGGCCGGCATCGGAATCGTAGGGCAGCCCGGCGGCCATGAGCAGGGCGCCGAGATTGGCGTAGCCGAGTCCGAGCGGACGATAGTCGTGCGAGTTGCGGCCGATCATCTCGGTGGGATAGCCGGCGTTGTCGACGAGAATTTCCTGCGCGGTGATGATGATGTCGACGGCGTGGCGGTAAGCCTCCACGTCAAACGTGCCGTTGGGTGCGAACTTCAGCAGGCTAAGGCTGGCGAGATTGCAGGCGGAATCGTCGAGGAACATGTACTCGGAGCAGGGATTTGACGCATTGATGCGAGCCGTGTTCTTCGAGGTGTGCCAGCGGTTGATGGTCGAGTCATATTGCATGCCGGGATCGCCGCAGTGCCAGGTGGCTTCGGAAATCTTCTCGAGCAGATCCTTGGCTTTGTATGTATTGATGACGCGGCCGTCGACGATGGAGCGGGTGGAGAACTCGGTATCGCGGAGAACGGCGACCATGAAATCGTCGGTGACGCGGACGCTGTTGTTGGCGTTCTGAAAGAAGATGGAGCTGTAGGCGTCGGAATCGGGATGCGAGCCGTCGTAGCCCTGGGCAACGAGCGCATGGGCCTTGGCTTCCTCTTTCTGCTTGCACTCGATGAAATCGACGATATCGGGATGGTCGATGTTGAGGATGACCATCTTGGCGGCGCGGCGCGTTTTGCCACCGGACTTGATTACGCCGGCAAAGGCGTCGAAGCCTTTCATGAAACTGAGCGGGCCGGAAGCGGTGCCACCGCCGCTCAAAGTTTCGGTCGAACTGCGGAGCGGGGAAAGATTGGTGCCGGTGCCGCTGCCCCACTTGAAGAGCATGCCTTCGGTCTTGGCTAGAGTCAGGATGGAGTCGAGCGAGTCCTTCACCGAGTTGATGAAGCACGCCGAGCACTGCGGGCGCGTGTAGCCGGTGACGCCGAACTCGACCTGCTGCGAGGCGGCATTCCAGTGCCAGTTGGTGGCGTCGGAGTTGGGTTCGATGCGGTCGCAGCCGACGTTGAACCAGACCGGAGAGTTGAAGGCGGCATACTGGCGGACGAGAAGATGAACAAGCTCATCGTGGAAGGTGGCCGCGTCTTCAGCCGACCGGAAATAGCCGTCCTTCACGCCCCAGTCGCGGATGGTTTCTGCAACGCGCGCCACGAGCTGGCGGACGCCAGTTTCGCGCTCGCCGGTGCCGAGCCGACCGTGAAGATACTTGCTGGCGACGATGTTGGTCGCCGTCATCGACCAGTCCTTGGGAACCTCAACGTCTTTCTGCTCGAAGATGACGTTGCCTTGCACGTCGGCGATGGTGGCATTACGGAGTTCCCATTCGACTTCGTCATAAGGGGAAACTCCGGGCTTGGTGAAAAGGCGGCGGAAAGCGAGACCTCCACCGGGCTCCGGGGCCTTCTTCTTATTGCTGCTGACGGTATTGGTGCCGGCTGCGGATGGCATCTTGGCTTGGTCTGTTTGCTGCACTTCTGGCATGTCCTTACTCCTGATTTGATGATCAACAATATGGCAACGATGGGCCCTACCTTCAAAAACTGTGGCCTCGGAAAAGCCTGCGCCCGCCCGCGCCTCAAGGTTTTGCGGGCGGCTTTCCGGCCGGCGGCTAGGAACCGTCTAAACTAAGGGAGCACAACGGATTCGGTGGACCCTATCCTCAGGCCAGAGCTTGCTCGTTCTAGCCGGAAGGGCGCCGCCGAGCAATCGATGCAGTCGTGGGGAAGCGAAGCGACACGACTCTAATCGAACTTCCATTGGGCTCCTCAACATGAACCAAAGAAACAGGGTCTTCTAACCACGCACATGAAACCGTCCCGGATGGGGAGCGGCTCAGCCCGCGAACTTGCCTGGAGATGTATCCCCCGGCGGGTTCCTGGCAGTCAGACCATGCCTAGGCCCCGGGGGACCACCACAGCTCCATCCGCTGGGGATCGGATGGCTCCGTCAAAGGGAGGGGAGTCCAGTCACCGCAACTTAGAGTCCGCCTCCATCCTTATTTCGTGTCCAGCCCCCTTCGCAACGGGGGTCTTTTTGAAAGTCTCGGGATGCTTAAAGTACTCCCACCCGTAGTGCATGTCAAGAGGAAATCACAATATCTTGTGGCTCTGACGTGTGTCTGAGCACCGAATTGGAAACATCCCTGGCTTCTGAGTATGCAAGGCCAGAGTTTGCAATGACTTTGCCCCGCTCCTAGGCGATTGCCCGGGGACCCGTCACACGGTGCAGACGAGCTGCCGGACGGTCGACTCCGGAAACTGGAAAGGCTTTTTGCACATCCGGCGGCAGGCAAGCTCCCGCGTCGCCAGAGATGGGTACGTAGATGTCTTCAAAAACCGCGCGGCTCGTAATGCACCGGATACCGTCGGCGGATTCAACAAGGTAATCGCCGCCTTGGCCGGACTGCTCGCGTCCGAATAGATCGGTGAAGATGAGGGGCTCCGTCAGTTGACGGGCCCGAACAAGAAAACGAGTGCGATAGAGATTCCAATCCTCGCGTTCCATGATTTTTACCACGACCTTTTTTCCGGTATGAATTCCACCGGGTCACTTCCCGATGAGTGCTGTGACTTTACGCGCAGAACCAAGACGAGTCAATTACACAGGAATGGTGCAGGCGTGGATAACCGGGCCGGAATTGAGCAACCGATAGGGCGGCCGAGCCACGACCGAGGGCGCGAGTGGATTGCCCGTGAGTTGCGGGATTTGCAGGGAGGCGTGCACGCGCGCTCAGTCGAGTATTTTCATCGCTTCTGGATTTGCACACGATGTGCACAAGAAAAGAACAAAGGCCGCGCCGCTCTCGCGACACGATTACCAGTTGCCGGTCGTTGGTCGTTGGTCGTCAGCGGTCCCGTGATGCGTTCAGTTCCTCGCTGATCGCTTCGGCAACTGCGGGGCGAGAGACGGGATCCCAGAAGAATTAGACCAGACAAGGAAGATTGTGCGTTTATTCCTCTTTGGCGAGGCCGTCGTCTTGCCAGTGGAATCCGCACGAATCACAGGTCCATTCGAATCGGTTCTGTGACTGCACTGAGTTTCTGTTTGGAGGTTCCGAATCTCCGTTCGATAATTCTGAGGAATCATCCTCTGAGTTCACAAGTTGCTCAAAGATCACTTCTTCGGAGTGACACTTGGGACAACGCACAGGAGCTGCATCGCCCTCTTCAACGTGCGTGCGCGGCGGTTCGTCCTGCGGTTCGTAATCACGCATGGCCGGGCCCGCCCACGGGATGCCAACCCGCATGATCCGAACGCTCACCCCGTTCGGAAAACTGGAAGTCACCTGATCGACGCCGGTCGCCTTCTCCGGCCCCATGTAAAAGGGAATTCCGGCAACGTCAAGGAGCCTCTGGACCTGAAGCGCATCGCGCAGACTCCAGACCGTACACAGCTCAACGAGTTCTCGCTCTTCTTTGTAATCGGAATCTTCGGGCGCAGAGGGATGGGGCGGCGCTTCATGAACTGGCGGAGCAGGCGGTTCTTTCGGTTCAGGCTTTAAGCCGCGATTGGACATTTCCATGGCGAGAGCCTGCTGCGCGAGGTCGGTTAACTCGGATCGTTGCCGGGCCAGGATCTGGATTTCGGCGTCGCTCATCTGACGGTAGTGCTCGGCGACGCGGAGAAATTCTCCGGCTGGGTCGTGGACTTGCATAGTTCAGGGAATGATAAACCCAGATCGGCATGCCAGAAGGTAGATATCCTTCGACTGCGTCCACCGACCCGCATTGCGGATCGGTGGACTCCGCTCAGGATGACTCCCTAGAAAGTGGCTCAGTTGCAGCCCACGCCGTTCGTTATCCCGGTCAAAACGTTGCCTGCGGCAGTGAGGGAGCGGCTATAACAATAGCCCGTGGAATCAGAACTGAAATAGTCTTGAGCGCTCGACTGGTTGGCATTGCCCGTAATCTCGCCACTCGCATTGATGTAGAGCGTATCGGCGGGAGTGACCCGGTTTCGCTCTAGGGCAAAATATTGGGCCTGGCCGTTGCGCGTGATTTCCTCGTCGGCCTCGTAGTACTGATTGAGGCTGGTGATCTGGGTGTACGTGCCATCGGAGTTGACCAGGAAGTCATATTTCATGATCAGCGGCCAGTTGTAATCGACCTTGCGAACTGTTCTTCCTGAGCTATCCAATGTGGTGACGGTGGAGTGGATGACGGAGTTCTGGGTGAAGTTCTGCTCTTCCACGGTGGCGCTAACGTTGAAAAACTGATCATTGGAAAAGGTGATTTCCTGCGCAACGGTGGTGGTAACAGAGCCAGCCGAGGTGTTGACGTATCCCGAAATCTGGAAGTTGTGACCGGAGCTGGTGTTGACTGTGCCAACAACGTTGCCTTGCTTGGTGGTGTGAAGACGCTCGGTGACTGTTGGCGAAGGGACGGTGAGCGTGTTTTCGGTGACCGCTCCAGTGAGTTGGGTTGAATCGTGATCGAGATAGAGCAACAGCGAGGCGGTCGCGGAAAAATAGTCATCGGCGTTGAAGACGCTGAGGGCGATGGTGTGGGGCTGTCCGTCATCGAGCAAGCCCGCGAAAGGCGTGAGATTGACGCGATAGGGCTTGAAGTTGAGGGTCTGGACGCCGGGAATGGGGATCCAGAGGAGAGGATCGATGCCGCCGGTGAAAATCCACGGATAAACGGGAGCGACGCCAGCCGGAGTGCCATCAATGGTGATTTCGGATTCGCGAAAGGCGGTGTTGGGGCAGCTTTCCAGCTCATTGGCGAGAGGAGTGGGGACGCAGAAGTACCAGAATTCGTCGTTATGCTGGCTCTGAGCGAAGACATCGAGGTAGACGCGCTCGATGTTGGTGGGAAGGGTGAGAGTTTCCGGCAGCGTAGGCTGGCAGCAGGTTCCAGTTGTGTCGAGGCCGACGGTGCCGCCGTCAGGCCCCGAGGAGAAGGCGATCACCTGGTCAGCCGTGCGCGGCGCAGGCTGGCTGGGCGCGAGCGGGTAGAAGTACAACGTGGCGCTGCCGAACAGCACTCCCGTGTACGTGCTGTTCACCAGATTGCCCAAATCCACCGTGCCCGTCTGCGGAACGGTGAAGATCGAGGAATAGTCGGTGAGGTTGCGCTCCACGTGCCAGTGGCGGGCATTGGTTGGATCGTCCTCGGCCGTAGTGCCAAAATAAACGTTGGTGGGCCCAATCCAGATGTTGGCCGTTCGGTCGTACTGAATGCCTTCGGTGATGGAGAAGTCGGCCTCAAGCACGACTTCGGCCCACGGGCCCGGGCACGCCGAGGGCGGGGAATACGGGAAATTCTGGGCGTTGAAATTCGCGAATTTGTAGCCTGTGAAAAGTACGACCTTGCAGGGCGTCGTGTTTGGGTGGGGAACTGGTGGATCGGCAATGGCGGTGTTGGAAGAACCGATCTGTAGCTGGCCAAAGGCGAAAGTCGAAAACAGAGCGAACAGGCAAGCCACCACAAGGGCGGACTTCGGGAAACGGGGAGTAATCACGGGAGCCTCCTGGGCTATGGGGTGAGCGTGGCGCATGGGGCCAAAACCCGCGCTGCGCAAGGAGTCTAGACGGGCCCACACAAAGTGTCAAGAGCAGGGCGTCTGCGATGGCCGCATAAAAGGCGGTTCCGGCAGCGATTCGGGTGGCCAGGATTGGGAACTGTTTTCGTCCGCGCGGTTGACGGATGTTCGCGGCACAGAATATCCTATTCTCTATTGAACTAGTGGGGTTTATTTTTTATCGGCGCAATTCTGAAACGAGGTTACGAATATGTCATTGCGTATCAACTCCGAGGCTCCCAATTTCACGGCTGAAACGACGCAGGGGAAGATTGATTTTCATCAGTGGATCGGCGACGGGTGGGCCATCTTGTTTTCGCACCCGAAGGATTTCACACCGGTCTGCACGACCGAACTCGGATACATGGCTGGGTTGCAGGGCGAATTTGCCAAACGTAATACAAAGATCATCGGGCTGAGCGTCGACCCGGTGACGAGTCATGGCAAATGGGCGGCTGATATCGAAGAGACGCAGGGACACAAGGTGACCTACCCCATGATCGGCGACCCGGAGCTGAAAGTGGCCAAGCTCTTTGACATGCTGCCGGAAAGCGCGGGAACGACCAGCGAGGGCCGAACCGCAGCCGACAATGCGACCGTGCGAACCGTGTTTGTGATCGGGCCGGACAAGAAAATCAAGCTAATGCTGGTTTATCCGATGAGTACGGGCAGGAATTTCGACGAAGTGCTGCGCGCGCTCGATTCGATTCAGCTGACCGCGAAATACAATGTGGCGACGCCCGTGAACTGGAAACCCGGGAACGATGTGATTATTCCGACGTCGGTTTCCGACGAACAGGCCAAGCTAAAATTTCCGAACGGATGGAAGACATTGAAGCCGTATCTCCGGATCGCGGCGCAGCCGAAGTAGAGTGAAAGAGCCTCTCGCCTTGCTTGTATGTATGCCAAGCTGGTATGAATGAAGAATTGGAAAAAGGCCGAGACGGATCCAAAGAACACAATCGCTATTCAATGAAGGCTCATCCGTTTCCGGTTCTAGCTCACAGCTTATTTAGTCCGTCGAGAGCGGCGACCTTATAGGCTTCGGCCAGCGTCGGGTAATTGAAAATTGTGTCGCGGAAGTATTCGATGGTGCCGCCCATGGCCAGCACGGTCTGGCCGATGTGAATGATTTCGGCGGCCCGGTCTCCGATGATGTGAACCCCCAAGAGCTTGAGGGAATCGGGATCGAACAAAATCTTTACGAGGCCCTGCTCGTCGCCCAGCATCTGGCCCTTCACGAGTTCGGCATAGCGTGCCAGGCCGATTTCGTAGGGCGCCTTCCGTTGTGTGAGCACTTCCTCGGTTTCTCCCACCATCGAGATTTCCGGGATCGCGTAAATCCCGTAGGGAATCAGGTTCGAAACCATCTTGCTCGGCCGGCCGAACATGTGGCAGCTCGCCAGCCGGCCTTGCTCCATCGAAGTGGACGCCAAAGCCGGGAAACCGATGACGTCGCCGGCGGCGTAGATGTGGGAAACGTTGGTCTGATAGTGCTCATTGACGACGAGCTTGCCGCGGCCGTCCGTGGAAATGCCGGCGGCAGCGAGGTTGAGTTTGTCGCTGTTCGCTTGGCGGCCGATGGAATAGAGCAGCGCTTGCGCGCGAACGACCTTGCCGCTCTCGAGTTTGGCAAACACCTGCGACCTGTCCTGGTCAAAACCCACCGCAGTCACTTTTTCGCCAAGACGAAAAACTGTCCCGATCTGGCGGAGCTGGAAACTGAGACTCTCAATGATCTCCCGATCGACAAAATCGAGCAGTGTGGGCCGCTGATCGAGCAGCGTGACCTTCACTCCCAGAGCTGCAAACATGGAGGCGTATTCCAGCCCGATGATGCCGGCTCCGACCACAATCAGTTCGCGCGGGATCTCCTCGAGGCAGTGCAGCTGATCGGAATCGAAGATGCGCTTGTTGTCGATGGGTATACCGTCCTCGTGGGCGGGCCGGGTGCCGCAGGCAATCAGGATGCGCTCGCCGCGAATTTGAGTGGTGCCGTCCGAGTTCGTGATCTCGATGATGTGCGGATCGACGAAATGGGCGTCGCCAGAGAATGTGTCGACATAGTTGCGGCGGAGCTGCGCTTTGATCACTTCCACCTCACGCGACATGACCGATTGCGCGCGGAAGATGAGGTCGGACATCTCGATGCGATCTTTCAACACATAGCCGCGACCGTAGAAAGTGCGCTGCCGGAATCCGCTTAGATAAAGGACGGCCTCGCGGAACATTTTGCTGGGGATGGTCCCGGTGTGAACGCAAACGCCGCCGATGGTGCGCTCCCGGTCGATGATGGCCACTTTCTTGCGCAGTTTGGCGGCGCAAATGGCGCCTTTTTGTCCGGCCGGTCCGCTGCCGATCACAACAAGATCAAATTCGTTAGGGTGCATTGGTGACAACCCTGAGGTTTAATTATTGGCAGGGAGCTGCCCGTTGGTCCAGTCAGGAATAAACACTGCACGTTACCTTCGCGAGATAAGCGTCTTTCTAATATAGGATATGCTTTGGGCGATGGCACTAGAAGCCAAGTCATAATGAACCGAAGTAAACGGCGAGTTCCCTCAGGGGCTAAAGCCCGCGTCTTTTGTGGCCCTGGACGGCACGACTGAAGTCGTGCCCTTCCCAAAATTTATCAGAGAGCTTCTAGGCTTGAAGGGCGAGAAAACACCCGAACTTCCATCAGAATAGCTTGGGCGGGCAAGAATGCCCGCCCGTTCCGCAGCTTTACTTCTTTGACGCTACTTCTTTGAGGCGTGGTAGCGCTTGTTGATCTCTTCCCAGTTGACGACACTCCACCAGGCTTGCAGATACTCCGGCCGGCGGTTGTTGTATTTCAGGTAGTAGGCGTGTTCCCAAACGTCGTTGCCGAAAATGGGATGAAGCCCCTGCGAGATCGGGTTGTCCTGGTTCGGAGTGGAAATGATCTTGACTTCCCCTTTCCCGTCGCCTGCCAGCCAAACCCATCCGCTGCCGAACTGTGCCGCGCCGGCTGTGTTGAACTTCTCTTTAAATGTGTTGAAATCGCCGAAAGTCTTCTTGATGACGTCGGCGATGGGGCCGGAAGGGTCGCCGCCGCCGTTCGGCTTCATGATGTTCCAGAACATGGTGTGGTTGACGTGGCCTCCACCATTATTGCGAACGGCATTCCGGATGTCCTCGGGAATGGCATTGAGGTCGCGGAGCAGATCTTCCGGGCTCTTTTTGTGAAGTTCGGGATGTTTGTCGAGCGCCGCGTTCAGGTTCTTGACGTAGGCAGCGTGATGCATGTCGTGGTGCAGATGCATCGTCTTTTCGTCAATGGTTGGTTCGAGCGCCGTATAGGCATACGGCAACGGGGGCAGTTCATGCGCCATTTTTACTTCCTCCAAAGCTTGTGCCATTTTTTCTTTTCCTCCAAGCTTCTAATGATGACGGGGTGCGATTGAAAGATTCATGGAGGACGGGTGATGTTGTCCCGGTTGACCCCATATATTTGTAACATTTTGGGCGGGAATACGGGACGTGACGACCTTAACGTGCTCCGGTCGTGGGTCAGGCGCCAGCAATCGGCATGGCCTTCAACCCGGCGCGCGTTCGTCGGCGGCGTGAATCTTCCCAGCCAGTTGCGAACGCGATGCGGGGCAACATGCATTACAGATCGAGTTCCATATACAGCGTTCCCGCCATCGGATTCTCGCGATAAGCCGGGATTTCACGGAACCCGAGCCGGCGATACATAGCGACGGCGTCCCTCATCACGGGCTCGACGGTATCCAGACGCATACGGCCATAGCCAATCTCGCGCGCCTCGGCGATGAGCCGCTCGGCAATCACACGGCCCAGACCTTTGCCGCGAAAGGCCGGGCGCAGATAGAGCCGCTTCATCTCGCACACGCCGTGCTCGAGTTTGCGCAGCGCCACGCAACCCGCGAGTTGGCCTTCGTATTCGGCAAGCAACAAGCGGCCTTCGGGCGGCGCGTACTTGCCGGGTAATCCGGCGAGTTCCTGGTCAAAGCTCTGGAAGCACAAGCTGAAACCGAGCGATCCCGCGTATTCCAGGAAAAGCTCGCGTACCTGCGCAATCTGTTCCGGCAACGCCGCGGCAATGAACTTCAACCCGCTCATAACGACATTATCTTCGTGACACACGGAGTCGCAAAGTGCACCTTATAATTTCACTTTATCCCACTACGTCGGGAGGAGCTTTGAAGGTCTTACTATTGGAAAACGTCAGCGGGGTCGCGGCCTCGCAGTTCAAGGAAGCGGGCTTCGAGGTCGAATCGCTGAAAGTTGCGATGGACGAAAGCGATCTCGTGAAGAAAGTGCGCGATATCTCCATCCTCGGCGTGCGTTCGAAAACCCGCGTGACTGCGGCCGTCGTCGCCGCAGCGCCGGAACTGGTTTCCGTGGGAGCGTTCTGCATCGGCGTGGACAAAATCGATCGCGCGGCGGCCAGCGAGCGCGGCGTCGCCGTCTTCAACGATCCGCACTCCAACAGCCGCTCCGTTGCCGAGCTGGCGATCGGCGAAACCATCCTTCTGATGCGGCGCACGTTCGATATGAGTACGCGCGTGCATCGCGGCGAATGGAACAAGTCCGCGGCCGGATCGCACGAGGTGCGCGGGCTGATTCTGGGCATCGTCGGCTACGGCAAGATCGGTTCGCAGGTCTCGGACCTGGCGGAGGCCATGGGCATGCGCGTTGTGTTCCACGACGTGGCGCACGTGCTGGCGCGCGGTAATGCAAAGCCGGTGAGCTTTCGCGAACTGCTCGAAATGTCGGACGTGGTCACGCTGCACGTCGATGGCAAGCCGCAGAACAAAAACCTGTTCGGCGAGGAAGAATTCTGCGCCATGCGCGATGGCGCGTGCCTGATCAACCTGAGCCGCGGCTTTGTGGTGGATCATGAAGCGCTGGCGCGTCATTTGAAAAGCGGTAAGCTCGCGGGCGCGGCCATTGACGTGTTTCCCAAGGAGCCGGAATCGGGCGGCGCGTTTTCCAGTCCGTTGCAAGGGCTGCCCAATGTGATTCTCACTCCGCACATCGGCGGCAGCACCGAAGAAGCGCAGCAGAATATCGGCCACTTCGTTTCCGCGAAGATGGTCGATTACTACCGCACAGGCAACTCGCTGATGAGCGTGAACCTGCCGCAATGCCATCTGGATTATGAGCCAGGCTCGCACCGCCTCACCCACATTCACCACAATGTCCCAGGCATCTTGCGCGCCATCAACGACATCCTCGCCGACCGCGAGATCAACATCGAGCGCCAGGTGCTGGATACCCGCGGAACAGTAGGGTACGCGATCTACGACATCAACCGCGCCTGTGACGAGGAGTTGATGAAGCAGCTGCGTGCCGTACCGCATACGATCCGGGTGCGATTGGCGGGGGATGGGGAAGGCTAGAACTCTACCTAACTTCAGCAGTGAACGCTCGCGTCCATTCGTGGCCTTTCACTTCGAAGGTTTTTGGTGGCACCGCCCCTGCGGGCGATACCTCAGTTACACGGATCCGCATTCCAAGATTTCCGTCCTTCAAAATGTCAATGCGATGTGCTATTTTCACCCCGGCGAAACCTTCAAACTCTGAGCGCTGGGATTCGATTCCGTCGAAATATGTCTTGACCAATAACCCGGAGTCGTCGAACCAGTAGCCCCTCGCTTGTTCCGGGTCCAATTTTCCTTCCGGGCTTTCATAGCCGGCGAGTACGCGCACGGTCCGCAGGCCATTTACGGAGTCATGCTTGATCCTCCAATCCGATTCCACAAATGTGTCGATCGCCGGGATTGGCTCCATCAGCCGCATCACAAGCCGCAATAAACCTGCATCCTCGCCGTTTGCAAACTGGTAAAGCTTGTCGCCGTTTCGAGATCGCACGTATGTGCTCTTTGCAAACGACACTTCACGGCGCCACTGAGTGTCACTCAGCCAGGTGTCTTCATATCGCCCTGTCATGGTTGTGCCATTTCGGGCTTTAGCCTCAAACTCTGCGCGAAGCACGTATGCGGTTCCGTTTCCGAAGGCCGGGAAGCCAGCGTGTCTGCCGTGCTCAAGGTAGTTGCGGGCAGTATCAAACGTTTCCGCCCCTGCCGGGCGCACTGTTTTGAACGGTACCGTGATCTGCGACATCACCTGAGTGGCTGCTCCGTCTACAAGGAAAGGCTTGAAACGCAACGCCGCGATTGCACGCTCACCCGCCTCGTTTATTGCTGGGTTTTCGGAGACAAGCGTCCCGATCTGTCTGACCTTTCCTTCACGGTCAATGACTATCTGACTGCTCAGGTTCCCTTCAAGCGGTCCATCCTGAAGTGGAGGCCAGGATATCGGTTCAGCCGGCAGAAGATTTTTTCGCAACGACGTTTCGTCGATCCACACTGTCCGTAGGGAATAGGAGTTGCCACCCTCCTTGCTCGCATCAAAGAAGTCTGTTGGAACGACTCCGAGATCTTCAATGGCCGTAACCTTGGCCGTTACCTGAGGCGATCCGACGTTCACTGTCCTCGCGACCATTCGTCCATGAAAATCCGAGTAGTCTTTAAATTCTGCGCCCCACGCCGGACCACCCGCATAAAGCAGGAGCCCTGTGCTGTTGTGAAAGGCTACCCATGATCGCAGAATGTTATGAATTTCTGCTGTTCCACTGGGAGTAGTCCAATTCAGGTTCGTCATAGGGCCAAGTCGCCGAATCTCCGCCCCGCCGGCTTGAGCGAGAACCTCATCGAGCGGAGGCACTGGCTTGATCAGCTCAACAGCCGTTTGCTGCAACCATTGAGGAAAATAGTCTCCCTCGTTCTTTTGCCAGTCGTGAGCACCGTCCACGATCTCGATTTGATGAAACTCCGGTGACCAGACTTCCCTCTTCCAGTGAGTCGGCGAGGCCCACCAGACTTCCACTTTGCCTGTTCGCCCGGACTCCTTATCCCGTTCGAAACTTGGCGTCAGCACCGCAGTCAAATGGAAAGGCTTCGTTCCAGGCTGGTCAAGTGTGCTGCGTTCGACCGCCTTCTTGATTTCGTTCGCTAGATTTTCAGCATGACCTACTTCTGCCGCTGCCCCGACTGCCACCGCTGTAAGAATCGCGATCCACCATCGTGATTTCATAGGTAAAACTGTACACGAGGTGCCAGGGACGCGAAACCAACCGGGCGCCCAAAGGTAGGCGCGGGTTCCAGACGTTCTTTCCTACTCGTTCGTCGCAGCGCGGCGAAGGCGATCGTTGATTGCTTCCCACTCGGGCGTGGATGACGGCTCATCCACGGCGATCCAGTCAGCATTGGCGTCATCGGCCTCGTGCAATTTCTCATACAGCGCTGCGGCGTAATCTGCCGCGGCTACGGGCATCTGGATAATCCTGATATCTCCTTGTGTCGCCGCTCGCGCGTGCTGCAGATAAATTCCTTTGCCTTGCTCCGGTAGCTTTCCATCCCGTACCAGAAATAGCGGCGTGCGCGGGCTGTAGTGGCGCGCGTGCATTCCGGGCGAGGGATGGGCGATGCCTTCACCGATGACGGAGTACGAAATCGGAGCCGGACGGGCGGGGACGCCAGTCTCTTGACCGGTGACCTCTTCCAGTTCGCCTTCGGCAACTTCTTCCGACTGACCAGCGGCGGATTCTCTGCGCGGGCCCTGAGTTATCGCCTCCTGCGCTGACGCAATCGGTCCGATAATTTCTTCCAGCTGTGCGCGAGA
>Ga0187781_10002160_pt1 | contig 15030 bp, 12 predicted proteins | sample 0715_SJ02_MP02_2_FD_132447 | JGI IMG/M metagenome (GOLD analysis project Ga0187781, IMG submission 132447) | Tropical peat soil microbial communities from peatlands in Department of Meta, Colombia - 0715_SJ02_MP02_20_MG | ecosystem: Environmental > Terrestrial > Soil > Wetlands > Peat | place...
CATTGCTCCGGTTTGACCGGAAAACGCTGTAGTACATCCTGCCTGACCATCTCGGAAATGCAGATCACTGCCCGCAAATCGGGATGACTGAACATGGCCCGTTCCATACGCAACATGAAATGGTGGTAGGGATTGCACCAGACCGACAGCTTGTGCCGCCAGCCCTTGCCCACGGCACGTGCGTCCAGCCAGGCGGCATGCACGCCATCGCCCGCCCGGAACACATGACACCCGGGGATACGCTCGTGTGACTGGACCAGATCAGCACCAAGCTGCTTCCAGGCGCGTTGCGCCGCACGGGCAAAGCCCCAGTCGCGCCAGATGCTACCCAGATAGAAGGGATTGACGCGACATACCGCCACGCCATCCAGTTGTTCCCAGTTGCGGTTGATCAGGACCGGCTCCAGCTCGGGCCGGGTTTTGAGTTGTCCCAGAATGGCGCTGACAATGCGCTCGGCACCGCCGGCCGGGTTGTATTTCTGCCGGATGATGGCCAGACGGGTCATGCGGTCTCTCCCAGTACGGCATCCACCGCATCCATGACTTGTTGCAGACTGATCAGATTCAGGCATTCACTGTTCCAGCCGCCGCCACAACCTGCATTACCACAGGGACGGCAGGGCAGGCGCGCGGCAACCACGCGATGTGGCACTTGCCACGGCCCCCATTCGATATCGCCAGATGGGCCAAATAAAGCCAAACAGGGCGTTTTCATCGCCGAGGCGATATGCATGGGAACAGAGTCCACGCCGATATACAGCCGGGCATGATCGATGGCGGCAGCCAGTTCCTTCAGGGTCAATTGTCCAGCCAGGCTGGCAACCGGCTGATCCAGCCGAGACTGGATGGCCGCCAGCATCGCCATTTCATCCGGGCTGGGCGCTGCCGTCAGCAACACGTGCTGACCACGCTGCTGCAAGGTATTGATCAGTGCCGCCATGTTTTCCACTGTCCAGCTTTTGAACAGCCAGCGCGAGGTCGGATGCACCAGAATGTACTGCCCGGCCTGCAGGCCCTGCTGTTCCAGCTTGGCCGCCAGCGTGGCCTCGGCATTGTGGCCGGGCACCAGTGTCAGCCGACGTTGATCAACAGCGGGATAGACCCCGATGCGGCGCAGGGCATCCAGATGGATTTCAATGGTATGGCGCCGATTACCCGGCACTTGCAGATAGCGGTGGGTGAAACTTTTGCGGAACAGCTTGCCATACGGACCGTCCGGCCCCACCGACCAGCGTGGAGACAGCAGGCGTACCAACCAGGCCCCGCGCTTGTGCTCGGTCAGGGTAATGACCAGGTCATAACGGCGCTGGCGCAAAGTCGAAACCAACCCCAGCTCCGCCTGCAGCTGACCAAACAGACCCAGCTTTTTCCAGTGGCGATCGATGGTATGCAACTGGCTGATGGCAGGATGCAGGCTCAGCATCTCCTGCGTATCACGATACACCAGGGCGTCAATTTCCACATGGGGCGCTTCCTGTTTCAGTACGGAGAAAACAGGACTGGTCAGCAGGACATCCCCATGGTGGCGCAGTTTGATGACCAAGACGCGCCGCACCTGGTTCAGATCGATGGAATCGTTAAGCATAGATAGGGTAAACAAAAGCCGGATCAGGCATCCGGCTCGGCATTCAGCAGTTGCAAAAGATCGGCGATTTTATCAGGGTCTTCGGATCGAAGCATGCGTCCCGCAATCCCGGCGATATCATCAAGATGCGTATTGAGCACCATGCGCTTGACCGCCAGCAAGCTGGCCGGGTGCATGGAGAACCTGCGCAGCCCCATGCCCAGCAGCAGCCGGGTCAGACGGGGGTCCCCGGCCATTTCGCCGCAAACCGACACCGGGACTCCGCCCTTGATGCCAGTGCGGATGGTATGCAGGATCAGCTTGAGCACGGCAGGGTGCACCGGGTCATACAGATGGCTGACCGAGTCGTCGTTACGATCGATAGCCAGCGTGTACTGGATCAGGTCGTTGGTGCCGATGGACAGGAAATCCACATGCTTGATAAAGCTGCCCACCACCAGTGCCGCCGAAGGAATTTCTATCATGGCGCCCACTTCGACCTTTTCGTCGAAAAGCAGCCCTTCTGCACGTAATTCCTGCTTGGCGTATTCCAGCTGGGCAATGGACTGCTTGAGCTCGCCCAGCGAGTTCAACATGGGGAACAGGATTTTTACCTTGCCATGTGCAGACGCACGCAGCAATGCCCGCAACTGGGCGCGGAACATCAGCGGCTCGGCCAGACACAAACGGATACCGGTGAGCCCCAGCGCCGGATTGTCTGCCACGTCATGATTCAACCACTTCGGGTTCTTGTCTGCCCCCAGATCCATGGTACGGATGGTGACCGGCAGGCCTTTCATGTCCTCGGCCACCTTGCGGTAGGCTTCGTACTGCTCCTGTTCGGTAGGGAGAGTGTCCCGCCCCAGAAACAGGAATTCACTGCGAAACAGACCAACCCCGACCGCACCGGAGTTACGCACCACATCCACGTCCTGTGGCAGCTCGATATTGGCCAGCAGCTCCACCACCGTGCCATCACGGGTCTTGGCATCAGATTTGCGGATGGACGACAGCTTGCGCTTGGCATCGCGCCAGGCCCGCATGCGCTTGCGGTATTCACTGAGAACCAGTTCATCCGGATTGATGATCAGCACGCCCTGCTGACCATCGACGATGATCTGCTCTTCTTCGCGGATCAGCTCCCGGGCATGGTGCAAGGCAATGACCGAAGGCAGGTCCAGACTACGCCCCAGAATGGCGGTATGCGAGGTGGCACCACCGACATCGGTGACAAAGGCGGCGAAATTGGAATCTTTGAAATAGACCATATCCGCCGGCGACAAGTCGTGCGCCACCAGAATGGTATCGTCCAGCAAATCGCCCGGAGCCGGCAATTGCGGGGTATGGCCGTCCAGATTCTTGAAAATGCGTTCAACCACCTGCAATACATCGTTCTTGCGTTCGCGCAGGTAATCTTCTTCGATGGCATCAAACTGCTCGACCAGCAGATCGCATTGCAGTTTGAGCGCCCATTCGGCATTGCAGCGCTGGTTTTCGATGATTTCGCGCGGCTCGCGCGAGATGGTGACATCCCCCAGCAGCATGATGTGCAGGGACAGAAACGCCCCCAGCTCAGCCGGTGCATTTTCCGGAATGCTGCCCCAGAGCATTTCCAGCTCTTTGCGGGTAGCGCGCACGGCATCGTCAAAACGCGACATTTCATTCTGGATTTCATTTTCTTCCAGACTGTAATGCGCGACATCGTCCATGCTGCGCGAGATGAGATGGGCCCGACCAATGGCGATACCACCGCCGATGGCTACACCGTGCAAGGTGACATTCATCGTCCCATCCCCCCTCAAGCGGGCTGATTCATTCAGCCTCGTCGAATCGATTGTTGATCAGTGCTACCAGCGCATCCAGCGCTTCCTGTTCATCGCTGCCTTCCACGTCCAGCTGGACGGTGGATCCCTTGGCCGCAGCCAGCATCATCACCCCCATGATGCTCTTGCCATTGACGCGGCGGCCATTGCGCGCAATGCCGACATCGCTCTTGAAACGGCTGGCCAATTGGGTGAATTTACTCGAAGCACGTGCATGCAGGCCAAGTTTATTGATAATTTGTATTTCAACGCGCAGCATTGCCATCCCCTGGAATAATGTAAAGCACTCCCTCCAGCCCACCGGTAATGGCCTTGCTGACCACGATTTCCAGCGGCTGGCTGCTATAACTGATCGCCCTGACCAGCATGGGCAGGCTGACGCCGGCCACGGCCTCTACCTTGCCCGGATTGATCAGGCGGCTGGCGATATTGGATGGCGTGCCGCCATACATATCGGTCAGCACCACCACACCATCACCCTGTTCCAGGGTGGCAAGCAATGCAGAGGCTTCGACCAGTTTCTGATCAGGATCTTCGGATTTCTCCACCGCCATCACGGCGATATTGTCCGGATCCCGTCCCAAGACGTGCCGGGCGCACTCCAGCAGACAGGCACCCAGATTGCCATGCGATATAACGAGTACACCAACCATGCCTGTGTCTTCTTATCCATAAAGATGTTTCACACACCGCCTGACGCCGTGTCAGACCCAGCTTCTGCCTTGGGTGAGCCCTGCATTGTAGCAGGCTCGTTTTCCACCCGGCGATACCAACCCAGCTTGTCTGCCAAGGATACCACGCTCCCCACGATGATGAGTGCGGGCGAACCGATACCATGGCCAGAAATCAGTGCAGGCAGACTCTCCAGCGTCCCAACCAGGGTACGCTGGAGAGGGGTGGTGGCCTTTTCGATGACCGCCACCGGCGTATCCGCTGGCTTGCCATGCTGGATGAATGCCGCACACAGCTCCCTGGCCATGGTCAGCCCCATGTAGACCACGACAGTCTGGTCCGGCCGGACCAGGGCGGGCCAGTCCAGATCAATGCTGCCATCTTTCTTGTGTCCGGTGACAAAGGTGACCGACTGGGCATGATCTCGGTGGGTCAATGGAATACCGGCATAACTGGCAGCCCCACTGGCGGAGGTGATGCCCGGCACAACCTCGAACGGGATACCGTGTTCGGCCAGGGTTTCAATTTCCTCGCCCCCGCGCCCGAAAATGAAAGGGTCTCCCCCCTTCAGACGCAGTACGCGCCGGCCTTCCCGGGCCAAGCGCACCATCAGCTGATTGATATCTTCCTGCGGCAGGGTATGGTTGGCCCTGGCCTTGCCCACATAAATGCGCTCGGCATCGCGCCGCACCAGTTCCAGCAATTCCGGTGCCACCAGATTATCGTGCAGCACCACATCGGCCTGCTGCATCAGACGCAAAGCCCGGAAGGTCAGCAGATCGGGATTACCCGGCCCGGCCCCGACCAGATACACCGCGCCGCTAGGACTGTTCTCGGCACTGGCCAGACGCTTTTCCATTTCGGCGGTGGCAGCCGCCTCGCGCCCGTTCATCACTGCCTCGGCCATCGGGCCTTCCAATACGGTTTCCCAGAAGGCACGGCGCGCTTCCACATCGACAAAACGGGCCTTGACCCGGTCGCGGAAACGGCTGGAAAAATCCGCCAGCAAACCATAGCTCGCGGGAATCAGGCTCTCCAGTCTGGCACGGAGCAGCCGGGCCAGGACCGGCACCCCGCCACCGGAAGAAACGGCAATCACCAGTGGGGAGCGATCAATAATCGCCGGCGTGATATAGCTGGACAGGCCGGGATCATCCACCACGTTCACCGGAATGTTCTGCCGCTGGGCGGACTCCGACACCAGCCGGTTGACCTCGTGCTGATCGGTTGCCGCCACAACAAGACGCATGCCTTGCACATGCTCGGGAAGGAAGCAGCCCTCATGCCAGCGCAACTGCCCTTGGCTGGCCAGCGCAGCCAGTTCCGGTACCAGCTGCGGAGAGACGATGGTGAGATTGGCACCGGCAGCACGCAACAGCCGGGCTTTGCGCAAAGCGACCTCACCACCACCGACTAGCAGGCAGGGGGCATCTTGCAGCTTCAAGAAGATCGGAAAGTAATCCATGCGTCACTCCACAACAATTCGGCACAGCATACTTTATTTGTTGCATAAAAACGACGTAAGCCGAACCGAATGCCTGAATATATGCCGTGCAATTTTCCAGCAAACTGCCATGAATAAAGAATAAGCTCCCGCGAGGCAGGGAGAAGCGCATACCATATCGGATGGTGTGAAAACTGACCCACGGCAAGGCATATTGCATGATTAGCAAAAAACGGTGGCTGACATTCTGCTTGCTGATTTGCAGCCACGCGCATGCGGCAAACACAAGCCAATACGATGGCCATTGCCTGCTGACAGGACTATTGCTGGCCACGGGATCAATGGGAGTGGCCATCTGGCTTTATCGCCGCAACCAGATTCGCCGGCAACAGGAAGGGCTACGCTCCGCCCTTGCCCAGTCCGATCAGGCCGTGGTGGTCATTGACAGGCAGGGCCAACTGCTGGCTGCCAGCCCAGCCAGCCACCGTTTGCCGCACTCTCCGCAAAACATGCTGCAGCAGTACGGCTTGCAAGGCCGGTGGCCTCAGGACGGGCTCGCGCAAGCCTGTTTCTTTGCTCCACCACAACGACTCGAATCGGTACCGCCGGGCCAGCCGTCGTCAGACCTGGCGGTGCAACAGTTCCAGACTCCGCCGGCCGGGCTGCCGGGTGATTACCGGCTATTGCTGTTCCAGCCAGTGGCAAGCTGCTTCAGAACACCGCAGGAAGCCTCCCTCAACACCATCTTGCAAGCCAGCCGTATTGCGCTGTGCCAGTTCGATCTGCAGGCACAGGAGGTGCAATGTGATGCCGGGGCATTGAACAAATTACTGGGGCTTGACCCGGCCCTCCGGCAGATCAGCCTGCCCGACTGGCTGGCCAGGGTGCACCCGGAAGACCGCCCCTTGCTGGAACATGCCCTGCAGGCCGCCAGCAGCACACAGGCCCCCAGCCGCAGCCTGGAATACCGGATGCAGCATCAGGAGCAACACTGGGAGTGGCTGGAGCAGACACTGCAATACCAGCCTGAAAGCCATATCTTGCTGGGTGTCAGTCAGGTGATTACCTCTCGCAAGCTGGCCGAGGCCGCCATGCGCCGGCGCGAGCAGGAATTCCGCACCCTGGTGGAAAACTCACCGGACATCATTGCCCGTTATGATCTGGAACTGCGCTGCCAATTCATCAATCGCAGTATCAGCCGCTATTCGCCCTTGATCCGTGACGAACACATCGGCAAGACCATACGAGAAAAAGGCTGGCCGGAGAATGTCGTCCAACTGTTTGAAAACGAATGCCGGCAGTTGATCGACAATTGGGAGCCACGTTGTTTCGAAATGGAAATGCGGGCCAACCAGCGCTGCTATATTTTCGAAACCCGGCTGTTTCCAGAATTTGACAGCCATGGCCAGCTCACCAGCATTTTGTCAGTAGACCGCGAAATTACTGACAGCCGCCAAGCCAAGCGTCTGCTGACCGAAGAAAACGCCGTGATGGAGATGATTGCCTCCAACCAGCCGCTGGAAGACACGCTGGAGCAAATCTGCACCATGATAGAAACCCAGCTGGCTGGCGGCTGCTGTTCGGTCATGCTGCTGGCACCCGATGGCCAACACCTGAATCTGGCCAGTGGCAAGCATCTGGACGAGGGCTACAAGGCCCTGATCGATGGCATTGCCATCGGCCCACAGGTAGGCTCTTGCGGCACCGCTGCCTACTGGAAGCGCACCATTATCGTCGAAGACATGGAGGACAGCCCACTGTGGGCACCCTATCTGGACATTGTGCGTCATTACAATCTGCGCGCCTGCTGGTCCACGCCCATTTTCAGCAGTGACCGGCAGTTGCTGGGAACCTTTGCCATCTATTATCCGGATGCACGCACGCCCAACCCGGATGAAATGCGCCTGGTCTACCGCAGTTCACATATCACGGCCATTGCGCTGCAAAGGGATCTGCATGAGAAAAAGCTGTTTCAGCTGGCCACCAAGGACGAGTTGACCGGTCTGGATAACCGTCGCCAATTCATGCAACAGGCAGAACGCGAACTCAAGCGCAGCCAGCGCTATCAGCAAACCCTGGCCGTACTGATGATGGATCTGGACCATTTCAAGAATATCAACGACCTGTACGGCCATGCGGCTGGCGATCAGGTCATTGCCCATTTTGCCCAGACCTGTCGCGAGGTATTGCGCGAATCCGATCTGACCGGGCGGCTTGGGGGTGAGGAGTTCGCCGTATTACTGCCTCACACCAGCATTCCGGCAGCACTGGCCGCCGCCGAAAGGTTGCGCGATGCCATTGATCAAAGCCAGGTCGAAATCAATGGGCAAAGCATTCACTATACGGTCAGCGTGGGCCTGTCGCTTCTGCAAGACACCGACCAGCAGATGGACAGCCTGCTCGGACGCGCCGACAAATTGCTCTACCAGGCCAAGCACGAGGGACGCAACCGGGTTTGTCACGATCTGCCACTGGCGGTAGAGTGACTCTCCCTTCAGTTCAGGCCGTCTCCAAGGTGAATCACTGGCATACCGAATATCTGGCCCACCCGCTGTATCAGCCGGTTTCCGCCTTTGCCCGTTTGCTGTCTCTGCCGGACTGGCCAGGGCAGCCAGAATACGACAGCCTGTTGCAACAGGCCCGTAGCGGCTCTTTCCTGCCTGACAACTTGCGCTTTTGCTGTGATCTGGCCGCGGCAGATTATTACGAAAAGCACATTGGCGACACCGGCGAAGTCCCCACCCGCAGCCGCAACTGGCATGACTGGTTCAATGCCCTGGCCTGGCTGGCCTGGCCGCACAGCAAGGCTGCCCTGAATGCCCGTCATGTCCGCGCCATCCAGCGGGGCGAGGTACAGCGCGGCCCACGCCGTGACGCCGCTACGCTATTGGACGAGTGCGGAATCATCGTTGCGTGCGCAAACCCGGCACTGGGCCAGGCGCTGGACAATATGCAGTGGCAGCAGCTGTTTGTTGATCAGCGTGCCGCCTGGGGCCGACAGATCGCCGCTTATACGCTGGGACACGCCATTTTCGAAGTCGGCCTGCAGCCGCACATTGGCTGGTGCGGCAAGGCCTTGCTGCTGGAGGTGGACGAGGCTTTTTTCTGTTGGGATGAGACGGCACAGCGCCAGCATCTGGATACCCGACTGGCTGCCCTGCTGGCTGACGACAACTGGCTGATCAGCCCGCGCCAGCTATGGCCGCTACCGCTGCTGGGCATTCCCGGCTGGTGGCCGGCCAATGAGAACCCGGCGTTTTATGACAATACCGACTACTTCCGACCCAGCCGACGGGCGAAGTCCTCTAGCGTCACATGCTGAAGCCGCTCGGTGACGCTACTGAGCAAATCTTCCACCCCCTGGCCGATGGCATCATCGTTGGCCAGATCAGCCCGGTAGACAAACAACTGGAACAGCTCGGACAGCGCTAGCGTGCTCAGTTTCTTCATCAGCACCCAGCCATCGCGCTGACCTTTTTGCACGTAGCCATGCTGCGCCAGCTTGTCCAGCACCAGGCCCAGTTCGTCATAACCGATCTTCACCTGCTGACGCAGTTGCAGAGGCGTCAAACTGCAACCTTGCTCCTGCGCCGCATCCAGCATCAACAACACTTCCACGGCATCCAGAAAGCGCCGCCGTGGCTCAAAACGCCGCCGCCAGGCTCCGCCCTCCCAGTAAGACAGCGAAGCGGTGAACACCGCACCGGCCAGCACCACCATCCACAGGCAGTACACCCACAGCAGAAAGATGGGAATACTGGCAAAGGCACCATATACCAGCTGGTAATTGGCCACCTGGCCGATGTAATAGCCAAAACCCAACTTGGTCAGCTCCAGCAGAATGGCGGTGATCATCGCCCCCAGTACCGCATGGCGGATGGGTACAAATCGGTTGGGTACAATGCGGTACAACAGAGACAGCACAATGCCGGTCAGCAGAATGGTCCCCCCGACCTCTACTGTACTGGCCAGCAAGGGCATGGTTTTCTCAAAACGGGTGAATTTGAGCAGCCAACGCCAGCTCAGCAGCCCGCCACCCAGTACCAGCGGCCCCAGCGTCAGCACCGTCCAGTACACCATGCTCTGCTGCAGCCAGGGCCGGCCGCGCCGCACGCTCCAGATCGCATTGAAGGTGCGCTCAATGGTGGACATCAGCATCAGCGCCGTCACGCCCAGCATGATGATGCCGGCTGCGGTGAGCTTTTCCGCATTGTCGGCAAACTGGCGCATGTAGACCGAGATCACCTTGCCGGCAAACTCCGGCATCAGCGTGGATAACAGCATGACCTTGAAACGGGTGCTGTAATCGGAAAATACCGGAAAAGCCGAAATCACCGTCAGGGCAATGGTGAACAGCGGCACCAGTGCCAGCAAGGTGGTAAAGGTCAGGCTGCCGGCCACCTGCATCACGCGATGGCTGCCCATGCGGCGGATCAGGAAACCGGCAAAACCGCGTTGTGCCGCGTATGGTCTGGACGAATTCATGAAGCGCAAGGTAATGCAGACGCTGCGGACTGGCAAGTCGCAATGCCTTCACACAAATTAACAGCTAAAAACTGCTATCATGCCTGACATTGTCCGGCCCCTTGCCTGTCGCGGGCAGGCCGGCAGCCTCTTGATCTGGACAAGCTCGTGCAAGACATTCTCGTACTCTATTACAGCCAGCACGGTGCCACTGCAGAACTGGCACGACACATTGCCCGTGGCATCGAAAGCGTGCCCGGTTGCCAGGCCCGCTTGCGCACCGTTCCCAAGGTCTCCACCGTGTGCGAGGCCAGCGAGGCTACCATCCCCGCCAGTGGTGCCCCCTATGTCGAAAAAAGCGATCTGGCTGAATGCATCGGCCTGGCGCTGGGCAGCCCGACCCGCTTTGGCAATATGGCCGCTGCCATGAAATATTTCATCGACAGCACCAGCGGCGAATGGATGGCCGGCGCCCTGGCCGGCAAGCCAGGCTGCGTGTTTACCAGTTCATCTTCCCTGCATGGCGGCCAGGAGTCCACGTTGCTGACCATGATGCTGCCCCTGCTGCACCACGGCATGCTGATTGTCGGTCTGCCCTACTCCGAGCCGCAGCTGGCCGCCACCCAGAGTGGCGGCACGCCCTATGGCGTCAGCCATGTGGCCGGGGTACAGAACAAGCGCCCGCTGTCTCAGGAAGAGCGCCAGCTGGCACTGGCGCAGGGGAAAAGGCTGGCCGAAGCCGCCTTGCGGCTGCATCCCGCTTTATAAGTCGGGGAACTGCCGACCAGGCAGGCAGTCGCAACAGGCGACACCCCTGGCGGCAAGGCGGATCGTTCCGCCACCCGACCTCATCATCACTTGCTTGCGCGGCATGGCCACCATGGCCCGTGACTGCGCCAGGAACAAGCTTTATGTGTGGAATAGCCGGTTTCTTTTCCCGTACCCCGGTTGCGGCGGCCACCGCCGATGCCATGCTGCTGGAACTGGCCCGACGTGGCCCGGACGCAGCGCATCAACTGCGGCTGAACCTGCAGGGTCAGCCGGCAAAGGCTGACGATATTCACAATGCGTTGCTGCATGCCCGGCTGTCCATCATCGACCCGCGCCCCGAGGCCGACCAGCCGATGCGCAACGACGATGGCCAGATCTGGATCTGCTACAACGGCGAGGTTTACGACTGGGAAGCGGGCAAGCGCGAGCTGGAACAAGGCGGTGCAGTGTTCCGTACCCATTCCGATACCGAATTCATCCTGCGCGGCTATGAGGCCTGGGGCATCGATGGCCTGCTGACACGCCTGCGCGGCATGTTTGCCTTTGCCCTTCTCGACCTCCGCCAGGGCAAGGTGCATCTGGCACGCGACCGCATGGGCGAGAAGCCGCTGCTGTATGCGCTGCTGGACGGTAATCTGGCTTTCGGCTCACTGGTACGTTCGGTGCTGCCCTTCCTGCCGCTAGCCGCGCGCCAGTTTGCCCCTGCCGCCATTGATGCCTATCTGGCACACCGCTACATTCCATCGCCCGCCACGGTATTCGAAAACATCCAGCGCCTGGAAAATGGCTATTGTCTGGAATTCGACCTCAGCAGCCGTCAGTTGAAGAAACGCCGTTACTGGCAACCGCAGGCAGAAGCCGGCGACTGGCTACCGGAACTGGACCACGCGGTGGCCATGCGTACCGTGGCCGATCGCCCGCTGGGCGTACTGTTGTCCGGCGGCATCGACTCCACCCTGATTGCCAGCCGGCTGGCTACCCAGGGCTATCAACAATTTTCCACCTTTACCGCAGCCTTTCCCGGCAGCACGCTGGACGAATCCACCGATGCAGCCGACTCCGCGGCCCGCATGGGGCTGGAAAACATTCGCATCACCATGCCGGAAAACCTGGCGGCGGATTTCTCGCGCATCGTGGCCGATCTGGATCAGCCCTTTGCCGATCCGTCCAGCTTCCCCACCTGGTATCTGGCGCGTGAAGTCAGCAAGCATGTGAAAGTGGTGCTGGTGGGCGACGGGGGCGACGAGCTGCTGGCCGGCTACAAGCGCATGGGCAAGCACCTGCGCACCCGCTGGCGGCGGCATCTGCGCTTGCCCCTGGGCATCCGTCCCTCGCTGGATGGCAAGCAGGGCAAGCTGGCCACCGAACTGGCCATGAGCTGGCGCGCTGCCTATTCCTTGCGTTTTTCCGGCATGACACCGGGCCAGCGCCGCTATCTGCAAGGTGGCAGGGAACTGCACAAACTAAGCTACTGGCGCGCCCCGGACGACATTGGCCCGGAAGCCAGTGATGCCGTGCCCGGCTTGCAAAGCCTGCTGGCCATCGACTTTGCCAACTATCTGCCGGACTACATCCTGCAAAAGTCCGACCTGTGCACCATGGCACACGGGCTGGAGGGGCGTGCCCCGCTGCTGGACCACGGCCTGTACCAGCACCTGCTGGCGACATCGGACACCGAACGCTATACCGCGCCGGCCAAGCTGATTTTCCGCCGCGCCATGCACCCGGCCCTGCCGCCGGATTTCTTCCAGCGCAAAAAGCGCGGTTTCAATCCGCCACTGGCCGGCTGGCTGAAAACCAGTCTGGCCGAGCGTTTCAACGGTCTGGGAAGCCGGCTGAACCGCCTGAGCGACGGTCAGCTGGATACCGTTGCCGTGGATGCCTTTGCCCAGGCCTATCGCGGTGGTAAAGAGGCCCTGGCCGAACAGATGCTGCAATTGCTGATTCTGGACGAAAGCCTGACCCAGCTGGACGCGCTGCGCCGCGCCCTACCTTAGCGCCGCTAACAAAAACCCTGCTGCGACGTGACGCTACGCTATTTTTCGCTGCGCTAATCCCCTCGCAGCACCGGGTAGTTGTCATCCGGCAGCGGCGCATAGAAACTGCTGGGCGACACGCCCAGCTCGCGTTTGAACATGGTGGCAAAGGCGCTGGGGCTGGCATAGCCCAGATCCAGTGCCACTTCCAGCACGCTGGCCCCGCAAGCCAGCCGTTCCAGCGCCGTAATCAGCCGTGCCTGCCGCCGCCACTGTCCCAGCGACAAGCCGGTTTCCCGAGAGAAGCGACGCTGCAAAGTGCGCGCATCCATGGCCAGCATGTTGGCCCACTCGTCCACCGAGCGCGCATCACCCGGCTCGGCCTGCAAGGCAGCACACAAGCCCTGCAAGACCGGGCTTTGTGGCCGTGGCAGGGACAGCGCCAATGTAGGCAGGCTGCGGATCTCATCCAGCAGCAGCTTCATCAGCCGCTCATCGCGCGAGTCCGCCGGATAGGGTACGGCAATACTCATGGCGGCCAGAATCAGCTCGCGCAACAGCGGTGAAATGGCCAGCACCTGACACTCCTGCGGCAAGCCCTCCAGGCTGTCCTCCCGCACATAGACCGTACGCATGCGCACCGCGCTGATCATCCGCACCTGGTGCCAGGTGGCAATCGGCAGCCAGATGCCACGGGTAGGCGGCACGATCCACTGCCCCAGCGCGGTGCTGACCACCATCACCCCTTCCACCGCATACAATAATTGCGCCGTCGGGTGGGCATGGCGCGGCGTATCCTCGCCCGCCGGATAATCACGCGCCTTGGCCACCACCGGCGCGATACCGGTGTCGTACTGGTGTAGATGTTGATAATCACTCATTGCTGTCATTTTCTCGAAGATGATCGCCCTTCATGCGCAGGACGGGCAGGACACCCCTTGATAGCATGATGAACCCACCACAGCAAGACGACATCATCATGACTAGCGCAAGCCAGGGCATGGCACCGCCCCAGGACACCCGTTTCCGGGTATTGGGTGCCATCAGCTTTACCCATTTTCTCAATGACATGCTGCAATCGCTGATTCTGGCCATCTATCCAGTACTCAAGGGCGGCTTTCATCTGAGCTTTTCCCAGATCGGCCTGATGACGCTGGTTTACCAGTGCACCGCCTCGCTATTGCAGCCGCTGGTCGGCATGTATACCGACAAGCGCCCGCTACCTTATTCGCTGGTATTCGGCATGGGTTCCACCCTATGTGGGCTGCTGTTGCTGTCGGTAGCGCCCAGCTACCCGATTCTGCTGGCCGCTGCCGCATTGGTCGGCACCGGCTCCTCCATCTTCCATCCGGAATCCTCGCGCGTGGCGCGCATGGCCTCGGGCGGACGCCATGGTCTGGCACAGTCGCTGTTCCAGGTGGGCGGCAATGCTGGCTCTGCCACCGGCCCTTTGCTGGCCGCATTGGTTGTCTTTCCCTATGGTCAACCCAGCCTGGCCTGGTTCTCGCTGGCAGCCTTGCTCGGCATGCTGGTGCTGTGGCGCATTGGCATCTGGTATAGCCACCAGCACCGTACCGCCAAGGCACACAAAGCCGTTGTGCCCACAGGCCTGTCGCCGCAGCGCACGGCGTTCACGCTGGGCGTGCTGGTCCTGCTGGTCTTCTCCAAGTATTTCTATCTCACCAGCATCACCAGCTATTTCACCTTTTACCTGATGCAGCACTTCGGGCTGGGGGTACAGGCAGCACAGTTGCACCTGTTCATCTTCCTGTTTGCCGTGGCGGCCGGTACCGTGCTGGGCGGGCCGATTGGCGATGCCATCGGTCGCAAGCGGGTGATCTGGTTCTCGATTCTGGGTGTGGCTCCCTTCACCCTGGCCTTGCCGCATGTGGACCTGTTCTGGACCAGCGTGCTGTCCTTCATCATCGGCTTCATCCTGGCCTCGGCCTTCTCTGCCATTCTGGTGTATGCGCAGGAGTTGGTACCGGGCAAGGTGGGCATGGTGTCCGGCCTGTTCTTTGGCTTTGCCTTCGGCATTGGTGGCATCGGTGCTGCGGTTCTGGGCAAAGTGGCCGACCACTACGGCATCGAAACCGTCTATCAGCTGTGTGCCTTCCTGCCGCTGCTGGGGGTGATTACCGTGCTGTTGCCCGATCTGCACCGCAAGAAAGCCTGAGCCACGCGGCACAAAGCAAAACCGGCCATATTGGCCGGTTTTTTCATGGAGCAGGCTGGGCGGGGCTGGGAGCAGCCAGCGGCTGACAATCCCGTGCCAGCGTGCGGCCGCCCCGGGTCAGCAATACCGCCTGCTCGCCC
>Ga0187781_10002161_pt1 | contig 15030 bp, 13 predicted proteins | sample 0715_SJ02_MP02_2_FD_132447 | JGI IMG/M metagenome (GOLD analysis project Ga0187781, IMG submission 132447) | Tropical peat soil microbial communities from peatlands in Department of Meta, Colombia - 0715_SJ02_MP02_20_MG | ecosystem: Environmental > Terrestrial > Soil > Wetlands > Peat | place...
CCGGAGCGCTCGCCGTCGATGAGCCAGGCGACGATCTCGGCGATGTCCTGCGGCTTGCCGACCCGTCCGGCGGGATGCTGGCGGTGGTCCTTGCGGCGCAAGGCGCCATAGTCCTTGGTCTCGCGCGCGTCGAGGCGACGGTCACGATCGCGCCCTGCGCGCGGCGCAGCGGCTTCTCCGCGGCGCGCGCAAGCAGGAACGTCGCGGTGAGGTTCGTGTCGATGACTTTGTACCACTCGCTCAGCGTCAGCCGCCGCAGCGGCTTACGGATCATGATGCCGGCATTGGAAACGAGCGCGTCGAGCCGGCCGAAACGCTCGAGGACCGCCGCAACCGCACGCGGCGCCGTCTCCTCCAAACCGACATCGCCCTCAATGAGCATGACGTTGCGGGTACCGCGCGGAAAGGCGCGGCGCAGTTTGGCATCGGGCAGGTCGATGACGCCGACACGCCAGCCATCGTCCAGCAGACGGTGCGCAACGGCGCGGCCGATGCCTTTCGCCCCTCCGGTCACCAATGCGACGGGTGATGCTTTCGCCATGCTTTGAGCTTGCGCCGGACAATACCGCAGTGGCCCGCGACGCCGCGTGCGCGACGCCGAGCCGATTTGTCGTTTAGCACAGGGTCAGCGGGCGGCGGTCGCGGGCGCACAGCCCTCCGGCTTGAATACCCGCTCGCGCGACGGCGGGAACTCCGCCAGCTTGCCGGCCGGGCGGATCGGGCGGCGGACGAATTCGCCGCCGCAATTCGGACAGCGCCCTTTGAGGACGCCTTCGGCGCAAGAGCGGCAGAAGGTGCACTCGAACGAGCAGATCATCGCATCGCGCGAATCCGGCGCGAGATCGCGATCGCAGCATTCGCAATTCGGCTTGAGCAGAAGCATCGGCGGGCCTCTATGTCGTCGGTCGTGCGCTCGCGAATATCATATGGTGGCCTTTGGCCGTGTCCATATATTCGCGCACGCGCCGGATCAGGCCGTCCTCGACCTCGAACACAAAGCAATAGTCGTTGTCATACGCATTTCCGTTTGCCAGCGTCGCCTGCATGCGGTGTTCGACAATGACGATGTCACCCTCGCCGTAGACGCCGCGGAACTCGACCTTAACGTCCGCGGTGAAGAGCCTCCAGATGTCCTTGCCAAAGGTTTGAGCGATCTGGTCCCTGCCGACGATGTGCGAGGGTCTGTTCAACGCAACCGCCGTGGCATTTCCGTTCGGCGCGACCCATTCGGCATCCTCGGTGAACATGGGTGCGATCCGCCGCGGATCGCGGCTGGCCAAGGCCTGCCAGGCCGCCAACACCACATGCTTGCTGTTGTTGGCGATCATCGCACGGCGTCCTGACGGGCGTCGTCAAAGAGGGCCCGGCCGCCGCGCTCATGCGCCAGGAGCCAGCGTTTACGGTCGACCCCGCCGCCATAGCCGGTCAACGACGCGTCGGCGCCGATGACGCGATGGCAAGGAACGACGATCGCAATCGGATTGGCGCCGTTGGCGAGAGCGACCGCGCGCACGGCCTTGGGCCGGCGGATCCGTGCGGCGAGCGTGCTGTAGCTGATGGTCTGGCCGACGGGAATTTGCCGCAACGCCGCCCAGACCGAGAGCTGGAAGGCGGTGCCGTTCGCCGCCGTCGGCAGGGAGGCGATGGCTTCGAGGTCGCCGTCGAAATAAGCCGCCAGCGCTCGCGCCGCCTCTGAGCGGCGCGGGGCGTCGCGCAATTGCGTGTCCGCCCCGTAATAGCGGCGGATGAGCTCCTGCATGCGCGAGTCATGGTCCTCCCAATCCAGCGCCCGCAGACGGCGCTCCCCGTCGCTGACGAGGCGCATCGCGCCGGTCGGCGTTTCAAGGTGTTCGAGAAAGAACGTTTGCATGCTCACGGACCGACTCCGGTTGAACGAGGCCTATTGTCATGCGGCGGGCGCAGCCGGGCTGGCGCTTTTCGGACGCATTCATCTCGAACGCAACACCGCCATGACTAGGTCCGAAAACCGCTAGACGCGAGCCGGGAAGGCGACCACAGTCGCGGCATGGACCTCGATCACGACGCCTGCTACCGCGCGCTCTGCCAACGCGACGCCCGCTTCGACGGCCGCATTTTCGTCGGCGTCAGGACGACCGGCGTCTACTGCCGCCCGATCTGTCCGGCGCGGACGCCGCTGTCGAAAAATGTGACGTTCTTCCCGACGGCGGCCGCGGCCCAGGAGGCAGGCTTTCGCCCGTGCCTGCGCTGCCGGCCCGAGACCGCGCCGGATCTCGGCGCGTGGCGCGGCACCTCGAACACGGTATCGCGCGCGCTCAGCTTGATCGAACTCGGGGCCTTGGACGAGGCCGATGTCGAGGCGTTGGCGACGCGCTTGGGCGTCGGCGAGCGCCAGCTCCGGCGGCTGTTCCGCCAGCATCTTGGCGCTTCGCCGGTCGCGGTCGCGCAGACCCGCCGTGTGCTACTTGCCAAGCAGCTTATTCACGAGACGCGCCTGCCGATGACCGAGATCGCCTTCGCCTCGGGCTTTGGCAGCGTGCGCCGGTTCAACGAAACCTTTCAGACCCTGTTCCGGCGGCCGCCGCGCGAATTGCGGCGCGCCGGCGGGCCCGACATCTCGGCCGGGCCGCGCGGCGAGATCGTTCTCCTCCTGCATTATCGCGCGCCCTATGATTGGCCGGCGATGCTAGAGTTCCTGCGCCAGCGCGCCATTGCCGGCGTTGAGCGCGTCGCCGCCAATTCATACGCCCGATCGGTGCAATTGGACGGCGCGCAGGGCACAGTGACAGTCGAGCCCACCGACGGCAATGCGCTGCGCGCGACGGTCCGCTTTCCGAAGCTCACGGCCTTGCCGGCGATCATCGCGCGGCTGCGCCGGGTGTTCGACCTCGCGGCCGATCCCGTCGCTATCGCCGCGCATCTTGCCAAGGATCGGACGCTTGCGCCGTTGATCAAGTCGCGCCCCGGCCTGCGCGTTCCCGGCGCCTGGGACGGCTTCGAGCTGGCGATCCGTGCCGTGCTTGGGCAGCAGATCAGCGTGGCGGCGGCCGTGCGTCTCGCCGGCCGTCTGGTCGCCGCCTATGGCGATCGACTGCGCGAGCCCGACGGCGATTTGACGCACGCTTTTCCGCGCCCCGAGGCGCTCGCATCGGCAGACCTGAGTTCGCTTGGCATGCCGCGAAGCCGGGCGGCGGCGCTTTCGGCAATCGGTGCGGCAGCCGAGGCGGACAAGCATCTGTTCGATGCGAACTGCGAGCTTGACGACGCGGTGAAGCGGCTGCGGTCGATTGCTGGCGTCGGCGAGTGGACAGCGCAATACATCGCGCTACGCCAGCTGCGCGAGCCGGATGCGTTCCCCGCAGCCGATCTCGGCCTGATGCGCGCGATCGCGAGCCGCGAGGGCCGCGATCATTCCTCGTCCGAGCTCCTTGATCGCGCGCATGCGTGGCGGCCGTGGCGGGCTTATGCCGCGCAGCATCTGTGGACCTCAGCGCCGCCGCGAGTGAAAACGGCGACCGGCATCCGCGCTGCGCCAGAGCGCGATCGCTTCCTGTTGAAGCGATCGTCACTCTAGCTCTTCAGGGCGTGGACTTTGGGGGTACACGCTGGTGCGGAGGCCTCGACATGACGGAACAACGCTCTGGTTTACCAGTCCTTGCATTCACCTCTTTGGCGGCGCTTGAGACGTGGTTCGCCTCTCAAACAAGCGATGCGGCCGGGGTCTGGATAAAGTTTGCGAAGAAAGGTGCGCCTATCGCGACGATTACAAAGGCTGAGGCGATAGACGTCGCGCTTTGTTATGGATGGATCGATGGAAAGCTCGAAAAGTGCGACGAGATGTACTGGCTGATCCGCTTCACGCCACGCAGGTCAAGCAGCAAATGGTCCCTTGTGAATCGCAAAAGGGCATTGGAGCTGGTGAAGCAAGGGCGGATGCGGTCCGCGGGTCGCGCGCAAATCGATGCTGCTAAGGCGGACGGACGTTGGAATCTAGCATACGCACCGGCCAGCGGCGCCGAGGTGCCTTCCGATCTTCAAAGCGCGTTAAAAAAGAATCCAGCGGCCGCAGCCTTCTTTAGAGCGCTGAGCGGCAGAAATCGATACGCGATCCTGTATCGTATTGGCACGGTCAAAAAGGCCGAGACGCGAAAGCGAAAGATCAGTGAATTCGTGGCCATGCTTGAGCGTGGTGAGACAATACATGGCTAATCGCGGCGCGTTCGTGTCGGTGTACCGATGGCCTCTGGGACACACTTGCTATCCCACTTTTCGAGTGAGTTGAAAGATGTCCATTTGCAGCGGTGACACGGCCTAGCAAAGCATGATCTTTCCGGAAAACCGGTTCCCACTTTTCCGGATCATGCTTCAGCCGCGTTCGACCGGAAGATCGGGCCGCGAGCCCCACTCCGCCCATGAGCCGTCATAGAGGCCCTTCGGCTCGCGGCCGATCGATTCGAGCGCCAAAGTGAGGATCGCGGCGGTGAGCCCCGAGCCGCAGGTGGTGATGATCGGCTTGTCGAGATCGACGCCCGCCTCGGCGAAGGCGGCGTCGATCCGCTCGCGCGGCACCAGCCGGCCGTTCTCGACGAGCCGGGTATAGGGCAAATTGAGCGCACCGGGCATGTGGCCCGAGCGCAGGCCGGGACGCGGTTCCGGCGCTTTGCCGGTAAATCGCTCCGCTGCACGGGCGTCGACGATCTGCACGCCATCGCCGGTGACCGCCATGCGGACATCGTCAAGCATCGCCACGACGCCGACATTCATCTCGGCATCGAATTTTTTCGGCGCGCGCTTGGCGTCGCCCTGCTCGAGCGGACGGCCTTCGGCCTTCCATTTCGGCAGCCCGCCGTCGAGGATGAGGACATTGCGGGCGCCGAACAGGCGGAACGTCCACCACACCCGCGCCGCCGAGTAGAGGCCGGCGCTGTCATAGACGACGACGGTGTCGCCGTTGCCGATGCCGAGCCCGCCGACGGCGGCGCCGAATTGCGCCGCGCCTGGCAGCATATGCGGCAATTCGGTCGAATGGTCGCTGATCGCCTCGATGTCGAAGAATACGGCGCCGGGAATATGGCCGCTGCGGTATTCGGCATGAACGTCGCGATTGAGCGTCGGCAAGGCATAGGAGCCGTCGACCACGGCGAGGTCGCGGTCGCCCAGATGCTCGGCAAGCCAGTCGGTCGAGATGAGCCAGCGGCTGGTCGACGAAGGGGCAGGGGAGTCGTCGCTTCTGAGCATCATATCCTCGGTCGAAAGAACAACGCGCCGGCGGCGGCGATGTTCAGGCGTAGGGAACCTTGATCTGCGAATGCCGTTCGAGCCAGGCCGGGACCGGAAGCTTCTTCTCGCGCATGAACTGCGGGTTGAACAGCTTCGATTGGTAGCGCGTGCCGTAGTCGGCGAGGACGGTGACGATGATGTGGCCCGGGCCGAGCTCCCTGGCAAGACGCACGGCGCCGACGACGTTGATGCCGGAGGAGCCGCCGAGGCAGAGCCCTTCATGTTCGAGCAGATCGAAGATGATCGGCACCGCTTCGGCATCCGGAATGAAATAAGGCTTGTCGACTTTCAACCCATCGATGATCGGCGTCACGCGGCCGAGTCCGATTCCCTCGGTGATCGAATTGCCCGGCGAAGCCTTGGCGGCGCCGTGTGCAAACAGCTCGTACATCGCCGCGCCCTCCGGATCGGCGCAACCGATCGCCACGTCCTTTTTCTTCTCGCGCAGATATTTTGCCGTGCCGGCAAGCGTGCCGCCGGTGCCGATCGCGCAGATGAAGCCATCGATCTTGCCGTCGGTTTGCTGCCAGATTTCCGGCCCGGTCGTCAGATAGTGCGCCAGAAGATTGTCGAGATTGTTCCATTGATCGGCAAAGAGCACGCCGTTTCGCTCGCGCTGGCGCAATTGCTCGGCCAACCGGCGCGCGACGTGCTGATAATTGTTGGCGTTGCTGTACGGCACCGCCGGCACCTCGACCAATTCAGCGCCGGCGAGCCGCAGCATGTCTTTCTTTTCCTGGCTTTGCGTGTCGGGAATGACAATGATCGTGTGGTAGCCGCGCGCATTGGCGACCAGCGCCAGGCCGATGCCGGTATTGCCGGCGGTGCCTTCCACGACAACGCCGCCCGGCCGGATCTCGCCCCGCTTCTCCGCTTCGAGGATGATCTGGCGCGCCGTCCGATCCTTGACCGACTGGCCGGGATTCATGAATTCGGCCTTGCCGAGAATGGTGCACCCGGTCGCCGCCGACACGCGCTCGAGTTTGATCAACGGCGTATTGCCGATCGCCTCGACGATTCCGTTGCGCAGCTGCATGGTCGCTACATCCAAAGCCCACGACCCTAAATGACCGAACCCGCCGAAACAAGACTGCATCGAATGCCGGGCAAATTCGAAAGCTTGCCGAAACCATAACGGCGCGCGACACCGCAAGTGTTCCGCCCATTCACCTATTGTTTCCGGCCGGCGCAGTATCTCCGCGACGGCGGGGTTTATTGCGAAATTCCCGGTCAATTTCGCTGAGCGCGATGAATCTCGACGTCAATACACTGTTCCTCGTGACGATCTATGTGGAAGCAATCCTCGGGTTGCTGCTGCTGTTCGTCTGGGCGCAGAACACCGCGATTCACGCGGTCGCGTGGTGGGGTTTTGCGGATCTGTTGCGCGCCGCTTCGGTGACCTTGTTCGGGCTCTATGGCTCGGTCTCCGACCTCATCTCGATCGATCTGGCCAATGCGCTCCTTTTCACCGCTTGCGGCATGACTTGGACCGGCGCGCGCATCTTCGACCATCGCCAGCCACGGCTCGTTCTGCTGTTCGGCGGCGCGATCGTCTGGATGGCGCTAAGCCGCTTGCCGGGATTTGCCGACTCTTTCGACGCCCGCGTGCTCTTAAGCTCCGGCATCGTCGCCAGCTACAATTGGGCGACGGCGTATGAGTTCTGGCGGGGGCGCGCCGAGCCGCTGGTGTCGCGCTGGCCTGCTATCTTCATGCTGTTCACGCATGGCGCGCTTTATCTGTTGCGCACGCCCCTGGCCGCGATGTTGCCCTGGTTGCCGGCCAGCAATCAGGTGTTCGCGAGCGTCTGGCTGACGGTGCTCAGCCTCGAGGCGCTGCTGTTCACCATCGCCACCGCCTTCATCCTGCTGGCGATGGCGAAGGAGCGCGGCGAGCACGGCCACAAGACCGCGGCGCTGATCGATCCGCTCACCGGGCTCGCCAATCGCCGCGCCTTCCTGCAGGACGGCGAAGCCCAGCTGACCCGGCAGGCGAACGATCCGCAGCCGACCGCGGTGATGCTGCTCGATCTCGACCATTTCAAATCGATCAACGACCGATTCGGCCACGCCGTCGGCGACCGCGTGCTGGAGATTTTTGCCGACGTGGCGTCGGGCTGCGTCCGTCGCATGGACCTGTTCGGCCGTCTCGGCGGCGAGGAATTCGCCGCATTGCTGATCGACACCACGCGCGAGCGGGCGCAGGTCGTCGCCGAAGAGATCCGTGGACGCGTCGCCGCGGCCGCGCGCGAGGTCGACGGCCGGACGGTCGAAAGCACGGTGAGTATCGGCATCGTGATCAGTCAGGACGCCGTCCCCGACCTCACCGTGCTGTTGGCGCAGGCCGACCACGCCCTCTATCGCGCCAAGGACAACGGCCGCAACCGCGTCGAAGTGGCCTCGATCGAGGCGATCCTCGATCGAGCCAGGCGCGGCGCGGTTGGCGCCAACCAAGCGGCGGCGAAGACGGCCGCCTGAATCCCGCGCCTGCTGCCTATTTGACCTCGGCCGGCGTCGGCGTCTCCGGACCGTCACCGACGATGAGCAGGATCGCCTCCTCGTCCTTGGCGCCGTCGAAGTGCACCTGCTGGCCATAATGGGTGACGAACGCGCCGGCCGGCATAGGCACAGTCGAGTCGGGATCGAACTTGGTGCCGCTGCCGACCCACCAGGTTCCCTTGAGCACCGCGATGAAGCGGTCATGGGGATGGAAATGCGGATGGCTGAAGTGATTGCCGGGAAGCCATTTCACCATCACCGCATAGAATCCTGTCGTCGAGGGATCCCCGACCATGACCGCACGCTGGGCGCCGGGAAAGCCGGGGATGCTCTCCCATTGCACCTTGTCGGGTAGCGTGTAGGTCACCGCAGCCGGATTGAGTTCACCCGCCCGCGTAAGGGTGCAGGTGAGAACCAATGCCGTGAGCGAGCACGCCGCCCAGCGGCAGAACATCAACGCCATCATCGCCTCCTCTTCTTTCACGCGTAGCTGAGAAATCTTCGCCTCCCGTTTAGCAGAACCACGCGGTCGCTGCCGCGGTTCATAGGCGCCGGCGTCTGCAGGGGGCGGTTGCGCCAGCCGCAACCGAAGCCCGTTCCTCCGCATTGGCGGATTTGCTAGGGTGGCAGGCCTTTTGCCCTAGGAGATTGGTCATGCTCGACGTCACCAAGCCACAAGCCGCAGCGCCGTTCGATACCGCACGGCTCGACCGGTTGATGGAAGAAACCGGCATCGATGTCCTCATGGCGACGTCCAAGCACAATGTCCAATACCTCCTCGGCGGGCATCGTTCGTTCTTCTTCGACAACATGGACGCGATGGGGGTGAGCCGATACCTGCCGGTTGTCGTCTATGCCAAAGGCGCGCCGCAAAAGACCGGCTATTTCGGCCACCGCATGGAAGGCTACCAGACCACGCTGCAGCCGTTCTGGGTCGCGCAGACCAATACCAGGAGTTCCGGCGCGGTCGACGTGATCGAGAAGGCCGCCGCCTATGTCGGCTCGCTGGCGGCGAAACCGCAGCGCATCGGCGTCGAGATGGCCTTCCTGCCGGCGAATTCGGCGGACGCGTTGCGCAAGGCGCTCCCCGGCGCCGAGCTCAAGGATGCGCTGTTCGTGCTCGAGCGGCTGCGCGCGCGCAAGACGCCGCAGGAGCTGGAGAAGCTCAAGCGTGCTTCCGACCTCGTCATCGACTCGATGCTCGCCGTGATCGCGAGCCACGGACCGGGCGCCACCAAGGCGGAGCTGGCCGAGGCGCTGCGCCGCGAGGAGACGATGCGCGGTTTGACCTTCGACTATTGCCTGATCGCGGCGGGATCGAGCCTCAACCGCGCGCCGTCGGAGCAGCGCTGGGAAAAGGGCGACGTGCTGTCGCTCGATTCCGGCGGCAACTATCACGGCTATATCGGCGATCTCGCCCGCATGGGCATTATCGGGGAGCCCGATGCCGAGCTTGTCGACCTGTTGGCCGAGGTCGAAGCGATCCAGCAGTCGGCAATGAAGCCGATCCGCGCCGGCGTTGATGGCGGCGAGATCTATGCCGGCGCCGACAGCGTGCTGCAGCGGTCGAAGCTGCACAATCACATCGAGTTTCTCGCCCATGGCATGGGGCTAGTGAGCCACGAAGCGCCGCGGCTGACCAGCTCGGGCCCGGTGCCCTATGACGCCTATGACGCAACGCGTCCGCTCGAAGACGGCATGGTGATTTCGGTCGAAACGACCCTGGCGCATCCGCGCCGCGGCTTCATCAAACTCGAAGACACCGTCGCGGTCACGCCCAAGGGTTTCGACATCTACGGCGATCGCGCCCGCGGCTGGAATCGCGCCGGCGCCGCCGTGTGACCGCGACGCCGCACGCCGCAATGCAGCAACGGAAAATTCTCATCATGGGTCTGCCGGGCGCGGGCAAGACCACGCTCGCGAGCGCGCTCGCGCCGCTCCTCAACGCCGTGGTGTTCAACGCCGACGCGGTGCGCGCCAATCTCTCCCGCGATCTCGGCTTCAGCCATGAGGACCGGGTCGAGCACGCGCGGCGCATGGGCTGGATGTGCGATCGCGTCGTCGAGGCCGGCGGCACGGTGATCGCCGACTTTATTTGCCCGACCCAAGAGACGCGCGCGGCGTTCGGCGAGGCGTTCACGATCTGGATCGACCGGATCGAGCACGGCCGCTTCGAGGACACCAACAAGATGTTCGTGGCGCCCGAGAGCCACGATTTGCGCGTCAGCGCTCAGGGTACGCCGCAATATTGGGCCGAGCGGGCGCTTTCCAAGCTGCGGCCGGCTTTTGATCCGCAGAAGCCGACGGCGCTGTTCGTCGGCCGCTATCAGCCGTTCCATGGCGGTCACCAGCGCCTGATCGAGGAAGGCCTGCGCCGCGTCGGGCAGGTCTGCATTGCGGTCCGCGATACCCACGGCATCGACGCCAAGAACCCGCTGCCGTTCTTTGCGGTCAAGCAGCGGATCGAAACCGCGCTCTCGATCCATGCCGGACGCTTCGTGGTGGTGCCGCTGCCGAACATCACTAACGTCTTCTATGGCCGCGACGTCGGCTATGCCGTCGAGCGCGTCATGCTCGACGAGACGACGGAGGCGATCTCCGCCTCCAAGGTGCGTGCGCTCAGCGCCGCGTCGGGCGGTTCCGAATAAGAATAATTGCGCTGTCTGACACGCGGCGGCGGCCGCGTGCCTGCAGCCTTCCCCGCATGCGGGCTTCCAGCCGGCGGCGAAAATGCCTACCATCCGCCTCAAATAACGTGGCGGGCATGGCGGCGAACGACCAATGCCCGCTTTGGGGAGGTCGTCATGCACGACGTTGCCAACGTCGCCAAGATTGCGACGGTTGCCGAGATCACCCGCCATCACGCCAAAATCCGGCCTGACGCGACGGCCCTGCACTTCGAAGGGCAGCGCCTCACCTTTGACGAGCTCGATCGCCGGACCAATCGCGTCGCCAATGGCCTGATCGCCGCGGGCGTGCGGCCGCAGGCGCGCGTTGCGATTCTGTCGAAGAACACGCCGGCCTTTTACGAGCTCTGGTTCGGCGCCGCCAAAGCCGATGTAGTGCTGGTGCCGGTCAATTTCCGCCTGGCGCCGCCGGAGGCGGCCTTCGTGATCGAGGATGCCGGCGCTCAGCTCCTGTTCGTCGGCGCGGATTTCTACCCGTTGGTCGAAAAGGTCGCCGACCAGCTGAAATCGGTCCGCAAGATCATCGCCCTCGACGGCCCGCATGGCTCTTGGACGACCTACGCCGACTGGCTCGCGGCCCAAGACGAGCGCGACCCGGCCCTTCCGATTGCCGCCGGGAACTGCGCCATCCAGATGTACACCAGCGGCACCACCGGCCATCCCAAGGGCGCGCAGTTGAGCCATGCCAATCTCCTGACCTTGCTGCCGGGCGCGTTGGAGCAGTTCGGCTACTGGCACGAGGGCGACGTCAATCTCGTCTGCATGCCGCTGTTTCATATCGGCGGCAGTGGTTGGGGGCTGATTGGCTTCTATCGCGGGATCGAGACCGTGCTGATGCGCGATCCCGACCCGGCCGCTATTCTCAGACTCATTCCCGAATTCCACGTCACCAAGGCGTTCTTCGTGCCGGCGCTGTTGCTGTTCATGTTGCAGCAGCCGCAATGCTCCACGACCGACTTCTCCTCGCTCGAGCTGATCGCTTACGGCGCCTCGCCGGCGCCGATCGATCTCGTGCGCAAAGCGGTCAAGGTGTTCGGCTGCGATCTCGCGCAGGTCTACGGACTGACCGAGACTACCGGCGCGATCACCTATCTCGGCCCCGAGCCGCACAATGCCGGCGACACCGAGCGGCTCAAATCCTGCGGCCAGGCCATGACCGGGGTCGAGCTGCGCGTGGTCGGCGCCGACGGCAAGGACGTAGCGACCGGAAAAGTCGGCGAGGTCATCTGCCGGACGCCGCAAATCATGCTCGGCTACTGGAACCAGGCCGAGGCGACGAGCCGGGCGATCCGCGACGGCTGGTTCTATACCGGCGATGCCGGCTATCTGGACGCGGACGGCTACCTCTACATCTACGATCGGGTCAAAGACATGATCATCTCCGGCGGCGAGAACATCTATCCCGCCGAAGTGGAGAACGCCTTGTTCAGCCACCCCGCGATCGCCGACGTGGCGGTGATCGGTATCCCGGACGACAAATGGGGCGAGGCGGTGAAGGCCTTCGTGGTGCGAAAGCCTGGCGCCGAGCTCACGCCGGAAGAGTTGATCGTATTCGCCCGCGAACGGATTGCCGGCTACAAGGTGCCGCGCTCGATCGACTTCGTCGACGCGCTGCCGCGCAATCCGACCGGCAAGATCCTCAAGCGCGAGCTGCGCAAGCCCTATTGGGCTGGCCAGGAGCGGCAGGTTCATTAGGGCCCGTACTCGATACATGCTCCGGGCCAGCCGCCGCTTTCACGGGCGGGGCCGGCATCAGGCCGGCGCCTCCTCCGCCTGCGGCTTCCTTTCGAGAATCTCATCGGTTTGCTAAGGATGGACGGCGGCCTGCGGTTCCGTGGGGCGGGTCGCAGCCGGGCGCGTGTGGGGTTTTCCTGCGAACGATAGAGTAGGGCGGTTCATAAGGAGCGGTCGTGGGCCCGCAGATATTCATCACCTATTCGTCGAAGGATCAGAAGGTCGCCCGCACCATCTGCACCGCGCTCGAAAATCGCGGGCTTAATTGCTGGATTTCCTCCCGCAACGTGCAGCCGGGCCAGAACTTCCAGGAGCAGATCGTCAAGGCGATCCGCACGGCCAAGGTCATGGTCTTGGTCTTCACCGCCAACGCCAACAACTCCAACGAGATCAAGAAGGAACTCGCGCTCGCCAGCCAGAACAACCTGATCGTCATTCCGGTTCGGATCGAGGACGTCACCCCCAACGAGGCGTTTGCCTATGAATTCGCGACCCGGCAGTGGATCGACCTGTTCGACGATTGGGAAAATTCGATCGCGCACCTGGTCGAAACGATCGCCGCCGCAATCGACGATCGTCAGTCGGGCGATGCGGCCAAAGCCGGCTTGCAACTGGCGGGCGACACGCCGGCTTCGCCCTCCGGCAAGGGTAGGGCCGATGCGGCGCCCGCCGCTGCTCCAGCCTCATTCCTGCAGCGGCCGAGTACGCGTTGGGCGGCGATTGCCGGCGTTGCCGTCATCGTTATTGCGGGCATTGCCTATAAGGCCGGGACATCGCTGCAGCAGCGGCCGTCGACTCCCGTGACGGCGATCGGTGGCTCCCTGCCGCAACCGCTGCCGCAACCGCCTCCTGCGCCAGCTACGCCCGCCCCGGGCCAAGCGGCAGCGCCGCCTCAACAGACTCAACCGCCGCCGCCCCCGCCGCCACTTTTGCCCGCGCCGAGCCAACAGGCGGCGTTACCCACGGTGACGCTGGACATCAGCGGCACATACGCCGCGCACGGCACCAATCCGAACGGCACGACCTACCGCGGCTCGGTCACGATCCGCCGCGACGGCGATCACTACCGTTTCGTCTGGCTGATCGCGAGCGGCGACACCTACCAGGGAACCGGGGTCCTCAACGGCAGAATCGTCACCGTCGACTGGGGACAAAAATATCCCGTCATCTACAATGTCGCTCCCAATGGCGTGCTCACCGGCACGTGGAACAATGGCACCGCGACCGAAACGCTGATCCCGAACTAATTTCGAGAGTCTTAGAGACGACGATTTCGTGCGCAGCCTTCTTGGATGCGACAGACGCGAGATTGTTAAGGATCGTAAAGGCTCCGACACTGACAAGCCAAATCCAAAGGAGGGAGCATAGGAGTTCGCTCATTCAGGTCGGATGACCTGAGTTCGGAGCGGCGATGAGGTCGCGATAGTCAGTCGGATCGAGCGGTGTAAAAAGCCAGTCGAACAGCCTTCGATTCCGGTCGGCCGGCGGCAGACCGAGATCGCGCAGCAGCTGATCGAGATAGCCGTAGGTGAAAGGCGTGATATAGAACCCGTCGCCAATCTTGGTCGACACCACGTGTCTGCGCAGTTCAAGTTCCTGGCCAATGGTTTTCATCATCGCGGCATGACCAGGTAGCTGCACGCATCCTTCGACCCACTTCACCAGCCAAGTAGCGCCCACCTCGGCCGTAAGCTGGCAGGGGCCGACGCCGTTGAAGCCATTGAAGGCCATGCACGGGATGTCGGGATTGATGAGCGCGCGATACAGGAGAATTGCGCCGGACGCATCGTATAAGGCCGCGCGTTCGCGCTCGCTTAGAAACTGGAACTCCCGGCGATATCCGGTGGCCAGCACGACAACCTGTGCAGAGATTGATTTGCCGCCTTCGAGCTCAAGGCCGTCCGCAGTGAAGCGCGCGACCGAACCGCGATGCAAGGTCACGCTGCCGTCGCGAATCGACTTGAGATTATCAATCGCTAGCGTGAGACAGGGCGCCGAATTGCGCAACGGCACATCGGGGCGAAGCTCGGGCGAGAACAGGCCAAGCTTGCGACCGATGATGAACTCCGACATTCGCCAGTAGAGATCGACCACTGGACGCAGCCACGTATGCAGCATGCGACGTGGCCATCCCGCGTCAGGATGCGGGAACCAGATTTCCGTGAATCGCGTGTGAATGAAATGCTTGATGTTTATGCCCGCGATGCGATGCGGCACTTTCCATGGGACGCGCCGGCAAACTATCGCGGTTGAGTGCGCCGTCGCGAGGCTCGCTTCGGCGAGATCGAGCGCGGATTTTCCGAAACCGATGACCACGACATCGCGGCCATCCAAGATCGCCTCGTCGCCTACTTGAGAAGAATGAAGCACGATTCCACCGCGCGCCTCGAATTCACTGCGGCCGGGGAATGGTGGGATGTCAGGCTCGCAGAACACGCCGGTGCAGACGATGACGAGATCGAAATCTGACGCGGCCTCGCTGTCGGTCGAGAGATCGCGAAACCGTACCCGCCAGCCCGGCAAACCATCAGGCCGCGGCACGATGCTGCAGACCTCGGTGCGAAAGCGGATCATCCGATCGATTCCGAAGCGAGCAGAATAGGCGGCCAAATATTCGTACAGTTGCTGGCCGGTGGGAAACTCCGGATAATGTGGCGGCATCGGAAAATCGGAGAAGGCATATTGCTGCCGCCTGATCTGGAGCCGCACGCCCGGATAACGGCGCGCCGGCGACCAGACACCACCGAGCGTATCGACCCGCTCAAACACGGTGACCCCGTGTCCTTGCGCCAGGAAGACCTTGGCGGTTGCAAGCCCGGCCACTCCCGCGCCGATGACGCAGACCTCTTTTGCG
>Ga0187781_10002162_pt1 | contig 15030 bp, 16 predicted proteins | sample 0715_SJ02_MP02_2_FD_132447 | JGI IMG/M metagenome (GOLD analysis project Ga0187781, IMG submission 132447) | Tropical peat soil microbial communities from peatlands in Department of Meta, Colombia - 0715_SJ02_MP02_20_MG | ecosystem: Environmental > Terrestrial > Soil > Wetlands > Peat | place...
AAAAACAAACGCAGCTATTCCAGACGCATAAAGATACGACGTTGTTTGTCCCGCAGCAGCAAGTTGTTGCGGCGTATAGATAATGGTAGTAACAAAGAGTTCATAAATGCCAGCAAGGATTCCGAAGATCGTACCGATAATACCAAGCGTAAAAACTTTGACCATTGTTATTACTCCACGTGAGCGTCTTTTCCTATTAACGCACTACATATGTATAATCCCTTAACACTTTACTGATATATTAATGCTTTTTTGAGGAACTTAATGATATAGTATTTCTGTCGACAAGTTCTATGAAAAAAGATGCAAACTAAGTTCTACGAAGAGAGATTCCATCGCGTTCCTCTGATGTACCGTATTTAATCGCACAAGGCTATCGAGAGGAGGCACTAATACTGGAACATCGCCGATTTGTCCCAGATGACGTCGTTTTGCTTGAACAAACTAGCTTTGTCATTCAAAGCCTTATAGAGTGACATTACTGCCTGCATATCTCCTAATTGTCCGAGAGAGCCTGATACAGTTCTACGAATATGTTTGTTTCCATCTTTCAACATGCGGATCAACGATGTTACTGACGACCTTTTATCTTTTATATTTCCTCGTGTCACTGTCGTCTTTTTAGGATGCTAGGATCTTTATCTCTTAAATTCTAAATAAGGAGCTGCACTTCTAGCTTTATCTCGCTCTCCTTTTCCTTTATCAACGTACATGTATTACTTGTTGAGAATGTTTTGACATTCTTCTTAGAAATGAGTCCTGAGTTACGTTGTAAGTAGATCTCTGTCACACGAGAATTTTGTCCAACTGTTACTCGCGATTACATATGAAGGAGAGTTGAAATGTCGACACGGCAGGAGCATAACGTCTTTACAGCATTGGTGCAAGGTATTAAAGAGTAATAGTGTTTAGACATTAGAGTAAATTACAACCAATTTTGGGGACTGATAATGGCCATTGATGGCATTAGAATTAGAGATTTTATCATTACGCACGATAACTGGATTTTCGCCGTGATCGGCTATGACAATAGCAGCAACATCCAAGCTTATTTGCGATATGTGCCGGATGAAGATGGTGACAGAATTCGAAGTGACGGTAAACGCTTTAAAAAAGTAGGATTTGATGACGCCTACCGATTATTAAAGAATTGGAAGCCCCATTATCTAAATTACTCGCATTTAGTTCCCTTTGAAGATGTGGCTCAAGTTAAATACCCTCAGCAGTTTGTTGCAACGACGGACGATGAAAAAGTCTTGAAAATAGCAGAGTTGCTGGAAAATTATGGAGTTGACCGAAAAAATATGGGCGTCACGGGCTCAAGACTTGTCGACCTTCAAGCAGAAACTTCTGATGTAGACTTTGTCGTTTACGGGAGACATAGCTTTGAACGTGCGCGGGGCGCGTTAAAAGACGCGACGCAGAATGGGGAGTTGCCTCAAATAAGTGCTGAAATGTGGTCGAGGGTATACGAAAAGAGGAGGCCAGAACTCACATTCGAGGAATTTGTTATGCATGAGAAGAGGAAATGGAACCGTGGCGTAGTAGATGGTACCTACTTTGATCTTCTTTTTGTGAGGGATTACACTGAAATAAAGATAGAACCTCATGGAGTAGATGACGGCTGTGTTGAGGCGATGGCTTCAGTTACAAATGTTGACTTCGCTTTTGATAATCCTGCTATTTATGAAGTAGACCACGATGAGATAGCTAAAGTTTTATCGTACACCCATACCTACGTAGGACAAGCTCTTGTTGGAGAGACAGTAGAAGTTCGAGGCGTTTACAATAAGGCTGGCGAAAAGCGCGTTATAGTTGGTACTACAAGAGAAGCAACGGGTGAATGGATAAAATCTTGTACACTTCTCTCCGGATCGGCAATATCTTAACTGTTTGATTCTTCAAACTATAAGAATCTAAAAATCGCAGCACCTTTACCGCAAAAAAATTAAGAGATTCGCATTTCTTTTTATCTTTTTGTTAATTGTTGAAGTATATTGATCGAGCAAACGCATACTTCAACACAGTAAAATACGTTTATGAGTTTTACAGGTGTAAGTTAGAATTGCAGAATGATTTATATGTGGATTTCTTTAAAAAAGGAATTCAATTCTGGTGTGATTATTTCTATGTTTACTGTTGATTCCTTTAAGGTTTTGCCTAGCATTTTTTCTTTTTATTGATAAACAGTAAGAATATATTGGGGAAAGAGTGGACACATATGAGGAGATAAGTTAAGATTTATCGTTGTAACTACTTCTCTAGCAATTAACTGGAGTCTTTCACAAAGAGTAGCTGAATTTGAAGGTGTCTTAGAACATGCAACGTAAACATAAAATCACGATACCATTCGACCCAGTTACCAGTAATTTCGACCTCAACCGTCTGCAAACTCCCATCAGCGAGATTATAGGCATCAATGGAGACGAGCTAATTCGGACATACCTGTCCCCAACAAATATTGTTGTTAGAAGCGAGAAGGCGTATATGACCTTAAACCTCCAGACTAATAAAATATACGAGATTACTACAAGGACGGGAAAGATAAAATACGTAAAAGTTGGTAAACGTGGAGGACTCAAAATAATGTCAAAGAAAGACGTCAAAAGTGAGATGGAAGGTTTAAAAGTGTTCCGTATTATGGAACAGATGGATGACAACAATGGTATTAACGACCGTTGAGCGGAACATCATAATTTGATATTAGTTCTAGTAGAAACTGCCTATTGTTAATCACCAAGCTTCAGTGAGACCGGTGCCTGAGAAGATCTCTGCTGTTAGATCCCACAGATTTATTTTTATGAGCTCTAATAATTAAAAGACAGAGCATTTTAATCGTTATAGCACTCTAGGGTTTTTAATCCTCAAAAATATCTCTCTCACACGTGAATTTCTTACAGATGGAAATACAAATAGAATGCACGACGTGTTTATAATGTCTTGATACTGCCCATAGATGTACTTAAGGTGTTACAAGACATACAAATAGAACAAGCACGAATGCCACGAGCTTGCGATTCTAAGTACCAATGAAAAATAAAAGGATGGTTGAACGAAGGTCTTGTACGCGAAAATTTTCTATGATAAAGGAACAATTCTAATAATGGGAGATTTGGCTATCCCCAGTTCAAGCTGGGACTCAAGGGCTAGAGCATACAGAGCGATGGCCTTGTTTTATCGTGATATCATTGAATATCTCAAGAGAAGCAACGTGAACTATGTTGACGACGCTCTTGAGCTTCTTCCAACGCCCTACCTTCAATGTAAGGTTAAGCTCAAGAACTTTCAACATGAAGCATTAAAGGCTTGGCTTGACGCTGGCAAACGAGGCATTGTTGTCCTACCAACTGGCTCTGGAAAGACGGTAATCGCTGTTGCTGCAATTTCTGAACTGAAAACACCCACAATAGTCATTGTTCCCACACTCGATTTAGTTGAGCAATGGCAGCGAGTATTGACTAGTGAATTTAACGTTGAAATTGGAGTATATGGTGGGGGCGAGAATGTACTACAGCCCATCACCGTTTCGACTTATGACTCAGCCTATCTACGGGCTGGAGAGCTTGGTAACCGATTCGGCCTAATCATATTCGACGAAGTGCACCATCTCCCTTCCACAGGTTTCCGTCACATTGCTGAGATGTTCGCTGCCCCTTATAGAATGGGATTAACAGCAACGTATGAGAGGCAAGACGGGTTACATAACGATCTCCCACGCCTCGTAGGAGGTAAAGTGTACGAACTGTCGGTCGAACATTTAGCTGGCCGACATCTCTCGGAATACGAACTTGAAAAGCTCTATGTTGACTTGACGCGAGGAGAAAAAGAAGAGTATGAAAGGCTATATAAAACTTTCACTGATTACCTTGTGAAGTGCAATATCATCCTAAGGACCCCTCATGATTTCACCAAATTCATTATGAGAAGCGGCAGAGATCAAAAGGCTCGGCAAGCGCTGCTTGCGAGGAGCAAGGCCTTGGATATTGCCCTTAACTCACAGAAGAAACTCGACGCCCTCGAGAACATTCTTTTGGATCAGCCAACGGAGCCGACCATCATCTTTACGCAACACAATAAGCTTGTCCACCGGATCGCTCAAAGATTTTTAATCCCTTATATTACGCACGTAACGCCGAAAGATGAGCGGAAAGAGATACTTGACAATTTTCGTGAAGGCAAATATCGGTTGATAGTCACATCGAAAGTTCTCGATGAGGGGGTAGATGTCCCAGACGCCACTCAAGCGATAATATTGAGTGGGACGGGGAGTACAAGGGAGTTTATACAACGTCTCGGAAGAATTCTCCGCAAGCGTGAGGGTAAGAAGGCTAAACTCATAGAAATTGTCACAAGAAACACGGCTGAAATGAAGATGAGCTCGAGGCGCAAACAAACGCGGAGGGATGATGCTTCCATCGAATCTATTGATTACTAGGTCACGCGCCGGCAATATCAGACCTGTGTTCGCGCCATCTGATGACCGCTATGTAGATCTAGCGACAGAGTTGATCCAAACATTTCAAGAGGGGGTTGGCAAGCGAAAAGGCGAATTGTATGCGAACCTCGAGCTATTCGAGGAGCTTGATTTTGATTACAGATTAATTCGCGGATTGTGTGTACTTCTTGAGAGGAACAGCAGCTTTGAAGCTCAAAGTCACATAGAACCAAGAATAGCTAGAAGATCTGTTTTTCGAGAAGCGAATAAATATCCACTTGTCGCAACAGAAGAATTGAAGCGTCATATTTTTGAAATAGTGGCTTCCACTCTAGAGGTATCTTCGACACAACTTGAAGAATCGTTGTGGAGTGACCTTGACGACGCTCTAGTGCTTAAAGTATTCGCGCCCATCGAACCCGTTGAGTTGCTAAAGCGCTATAACCTAAGTTTAACGCAGACGTTACTTTTCAAGGCAGTAGCTTTGGATGTTACAGTCAATGAGAACTTTCAGCAAATCTTCAGACGCATCAAATATCTAGGATTGATGTATTCAGTTGAAAAGGATGCCGGTATGTTCACCATTAGCGTCGAAGGTCCTATGTCGCTGTTCAAGCTGACAGATAAGTATGGTACATCCTTGGCTAAGCTGCTCCCAACCATAACAGAAACTAGTCAATGGAGCCTTAAGGCGAGAATCGTTGCGGGTGAACGACATTCACCCCGCCTTCTTCAAGTGAATTTAGACAGTGCTACTGCCAAGGACTTCTTCCCCTCTGCGGATTCTATGCCCGGCAAAAGAGTGTTCGACAGCTCTGTTGAGGCGGGATTTGCGCGATCTTTCACGTCACTGAGAACGGGATGGAGTCTTACTAGAGAGCCTGAACCGCTCTTGGCGGGACACGCGGTTATGATCCCTGACTTCAGCTTCGAAAAAGACGGTATGACAGCATACCTAGAAGTAGTTGGGTTCTGGACTGAGGAATACTTGAAAAAGAAGATCAAAAAGCTTAAACAGCTGGAAGTTCAACATTTGATTGTCGCTGCTGACAAGAGTCTGAATTGTTTCTCTTTCAGAGAGCTCAAAGGACAGGTCATCTTTTACGAAAAAAAGGTGCCACTCAAGCCAATATTGGAATATTTGAAAAAGATGGACGAAGAGCTTGTAGCTAGACAGTCTGTTGCACTCGAGCACGTCGAGATAACGCTTCAAGAAGATGTCGTTGACATGCAAGATTTAGCAGAGCGATTTCATGCTTCAATGGAAGCGATGAAGCAACTACTTATAGCGAGGCCCGTTGAGGGATATCGAATAATAGGCGACGTATTAATCCGTGAAAAAAAACTCAATGATATTTCTGTGAAACTCTCCAAAATAAACGATGATAGATTATCTACAGCTTTAAAACTCATTGAGGCTGAGGGTGTTAAGGCACCTTACCAAATTCTACAGGCGTTGAAGTTCATCGTGGAGTGGCATGGCCTCGATCAAGATAAAGCGACTATTAGGAGAGCTTATTGAGTTTTAATTTGATTATTTCGGCCTAAATGTCCTTGTCGGACACATACTCGTATCTCTGTCGCCTTGGACTTCATGTCCGAAGCAATTGCCTTTTACTTCGTCGATCGGTTCATAAAATTTGCATTCCTTGCACGTTGGCATTTTTTACTCCTTCATATACTATAATAAAAAAGTATTTGATAACATTTTCTTCTGAGATAAAAATGGCCACTAGATAATTTCACTTAGATACGTCTCCAACCGCTTCTGGATGACGATGTGATTTATAAGCTTTTTTACAAGTCCTACGCGCACCAGACTAACTCAATCATTGAAGCTCGAGTAAAAGTGGGGGGTTTTGATGCCGTCGCGGCGAAGGTGCTGTTACGGAAGCTCATCGACGGTCATTTTCCCGCATACACCGTTACGAACATGAACATCAAACTGAATAACCCTTGAAGAACCTCCTTGACCTTCGACAGATGCGGAAACTGTAGGAGTGGCAGACTGCGCACAACAGTAGCAGACACTTGATAAGCGATGTCAGTGTTTTTCATCCTTGTTACCTCCTTTCAATTGAATATAAATCGCTCGCCATACTGTTGTTAACTACTTTGTTGCTCTGTTCTATGACTTTATCTAAGTTCTCTCGGATCACCAACTTTCCTCAGTTCATACGCAATGAATGGAATTATCAGTATACCCGTCGCGAGTATGATAGCATATGCTCCAATGACGTTGTAAAGGGCAAGTAACACGGTGAAATATATGCCAGCGTAGAGCGGCACAATTCCCCATAATATGAACTTGTGGCTCCGCCAGTAGAACTGCAACAACTGCTTTTTATCCATGGGAAATCGCAGGTGATGGTATAGTGGGGGCAAGATAAAGATGAGAGTTGCAGAAGAAGAACCGGTCAGTGCCAAAACAAGAAGGATGTGTCGAACAATTCCGGGAAATTGAGGCGAGTAAGCAATTGATACGGTCAACAGAAAACCAAGAATAAGTCCCGAAACTGTAGTGAACTGCCGTGCCTCTGCGAGTATATCACTTATTTGCACGTCATGATCATTGAGGCTAGATAGTAATTCTTCCTGAAGACTGTTCAATGGTGGGGTGCCCATTGGTATTCACCTTGCTTATTCATATCCACCTTCGAAGGGACTCTTTTATCCACAGTATTTCGATTGCTTGTCTTATATTCCATTTTTTATGGATCGTATATAAAGTCGCCTCATTAGAACGAATTATGGAGCATTTTGCTGCTTTTGCCCTCATTCATCTGTCTGTAATCGAGCTGCCTGATGAACCCCCTAAAAATGACGTTTATCGAGAGAGATGGTAGAATATACATCCTGCTCGTAGTGAGTACGGACGACCAAGAACAGCCTTGAGGAGTAACTAAGTTAGTAGCATTAAAACATTTATACAAAAAAGAGAGCGGTATCGACATCCCCTGCATCAAACGAGGAGGGACAAATGTCTCTTGATTTTAACTAAAAAAAGTTATTTCATATGTTACATTGCGCGGCAAGTACGAGAACGACCGAACAATTTTTTCCCACAGCGATCCAACAGCTTTATGATGTTTTTCAAAAAGCTCGAGTCAGTCTCGCATTACAATATGGTACTATAATTCACCTTTGATCCTCACGTTTCAATTCCAGATTCCTCTATATTTAATTACGCGATTAATTCTAGAAAGGAATGCGCGGTATATCGCGCCCCGGAGTGAGTACTTCGCATCCACTCTCGGTGGTCCTCACAACGTCTTCTACTCTATAACCGCCGACGCCGGGAACAGCCAACACGACATGGCCAATGCTCACTGTCGTGTTCGGCTTCAATACTATGTCTCCGTGCTGTGGATAATGACTTGGATGTGGGTATTCCTCAAACTCAAGTCCTACACCGTGAATGTAGCCTGGGACGCTGTATTTGCCAAATTCTGTTTTTTGAGTGAATCCGTCATATATTGCGTCACGTCTCTGACCTTCCATCCAGCGCTTACTTCTTCAATAGCGCCCCTCTGAGCCTCATCATATGCCGCAGCAAGCTTGATGAATTCAGTACGTATTGGCATTGCAGCTACATCATCAGACGCATTTCCACAAACAAACTGTACGCTCCATATCACACGCGTACTTATCAGCGACCGGATGGAGATCAATTACGACTGGGTCACCGCTTGCAATTTTTCGGTGCGACACATACCCGTGAAGATGCGGCGAATTCTCACCAGAATTCAAAAATATAATGGCTCCAAGCCGTTCGGACCCTACCTTTCTCATCGCGTATTCCGCTTCGGCAGCGACATCATTTTCAGTAACCCCACCTTCCAAAGATTCTATCGCAGCCTTCATGCCCATTTCGGCAACGTGTGCGGTCCTCTTCATACGCTTGATTTCTTCGTCAGACTTTAGCATCCGAAGGGTACTCATGACATCATCATTTTCGACATAGTGATATTGGGGGTTCAACTTCCGAAACCGATACACTTCAAAGCCTGGAGCGGTATGGGTGTCAAAGCCCACCGTAGCTTTCGTTAGATTGTGAGATTTAATCGATGCAAAGAAGTTCTGCATCAGTTCTTGCACGCTGTTCCATCCACGAACATCCTCAACCCACGTATTCGCCTTTACTTGTTCTACTTCAGGTCCAAAGACAACAATCGTTGGATCGCATCTTGATAGAACGACATCCGGGCTTATCGTCGATAGTCTCCTGTGATGTAGTAGTTCTCAACACCTGCGATGAGCATTGCATCTACGCCCTTTTGCTCCATGATAGACTGGATTTGTTGTGCTCGTATTCGATAATTCACCATTGTCTCAACCCCGAGTGGTCACGCTCAATGTTATTTTCGCCATCTTCTGAACTTCCGCCATGGGTGATATAAGCCCCTGAGCCTCAAACAACCCGCTCTCTCGCACAAAAAAGGTCGTCATTCCCGTCAGTTGTGACGGGGGTTTAGAGCACATTTTGGGCATCGAGTTGACGTTTAGGACGTTCTCTAATTAAGAATTCACCTCATTCTTCGCGTCACAGTAATTGCTTGAATCATTTTTTTGTCGTTCGTTGTTCCATCTGATTAGCTGCTCACGCGCACGCTCTATGAACGGATCATCGTTAGTAACATCTTAAATTTCCGTGTCGCCCTCAGTGCGTGGGGGACATTTGCGGGCATGATGACCATCTGGCCCGTGGTAACGTGTAAAGGATTACCTCCAATGATAATTTCAGCCTCTCCATCTATAATTTGCACGACTGCATCATATGGTGCAGTATGTTCGCTTAAACCTTGTCCCATATCGAATGAAAATAACGTGATGGTTCCTACTTTAGTATCTACTAAAGTCTTGCTCACCACAGAATTGTCTGAATATTCGATAAATTTCGACGAATCTAAGACCTTTGCTTTATATGATTCAATTTCTGGGGTCATGAAATTTCCTCTTACATTCATTTAGTCTAACATTGTTTAAACGTCTTCAATGAGCGTCTCGATATGACGTACTCATCTTATCATTATTCTTTGAAAATTCGAATAACACAGTCGGATGTTCCCAGCTGCGTGTCTGTTCACGCCCCCATCATGCGTTTGATGTCTTCGTCTGGTGTGCTAATGAGTTTTATGTCGTAGGTATCGACAAGCACCTTTAGAATGTCATCATTAACCCATGCAGGAATTATGGGCCCGAGGTAGATGCCCTTTAGTCCAAGAGCAAGCAAGCTCCACAGGATTGCCACTGCCTTCTGTTCCATCCAACTCACAACAAGTGTCAGTGGTAGCTCATTTAACCCAACACCGAACAGATCTGCAAGCGCTTGCGCAACCTCTAAAGCGACGATGGCATCGTTGCACTGTCCCAAGTCGATCAGTCGTGGAATCCCCTCGATATCGCCAAGATCAAGGTCATTAAAGCGGTATTTACCGCAAGCCAGCGTTAATATGACCGTATCCTTTGGGAGCTTCTGCACAAATTCACGGTAGTACTCCGCCTTTTTTATGGGGGCATCACATCCTCCGACGAGGAAGAAGCGGCGAATCTTGCCCCCCTCGACAAGTTGCTTGATTGTGTCCTTCAGGGAAAGAATCGCGGAGGCAGAAAACCCCGTCGTCAGGACGTAGTCTCCTGGCTCATCCTTAAGCTCTGGCAATGATTTCGCCTTCTCAATGACGCGGGTGAAATCGTACCCCTCAATATTCTGTACGCCAGGTAGGCGAACAGGACCAGTAGAGAACATGCGATCTTTAATGTCTTCTTTTGGTGGAAGGAAACAGTTGGTAGTGCCAAGGATCGCCACGGGATATTTGGGAAAGAGTTGTTTCTGGTCATACCATGCCTTTCCTAAGTTACCCACGAGGTTTTTGTACTTCTTGAGTCCCGGGTAGCCATGTGCTGGCAACATTTCCGAGTGGGTGTACACGTTGACGTTTGTCCCTTCAACTTGTTTGAGCAATTCTTCGAGCACTTTGAAGTCATGGCCTGTAACGAGAATGCCATGGCCTTTTACCGTGCCAGTCTTCACCGTAGTGGGCACTGGCTCCCCGTATCGTTCGATGTGGGCTTTCTTGAGAAGCTCCATCGTCCTTAAGTTCATCTTCCCAGCCTCAAGTGCAAGCTTAACGTACTCTGTTGGATCAAAATTGACGTTCGTGAGCGTTGAGAAAAATGCCCGTTCTATGAAGGCATCAACTGTATCATCTGTGTAGCCGAGCTCTCGTGCATGGTAGAGATACGCACTTATACCTTTTATGGCAAAGAGCAGGTTGTCCTGCAAGCGAGCGATCGTCGCTTCCTTACCGCATACTCCTTTTAAGGTACATCCAGTCTCACGAGCAGTCTGGGAGCACTGATAACAAAACATGTCTAACTGTTCTTTCGCAGCCATTTTAACACCTTTTAACGTATTCGTAAATTTGAGTTTCACAATGCTTACTTTATTGCGTCAGGCAACAAGACGCATAAATCGATGTCCCAATCAGAATAGCTTGAATTAAACATCAACCGTATCTTGTAGCACTCTCGCTCATAGAGTACTATATTGCTTTAATTTTAACTACTTTTTGCAGCAATCTTATATTTGTTTTTTGGCTGAATTAAGCCTCAAAAATGCCATAATTCCCCTATTGATTTTTTCTCTTCTTATTATAGCAAAGTGATTAAAAAAATCCCGAAAAGTTTAAGTCAACTTCCTCTTGTAGCAACCTTCTGCCCAAATTTTCAGTTAAAAAAGGGAAACACTTAAGTCAGTTTCCCTTGCACTGTTTCACAAAACAAATAGGCAGCGAAGGCCATGCGATTTTTGGTCGTGATACGTCTATTCGATACGATTACGAGTGCAGAGATAGTCCGTGTTCAGCAAGAAATGGGTGAACAACTGCGGTGTATGCTGGGTACAGGCAAAATCGTGACAAACGGCACATTTGTCGATGCGCGGGGTGGCTTCTTCGTTGTTGATATTGACGAGGAAGAGGATTTTTTCGACCTCCTTGGCACGGCAATATTGGATAATTTTCACGTAGAAACTCATCCTGTAGTGCCGTTTGAAAAGGTCGTTGAGATACAAAGGAAGCTGTACAGATCCCGTTTGTAAAATTACAATTATTTTACCTATAAAAAAACAATTGCACGCTCTTAAAGTGATTGGTAACGTCCTTCACGTCAAAACAATAACGCGAGATAGGCTCATTGATGTATTCTAGGGTACCCGCAGCTGCCAATAGCGATAAGTAGTAGCGTTCACATAGTTAATTGCCTAATAGTGGTAGGAAATCTATAACAGTGCGGGCTACAAGGATTGAACGCCATGAAATAGAGCATTTTGTTATCCATTGTATGGGTGATGCCGTTCGTTGGACAATTGAGGGGCTCGACTTCAATCGCTGGTGCATTAACAATAATAAAAGTGGAGAAACTGCAGAAACTGAGTGGCTCAATAGTATTGTGATCCCTTATCTAACTCGCCGATTTGACTATCTTGAAATCCGTGAAGACGGCCACCTTTACGGTTTCCGAAACGGGACGAACGAGCAGCTATGCCCTGGTTCTTACCATGCTGACTCGTTGAGCACGTGCATGGTGGCGGAATGTCCTGGCCAAGAGTGGAAATTTGCCTTGGGGTGCTGCAGGAAACGAATGATTATGCGGTAAAATATCCTCTCGCTTTAAATGTACGAGAACATTTTTGACACAGTAATCCTAGTATGTCGTATCTGTGGCAGTCGGGAAGCTCTGGCAAGTGAATTGGTTGTGTTGCACTTGTGACTTGCTTTATTGGCATTTATATCTATACAGCCCAAAAGTTTCCTATTTTAAATAACGAATGTCATTTTAACCACTAGAGGATTACCCTATTTCGACAATTATGCCTGTAGCCGGTCAGCGGATCTATCGAATCCATTAGAGCTAGAAAATGAATCGTATGAGTGGTAATTGGATCTGTGGATGTCTTATTTGCTTTCTATTGTTTAGTGGCAATTTTATGTATTGTATTATGTCTTATCGTAACATTTTCTGATATTTTATTGTGATTCTATCACTCTTGTTTCAATCCTTGTTTTGTCGTCGGCGCTCTGTAACATTACTAAAATCAATAAAAAATAATGCGATATTTACCAGATATATGGAATTAACCGGTACTTGACCTTCTTTTTATAATCCATATATCCATCTAATTCTTCCACTAGCATCTTTTCTTCGCCCATAATACGGGCCACAAATAAGATGGAGAGGAATACACCCATTATTAATCCATATACTGATCCTAGAAGCAATGGTGCTCCTAAAAATAATAGCATTCCTCCCAGATACATAGGATGCCTTACAAAGCCATAAACTCCAGTAGAGACTACTTTTTGATCCCTCTCTGATTGAATTCTAACTAGAGGTGATACAAAGGCGTTGTCCTTGAAGGATCTAAACAAAAAGACGGCCGAACCCATTAAGAAAATCAATCCCAGTGATTCTAACCATACCGGAAAGTTAGCAGTCCAAGCAAATCTCTGTGCGTCCAGCGGCATGATTACAAACCAGATTACAAAGCTAGGGAATAAGATATACACAAAATATTTGTCCCATCCCTTCTCCTCACCGCTCCCGGGTTTTCTGTACCTTTCTTCTAAAAGTGCCGGGTCGTAGCGATACAGATAGATTATGGTGAGATAGCACAATCCTAAAAACCAGGTACTGAATATCCACCCCCCAGCCATAACCAGTTCCCAGAAATAAATAAGAGGGCAACGGGGAAGATAAGAACATAAATAAAAGTTAAAGATAGCGTGACTTTGGATATTTTCTGGTTTTCCGTGGATATCACTCCCTGACTAAGTAAAGTTTCGATCCTTGTTTAATAAGTCTTGCTCTTCAACGTCACGGTTTCTTCCGATAACCCATATTTTCAACGTAGGTCATTCATCAAGTCAGTTGAGGTTTCCTAGCTGCTTAACGCTATTAGATAAATCGTGCTGTAAAGGGCGATGCTTTTCACCGTGATTCCCTAGTCGGTAACAAGTCCCGAGGAACTTATATCGCCTATATCGACTCCTTAGAAACGACATGATAATTCGGAGATGGAGCTGTAATCTTTGTTGTCGACCTTTCTACGCTCCTCCGCGATTTCGTAGTCGAGTGGTGAACCTAGGTCATCGCCCTCACCAAAGCGCATTTCTCAAGCTACTAGTTCTGAGAGACATAAGCCACTTTCTCACAATGTATGTAAAATAAAATAATTACGTCTGTTATTCATCTTGGTATAGTTTAGTATTTAATGCACTTTCTGTTTCTCGCAATACGACTTTATGTCTTTTATTACGTTCATTCGTGAAATGAAGGAAAGTAACAATAAAGGGTCATTAAATTGACATGCTTTCGCAGTTTATCCTCTTTCGACAATTAGACTTATAACTGGTCCGTGGATCTACTCAAATGTAGAATAAGGGAAGAGGCTTATACAATTAGCATGGACGTAAATGATGTTATAACCTGCTTTTTATTGTTTTGTGGCAATTTTACATGTAGCATGTTATCGTAATATTTTTTGATATTTCATGGTGGATAGTCTCCATTAGAAGAAAACGCTCCATTAGAAGCAACTAAGAGCAAATCGTAACGTTATTAAAACCACTACGCTTTTTAAAGTGGTGAAGATGTTTGCGTGAAAAGCGTGAATGTGGAAGTTGCTCCAAAATGAGTTGAGCAAAATGATAACCAAAGAATCAATAGTTCTGACACGCTGGATCAAAAAGGTCGGCGTTGATGAATTCGGCTTTTTCGACAGCAAAGAAAATCCATGCCACATCATTGATTATGTGGACGTCCACAGTGCGCCGAATTTAGATAAGGTTCTGCCACTTTGCACGCAGGTATTTATCGAGTCTTCCACTAGCGGGAAGGCGTACACTTACTATAGACCGACTAGCATGGCTATCGAGTATCTACTAAAATGCAACGATGAAATAGAACAGGAAAAGAAAAAGATTGAAAAGATCGAGCACAACGTCCGAGAGATAAAGAGAGATAGAAAAAGCGGCAGGATCTATCGGATGCGTAAGACAGCGAAGTGGATCAGAACAAATGTACTACTTTCAATCCTTGTGCTGGTTTCAATTTTTGCTATAATGGATGTTGCTCTAAAATCTTAACAACTATACAGTTCTGGCGCGCACCGTCAGGCGATATGAGGTGGATGCAAAACCTCGCTCTATATGGGTGTAGCGTCGCTCTGTGCTTCTTTAGAGTCATTATGAGTTATATGTCTATTCAAACGGCTATAGTTGGGTGAGGTCGCAGTTTACGATTATCTCGCTGATGCAAGCAGGCAAACGATCTCGAAACACTTTTATTTATTAAGATACGAGAGTGAGAAACGTGGGAGAACTTTAAGTGAATTAAAAAAAATCAAACCAGGGGACAAAGTATTGGTCTATCATAAAGAAGGAAAGGCATTTCGGGATAGATGTCGAGGAGACGCTCATAGAGAGGTGGTGACGTGATCAAGTTAGATAATGTATTCATAGGGGGCGATGAAGGTCCCAGGATCGTCGGAGTCATATTCGACCCAGGACACGCACAGCGGGCAATTAGTGACG
>Ga0187781_10002163_pt1 | contig 15023 bp, 10 predicted proteins | sample 0715_SJ02_MP02_2_FD_132447 | JGI IMG/M metagenome (GOLD analysis project Ga0187781, IMG submission 132447) | Tropical peat soil microbial communities from peatlands in Department of Meta, Colombia - 0715_SJ02_MP02_20_MG | ecosystem: Environmental > Terrestrial > Soil > Wetlands > Peat | place...
AGCTCTTGAATCTGTGCCCTATCTGTAGAGTCGTGTACAGCTCCTGCTCTCATGCCGTTTCCCATACTCAGCGTAACTTCATGGCGCTTTAATATTTCAAGCAAGTAGTCGAACTCACTATAAAGTGGGTTTTCTTTTTCATTGTGGGCCATCCAAGCCGACATCAACGCGCCGCCTCGAGAGCAGAGCCCACCGTGTCGCCCCTGAGCCTTAAGCCTATCAAGAGTTATCCAGTTTATACCTGTATGAATCGCCATAAAATTAGTGCCGAGTTTCGCCTGCTCTTCAGTTATTCTGAAAAGGTCGTCCTCTCTCATATCGACGATAGAACCGAATTTTTTCGCGGCTTCAATAAACGCTTGATACAGAGGGACGCTACCAACAGAAAGCGATGTCGCCTCAACAACTCGCTTTCTTATCTCGTAGAAGTCACCTCCAGTTGAGAGCTCCATTATCGTGTCAGCACCTGCGCTTTCGGCAATCTTTGTCTTCTCGACTTCCATTTCAACATCCACGATGTCTGTAGAAGTCCCAACCGACGCGTTCACCTTGGTTCTAAGCCCCTTTCCTATTCCAACAGGTCTCGTCTTCCTGTACGGGCTTATAGGAATCACAATTCTGCCGCTAGCGATACCGTGACAGATGAACTCTGGTGTTACGCCCTCGTCTGACGCAACAGCGCGCATCTCATTAGTTATTGTGCTTTTTTTTGCAAGGTCGATCAACGTCATAATTTACCACCGTGAAGAAGAGCCCTTTTTTTAAAAAACTACGATAGCCAGTTCCATGGCCATATTTTGGGTAGGGATTAATCAGATATGTAGATTTAAAAGGAATGTGGTACTATATTTTTCTATCGGCGGGGCAATTATATGATGTTTATTGTCTGCCATTTTTAAGTTATAAATGATGGCGCCATGAACTGTGGCCAATATAAATCCCGATTGTTTCACGCGTATTTATGTAATGAATATACAGAGGTAAGTTCCATACATAACGGGAGAGAGCTGCATTACGTAGCATAGCACAAAGCAATATCTTGCAATAAACGAATGAAAATGTTTTAGAGGCGTCGTTTGAGAGCATCAGCCTCACCGTTAGCAAATATCCGGTTTGATGAACGATGACACGTTGAGAAGGGCGCTTGTTAGGAACTGCGTTCTCGTGGATGAGATAAGAAGACAATAACAATTTGCTGTTACATACATCGGCTGCTGTTAACAAAAAATGGCTACGTAACAGAAGAAAAAGAAGTAATATGCGAACTAAGTGCCCTCAAGCTTGGTTTATCCATGACTGTAATGGAGTAAAGGGACTTGGATGCAACTTAACGATATTGATTGGAGGAGAATAAAGATATCGCTATTTTTTGTGTTTGACTTTTTTGAGTATAGTATTACACCATATAAAACACTGAGTTTTTTTAACCTTGATAATCCTTTACATTTTAACGAAGTTTACATTTTATTGAAGATATGAATATTCTGAAATGCATAAACTGTTATTATCATAACAAGGGCCATATCGACCTACTACACGGTTGAAAGCATAGTCGTTTTGTTGTTTTGTTTTTTTTATCAAGCATTAATTTGCGTCACTGTTAGCATGAGAATGGCAGTATGAGATGAGGAGTGGGACAATAAGTATCTCATAATTCTGATATCGTTTCCATGTAGTCTCTTTTTACCTAAAACATTCTTTTGCTGGAATGTGTGAACGCCGTAAATATAACAGGCTCCTCAACGAACGACCACAGGGTGGCCTATTTGATGGCGAATGAATGCAACGACAACGCGAGGATCTGATGTCTCGATGGGTTCAATTGGATGATCGCCGCCTAAGTTCTCAAACCGGATGATTCTGCCGCTTAGTGAAGCTAAAACAATTCTTATTGAATCCACCGAAAATGACTTGATCTCTTCAGGTGTGAAAAAGCGTGGGGATTTAGAAGCCTCTTTGACGGCCGATAGCACAGCCTCCAGCAACTTATGCTGTTCACCAAGTTCCACGAGTTGCTCATGTAATTGTGTTTGTGCTTTTACTTTATCGGAATCGATTTCTATTTTATATAAGGCACACTCTTTTCGCAACAGCCCCATTTCGGCAGCGTCTTTGATCGTGCTATTAATACACTGTATCACGTTCCGGATCAGTTGTTCTCTCTTCTCGACCTCTCGAAATTTATCGGTCAGTCTCAAAACTAAATATTCTGTTTCAAAGTGTAATGAATCACCTATGAAGACCGGGGGGACTGCTAGTAGCTTTGGCTCTGAACCCGGCTCAGTTGTGTGGTGCATGGATGTTTTCCCTCACTGCATTCTCATTTAAGTTGGTTTGTTCGTTCTACCAATTTGTTTTTTTGTGCATAAAAAGATATTTTTTCAAATTACTTTCAGAGTAATGTCAACCCACGAGTTGATAAAGTTAATCTTCTTTCTTTTTTACACTCAGTCTATAAAGTTATTTAAGATGTGTTCGACTATCGCTAGGTAAAAAAAGATCGCTGTAGTAATTTATTCGTACTTCTGGGAGAATGCATTTTTGAGAGAAGATTTATAATAGTGAAATTTTTAAATGTGTTCACGCAATAACTCGAATGCATTTCTAGTTTGAAACAGTAATTGAAAGCTTCTTAAAAAACAACTCGTAAGCTAGGTTCGAGTTAAGCGACGAAAGCAGTTTTTACATCTTACTTCAACTCGAAGTTTAGAGAAGAGCAATGTAAGTTAACGAAAATTTTTCTAAGCCTCGATACAAAGATGATACTTAGTACGAAGTACCTCAGATACGTGTAAAGAGCTTATGACAGAAAGACGCAGAAATTCTTTTCATATGGAGGTGGATATGCGAGCACTGCCAGCAGCAAATGAGCAACCGGGCATTTTGACCTAGTCAAAGAGTGAAAGACGTTAGACGCAATACAATAAATAAGCCCCACTGCTCGGATGGGAAAAGATACTCCGGGGTAACAGTCATCTGTGCAGATATGCAGCTAGAGACATTTCCATAGTTGTGGGTGCAAGATTGTTCCGCAGCAGCGGAAAATTTACTATTGACCACCTCAGCGCGGGCTTAAGCGCAGTATGGAAGGCAGTATACCCTTCGAAGACCTGGTGGATGGAATAAAAAAATTACTTAATCTGCCTGCGAATGTCTCCCACTGTGCAACTCCCATAGGGCACTCAGCGGAAAATCCCGTCGAAGTAGATCGTCAATCCTTCACGTATTCATTTTAATGCTTGGTAATTCTGTTATGTGACGTGTTTTATTTGAAAAACATGCTAATTATACAGAAAGAACAAGGAAGTCACGCAACAAACTATAGACAGATTCCGTTTGAAAAAAGAGAATTCTGTACCAACAAGTCGATTTGAAACCTGGAAAATAACATTCTGTGAGCTCTAAAAAACTAGTTTCTAGTTCGTTATTGTTCAATCTACCTATGTATTTCTCAGTATGATTTCAACACCTAGTCTTTTAAAATATTAGGTGAAGTCAACCAAGTATAACTCCGTTTTTCGTCTTGTGAAAAGTGACAACTTTTAATATATCCATCATGACAAAGCGGTAATTTTGCCGCGCGACAACGCATAATTTAACGAGATTGGTGTACATTGAAAACCACGTAAATGAGTGATATGATAAGGACAAAATAATATTTGCTAATAATGTGGAATTGACTTGTGTATAAAAGCCATTTACAAGTTTGGTAAATGAATATGATCGGAGAATAGAAACTAGGGGGGAAAAAATAATAGCAAAAATCAAATGAAACGTTTTGCTCTAAGTGACGACCAACTGTCACTTATTAATGACATTTATCCATATCATATCGCTCAAATAGAGATCTGTTTTATCGGATCCCCAATAGCTGTACATTATCTCTTGAATGCCTTGTTGTTTAAAACAAATTTTATCAGTGAAAGAACCGTCCGCATTGGTGGTGACTGTCCACAAAAAGCCAGTTTCGCCTAGGTGTCTTATCTCTGCGTTACCTATGCCGGTGTTACCTCGCATGAGGCATCCATCAACGGAAAAATGCTGTCCTACATTTACTTGTTTAGGATAGCTCTTAATGATAATATGTATCGATGGATCTGTTAACTTCGGTGATCCCGGATCTTGCTCCCAAAGTGGATAGATCGCACCTGCTCTTCTATTTAAATGGGTACCAAGATTAGAGTACGTCGATCCGTGCATAGGCGCTGCGGCAGCAATTGGCAAGCAGAACATCAACATCGTCACAATCAGCAAGCATTCAAATTCTTTTTTGATATTCATATATACCACTATTAAGTTAGGTTGACAGGGCTGTTCTTTTCTGTCAGACAAAAAGCCACGTCTTCAGTAGTAAATTTTGAGACAGTACCAAGTGCGGCAGAGAGTATAAATGTGTCTCTATTTTGTATTGTAGGGGCGAGGTAATATAAATAGGAATTTTACCGAAAGTTAAAATATTATTGCTTACGGTTGCTACATACAACTTTTAACAGATGATCTTGCCTAAATACGAATAATTACTGCTAAAAGTTCCGCATTAAATAAAATCTTTTATTGAGAAAAAAGTTACCAAAAGAAGGAATCAAATGTGAAAAACAATTTTTGGTTATATCGATTATTATTGTTTTTACAACGGCAACAACAGGACACGTAGCTGTGTTTTAAATGCCACATGTCATTTTATTGCAGCATCAAATTCTATAACAAATTCTATTTGCAAAGCCCAAATTAAAGCGGCAGGTTGCTGGTGCTGCAAGCATTTAAATCCATCTTAGATAAAAACATTAGAGCAACAATTGAAAAATAGATCATCTCATCTAAGATTGCAATAGCTTCTCATTTTTCTTAAACGACAAATCAACAGTTCATTATCATATCAATAAAAACGTAAGTTGTTTGTCACAGAAGGCGCTTTAAAATTTGTTGTTAGTTGAATTGCTTCTAAAAGCAGTGAATCGTAAAATGATGCTCAGACTGCACGTTTTTATGTGCTTCTATCAGATCATTGAAGATTTATTTCTTAGTTTGCTATAAGAAGCTTATTCGATTCAGGAGAGAGTGAAGTGAATAAATCAATAAATAAAGTAAATAAACACACCTAGAAATGTTATCGCATATAATATCTTAATTTTCACTTTTAGAATAGATGACATCACGCAATAAAGCTCCGACGCGCGCCGCCAACAGCGTAATGAATTATAAATTATTCGTTCATGAGTCTTTACGGACTGTAGACTTTAGTTCAGACTCGCTGGACGTTCGTAAATGACTTTTTTATCGTAGAGGTTTATACGGCCAGTTATTATACACCGAGCCACGGTAAGCGCCATAGTACCACGCTTGGGCATTGTATACTGCCCACTTCGCCTGCGGTGGTACGACCGGCCCTGAGAAGAACCAATAGGTATGTCCTGGTTTAACTTCTGACCAACCATACCCATATGAAATTGACGTCCTGTCGAAGGATCCCGTTGTCAAGTCATACACGTAATAAGCTTTCGGCATTCCGAGATATGCATATCCGGGACGTGTCGCCGTTTGGGCAAATAGCCCCGCAACTGGCGCGACCGCACCGTACCCCGAACCTGTGTACGTTACTTCCCACATCAAATATGACGGCGCTGAAGGTACGAGTGCAATATTTCTAACGGATATAGCTGAAGTCGAACTCTGACCTGTTGTTGCTGGATAGAATTGCTGCAATTGTGAGATGATTGTCTCAAACCCTAATCTCTTGTAATCATCGAGCGTTGGACCGACATCGAACCAAACACAGAAATGAGTGAATCCCACATGTGTCTCATAACTCCAATCAAGGAGTCCCTTGTAGGTTTCAAATCTACAGCATTTGTTATTTTGTTCCCACACTCCCGCGAGTATGCCCTGTGCTTTTCCTGCATCGTATGACTGAATAGCCCCCTGCTGAATATAGGGTATCTCTTCTTGGTAAAAAGTCTCCCACGATACTTCAGTAGTGAATGGTTCAACATGAAAATCATCCCATATCCCGCACTTATCGCAATTATAAAAGGTAAATTTAGTAAAATAGTCCTTTAAACAATCGAGGTCTCCTTTTCTCCCTCCTTCTGAGGCTACATGGGTCCATCCAGCCTTTTTCCATATGTCAAAAGCGTAACGAAAATTATTGATTGGAACAGATGCCAGTCGGCCTTGCCCCCATATAAGGGGAGAAATGTCAAGTATCGGATACATTCCCATTTGTTTTATTTTTAGCAACTCTTTGTCATAAGGTGAGTCACTGTTAGCAATGAGAACTACTGTCGTGAAACCCTTGTCTCTAAAGTATTCTACTGTGCCGTCCCAAATCGACTGAGGTGGAAGCCCGACTCGATATTCGATAGGTCGTGGGTAGGCAGTCGCTGCTGCTGTTTTTGAAGCCATTCCGACTGAGGCACTTATTACAAGTGACGCTATTAATGTTGCTGCAAGAAGCTTTCTCTTCATTACCTATCTCTTCAATTTTGTAAGATGTCACAGTGGGGATCTAGAATTTGTAAACATAGGTCTGTGACATGCAAAGTTACATCATAGCACTTTAACTCATCTTTTCTGATCGAACATATATCATAAATATTTTTTGGCTTTGTCCGTACTTAATGATAAAAATAGAAAGTGATCCTTACTTTCATTGAACTTCATTATTTAGAATTTTTAATTTCCTTAAAAATTCGAATTCGAAATATTAACATCACTAGTATCTAGCCATCTAGTTCGGCTAGGTTTTTTAGAAAAGATTTATAAGCTAGCTCATCTAACAAGCATAGTTGTTTAGGTGGCAGCGGATTTGGAAGATTGTTGCATGATTAAACTTAGACAGCTCAAAGAAGAAAGAGCCCAACAAACTACAATAGGTCAAACGTATTTAATTTTAAGGAGGCTAGATTCTGAACAGCCTTTTTAGTAAGCGCATTGTTGAATCAGAACTTCTTAGTCCTACGGATAATTTTAATTTAGAAAAACAAAAAATAGAATATCGAAAAGAGCTTTTGACAGGTCGCCGATGTAGGATTAATGTAAAGCGCTCAGAGCGAAAAAAACAAGTACAAACAGGGCGTGGATACTCTGACCTTATAGAAGTTACTGCAAAGAATTGCTATTTTTGTCCAAACAATATTAAAACAACTACGCCTATGTTCCCCCCAAATCTTGTGCCTGAAGGACGGATAAAACTTGGCGAGACGACTGTATTTCCGAACCTTTTTCCTTTTGCTAAATACCATGCTGTAGCAACGGTAACGAAAGAGCATTTTTTAAACTTGGATGAGTTCACACTTAGACAACTTTCTGATACTTTCCATGCGAGTGTTAAGTACTTTAACGCAGTAAAGTCTGCTGATGAGGGCGCAATTTACCCGATTCTTAGCTGGAATTTTTTGCCTCCAGCAGGTGCAAGCGTCATTCACCCCCATGTACAGCTTACTGTTGATTCAGAGCCTACAAATTTAACATGGATATACTACATGATGAGCAAAAATTATTACAAGAAGCACAAAAAAAACTATTGGCTCACATTATTAGAATATGAACAGCGGGAAGACGAACGTTTTCTTGGTAAGATAGGAAAGGTTTCGTGGATCACAAGTTATGTTCCATTAGGAAATGATGAAATCTGCGCTATTTTCGACGAGCCTTCATCACTTTTTGACCTCGATGATGAATTAATAGTGGACTTTAGTAAAGGACTCAAACGGGTCTTCACTGCTTATTCGCAATATGGAGTACATAGCTTCAACCTCAGCACCTTCTCCGCACCAAGTCATGATGAGAGCTTTAATCTTGTTGTGAGGATTATTGCAAGGCCATATCCACAGAACTATTACAATAATGATGCTGGTTATATGGAGAGGTTGCATGAAGAGGTGATAATTGAGTCTATGCCGGAGAAAGTAGCGTCCGATATGAAACAATATTTTGGATGATATCATCATTTATTGCATAATTTTCATATCATCCAGGGACTGTAAACCAAGTTTCTGCGATGATTTGATGATTCCTACTTCACCCTCAATGAAAAATGCAGGGATTTCTTTTATTCCTTGTTTATAAGCAAGATACGCTCTGTGATGACCATCAATGATATATACTCGTTTGCCTCTTTTTGCAACGACAATGGAATAAATAACGCCCCGCTTGAACTCATCGTTTCGCCGCTGCAGTTCTGATGCTTCTAACAGTTTTTGTGTGGGGATGAGTTGCGAAACCAACACCCGCGTGTGACCGACTTTTACATTCGGATGCAGCCGCTGAAAAAAGGTGAATATTTTCTCTACATTTTCAGATATGATGTTTTCAACGATAGCCTGTAACATATCAGTTCCCGTGACTATACCAACTACTTTGCCTTCCCTCACAATGGGCATGTGATGTATGTGGTTGTAGGCCATTACGCCGGCTACACTCACGATGTCATCATCTGGGGATGCTGACAATGGATTTTTTGTCATTATGTTGTCCAATCTCTCAGTTAGTTTTACATCAATGAGATCTGCTGTAGTAACTATCCCAACAAGTGTATCGTTTTCTAATATAGGAAAGCCAGTATGTCCCGTCTCTTTTAGGATAGTTAGTGCACTTTCAACAGTATTTTCCTGTTCTAAAAAAATTACAGGACTAGACATATACTCTTTTACGTATACCACGTGTAACACCACAGTATTAGAGGGTCTAACAAAAGTTGATGAGGCCGGATACATTAAAAATTGTTTTAAACAGCATTTGATAACGCAAATTTGTTGTCAAATAGTCATCGTCGTTTTTGCCTTAACCCCATAATGTACTCTATCTATCGCATTTTCGTAAACTAGCGTGTGCTTTTTTGCAATATTCTCCCATACGATGTAATTAGCCACGTAGCCCTTTGCGTGCTCTCTATAAGTCTCCAAAATCAAGTCGCTGGTAAGAAGAATCGTTATTGACTTCCGTAGCTCATCAAGATTGTCTACGGGAACAGCAATTCCGGCCCCACTAGCCTCAATTTCAGCTTTTAGTCCTTCCAACGACGATACGACTGCTGGCTTATTCAACGCAAAGGCATGAGCTAAGTTGCCACTCTGCGAAGCGTGTTTATATGGTAATACAACAAAATCAGCCGCTGATACAATGGCATCATAAGTATCAGGATCAAATGCGCCGATTATTACTTTAATGTTATCTTTTACTGGTGAGTTATTTATTTCCTTTATGAGCTTTTCTTTATATTTAATGCCCGATGAGGACCCCGGTCGTGCATCACCAGCTATCACAAGCACAGCATCTTTGCCCGCCTCTTTAATCACATCCGGCCATATTTTTACGACGTCTTCAAACCTCTTGTTCGGTTCGAACCAGCCTATACAGAGCGCAACTTTTTTATTAATCAGACCAAATCGTTCTTTCGCATTAGGTATGGGAATCACATCTTTTGCGCCATGTGAAATCACGTGAACATTGTCCGGAACCCAGTCAAGATTGTAAGGAAGGAACAATTTTTGTACCTCAGCATGGACTATAGCAGAATCGAGAAGACGTAGGCTAACATCGGTAAAAATAGCTTCAGGCCGATCGAGAGTGGTATATATCGAGTGATAAGTCATTGCAGATGGAATTCTGTCTAATTTTAGCCTGTATAGCAAGGTTAAAATCCGACCACTAAAGTCTCCATTAGTTAGATAGAGTCCATATTCGTGTTGTATATGGACTACATCTGGATTAATGCGTTTTACTGTTTCATATATTTTTATGTCCCAGCCTGGGTCACGATTATCGATGACAGGATAGACATCTGTCTCCTTATGGCCCCCGTATTCCTCATCCTTATGACATATAACGTGTACTGTGTGACCTGCCTTCCTTAACGCGCCGACGAGTTCCGAACTATACGTTGCTATTCCACAGTGTCGCGGCGACCAGCTCGTCACCATAACTATATCCATGAGATTCTCTCCAAAACTATTAAAGTTAGAACGTTTGCACTATATAATACCAACAATTAGTTAATTAACGTTATCCTTGGCGATAAAAATTGAATCAACTTTTTCCAGTGTTGCGCAATGCATATTTGCTGAAACTAGCTGACAAAGTTATTAAAAAGAGTCATATATCTGTAGCGCAATAAATTAAACGAGTTTTATGCAGAGTTTGATATTTTGCGACGGTTATGGACAAAATCGTAACGTGTTTGAGGATCAAGCTAATGCACTTATAGAATTAAAACCAGGGCTAACTGTTATAGACAAACTGCTGCTTGATGTCGTGAGCAGTGGCATCAATAAAGCAGTACTTATGACGGATTTCAAATCTGAGTACTTGGAAAAGGAGCTAGGATCTGAGTTCAAAGGAATAGAATTAGCTTACAAGAAGGCGCCAAGAACCTTTGAGTGTACAATTGAAGTAATCGAACAAATCGATGATGATGTCTTAGTCATTGACGCTGGTGTGGTAACTGATTTAAACTTGAAAAAGATGATAATAAAATTCGACCAAGCGCAGATCCCGATTATGATTTATACGACTTTGTCAACAAGATCTGGTAATCTCATTAACGTGAATGCAGGCAGATTTACGAATGCTGAAGCATACGATGTGTTTGGAGGAATATTTTGCATACGAAACGGCTATCAACTTCGAGCTTTTAAACTTGGCGATGAGCTTGATGAACTCTTTCCGACGCTTGCTGATATAGGTGATCTTGGTATTTACAGTGAATATAACTTTTGGGATACTTTTTACACTGAAAATGGGAAAGCCCGCATATTTAACGAGTTTAAGAATAAAACCCCGAAGCCGTGGGGGTATGAGAAGGTACTCATATACACCGAACTCTATCTCTTAAAGGAGTTGTTTTTAAAAGAAGGGTACCAGTCTTCTTATCATTATCATATGCGAAAAGATGAAACAATGCTCATCATGCAGGGAACGGGGTACATTCAATTTGAAGATCGAAGAGAGTACTTTGTCGCGGGGGACACCGTCCATATAAAGCCCAACGAAAGGCATACAATAGTTGCAAGCACTAATACAGTGCTTTACGAAGTATCCACGCCATTTTTAGAAGATACAACTCGCGTCAAGGACTATTACCCTGTAAGATAGTTCTACGCTTTTATTTGCTTGCTCGCAATCTCAGTTTTAATTTCAGCGAGTTTGCTTTTGACCACTGAGACTTTTTCACTAATGTAGCTATTTGGCTGAGCTTTAATAAGTCCTTCCACTATCCTCAGTTCTCGATAATAGGGTCCAAGCCTTCTTCCGATTTTCGTGATTTCTTCTGCTGTAGGGTGGTGACTTTCCTTGAGCGCTTGTCCTATCTTATCAACTCTCTGGACGATGTTATCGATCTTTAGATACAGATATGACAGATCTTCGTGATCTGACCGGTTTTTAGCTCCTAGGGTTTTCGTCAGATGTTTCAGCGAGCTCTCTATACTCCTTCCATAGTCAGTTAGTTCTACATATTTTACTCTGCCAAGCTTTTCTGATTTTACAAGGCCGAATTGTTCCATTTCTTGGAGAATCTTCACTGCGTGTGGATAAGTGCAGTCGCATTCCTTTGCAATGACAGATACATATGTGCGACTGTGCCCTCCAACTGCAAGTAACAAATGGGTCGGCATTTTGTGCAAAAAAACGTCATTTATATCTGTCGCCATTTATGTTTTTGATGAACATAATGATATAAAAAGTCTTGTTATAGTCATTAAATCCACGCGAACTAGATTAATTCACTGAAATTTCGTCCTCTCTTAAGCCCTTCTTCGATCATCTTTTCTTTCTTTAAGACAATATCAACTTTTAAGGCTACTTCATTAACGTTTTGCGAAGGCACAAAAACTACTCCTACAGCGTCAGCTCTTATTATATCGTTGGGTTCTACGGTGGATTCACCTATAGTAATTGGAATATTTATTTGGCCTTCATTTAAAGGTTTTCCGGCACGGGGGGTTACAGATTTTGCCCAGACTGGAAATTTAAGTTCCTTTATAACGTCAGTATCCCTGCATGCACCATAAATGATAGATCCTACCACTCCCCTATTTTGTGCTGCTAGAGATGCTAGTCCCCCCCATACCGCGGTGTTGGAGCCTGCACTTTCGATTAAGATGACATCGCCAACGCGTGCCGATTCTATAGCGGTAATAACGGTTCCCCAGTCCCATGGTTTAGTCTTGACTGTAAGTGCGGGCCCCGTGACGTTCCCTCCTTGCAAAACAGGACATAGCGCTTCAATTACGTTTCTTCCATCCATCGCGTCAGCGATAATTGGTGTGGAAACTAAAGAGAGGAATTTGATTGCATCCCAGTTTTGCAGCCGATTAGCGTTAATTCTTGTGCGTTCTGTCAGTAACTTTTTCCAAAATGTAATTTCGAAGTTATTTGTTCTGTCATCGGGCAAATTCAACTAACCCCATCAAAGCAGCCGCAGGATCAGACGCTTTAATTACACCAGATGCTAAAAGTACCCCTTCCGTACCTAGTTCAATAGCAGCTTTTACGTCGTCTCCTTTTGAAATTCCGGCACCGCACAAAACTCTTACTCCTTTCGCTGATTTCACGGCCCCGATAACAATGTCGGGATTTGCCTTAGACACTGGAATCCCCGAACCTATCAATTCTGGCGGTTCTATGGCTACGAAGTCGGGGGAAAGTGCTGCGGCGGCGGCTGTTGTTGCTAGATTGTTCGTGCAGACGACCGTTGTTAAGCCAACCCTTTGCGCAGCTTGAATTGATGCATCAATCTCAGCGAGTTCCAGTCTTCGTTCGGAGTGATTGATTAACGTCCCAGAAGCGCCTGCTTGTGCTACAGATTCAGCGAGTATATGTCCGGTATATCCACCAAAGGTTATTCCATCAATGTGTTGCGTGTAAACAGGTATATTAACTTCTGTTGATACACGATAGATGTCAGCAAGTTGCGGCACTACGATCACTAAGACGCCAGTTTCGATTGCTACCTTTTGACATAGTTTTGCGAGCTCCACAGCATTAGCGCCTGTGCTTTCGCCATAAGTTTTAAAATTCAAAATAATGATCGGTTCCACCGTTCGCACCTCGTAGTATACTAAATTTTGTAAATATAGCCTCTCTTACTTTATAAAATATAGCTCAACGTTAGTGTTTGTTATCCTTTGAAGTTGTAAAGGACAAAAGTGTCCGAAAATAACTCAAGGAGGAAGAGCAATCTTAACGTTTAACAGTGCATTATGTTACTTTATTATTTGTTGTGTCCTTATGAACGTTTATGAATCTCTGTACAACAGCTACGTTGAATATAAAAAACAGCAGAATTCAGTTGTGATGAGATACTAGCTGAGTAGAATAATGTTATCAAATAAAAGAGATCAAACTGTAGAGACAACTAAAATTCAGCATTTAACGCTAGATTAAATACTTTCAAATTTCGCAAATATTCCCTAGCGCCACAAAATTGACGCGACCTATAGTAACACTACAAGTAGCTCGATAACAATGCAAATTTGCTCGTAGTTTTCTTGCGCCATAACGTATGCCTTGGCGTTAAAGAAGTCCTACCGTAACTATAAACAGAAATATTATGTCTTAATTTGCTGTTTTTTCACGTGTAGTATGCAGATATTAATATATTTCGGACTGCTGCATTTGTGTGTGCTTTAAAAAAGTTTGCCAATGTACGCTTGAGGTCAAACAATACGTTTGTGAACTCAATAATTATTCTTGCAATTAAGCGATTGAACTCAGCATTTAAATAATACACTATACTATACTGTCCTGTTATTTATCCGTTAGCAGTCAAAGAACTAAGTGGCCCACTCTTAAATGTTAATTTTAAATTGGCACGGCAAGGACATTAGCACAACTATCTTTACTATCGTATGTAAGAACTTCTTGTAAACATTCACAACAAATTGACCCTTTTTCAAAATATCTATTTCCGTTGATGTCTCTAAAAAATAAAACGTCCACAAATTTGTGCTTGCATCCTTCTTTACAGTACATATTATTACAACACCTCCAATTCATTCTCTACACCTCTTAAGGGCACAACGGCCAAACAGCAAAACGACACTAAAGACATCACTTGCAATGTGGGTAATATCGTCTCTCTAACACGATACAATTTTGATCCCTTATCATAGCTTGCTTACAGAGAGCTACTATCGTTAACTGGTACAGTTTCGATTTGAGTACCCGACAGAGATAGAAGTTGTTGGTTACAATTAATATTAAACGCTTCTTAATCAACGAGAATAGAAATTATAAAATACCGGTTATTTCCAGTGAAGGGTTAGTTGCTGGTGAAACTTTTAAATAGACGAGTTAGATAGAAAATAAAAATTTCAAACAACAATTGAAAGGGAAATAGTAAGCACTAACTGAGTTCTAACTTAGAATTCTGAGATAGTATCCGCACTTGTAGTTCTGAGATAGTATCCGCACTTGTCCTTGATTAAACCAGAATAATTATAAGGAGATGATTTCCATTGGAAAAGAAATAAACTCATGGAGGAATATACAAAAAAGTACTTCTACTTCTTTAATGAACGTAAAGAAAAAAACGGAATTCTTTGAAGAGTCATCATCAGAAAGATTGTTATTCATGAAGACAAATAATTTATAACTTTTGTTGCTTCAGATGCTCAATCCGATGCGACGAATTGACAAACGCTGTAGTGCTGCCCAATATTCCAAGGACACAGTTGTAAATCAAAGTGACTATAAATGCCTGCTCATAGTACGATACTGTACTAGTTTTGATTGTTTCTTGCTGATTTGCACATTAATTCTTGTTTGTTTATGTAATCGGAATCAGACCCCTCATGTGAACTCATCTCTTTAAAATTGATTTGCTGTAATTGCAAAATGATCTATGCTGTTGTAATGAACGACGAGATGCGTTGATATATAGAGCGCTAAAAGTCCGTCTTAATTCTGAATTGGTCTATATCAGTTTGCTTGAGACCTTCGCGAAATATTCTTGCTGCACCTTCAACGTCTTTAGCAGCTGTTATCGCTCGCCCTACAACGAGAATATCTGCTCCTGCTGTAAG
>Ga0187781_10002164_pt1 | contig 15021 bp, 11 predicted proteins | sample 0715_SJ02_MP02_2_FD_132447 | JGI IMG/M metagenome (GOLD analysis project Ga0187781, IMG submission 132447) | Tropical peat soil microbial communities from peatlands in Department of Meta, Colombia - 0715_SJ02_MP02_20_MG | ecosystem: Environmental > Terrestrial > Soil > Wetlands > Peat | place...
CTCGCCAAGAGCTTCGACGCGCGCGTCGGCATCACCGGCATCGTGCTGACCCGCATGGACGGCGACGGCCGCGGCGGCGCGGCGCTCTCCATGCGCGCCGTGACCGGCAAGCCGATCAAGCTCATCGCCACCGGCGAGAAGATGGACGCGCTCGACGAGTTCTCGCCGAAGCGCATCGCCGACCGCATCCTCGGCATGGGCGACATCGTGGCGCTCGTCGAAAAGGCGCAGAGCGTCATCGACCAGAAGGCCGCCGAGCGCGCGGCCATGAACCTGGCCAAGGGCAAGTTCGATTTGCAGGATCTGTGCGATCAGCTCGCCATGGCCGAGAAGATGGGCGGCATCGGCGGCGTCATGGGGCTTTTGCCCGGCGTCGCCAAGATGAAGGACCAGCTCGCCGCGGCCAACATCGACGAGAAGATGATCAAGCGCCAGCGCGCGATCATATTGTCGATGACTCCGAGGGAGCGGCGCAATCCCGACATTCTGAAAGCCTCGCGCAAGCGCCGCATCGCCGCGGGCTCGGGCACGAAGGTCGAGGAGATCAACAGGCTGCTGAAGCAGCATCGCGCCATGGCCGACATGATGAAGATGATGGCCCCCGGATCAAAGTCTGGAGGGCGCGGCGGGCTCATGAAGCAGGCGGCGCAGATGATGGGCTTCGGCATGGACATGCCGTCGCCGCAGGAGATCGCCGAGATGCAAAAGCAGCTCGGCGCCAAGGGCGGCGCGCCGCAGCTCTCGCATGGCCTGCCCGAGGCGCCGCCGAAGGAGCTGCTCGAGCCAAAGAAGCCGACGCTTCCCGGGCTCGGCGGCGGCGGAATGTTTTCCGGGCTGAACCCGTTCGGGAAGAAGAAGTGAAACGGGGCAGTCGGCAATAGGCAGTCGGCAGTCGAATAAGCACGACTGCCGACTGCCGACTGCCCACTGCCGATAACCAAAGGAAAAGACAGCATGTCGCTCAAAATCAGACTCTCCCGCGGCGGCGCCAAGAAGCGTCCCTTCTATCGCGTTGTCGTCGCCGATTCGCGCTCGCCGCGCGACGGTCGCTTCATCGAGAAGCTCGGCACTTTCGATCCCTTGAAGCCGAAGGACGCCGCCGACCGTCTCGTGCTCGACGCCGACAAGGCCAAGGAGTGGATCGGCAAGGGCGCGCTGCCGACCGATCGCGTCGCGCGGCTTTTCGAGAGCGTCGGCGTCGGCAAGCGCGAGGCGCGCAATAATCCCGAGAAGGCCAAGCCGAAGAAGAAAGCGCAGGAGCGCGCAGCCGCAGCCGCAGCCGCTGCGGGCGAAGCCGCCGCAGCCGAGTGAGCCGGGAAGCGCCGCCCGGACTCGTTCTGCTCGGGCGCTTCGGCGCGCCGCACGGCCTTGCGGGCGAGATCCGGGTGCAGAGCTTCACGGCCGACCCCAAAGCGATCGTGGGCTACGGGCCGCTCACCGACCGCGCCGCCGGGCAAAGCTTCGCGCTCTCGCGCGTGCGCCCGCATGGCAAGGACATGCTCGTCGCGCGCGTCGAGGGCGTGACGAGCCGCGACGCCGCCGAGCGGCTCAAGGGCGTCGAGCTCTATGCGGCGCGCGAGAATCTGCCGGAGCCCGACCAGGACGAGTTCTATCTCGCCGACCTCGTGGGCTTGCGCGCCGAGACGACGGAGGGCGCGCCGCTCGGCGTCGTGGTCGCGGTGCGCAACTTCGGCGCCGGCGACATATTAGAGATCGCGCCGGAGCGCGGCGAAACCGCGCTTTATCCGTTCACGAAAGCGGTCGCGCCGACGGTGGACGTCAAAGGCGGCCGCGTGGTCATCGCGCCTCCTGCCGAGGTCGAAGCCGAGGCGGAAGCGGATCGCCACGAAGAGGGGCCGCCACGAAATTGAGCATATTAATGCGTTCGGCGCCCGTCGCTTGCACCGCCTGCGCTAATGTTCGGCAAGAGCGATCGAACCGCAGCGCGAAAGATTGACACCCCGCCGGGACCACGGGCTAATTTTACTGCGCCAAGAGAACTGAACCGTCATTGCGAGCGAAGCGAAGCAATCCAGGGCCACATCAGCGCGCGTCACGGCATGTGCGCCAGTCGGCGGGAGCAACGTTATGCTTTGCGCCCTTGGCTCCTGGATTGCTTCGCTTCGCTCGCAATGACGGGGCTCAGGACTAATCGTCCCAGCCGCAACTTGAACAAGGCGAACAGCACGTGTCGATCAAGGTCGCTCTGCATCACGTCACCAGCTACAAATATGATCGGGCGGTGACGCTTGGACCGCAGGTCATACGGCTGCGGCCGGCGCCGCATTGCCGCACCAAGATCGCGAGCTACTCGCTCAAGATCGAGCCTGCCGACCACTTCATCAACTGGCAGCAGGATCCGCACGGCGCCTGGCTCGCGCGCCTCGTGTTTCCGCAAAAGGCCGAGCGGTTGAAGATCGAGGTGGACCTTCTCGCCGAGCTCGCCGTCTATAATCCGTTCGACTTTTTCGTTGAGCCCTATGCGGAAAAATTCCCTTTCGCCTACGCCGAAAGCCTGAAGGATGAGCTCGCCGCCTATCTCGAAGCCGAGGAGATCGGGCCGCTGACGCAAGCCTTCGTCGACTCGCTGCCGAAGGAAGAAGCGCAGACCATCAATTTTCTCGTCGACCTCAACGCAAGGCTCAACCGCGACATCCGCTATGTGATCCGCATGGAGCCCGGGGTTCAGACGCCTGAAGAAACGCTCGCGCTGAAATCCGGCTCTTGCCGCGACTCGGCCTGGCTGCTCGTGCAGGTCTTGCGCAGGCTCGGGCTCGCCGCGCGCTTCGTCTCCGGCTATCTGATCCAGCTCAGAGCCGACGTCGACCCGCTCGAAGGGCCGAAGGGAGCCGACCACGATTTTGTCGACCTGCACGCCTGGGCCGAGGTCTATCTGCCCGGCGCCGGATGGGTCGGCTTGGACGCCACCTCAGGGCTCTTCTGCGGCGAGGGCCATCTGCCGCTCTGCTCTGCGCCGCATTATCGCTCCGCCGCGCCCATTTCGGGCCTCGTCGAGCCGGCCAATGTCGAGTTCGGCTTCGAGATGCATGTGACGCGCATCGACGAAGCGTCGCGGATCACCGCCCCTTTTTCGGATCAAGCCTGGGCGCGGCTCGAACTTCTGGGCGAGGCCGTCGATAGCGACCTCGAAGCGCAGGACGTGCGGCTCACCATGGGCGGCGAGCCCACCTTCGTCTCGATCGACGATTTCGAGGCGCCGGAATGGAACACCGCGGCGGCGGGGCCGTCGAAGCGCGAGCGCGCCGACGATCTCATCCGCCGCCTGCGTGACCGCTTTGCGCCTGCGGGCTTCCTGCATTGGGGCCAGGGCAAGTGGTATCCAGGCGAGAGCTTGCCGCGCTGGGCCTTCAGCCTCTATTGGCGCAAGGACGGGAAGCCGATCTTGACCTCGCCGACGGCGGAGGAGAGGAAAAAGCTACGCGCCGACGATATGGAGCGCTTTGCTCGCCATCTCGCGACCACGCTCGGCGTCGGCGCCGAATGCGCCGTTCCGGCTTATGAAGACCCGGCGCATTGGATCGCCAAGGAGGGCGAGCTCCCGATCAATGTCGATCCAAGGGATCCCGAGATCGACGATCCGGAAGCGCGCGCGCGCATGCGGCGCGTGTTCGAGCGCGGCTTGAGCGAGCCCTCTGGCTTCGTGCTGCCGCTGCAACGTTGGAACGCGCGCGCGCGCTGGATGTCGGAGAAATGGGCGCTGCGCCGCGGCAGACTGTTTTTGGCGCCGGGCGACTCGCCCGTCGGCTTCCGCCTGCCAATCGCCTCCCTGCCGCGCCTGCCGCAAAGCGCCTATCCCCATGTCGTCCCGCAAGACCCGCTGGAGTCGCGCCCTCCCCTGCCCGAGCCCGGACATACGGCCTTCATCGCCAGCGCCGCGGCGTCCTCCGGGGAGCATCGCCAGGAGGTGCAAGAGCAGATCGCCGTCGAAGGCGCGGTGCGCACGGCGCTCGCCGTCGAGTCGCGCGACGGACGCCTTTGCGTGTTCATGCCCCCGCTGCGCACGCTCGAGGACTATCTTGAGCTGCTCGAAGCGGCCGAGGAGAGCGCTAAGGCGACAGGTCTTGCGATCCATGTCGAGGGCTATCCGCCGCCCTATGACCCGCGCCTCGAGGTCGTCAAGGTCACGCCGGATCCCGGCGTCATCGAGGTCAACATCCATCCGGCGGCGAGCTGGCGCGAGGCGATCGCGACCACGACGGCGCTTTATGAGGAGGCGCGGCAGGCGCGGCTCACCGCCGCTAAGTTCATGATCGACGGACGCCAGATTGGCTCGGGCGGCGGAAATCACGTCGTGCTCGGTGGCCCGACGCCGCAAGATTCGCCGTTTCTGCGCCGCCCCGATCTGCTAAAGAGCCTCGTGATCTACTGGCAGCGCCATCCCTCCCTGTCCTACCTCTTTTCCGGCCTCTTCATCGGTCCGACCAGCCAGTCGCCGCGCGTCGACGAAGCGCGCCACGACCAGCTCTACGAGCTCGAGATCGCGCTTGCGAACGTGCCGGCGCCAGGGCAAGGTTTCGTCGCGCCCTGGATCGTCGATCGGCTGTTCCGCAATCTGCTCGTCGATGTCAGCGGCAACACGCATCGCTCGGAAATCTGCATCGACAAGCTCTACTCGCCCGACAGTCCCACTGGGCGCCTCGGCCTCGTCGAGTTTCGCAGCTTCGAGATGCCGCCCGACGCGCGCATGAGCCTCGCGCAGCAGCTGCTCCTTCGCGCGCTTGTCGCCTGGTTCTGGCGCGAGCCGCAGCATGGCGAGCTGGTGCGCTGGGGCACGGCGCTGCACGACAGGTTCATGCTGCCGCACTTCGTGTGGGAAGATTTCTTAGGCGTCCTCGACGATCTGCGCCGCGCCGGCTACGCCTTCGAGCCCGCTTGGTTCGAGGCGCAGCGAGAGTTCCGCTTTCCCGTGGCCGGCGTCGCCGAACGCGGCGGCGTCGAGCTCGAAATTCGTCACGCGCTGGAGCCTTGGCATGTCATGGGCGAAGAGGCCGCGATCGGCGGCACGGTGCGCTATGTGGACTCGTCGGTCGAGCGCCTGCAGGTCAAGGCCAAGGGGTTCGTTCCAGGGCGCCATGCGATCGCCTGCAACGGGCGCCGCGCGCCCATGACCGGAGTTGGCGTCTCGGGCGAAGCGGTGGCGGGCGTGCGTTTCAAGGCCTGGCGGCCGGCCTCCGGCCTGCATCCGACGCTGCCCCTCAGCACGCCCCTGACCTTCGACGTGATCGACGTCTGGAGCAAGCGGTCGCTCGGCGGCTGCGTCTATCATGCGATCCATCCGGGCGGTCGTAATTATGGCGCCTTCCCGGTCAACAGTCACGAAGCGGAGGCTCGGCGGCTGTCCCGCTTCGAGGATCACGGCCATACCCCCGGCCCCATCGAGCCGCCGCGCGAGGAATTCTCGCGCGAGTTTCCGCTGACGTTGGACCTTCGGAGACGCTTTGCCGCTTGAGCAGCCGATCGAGATCGAGACGCCGCCCCAGCGCGTCGCGCGTTGGCTCGGCGCCTATCGCGCCGCGCCCGGCGTTTTCGACGAGTTGCTCAACTCCGACGGGCGGCCGCGCTCTCACTGGTCGCATTTGCTGGAAGCGCTCGCCGGCTTCGGCGAGGACGGGCTGGAGCAGCGCTTCGCCGCGGCGCGCCGGCGCATCGACGACATGGGGATCAGCTACCGCGTCGCGAGCGAGAACAAGGAGCAGTCCTGGCCGCTCGGCCGCCTGCCGCTGCTGATCTCCGAAGCTGAGTGGCGACGCATCGAAGCGGGCGTGACGCAGCGCGCCGAGCTGCTCGATCGGATCTTGCAAGATGTCTACGGCGAGGCGCGCCTCGTCTCCGACGGCGCGCTGCCGGCGGCCGCCGTCACCGGCTCGCCGGACTTCATACGCCCGATGTGTGGCGTCGCCCCTCCCGGCGGGCGCTGGCTGCGCTTCTATGCCGCCGACCTCGGTCGCGGCCCCGACGGGGACTGGTGGGTGCTCGGCGACCGCGCCCAGGCGCCTTCAGGCGCGGGCTACGCCCTCGAGAACCGCCTCGTGCTCTCGCGCGCCTTTCCAAGCCTCTATGGCGAGATGAAGGTGGAGCGGCTCGCGCCCTTCTTTCGCGCTTTTCGCGCAAGCCTGTCCGCCGCCGCACGCCGCTCCGATCCGCGCATCTGCCTCATGACGCCGGGCCCTTTCAGCGCGACCTACTCCGAGCAGGTGCATCTCGCGCGTTATCTCGGCCTGATCCTCGTCGAAGGCGAAGATCTCGCCATGAGCGACGGCCGCCTGCACGTGCGCACCATCGCCGGCCTCAAGCGCGCCGACGTGATCTGGCGGCGCGTCGACGCCGACTGGTGCGATCCGCTGGAGATGAACGCCGCATCCCGCCTCGGCGTCGCCGGCATGTTCGAGGCCATCCGCAACGGCGCGGTCGTCGTCGCCAACATGCCCGGCGCCGGATTGATCGAAAGTCGCGCTCTGCTCAGCTTTCTGCCGGCGCTATCGCAGCGGCTGCTGGGGGAGCGGCTCAAGCTCGCGAATGTCGCGACCTGGTGGTGCGGACAGCGCGACGCGCGCTGCGAGGTCCTGCGCGCCCTCGACGACCGTGCGATCGCCGCCGCATTCGGCGATCAGCCGCCGGGCTTGCCCGGACGCCAGATCGCGCTTGGGTCGGAGCTCTCGTCGAAGGACCGCGAGCGGCTCGTCGCCGCCATCAACGAGCGCGGCGTCGACTATGTCGGCCAGGAGATCGTGAAGCTTTCGACGACGCCGACCTGGATCGAAGGCCGCATCGCGCCCCGGCCTTTCGTGCTGCGCGTCTATGCCGCGGCCACGCCGCAAGGCTGGATCGTGATGCCCGGCGGCTTTTGCCGCGTCTCGGATCGTCTCGACGCGCGCGCGGTGTCGATGGAGGCGGGCGCGCAGTCCTGCGACGTCTGGGTGCTGGCCAGTCAGCAGATCGAGCATTCGACGCTGCTTCCCTCGCAAGTGGATCCGGCGATCATCCGCATGCTCGGCAATCTGCCGAGCCGCGCCGCCGACAATCTCTTCTGGATGGGCCGTTATCTGGAACGCGCCGAAGCGACGCTGCGTCTGGTGCGTTCCCTCTCCACCCGTCTGACCGAGCAGCAGGCGGAGTTCCACGAGCGCCAGCCGATCGAGCTTTTGGCGCGCATGCTGATCGCCTGGGGCGCAGCGCCCGCAACGCCGGCGCTGGCGGCCGCCGAGATCGCGCGCGTGGCCACCAGCGATCCAGGAAATTACGGCTCGGCGCTCGCCCTCGTCGGCGCCGCCAAGCGCTCGGCCTCGATCATCCGCGAGCGCCTGTCGCAGGACGTGTGGCAGCTGCTCGGTCGATTGGAGAAGCGGCTCGCCAAATCGAGAAGCCGCACCTTCTCCGAGCCGGAAGCGCTCGAGGTCGTCGAGCGGGCGCTGCATACGCTCGCGGCGCTCTCGGGCCTCATCGACGAGAATTTCAACCGTGTCGCCGGCTGGAGCTTCCTGGACCTTGGCCGCAGGATCGAGCGGGCCATCAACGCCTGCCGCTTCGCTCGGCTATTCGGCGGCGATCAGGCGACCGACGAGACGCTCGACGCGCTGCTTGAGCTGCTCGACTCGCAGATCACCTATCGCTCGCGCTATCTGACAGGACCGGCGCTCGCGCCCGTGCGCGACATGGCCATGCTCGATCCTTACAACCCGCGCTCGGTCGGCTTCCAGGTCCTGCGCATAGACGAGCATCTCGCCGCCCTGCCCGCGCTGCGCGCCGACGGCGTCATGGAGCCGGCGCGGCGGCTTTGCGTCAAGCTGCGCGCCGATCTCGAATCGGAGGATGCGCGCCAGCTCAGCGAAGCCGAGATGCTCGAGGTCGAGCAGCGCCTCATGGCGCTCGCCGAGCGCATCGCCGAGCGCTACTTCATCCAGGCCGCCAAAGGCCCCTCGAAATACAAGCCCTGGCGCCTCGCGTGATTTACGACGTCACCCACATCACGACCTACAAATACGACGCGCCGGTCGCCTCAGCGACCTGCGTCATGCGGCTTGCGCCGCGCGAGGACGGCGGCCAGAGCGTGATCTCGCGCAGCCTCGAGTTCTCGCCGCAAGCGGAATCCGTTCGGGAGCGCAAGGACTTCTTCGGCAACGTCGTCTGCGAGAAGCGGATCGCGAAGCCGCACACCTCGCTGCGCATCGCGCTACGCGCGAGCGTGAGGGTCGACCGCCCGGCGCCGCCGGCGCCCGCTTTGACTCCGGCCTGGGAGACGATCGCCGAATGGGCTGCCGCGTCGAATGTGCTGGACGGACGTTCGCCCGCGCATTTCATCTATCCGAGCCGTCTCGCGCCGCTGCACGCGGGGGCGACCGACCATGCGCGCGCGAGCTTTCCGCCGGACCGTCCCGTGCTCGAAGGCGCGGCCGATCTCATGCGGCGCATCCACGCCGAATTCATTTACGATCCCAAGGCCACGCAGGTGGCGACGCCCTTGGACCAGGCTTTCGGGCGTAGGAGCGGCGTCTGCCAGGACTTCGCGCACATCATGATCGCAGGGCTGCGCGGTCTCGGGCTGCCGGCGGCCTATATCAGCGGCTATCTACGCACGATCCCCGCGCCCGGCCAGGCGCGGCTCGAGGGCGCCGACTCGACGCACGCCTGGGTCTCGCTCTGGTGCGGCCCCGACTTCGGCTGGCAAGGCCTCGATCCGACCAACGCCATGATGGTCGAGGACGAGCATATCGTCATTGCGATCGGTCGCGATTACGCCGACGTGTCGCCGGTGGACGGCGTCCTTTTCGGAGCGGGGAAGCAGGAGCTGGAGGTGAGCGTCGACGTGCAGGCGGTGAACGGGTGAATGCGACACCGCGCGGCGCGGCGCTTTTTCCATCTCGGCGGGCCGGGCGCTCCCCTCCACCGTGCGCTCACGAATCTGGACGCCCCGTCAATTTGCGATAGAGCTTGGTTGTGATGAGCGCCGTTATTGCTATGAGCCAAGCAGTCGCAAAGCTCAGTGCGGTTCTGAGCGAAGCCGCGATTATGCCGAACAGGGCGATGACGACGGCGGAGATGTTCGAGACGCCGATCATTTTAGCCTCGCTTGCTTGGCGGCAGATAGGGCGAGGTCTGGAGATAACGAGCCCCGTCGATCGCTTGGCGCAACGACGGCGGCTCGTGGCCGATGGACGTTCGCGCGAACGGGAGCGAGCGCGCCAAGCCGGGGATGGGAAGGGGATGCTGAGGGCGCTTTGCATGTCGCGCGGAGCTGCCGCCCATCGGAAATCCGCCGTAATCACTGCAACGTGACGCAACACGAATTCCGCGACTGCTCCGGGCCTTCCGTTGCCGAAATCGCTTTAAATTCTAGTGGTGGGGGAAGTAGGACTCGAACCTACGAAGGCTTAGCCAGCGGATTTACAGTCCGCCCCCTTTGCCGCTCGGGACATTCCCCCATAGATCCCAGCGCTGCGGCCGAGACGAAACAACCCCGCCGTAGCGGGGCCGCGAGCACGACGCTTATGTGAAATTTCAAAGCGCCCTGTCAACCCGGAAAACGTACCCGGAAAACGCAGCGGGCGACGCTTTTCGGCGGCAAGGTTGGCGCGCGCTGCTCTTCAGGGGATCGGACGCCCTTCCAGCCCGAACGCGAAAAGCGCCGCGGCGAACAACTTCAGCCCTGGATCGCTGTCCGCCAGCTCCGCTTCCGCCACCCGTCGCCGCCAGGCACAAATTCACGCTTGACAAACTCTTCACCCCTAGATATCGCAAGGCGCAAGCTGAATAGGGAAGCGCCCGCTCGTCGGGCGCTTCCTATTTTGCGTCGCAACACCCGCAAGGGCCGGCCTCCACCGGACGCGGGTCAATCCGCGGAGCGGCTCAAGGCAAAGCTTCGCATCACATGGAGACGAAAAAATGGCGCGCATAGCGGGCGTCAATATTCCGACCAATAAGCGCGTGGTCATCGCGCTCCAGTATATCCATGGCGTGGGACCCAAGATCGCGGCCGAAATCTGCGAGAAAGTGCATATCCCCGCCGAGCGCCGCGTCGCCCAGCTCACCGACGCCGAGGTGCTGCAGATCCGCGAGACCATCGACCGCGACTACATGGTGGAAGGCGACCTCCGCCGCGAAGTTGCGATCAACATCAAGCGCCTCATGGATCTCGGCTGCTACCGCGGCCTGCGTCATCGCCGCCAGCTGCCCGTCCGCGGCCAGCGCACCCACACCAACGCCCGCACCCGCAAGGGCAAGGCCAAGCCGATCGCCGGCAAGAAGAAATAACCTTTAGCGGGAGCGTAGAGACAGACCATGGCCAAGGAAACCACTCGCGTCCGCCGTCGGGAGCGCAAGAACATCGCCTCGGGCGTCGCGCATGTGAACTCGAGCTTCAACAACACCATGATCACGATCACCGACCCGCAGGGCAACACGGTTTCGTGGTCCTCCGCCGGCACGATGGGCTTCAAAGGCTCGCGCAAGTCGACGCCCTACGCCGCGCAGATGGCCGCCGAGGACGCCGCCCGCAAGGCCGGCGAGCACGGCGTGCGCTCGCTCGAGGTCGAGGTGTCGGGGCCGGGCTCGGGCCGCGAGTCGGCGCTGCGCGCGCTGCAGTCGGCAGGCTTCACGGTGACCTCGATCCGCGACGTGACGCCGATCCCGCACAACGGCTGCCGCCCCCGCAAGCGACGAAGGGTTTGAGCAGACGACAGACGACCGATGACGGAGGACAGATCGGCCTCCGTTATCCGCAGACTGTCCTCTGTCCTCCGTTTTCTGGCCTCCGTTTTCCGAAAGGCGCACCCGTGAGCATCCACAAGAACTGGCAGGAACTGATCAAGCCCAATAAGCTCCTCGTGATGGCTGGCGACGATCCGCGCGCCCAGGCGACCGCCGTCGCGGAGCCGCTGGAGCACGGCTTCGGCATGACGCTCGGCAACGCGCTCCGGCGCATTCTGCTGTCGTCGCTGCAGGGCGCCGCCATCACCTCGATCCATATCGACGGTGTGCTGCACGAGTTCTCGTCAATCCCCGGCGTGCGCGAGGATGTGACCGACATCGTCTTGAACATCAAGGATATCGCCGTGAAATATTACGGCGAAGGCCCGAAGCGCCTGTCGCTCAGGAAGCAGGGGCCGGGCGTCGTCAAGGCCGGGGACATTCAGACGACTGGCGACGTGCAGATCCTCAATCCCGATCTTGTCATCTGCACGCTGGACGAGGGCGCGGAGATCCGCATCGAGTTCACGATCGCCACCGGCAAGGGCTATGTGCCCGCCGACCGCAACCGCGCCGAGGACGCGCCGATCGGACTCATTCCGATCGACAGCCTGTTCTCGCCGGTCAAGAAGGTCAGCTATCGCGTCGAGAACACGCGTGAAGGCCAGGTGCTCGATTACGACAAGCTGACCCTGTCGATCGAGACCAACCGCTCGATCACGCCTGAGGACGCGCTCGCCTACGCCGCGCGCATCTTGCAGGATCAGCTCAACGTCTTCGTCAACTTCGAGGAGCCGCGCCGCGAAGAGACGCAGCCGTCCATCCCGCAGCTCGCCTTCAACCCCGCGCTGTTGAAGAAGGTCGAGGAGCTCGAGCTCTCCGTGCGTTCGGCGAACTGCCTGAAGAACGACAATATCGTCTATATCGGCGATCTGATCCAGAAGTCGGAAGCCGAGATGCTGCGCACGCCGAACTTCGGGCGCAAGTCCTTGAACGAGATCAAGGAAGTGCTGGCGCAGATGGGCCTCCACCTCGGCATGGAAGTACCCGGCTGGCCGCCGGAGAACATCGACGATCTCGCGAAGCGGTTTGAAGAGCATTACTGAGCGGATAGGGAGTAGCGAATAGCGAATAGAGGAGTTCTATTCGCTACTCGCCATTCGCTATTCGCTCATAACCACGGCCGTTCCTTGGCACGGCGGCCGCAAGCAATAACGGAGAGAGCCAGTGTATCACCGCAACAAGAAGCGGCGCTTCGGGCGCACGCATGAGCATCGCAAGGCGATGTTCTCTAACCTCGCGCAGGCGCTCATCAAGCATGAGCAGATCGTGACCACCTTGCCGAAGGCGAAGGATCTGCGTCCCGTCGTCGAGAAGCTCGTCACGCTCGGCAAGCGCGGCGACCTCCATGCGCGCCGCCAGGCGATCGGCAAGATCCGCGACCTCGCGCTGGTCAAGAAGCTCTTCGAGGTCCTGGGCCCGCGCTACAAGGACCGCAACGGCGGCTACACGCGCGTGCTGAAGGCCGGCTTCCGCTACGGCGACAACGCGCCGCTCGCGGTGATCGAGTTCGTGGATCGCGACGAGAGCGCCAAGGGGCGGGACTCCGGGCCCGTGGAGACGGCCGAGGCCGCGGAATAAGCCTTCTGGCGAACGTTGACGCGCTTCGCTCGGCCCTGCGTCAAAGTCGGGCCGGCTTTTGCGTCTTCCTGCAAGGGCGAAAAAACCGCAATTCGCGCTCCGGGCTTCAAGCCCGCAGCGCGGCCTTTGCGCATGACCGCCTTGCGCCGCTTAGGCGACGCCCTTCGCGTTCAGGAACGGTCCGTAGAGCTTATCGATATTGGGAATGTGGTTCGTCAGCCAGCCGACGACAAAGCTCGCCGTTTCGCCGGTGACCTCCGCCTCGCCTGCATGGAACTTCTTCTGCAGGTCGAGACAAGTGGCGACGAGCTTATCATGCTCGGCTTTGTGCGAGGCTGAGTCCGGATAGTCGTATTTGCTGAAATTGGCTTCCTCCGACGCAAAATGCTCGGCGACCGTCGCGATGAGCGTGTCGAGCGCATTGCCGACCGCGCCGCGGTCTCCTGAGCCCACCGCGTCCCCGAGCGCGTTGACCTTGCTGAAGATGTCCTTGTGCTCGGCGTCATGCGCGGCGACGTTGGTGGCGAACTGCTCCGCCGTCCAGGTGATGAGCGACATTAGACTTTACTCCCTTGGTTACTCCCTTGACGTTCAGGCGCGCCCAGTCGCAGGCCTCGGATGAGCCCGCGCCGCGAAAGGGCGCCGAAGAGACTTAGCCGCGCGCCGAGGGTGAAAAATTGACCACGGTCAACGCTGGACCAATTGCCGCAGCGACCCAAAGCCGCGCGGACGCCGGAGATGGCGCCGACGCCACGGTCCAGGAATTTCTGCATACATCCACATTACCGGGATTCCCCTTTTTGCAACCAAGCTTTATTTTGGGGTGATTCGTGCTGCGGGCGGCCGGGAATCGGACTTGTTCGTTGAACCGACCCCAACCGTCCGTTTTGAAGTCTTAAGTGAAGTAAGCAAGGCGCGCGAACGGCTTAAGGCGTTTGTCGAGAGTGCTCACCTGCAATCGACCGCGGAGACCGTTTCGCATGAATCGAACGCACTGCTTTCCGGCAGCCGGAGTCCGGGCCTCATGACGAGAGGATGGCGACATGCGCGGCGCGGCGCCGCCTTTTACGCCGCCGCGCTCGCAGCGCTCGGCGAGGCGCGAGCGCAGAGCTTTCACTTTCCGCAGGATTTTATCGCGGACCTCGACGTCTACGGCGTCGCGCTCAGCGGCGGCCTCGCGCTGTTCTCGGCGGTGCTGGCGCTCGCCTACGTGGCCGAGCGCAGCGCATGGCGCAAGCGCGAGGCGGAATTCGCGACCAAGCTCGCGCAGGTCGGCGCCCAGCGCGACCGCGCTGAGATTTTTCTCTCGAGCGAGCAGCAGCTGTTCATCGCTTGGAACGACGCTGCTAGCGAGCCGGACATCGAAGGCTCGCTGCAGCTCGTCGCCGAAGGCTCGCAGTCCAAGCGCGTGCTGGTCTTCGGCTCCTGGCTCGCCCCCGCCGAGGCGCAGCGCCTGGAGCAGAAGATCGACGTGCTGCGTCGTCGCGGCGAAGCCTTTAGGCTCACGCTCGTCGGCCTCACGGGCCGCCGTTATGACGCCGAAGGCCGCGCGGTCGGCGGCAGGGTTCTGCTGCGGCTGCGAGAAATCTCCGGCGACCGTCTGGAGCTCATCGGCCTGCGCGAGCGCTATGAGGAGAGCAAGGCCGAAGCCGCATCCCTGCGCGCTTTTCTTGAAACGCTGCCCGCTCCTGTTTGGCTGCGCGGCGCTGACGGGCGCATCATCTTCGCCAACGGGGCCTATGCGCATGCCGTGGAGGCGAAGGACGGCGCCGAAGCGGTGAGCCGCCAGCTCGAGCTCTTGGACCAGAGCGCCCGCGCCGCCGCCACCCAAGCGGGCGCCGACGCCCTACCTTGGCGCGAGCGCGTTCCGGCCATCGTCGCCGGCGCGAGGCGCCTGCTCGACGTAGCGCAGGCGCCGCTGCCGAAGGCGGCCGGCGCCATCGCCTTCGACCGCCAGGAGATCGAAGACATCCGGGCTGATTGCGAGCAGCAGATGCAGTCGCATCGCCGCACCCTCGACCTTCTGCCGAGCGCCGTCGCGATCTTCAACGGCCAGCAGCAGCTCATCTATCGCAACGCCGCTTACGAGAAGCTTTGGCGCCTCGACCCCGCCTTCCTCGACTCGCGCCCGACCGACGGCGAAATTCTGGACCGCCTGCGCCTGGAGCAGCGCCTGCCGCTCGAAGGCGACTTCAAGAGCTGGAAAGCGCGGCTGCTGCAGGCGTATCGCTCGCCGGAAGAGCATACGCACCGCTGGCACATGCCCGACGGGCGCACGACGATCTTCGTCAAGGTCACGCCAAACCCCAAGGGGGGCGTGACCTATCTCTATGACGACATGAGCGAGCGCTACGAGCTCGAGTCGCGCTTCAACGCGCTGCACCGCATGCAGCATGAGACGCTGGAGACACTGCACGAGGGCGTCGCCGCCTTCGGCGCCGACGGGCGGCTCAACTTCAGCAATCCCGCCTTCGCCGAGCTGTGGCGGCTCTCCGGCGCGACGCTGGAGAAGCGTCCGCATTTTGAGGCCATCGCCAACCTCTGCCGCTCGTTGTGCCAAAACGACGAGCTTTGGCGCGACCTGCGCGGCGCCGTCACGGGCCTGAGCGAGCAGCGCGTCGGCTTCACGCGGCGCATTGAGCGCGGCGACGGGCGCGTGCTTGACCTCTCGGTGCA
>Ga0187781_10002166_pt1 | contig 15016 bp, 12 predicted proteins | sample 0715_SJ02_MP02_2_FD_132447 | JGI IMG/M metagenome (GOLD analysis project Ga0187781, IMG submission 132447) | Tropical peat soil microbial communities from peatlands in Department of Meta, Colombia - 0715_SJ02_MP02_20_MG | ecosystem: Environmental > Terrestrial > Soil > Wetlands > Peat | place...
GCGTTACCCCGGAGTTTTTCAGGTCGTGGAAAATCGAATTTGACGCCGGCGAGGTTTGCGTTGATGTCGTCCCACACGGCGCAAGACGTATCCGCTTCAAGTCAGCTCCGATCTCCTGCGGCCGACCGATCCAGCTATCAGGCGTGCGTACGGCGCGGGCTACTTGGATGCGACCGCCGGAGGAGGCCGCGCGGACACTCGTACCCGACTTCGTCGTTCCCTTTGCCGCCAGGAATGGCGAGAGCGGTCGTCCCCTCTTTGCGGCAGTGGGGGCGGACGCGGCGGAGTGCTCCGTTGACCTGCTTGCTTCGATCCTGCTGACGCTGACTCGATATGAAGAGGTCATGTCGCCGGTCCGCGACTCCCACGGCCGATTCCCGGCCTCCGCCAGTGTGGCGTTACGTGAAGGTTTTTTGAAACGCCCCGTCGTGGACGAGTACGGCTTGGCGTTGGAGCAGGTCCTGCGTTATCTGGTTCCAGCCTGGCAGCCGCTTGAGCGCCGGACCCGCGTCAAGCTAAGCCATGACATTGATGACGTTGGGGGATGTTCGTATCTCAACCGCGGGCTGCGCCAGGCCCGTCCGCGCCCCGCGCTGCGATTGCTGTGGAACATGGTGCCGTTCAACGGCCGCTATGCCATCCAGAAGATGACCCGGCATCGCGACCCGGTCGGAGCCGTGGCGCATCTTTGGGGCCGGCTGACCGGCACGGTGCCCAGTTGCGTGGATTTGGTACGAAAACTCGTCGCCTTGTCCAAGGATCATGCCTTGGATTCGGCGGTGTACTGGAAAGCGGGCCCGCTTGGGCCGTATGACAGCGGCTATGACCTTCGCCGGCCCAGGTTCCAGCGAGTGATCGGGGAATTGCGCGAACAAGGGGTGGAGTTAGGAGTGCATCCCGGTTATGAGACGTTCATGGCTCCCGACAGACTGGCTTGGGAGGTGGAGACGCTAAGAGAAGTCCTGGGTGAGTATAACCTCGGAGGACGGCAGCATTACTTGCGCTGGTGCCCCGACACGTGGGTTCATTGGGAGCGGTGTGACCTCGCCTATGACAGCACGTTGATCTACGCTGAGCATTACGGCTTTCGGGCGGGCACTTGCTTTCCGTATCACCCCTGGCTCCTGGACGAGAACCGCCAGTCCCGCCTGCTAGAGATTCCGCTCGTTATCATGGACGGAACGTTAATCGACATGCGACTTTCGAAGCAAGAAAGTCTTGAAGCGGTGAACGACTGTTTCGAGCGCTGCAAATTGGTAGGGGGGGTGTTCACTTTCTTGTGTCACAATTACACGCTCCTTCATTCGGGTTATCCCGAATTTTACCGAAAGGTGCTGAACCTCCTGTCCGGGGGCCGCAAGTTCGACTGGAAAAGTCCAGCGCCGGAGGAACTTTACTGAAAAGGGTCTGCAATCCGGATCACGCCGAGTAAATCCCGGAGCGCGCCACGAGACAATATTATTGAAGACAGACTGGACGGAGCCGTAGGCCCGCTAACAGCCAGTGCAGCCGAGAGCCGAGGCGCTGCAGGCCTGAGCCTTTAACCGAAGATCGACCCGCACACTGACTAAGGAGTGAGCCCTTTCGGCCCGGCGGGTCAGCCTCAAAGGATACTCTTTATGTCCATACGGCGACTCACTGCCGCTGACCAAGGCGCTTACACAGAGTTTCGCCGCCAACTCTGGCCTTACCACCCTGGGGCGGGCCATTGGGAAGCCTTTGAGGCCAAGTACCTCCTCAACCCCTTGGCGCGGCTCTGCCCAGAGAGCGGCCTATACGGGTATTTCCAAGGGGAGCGGCTGTGTGGCGCGATGGGCGCCTACCCAATGCCTGTGACCCTCAATGGTGTGCTGCACCCCGGACATTCAATTAGTGACTGGTCCGTCCTTCACGACTTCTGGTTCAGCCCAATTGCCGGTCGGCTGTGGAATGAAATATTTCGGCTTCCCGGTCGCAAATTCGCCAGTGGGGGCAACCGCCTTGCACAAGAGTCGATGAAAAAACGGGGTGCGAAGATCAACGCGGTCCAATCGTTTGGAGTGCTTCTTCCCCTTCCTGTCCTGGGCGCCAAGTTGTTTCGCTTGGGTGGCTGCACGCATCCTAGCCCATTTCTCCCCGATCAACTTGAGCCCTACCATGGCGTCGAAATAATCACTGCCGCCCAGGTGAGGACCGCTGCCCCACCTCTTTCGGAGAAAACTGCGTGGGTCCAGCATTCCGCGGAGTTCTGGGAATTTTATTGCCAGGCGCGCATTTATAACGGGGCCGTACCGCTCCGGGTTCAAACCGAGGAGGGCGAAGCAGATCTGGTGCTCAATTTCTGCGAAACCGGCAGGTTCTTTCGTTACGCCACACTGATGTCTGCGCAATTTGTTCCGTACACGGTGCGTTGCGCAGCTGCCGTGGGTCGATCGCTCGGAGCTTTCCTAAGACACGTAAACGTCTGCCTTTTGTTTGCTACGGATGCGGATGCCGAATTGGCCAAACTTGTCGACCAGGCGTCGTGGTACGTCCATCGGATTCCTACCCACTGGTGGGCGTGCCCAAAAGCTTCCGATTCGTTTTCGCATGACAGCGTTTCCTGGTGGCTGACGAGTGCCGCCAGAGATTCTCACTTCGGCGGGTTACAACCATTTACAGAAGAAACACCGGCCTCACACGCGAGGCACGCCTCTACGCTTTCATCGAATTGAGCAGGCGGGCGGGAGTCGCCAGCGAATTTCTACAGCGTTGGAGCGTTGCGTTCAGCCCACAAGGCGACTCGCTGGTCATCCAGCCGCAGCCCGGCGCAGCAGGTCAAATCCGCTTCCCCCTCGCATGCAGCGAACTGCAAATGGACCGGGTAGTCAGGAAAACCTGGTATGGGGATCCTCCCGCGGAATTCCGCGGTTTGGTTCCTGACTTCATCCTTCCATTTTGTACGCGAGAATCCACGGCAGGCCAGCCGCTCTTCACCGTAGAGGGCCCGCAACAATTCTCATGTACCGAGGATATACTGGCCAGTATTGTCCTCACTTTGTCGTGTTTCGAAGAGATCGGTTCTCCGGCCCGAGACACTCACGAACGCTTCCCTGCGTCTGCAAGTATGGCATTCCGCCATAATTACCTGGACCGGCCGATTGTGGACGAATACGGCCTGGCACTGCAACAAATCCTCAGGATTGTGATGCCGGGGTGGCAGCCGGCACCACGTTCATTGCGCGTGAAAATCACCCACGACGTCGACCGCATCGGGATTCCATTCAGCCTTAAGAGTGCCATCGGACACCTTGTAAGGAGGCATGCGCCCCTGCTCTGCCTGCGTGATTTTCTCAGCCTGGGGACTGGCGTCGAGCCTGCCTTCCTGAAGCAGGTGCGAGACGTCTGCCAACTCCCAATGGAGCGGAATGTGCACTCGACCGTATACTGGATGGCATCGATGCCGGGTGCGTTTGATTCCGGCTACGATTTAGCCGATGCCAGGATTGCGCGGGTAATGCGTTGGGCGCGGGATCAAGGCATCGAAATGGGCGTGCACCCGGGATACGATACCTTCCTTGCTCCCGCCTTGCTTCAGGAACAAGTGCAGCGGTGCCGCAAGGCATTGCAGAGCAATGGCATCGGCGGGCGGCAACACTACCTTCGCTGGTGCCCGGAAACCTGGCTGCACTGGGAGCAATGCGGTCTGCTATACGATAGCTCGGTGGGTTTTGTCCAGCGCGCTGGTTTTCGGGCAGGCACATGTGTGCCGTACCTGCCTTGGCTGTGGGAGGAAAACCGCCCTGCCGATTTGCTGGAGATTCCCCTCGTGGTGATGGATGGTACCTTGCTCAGCCCTGATTGTATGGCTTTGGAACCGGGTCAAGTCCAGGGCGTCGTGGAGAGCCTGCGCCAACACTGCGCGGCGGTCGGTGGCGTATTTACACTCCTCTGGCACAACACCAGCTTGGGTCCGCCATTCGGCGGACACTACCCGAGGATTCTTGACGCGCTGACCGGGAACGCGGACTACGATTGGCGAGCGGACTTGAAGCAGCTGCGCGAGTTGGCGGCATGGGCCAAGCGATGCGAAACGAAGATCCCGGCATCTGCCGTACTCGCACCTGGTCCTTTGCCCATGGCGTAACCGAACCGGGTGAGGGGAAAAGCCTGCACTTACAGTGGCTTGGGCCAATGATTTTTCTTTAGGATCCTTCGATGCAAATCAAGCTGCTGACGCGCAACGACTTTGAGGCATATTCGGCCTTTCGCGAAAAAATGTGGCCAACCTATGCCGTCGGTGGCGCTTGGGAGACGATCGAGCAGAAGTATAGCCGGAACCCCCATGTCGGGTTGTGCCCCGGCAGCGGGCTTTATGCTTGCTTTGACTCGAGTGAAATCGTCGGCGTAATGGGCGCGTATCCGATGCCGGTCACTTTCGAAGGATTGCTGCACCCAGGCCACATGCTGGTTGATTGGGCGGTGCTGCCCAACTACCAGCGGGGGCCGACGTTCGTAGCCCTTCTCCACGAACTAATGGCGCTGCCAGGCAGAAAATATGCGAGCCGCGGGGCACCCGAGTCTCAGAATGTGCTGGCGGGAGTGGGGATTCAAATTCCTTCCGTTCTGGCGGCGGCGCTTTTGCAGCCTTTCCGGGCTTTGCTTCTCGAGCGGCTCAATTTCAGGGACTTCGCGCTACCCAGTCCACTGTGCGCGATCCCGTTTTCGCTTCCGGGTCGCGCCGAGTCCGTGCCGCCCGGCGAATTGGAGGCGGCTATCCCTGCCGACCTCCCCCACACGGCATTTGTCCGCCGCGAAGCGGACTTTTGGGAGGTTTTCATTTCCGGCCGGCTGGAAAACGGCGCCCTATCGCTACGTCTGCTGGGCGAGCGCTGCCGAGGATCGGCAGTGATAAAACTTCTCGATGTTGGCCCCTTGCGCTATGGCGTTCTGCTCGCTTTCCGGACGGAACCTCGCACGCCGCAGGCGGTGGGACGATTAGCACGCTCCTTGCGCGCTGCTCTTCGCGCTCTGAAGGTCTGCACGCTTCTCGCCACCGAAGCCGATGCAGATATCCGTGCCTGCCTAGAGACGGTGGGCGTTCACGTGATTCGGAAACCGACTCACTGGTGGGCTCTTTCCAAACCCTCCGACACGTTTTCAGCCAAGCACGTGCGTTGGTGGCTGACCTCAGCGGACCGCGATTCACATTGGGGTTTCGGACCTCCCAGCGTTGGTGTTTCAGGACTGAGATCGCTTACACATGCCAACGCTTGAAGGAACTGCCCATGAGGCCAGCATATTCGCGCTGAAGGAGTTTTGGATGCACAAAAACAGAGTCGAAGATGTCGTAACAGGAATCTTGCATGACGCCTTACAGCTCGAAGAAGGTTTTGCGGTAAGCAACGCGACACGACTGGTAGATATTCCCAACATGGACTCGCTGGGACGAGTTCGGTTGGTCATAGAGATCGAGAAAGTCATTGCTGACCGGCTAAGCATGGATGAGATCATCAGCTTAGAATCGGTCGGCCAAATCCGGTTATTGCTGGCCGCCAAGGGCAAGGTCAGTATCGAGGGTAAAGATGGAGACGCTGCTTTCGCACCTCCTGACGACTGCCAATCATTATCCTGATCGGACTGCACTGCAGTTCGGCGATCACGCCCTGCGTTATGGCGAGCTGGGAGCGCGGATTCTGGCGACGGCGGCCCGCCTGCGCGCCATGGGCGTGAAGGTAGGGGATCGGATCCTCATCTGCGGAGGAAACACACCGGCTATTCCGATATTGTACTTCGCTGTGCACGCGCTGGGCGCGGTCGCCGTGCCCCTCGCACCGGAGACACCGGACCATGTGCTGACGGCCCTGGCAAGAGACGCAGCGGTTCGTCTGGCAATAGTACAGAAGGCGGTCGACGGCATGGCCTGTGAAGTGATCTCGCCGGCGAACGCCACTGCCTGGGTGCCAGGTGATCGGGAGATCGAGCGCGTTTGCTGCCCCGACGCCGTGGCGGACCTGCTTTACACTACGGGAACGACCGGACGGAAGAAAGGCGTGGTGCTGACGCAGGCCAATATCCTGGCGGCTGCGCGCAATATCAACGCGTTTATTGGCAATGGGCCCGACGACAGGGAAGTAATGCCTCTCCCGCTCAGCCATTCGTTTGGATTGGGGCGGCTCCGATGTCTGGCCCTGGCAGGACACACTCTGCTGCTGGAGCCTGGAGTCGGCGCCGGAGCTCCCCTCGTGAAACGGCTTCTCGATATTAAGGCCACGGGACTGGCGCTAGTGCCCGCAGGATTTGAAATTCTCAGGAGGATGACGGGAGACGCGATCGGAGAGGCGCGGGAACATTTGCGCTATGTCGAGATTGGAAGCGCGCCGATGAAACCGGATACACGCCAGTGGCTGATGCGTATGCTTCCACGAACTCGCATCTGCCACCACTATGGCCTGACTGAGGCGACACGGGCGGCTTTCACGGAATACCACAGCGATGCCCACAAGCCCGGCACTGCCGGACGTGCGACTCCGAACGTCGAGATCACCATCCGTGACGATGCGGGCCGGACGCTTCCAGCCGGCAAAATGGGCGAAGTGGTGGTGCGAGGCGAAATGGTGATGCGAGAGTATTGGCGAGAGCCCACACTGACACGCGAAACCCTCTGCTCCCGGGGACTGAGGACGGGTGATCTGGGATACCTCGACGCCGACGGCTACTTGTTCTTGCTTGGCCGTCGCAATGACCTGATCAATGTGGGCGGGCGCAAGGTAATCCCTGATGAAGTCGAAGATGTGTTGTGCCAGTTGGACGGAGTACAGGACGCGGGTTGTATCGGTCAACCCGATGAGCTGATGGGGGAGTGCATTAAGGCCTACTTGGTTTCGGACAGGGAGATCGGGCGTGCCGAGCTAGTGGCATTCCTGCGCCTGCGGTTGGAAGAATGGAAAATCCCGCAGACGATCGAACGGGTGGCGAGCATTCCGCGAACGAGTTCAGGCAAAATCCAGAGGCAAATGTTGCGGCAGTTGCAGGAGGCGGCTTGGACTTCCGTGCCATGAAGTTAGCAACGCTGAGCCGCTTGCTCTTCCCGGGAGAAGTCTGCGTCGGCAAAGGGAGCATCGAGCGACTGAGCTGCCTCGATCCGGCACGCGTGCTGCTGGTGACAGACGTCGTTCTAAGACGGACCGGCGCGCTCGATCGTGTGACAGCACAGCTGAGAGACGCAAAGGCCACGAAGGTGGTCGAGTTGACAGGAGGCGAACCGTGCATTGCAGGGATGCAGGCCGCCCGTGCAGAGGTTTCGGCCTTCGCGCCGGAGTGGATTGTCGCCCTCGGCGGGGGCGCCGTCCTGGACTCAGCGAAATTCCTCTGGGCCCAGTTTGAGCATCCTGATTTGGTGCTGTCAGGGACGATGACGCCCATCGGCCCGCTTCGGCAAAAGTCGCGGTTTGTCGCCGTGCCGTCGACGGCGGGGAGCGGTTCAGAGGCATCGCAAGTAGCAGTCCTGACTGGGGACGACGGGACCAAGATCCCATACGTATCCCCGGATTGGATTCCGGATATCGCCATATTGGATCCGGCGCTCACTCTGACACTGCCCCAAGAAATCACGCTAGCGACGGGATTCGATGCGTTGGCGCACGCCGTGGAGGCGGCGGTGTCAAGACTGGGAAACGCATTGGTACGGGAATTGGCCGCGATCGTTGTGCGAATGGTAATGCGGCACCTGCCTACAGCCCTACAACAGGCCGGGAACCTGGCGGCACGGGAAGGCATGCTGGAAGCAGCTTTTCTGGCAGGCCTGTGCCAAAGCGCGACATCGACAGGGTTGGCCCACGCGCTTGCTCACGCCACCTCGAAAACAAGTCGAGTGTTGCACGGGGCGGCCACCGGCTTCTACCTTCTGCTGGCGATGCGTTGGAATTACACCAGGAACGCGGCTGTGTACGATCAATTGGCTGTGTCTTGTGGCTTGGCAGACGGTTCGGCGCTGATACGGGTCCTCACGGATTTGGCCGCCCGTCTGGGCCTGCCGCAGACACTCGCGGAATTGCTTGGCCGAACTCCGGATACCGCCGAGCGCCAAGAGTTGGCGGCAGCAGCGGCCAAGGACGTTTGTTTGCGGACGAATCCTTGTCGCGCAGGAATGAAGGAACTTACCCAACTGGTCGTGGAGATTGCATAGGCCTTGGGAGCGATTGACGAACTTCTGCACCAGCCGCCGTACGCCACTCAACCCGGCCAGTATGGAGGTTTGCTGCGCGCCGCCGTACGCGAGGCGATCAGCTATCACTGTGAACACTGTCCCGTGTTCGAACGCTGGTACGTGAAGCAGGGCCTGGATCCGGAGGCGGAAATCCAGGATCTCGGGCAGGTTCCCTTCCTGCCGGTATCGATTTTCAAACGGATGGATCTCAAATCCGTCGGGGAGGAGGACGTGGTGCGGGTTCTGAAATCGAGCGCCACGTCTTCGCAGATTCCAAGTCGCGTGGTGTTGGACAGGGTGACACGCGATCGGCAGATGCGCTGTCTGGGGGCACTTCTGAGCGCGCTCATGGGGCCTGCGCGCCGGCCGTTCATCGTGCTGGATGCGGCGCCAGCTCCAGGAAGCAGCCTGGAACTTTCCGCGCGGGTGGCCGGCATGCGTGGATACTTGATGATGGCCACCGAGACTCATTATGCCCTGGAAGCTCGGGCCGGGGAGCTGCATCTCGATGTGGGAAAGCTTGAGTCGATCCTCGCGGCACTGCAGGAACCTGTCTGCCTGATTGGGTATACCTACGTGTTACACCAGCACGTTCTGACTCCGTTGGCCCGAGCCGGCCGGCGAGTGCGGCTCCCCGGCGGAAGCATGGTCATGCACTTCGGCGGCTGGAAGCGTTTGGAGCGCCGAAGCGTGGACCGGGCGAAGCTCAATGCTGAGGTAGCCGAGGTCTTTGAAATGGCGGAGCCCTGCGTCCGTGACGTGTACGGCTTTACCGAACACCTGGGGATCATCTATCCCGATGACGGACAAGGCGTGCGGCTGGCGCCGGCCTACGCGGAAGTCATTGTCAGGGATCCCGTCACGCTTAAACCGTTGCCCCCAGGTGTGCCGGGACTACTAGAGTTTATAACGCCCCTCCCCACCAGCTACCCGGGTATCGCTCTGCTGCTAGACGACATGGGGCAAATCATCTCCAGGGATGAAGGAAAGGACGGACTTTACGGGGCTCGCTTCGAGGTTCTCGGGCGCGCGCTAGGAACCGACATTCGTGGTTGCGGTGATACGCTCCCAGAGCAGATTTACCACGTGCAAGCCTCACAAACCGGCCTATGAAGATCTTCGTTCTCTTTGGTCGAAATGGGGCACAGATCAAGCCAGGGGGGGAGCCGGAGAGCAGTCCGGCAGAGGTCGATCTGGACCAGCTTCTGAATGAATTGCGTGCCGGCCAGCAGCGGCTGCGCGCGGCATCTGTTGACGATCTGATCGGGTTGTGCGATGCCGCCGGGCAGGAGTGGGCCCAACCCCGCAATGAGGTGGCGCGGATGGTAGGCAGCTTGAACGCCGGCTTCCTGCTGTTGTGGCTGCGGCGCGAGAACCTGGAAGCGGCTCTGACACAGGCGCTACGCGGTGATCGCTGCGTGCTGGATGCGTTTCTTAGGCAAGCGCCGGGAAGCAAGCGGTGGCACCGCGCTCAGCCGCGCGGACTTCTCGTACATTGGGTTGCGGGCAACGTGCCTCTGCTTGGAATGATTTCGGTGATCCAGGGCCTGCTAACCAAGAACGCGAATCTCGTCAAAGTCTCTCGGCAGAATGCGGGAATTCTGCCCTATTTCCTACAGGCGCTAAGCAACGCGCGATTCCGGCGCCCGGATGGGGAGGAAGTAACCGGCACGTTGCTTACTGACGCTGCACGGGCCATCTATGCGGACCAAGAGGACGGAGAGGCGGCAACAGCGTTATCTACGGCCGCCGATGTGCGAATCGCTTGGGGTGGGCGCGAGGCGGTCGAAGCGATCATGAACCTGCCAAGGAGATTTGGTACCGAGGATATCGTGTTCGGGCCGAAGACTTCGTTCGTGGTAGTGGGGGCCGAGAAGCTTGGTGATGAAACAAGCGCACGGCACGTTGCTTCGCTGGTGGCGCGGGACACGCTGGCGCTGGGCCAACGCGGGTGCAACTCCCCCCACACGGTGTTTGTCGAACGCGGCGGAAAGTTGGCGCCGGTGGATTTTGCGCAGCTGCTCGCCCAGGAGCTCGGGCGCGCCGCTCCTCAAACGCCGCAGGACTTGACTCCGAATGAAGCATTCCAAATCCTGGGGTGCCGTGCCGAATACGACATGCGGGGCGAGGCTTGGTACGGTAAGGGTGTCAGCTGGAGCGTGTTCTACAGCGACGAGGATCGCGGCTTGGCCACCCCTTGCTACGGACGGACGCTCTTCGTCCGGGCTGTGGAAGACGTATTTGATGTCGCCAAGTTATGCTCTGTAGGCACTCAGACGGCGGGGTTATCGTTGGACGAGCGGCGATTGGCGCTGGCCGAGGCCCTCACCGCGCGGGGTATTGAGCGCTGTCCAGAAGTGGGGCGTATGGCCTTGTACGACGCCCCTTGGGACGGCATGTATCCGATCGACCGCATGGTGCGTTGGGTTTCAGCGTGAACCCGAACTGTCGTGAAAGCATTCTTCTTCATTTTGGTTTGCGGTCTAGGGCTTAGCGAATCTTCACATTCAATAAGTCACATCGATTTCAATCGGGTAGGAGAGCGCGATCACGACAGTACAATGGACTCACGTGAGTTCGGCGCGCAAAGAAGATCTCTATGATGGAAAACATACTGAATGGCGGTCGACGCGTATTGGTTTTGTCCCCTCACACCGACGATGCGGAGTTGGGATGCGGAGGAACTATCGTTCGTTTAATCTCCAGCGGTGCCGACGTCTGGGTGGCTGCTTTCTCGCTTGCCAAGGAGTCGTTGCCCCCTGGTTCAGCCCCCGACCGGCTACGTGGTGAGTTCCTGTGCGCCATGCGAATACTCGGTGTCGACGAACGACGGACCTTCATACATGACTTCCCGGTGCGGCATTTTTTAACCCATCGCCAGCGGGTGCTGGACAATCTAGTGGAACTCCGGCAGAAGCTCCACCCCGAGGTGGTCTTGGTCACGTCCAGCACTGACGTTCACCAGGACCATCAAGTGTTGCACAACGAGGCGTTGCGCACCTTCAAAGATAACACGTTGTGGGGTTATGAACTGCCGTGGAACAGCCTGAGCTTCACCGCCCAGGCGTTCGTAGTCCTGAATCAGGAGCATCTCGACCGCAAGTACGCAGCACTCCAGGCCTACAAGAGTCAGTTCGAATTGCAGCGTCCTTACTTCGCACGGCAGTTCATTCAGGGGTGGGCTATGTTACGCGGAATGCAGGTACGAGGCGAATACGCAGAGGCTTTTGAAGTTGTGCGAGTCGCATGGCAAGTCGGGGCGCCTGCGGAGGCTTCCAGCCAGGAAAGCAGTGCCTAGTTGTTTAGGCGCAGCTCAGATCCCATGAGAATCTGGATGATCAATCACTACGCGGCAGTGCCCAGCCAAGCCTGGAGTACCCGCCACGTGTCGCTGGGTGCGGAATTGGTCCGGCGCGGACATAGCGTCAACCTCTTTGCTTCCAATTTTAGCCGCGGTATGAAGTCCCGCCTCGGCGCCGCGCACGGTGGACGCATTCAATGGGAACAAGCCCTGAGCGTGGAAATGGGCTGGCTGCCCGTCCCTACCTATTCGAGTAACTCGTGGGGGCGCCTCTGGAACAACCTGGTTTTCGCCTTTCGCGTTCTGGACTTGCCAAGAAACTGCGGTGCCAAGCCTGATATTATCTACGGGTCGACTCCAAATCCGATTGCCGCGCTCGCTGGCTGGCGTGTGGCACGTCGATTGGGCGTGCCGTTCGTGTTGGAGGTCCGCGACATTTGGCCGCAGACGCTAATCGACATGGGGATGTCGCGCTTTCATCCTTTCGTGGTGCTGTGCGCGGCGATCGAGCGTCACCTATATAGTCACTCCGACGTTATTGTCACCCTTTTGCCGGGTGCCGCGCCTCATCTGATTGCGCACGGCGCGGCGCGGGAGCGCATCCATTGGATCCCGAATGGCGTTAATTTCGACTTGGTTCCCCCGGTCGTACCTCCCAAGCCGAAGGAAGCGCTGGAATTAATGTACGCTGGAGCATATGGGGGAGGGAACAACCCGGAGTTGATTCTGGACGCAGCTGCCAAATTACGCGAGCGTGGTGGCCCGCCACTGCGCTTTCGCTTTCTCGGCAGCGGCGCACAGGAGCACGCCCTGCTCGCCAAGCGGGCCGCGCTCAACCTGCAAAACGTTTCGTTCGAACCGCCCGTACCTAGGGCCCAGGTGTATTCGCTGCTAAGTGAGGCTGATATCCTCCTGGCGCCCTACGCGAAGCTTGGTGTCCATCGTTTTGGTGTCAGCCTTAACAAGCTCTTCGACTACATGGCGGTGGCCAGGCCGATTGTCTTCGCAAATCACGCGTCCAACCATCCCGTACGGGACTCTGGGTGTGGTCTGGAGTGCCCGGCTGATGATCCCGACGCCTTGGTGGAAGCAATCTCTGCGTTGGCCGGCAGGTCGCTCGAGGAGCGCTGGCAAATGGGCCTTCGCGGCCGCCGCTATGTGGAACAAAACCACGACTTCGCCCGGCTGGCGGTGAAACTGGAAGCCAATCTCGCCGGTGCGTCACGTGAACCCCTCTCGCCTCTAACGGCGCCACAACAGCTAAAATCTTGAAAATGCGAAGCCCGTTCCGGGAAACGACCGATCCCTGTAGTCATTCCCCAATTGCTGATACGTTGCAAGGCGCTGTCCCAACGGAGTACGCCCTCATCTGAGCTTGATTATGCTCGAATTCCACACCATTCCCTGGGACCACGTTCCATGGGATGAATTGGACCGGTTCGCCGACCGCACGGTGTACCAGACACGCGAATGGCTGGAGTTCATAGGAGAGACGCAACATGGCACCCCAGTGGTGGCGGAACTGCGGCAGGAAGGTGCTCTGGCCGGCTACTTCTCCGGAGCGTTGATTCGAAAGCTGGGGGTGAAGATACTGGGCAGTCCCTTTCCCGGCTGGACAACAGGCTATATCGGATTCAATCTCCTGCCCGACACCATCTCGCGATCGCAGGCGCTTCAGGGGCTACGCCGTTGGGCTTTCGGGACAATGGGGTGCTTTCATCTAGAGGTTTCGGACTTGCAGTTTTGGAACGAGGGTACGCTAGCAAGTCAGTTGAAAAGGCAGGCCTCGCCGAGCTACGAGTCGGACCTGACCCAGACGGAGGAAGAGATTTTAAGCAGAATGAGAAAGTCGTGTAGGTGGAGCATCCGCAAAGCGGAAAAGTCAGGCGTCACCGTTGAGGAAGCTGTGGCAGCGGGATTTGCCGATGAGTATTACGCCCAATTGCTGGATGTGTTCGCCCGGCAGGGCTTGAAGCCGACATACGGAGTGGAGCGCGTGCGCGCCCTCGTGCGGCGCCTTCACCCTACCGGGCACCTGCTGCTGCTCCGCGTCCGCAATCCCGAAGGCCGGAACATCGCCACCGGGATCTACCCCGGGTTCAACCAGTGGGCGCATTTCTGGGGCACAGCCAGTTTGCGGGCTGAACAACACTGGCAGCCCAATGAGGGGCTGCACTGGTACGCCATGCGGTACTGGAAACGACGGGGTGTACAACACTTCGACTGGGGTGGAGCCGGAGGGCGCAGCTTCAAGGAGAAGTTCGGCGGGGCGCCCGTGGCGGTCCCGTCGTTCTACGGCTCGAAATATCGGGCCTTCTCCATAGTCAGAAATGGGGCGCGGGAGCTTTATTATGGCGGCCGAAGAGTGATAGGTCGCCTGCGGGGATATCGGTACCAACCGTCATCTTTATCTGGCGAGTAGAGCGCCTAAAAACGGGCAAGCCTCTAGAGGGTAAGAGCTAAACGCCACCCCTCTCCAAAGGCGGTCGGCGCTGATCCTTAATTGCTCGAAGCAAGCGGGAACGCTGATGTGAGTAAGGGCTTTCTCTAGTCTTTAATCATTATCTCTCATGGATCTCACGGAGCAAAACCTGGAGACAATCGCTACGATCCGCCTCCATAACATGACCATTGAAGAAATGGCCGAGGCAGACCGGCAGGCAGGATCGCGTCTTCATTTTTCAGATGGAGTCTGGTGGCGTGAGGTGAAGCCATTTTTCTACCTTCCCGCCAACTTCCTAACCCGAATTATCCCCTCGCAAGCCAAGCCCAAGCCTTGGCTGGCGCTTGGGGGATACTACCACATGGTTCCGCCAGGGACCGGGGGCAACGGTGTGATAGTTACCAACGAAGTATCAGACCCTGCGTCTTATCAGCTCGCGTCAGTCAAATCGGACAAAAGGCGCCAGATCCGGCGAGCATTGGCCTTTTTTCGGATTCGTCGCGTCGACAATCTCAGCGATCTCCTCGGAGACGGGTTTTGCATCTACCTAGACTGGTCGAAAAGAACCAAGAACGTCCGCGACAGGCTATCCCGTGCCGCGGCTTTTCGTCGCTGGATCACCCCGCTGTTCCATCATCCTTATAAGCTCATCCTAGGGGCTTATGCTGAAGACCGGCTTGTCGCCTTTCAAATCAGCGCTGCCGTAGAAGGTGCTGCGAACGTTTCCTTCAGCTTCAGCGACTCTTCTTTCAATGCACTGACTCCTAAGAGTGCCCTTAACTACGCTTATGTGAAGATCTGTGCGCAACACGGTGAGATCCACAAAGCATGCGGCGGCTTTCGGAGTATGAAAGAGTCTCTGGAGCACTACAAATCAGAGCTCGGTTTTCAGCACGTTTCCTATCCGGCGTTCGTATCGCTCCGATCTGTCTTGCGCCCGCTGGTCCGGTTGGTGTTGCCTACGGAATACCGTCGTTTGACTGGCCAATATGCTGCGGAAACGCCGTTGTGCCCGTCACAGCACAAGGCGTGAAGAAAACCAGCACCTTCACTCCCGCGGCAGCGCACGTCCAGCCGTGTGGCTTCCGGCTTTTGCCGGAATGAC
>Ga0187781_10002167_pt1 | contig 15015 bp, 12 predicted proteins | sample 0715_SJ02_MP02_2_FD_132447 | JGI IMG/M metagenome (GOLD analysis project Ga0187781, IMG submission 132447) | Tropical peat soil microbial communities from peatlands in Department of Meta, Colombia - 0715_SJ02_MP02_20_MG | ecosystem: Environmental > Terrestrial > Soil > Wetlands > Peat | place...
GCGCAGGTGGGCGAGATCTTTTCCGACGAAACAAACCCCGGGCGCAAAAAGTCGTTCGACATCCGCAAAGTGATGAAGGCTGTGATCGATCAGGATCGTCCTCCGCTGGAGCGCTGGTCGGGGATGCGGGCCGCGGAGATGGCCGTCGTCTGGGATGCCCACCTCGGCGGCTATCCGGTTTGCCTCATCGGTATCGAATCGCGTCCGGTGCAACGTCTCGGGTTCGTGCCGGCGGACGGGCCGGATCAATGGACAGCCGGGACGCTCTTCCCCTCTTCCTCAAAGAAAGTGGCGCGGGCGATCAATGCGGCCAGCAACAACCGTCCCGTCGTGCTGCTGGCGAACCTGTCGGGATTCGACGGCTCACCCGAATCGCTGCGCAAGCTGCAGCTCGAGTACGGCGCTGAAATCGGCCGGTCCGTGGTGAACTTCAAAGGCCCGATGGTCTTTTGCGTCATCTCGCGTTATCACGGTGGTGCTTACGTGGTTTTCTCTCGAGTGCTGAACGAGAACCTCGAAGTTTTGGCCCTCGAGGGAACGTACGCTTCCGTGATTGGCGGCGCGCCGGCCGCCGCGGTCGTCTTCGCGGGCGAAGTCGAAAAGCGGACTCGCAAGGATCCACGACTGGAAGCCCTGAATCAGGCTATGGCCAAGGCCACCAGCGCCCAGAAGGGCCCTTTGCGCGCACAGTGGAATGACTTGTACAAAGTCGTGCAGTCCGAGAAGTTGGGCGAAGTCGCCGAGGAATTCGATTCCGTGCACAACATTCACCGGGCCTTGCGCGTCGGCGCGCTCAATCGGATTATTCCGTCCGCGAACCTTCGCCCCTATCTCATTCAGGCGGTCGAACGGGGCGTGGAGCGGGAAAGAGAGCTGCAACGCGAGGAGCGGCAGGCAAAGAAGCCGCTGTTGAAAGACCACATCCTGAAGGGGACGGTCTCCATGCGCGAATCCCGTATCGAAGTGCCTGAGCTGCCTTCGGTGCCGGCGCCGGGCCTCATTGGCGAAATGCCCGACGACTCCCCGGGGGCCAAGCTCGAGCGCGCGAGGGAAAGTTGACCGCGGTCGCGACGGCTTCATGCAAGTCCATTGGCTCGAACAGACCGAAGCCGATCTTCCTGAGCAACCGGAGCACGCTGGCTGGCTAAGTGCCGGCGAGCGAGCCCACCTGGCCGGGCTGCGATTCCCCAAGCGCCGCGCCGACTGGCTTCTGGGGCGTTGGACGGCCAAGTCTGCTGTCGCCCGGTGCCTGAACCTCCCGTCCGACTTCTCCGCGCTTGGCGATCTGGAAATATGCGCGGCATCGGACGGCGCGCCTGAGGCTTTTCTCGCCGGCAAACCCGCGCCGGTCACAATCTCGCTGAGCCATAGCGCCGGTGTCGCTGTCTGCGCCGTGGCGCCCGCCGGCACGGCGCTCGGTTGCGATGTGGAACTCGTTGAGCCCCGAATAGCTGCGTTCGCGGCCGACTATTTCTCACCTGAAGAGCAGGCTTTGGTGGCGCAGGCTCCGCCGCAGGAACAGCCGGGCCTTATGACGCTGATCTGGAGCGCGAAAGAAAGCGCGCTGAAAGCGCTGCGTGCCGGGCTTCGTCTCGACACACGTTGTGTAGTCGTCAGCCCTGGCGACGGGTCTGGCGTCTGGCGGCCTTTGCACGTGCGCCACGAAAGCGGCCGCGAGTTCCGAGGATGGTGGCAAGCGAGGAACGGGCTGGTCCGCACTCTGGTGGGTGATCCTCCTGCGCTTCCTCCCACCCGCCTGTGACCCTCCAAGAGCTAGGCGGCTACGACTGTTCGAAGAAGGGCATCAGCAGGGGCGGCTGCGCCAGAAACTTGAGCCTGGCGATTTCGCGAATCGCGGCGGCGACGTGCTCCTGCCGCGAAGGTTCCAGGGTCAGCACAAAGGGCAGCGCGGCTTTCGATTGAGCGGGCTCCTGCAGGACGGAATCGATATTGATGCGATGCCGCGCCAGGATGCCGCTGACCCGCGCCAGAATGCCGGGACGGTCGCACACCACCAACCGCAGGTAGAACGCCGCCACCTGCTGTCCGAGCGGAGCCAGTTTCGCGGCATGCCACGCCGTGTAGCCGAGCGGGGTGGCTCCGGCAGCGCCCGAGAGAACATCCCGGGCGATCTCGATCACGTCAGACAGCACAGCCACAGCCGTGGGCTCGCCGCCGGCGCCGCGTCCGGTGATCATGGTGTTGCCGCCCTTGTTGCCGACCAGCAGCACGCCGTTGGTGGCGCCGCGGACGCTCGCCAACTGCGCCGCGCAAGGAATCATCATCGGGCGCACACTGACCCTCAGCCGTCCGCCCGCGGCGCGTTCGGCGGCTGCGATCAGGCGAATCGTGTGGTTCAGCCGGTGAGCGTATGCAAAATCGACCTGATCGATGGCGCGGATCCCCTCCGCCGCCACTTCGGCAACAGGCACGGCCGCTCCGAAGCAAAGCATCGCCAGAATAGCGATCTTGTAGCGGGCGTCGTGGCCTTCGACGTCAGCCGTAGGGTCGGGCTCGGCATAGCCTCGCTGCTGAGCCTCGGCCAGCGCCTCGGCGAAGGTGCAGCCGCGTTCTTCCATCTCCGTCAGAATGTAATTGGTGGTCCCGTTCAGGATGCCCAGTACCGAGGTGAAGTGCTCGCCCGCCAGTCCCTCGCGGATGGCGTGCAGCACCGGCGTGCCGCCGGCGACGCACGCCTCGATGCCGAGACCGGTGCCGGCATGCTGGCTCTGCTCCACCAACTCCAGCCCATACTCCGCCACCAGCTGTTTGTTCGCCGTCACCACGTGCTTGCCGCTTTGCAAAGCGGCCGAGGCAATGGCGTGCGCAGACTCCAGGTTGCCTACCAGCTCCACCACGATGTCCACCTCGGGATGACGCACCACGTCGCGCCAGTCCGGGGTGATCTTTACGTTCCTGATGCGGCGGTGCAGCCAGGAGAGGTCGAGACGCTCGACCCGGCGCGAGCAGACGGCCTTCAGCTCGAGCTTGCATCCCAGGCGGCGGTCGATCTCGCGCTGATGTTCGAGCAGCACGCGGACGGTGCTCGCGCCCACGGTGCCGAGTCCGACCACACCGACTCCGATCGCGCGCCGCGACGGGCGGGCAGCGGCCTTTGAGAACCGGCGGTGTGCCTCTACGCTCATTTGAACCGGAACGCGGCTACAAAAAATCGCCGCTTCTTATACAATTTAACACCATAAGCCGAGGCGCGAAGGCGAGGTCAAGGTCAGGAGGCCTGATTGGACATCCGGCTCGACAACGAAGTAGCGATCGTCACCGGCGGATCCCGCGGAATTGGCGCCGCCACCGTGGGGCTCTTTGCCGAGTGCGGCTCGAACGTGGTGTTTGCCTATCGCAGCAACGCCGCCGCCGCCGAAGACGTGGTGCGGAGCTGCCCGGGCGGCGACGAGCGCGTGATCGCCGTGCGGGCTGACGTCACCAAGATGCGGGATGCCCGCAAACTGATCGAGACCGCCGTCGGCCGCTTCGGCCGCGTTGACACGCTGGTGGCGAACGCGGGCATCTGGCCGGCCGATCCGCTGCCCATCGAGCGCATGAGCGAGCACGAATGGGACGAGATGATCGCCATCAATCTGAAGGGCGTCTACACGGTGGTCCGCCATGCCGTCCCGCACATGATCGAGCGCAAGGCCGGACGCATTATCGTGGTTTCGTCCACCGCCGGACAGCGCGGCGAATCGTTCCACACGCACTACGGCGCGTCCAAGGGCGGCGTGATCAGCTTCGTGAAAGGACTCTCCACCGAGCTCGCGCGGCATCACATCCTGGTGAACTGTGTGGCGCCGGGATGGGTCGACACCGACATGTGCGTGCCCGTGCTCGCCAGGCCCGCCGAGGCGCGGCGGATCAACGCGGGCATTCCGCTCGGCCGCGTGGGCCGTCCGGAAGAAGTCGCGATGCCAATACTGTTCCTGGCCTCGGAAATGGCATCGTATATCACAGGCGAGGTTCTCAACGTGAATGGCGGCAACGTGCTTTGCGGTTGAGGCGGGCGCGACGCTCCCAGGAGATTGCATTTGCGTTCCATGAATTCCAGCCGGCTCGTTGCCAGTGCGATTCTGATAGCGAGCGCGATCTCGATCGGCGCTGAGGCCGCGCGTGCCCAGAGTCCGGCGGCGGCCGCTGCGCCCGCAAGTCCTCAGCGCGGCCAGCCCGCGGACGCTTCCACGCGGCCGGTGCGCATCGAGGCCAAGGCGCAGGCGCTCCTCGACCGCGTCCTTCAGGCGCTCGGCGGGTCTGCCTTTCTGAATTTCCAGACGCTTACTACGCACGGGCGACTGTTCAGCCTGAGCAGCGCCGGCGAGGGCTTCGTTTACTTCGACAGCCAGACGCAGTTTCCCGACAAGCGCCGCCTGGCTTACGGCCTCTCCACCAAGAGCAAGCCGATAATCGTTATCAACAACGGCGACCTGGGATGGGAGATCGATCGCATGGGCATGGTGCATCTCGATTCGGCCGACATTCGTCAATGGCGGTTCGCGAACCGATACGGTCTGGAGAATCTGCTCCGGCTGCGGATTCACGAGCCGGGAACTCTGGTGCAGGCGGCAGGCGTCGATTTTGTGAACAATCTTCCCGTCGACATCCTCGAGATCGTGGACGCAAGCCAGACCCAGATCAAGCTTTGTCTGGAACACCAGACCGCATTGCCGGTGGAAATCACCTACCGGAAATGGAACACCGAGCTCAACGACTGGGACGACTATGCGGACGACTACGCCGATTTCCGGAGGTTCCAGGGTGTCGGCACCCCCATGCACATCACCCACAGCCGAAATGGGCGCAGGTACTCCGAGGTGTACCGCAACTCCGCAGCGTACAACGAAACCTATCCTCAGAAAATCTTCCAGGATCCGGGCGCGCCCTAGAACCCATTCCTAACGTTAGTAGGTCAGAGCTGAAGCGAGGTGAAGCATCCTGAGAACGCTCTTGGCGGCCTCAGGATTAAGGGAAGGACGCGGCCGCATTCTTCTGGGGTGAGAATAGCACCAGCAAGGAGCGAGTCCAAAGCCTGTTCCGTCTGAGTACATCTCATTTCGACGCTTCCACCGGGTACTTCTTGTAGATCCAGCCGCGGGTGAAATCAGAGTCGATCCGAACGACGCGCAGCTTGGTGAAGCCCAGGTCTTTGAGGAGAGAGAATGGCGGATGAATGTTGGGGCAATCGCGCCAAGGGCAGCAGCCGCAGTAAAGCACGATTTCCTCGTCCTTGGGCTGGGTTTCGGCCCACTGCTTCAGCCTGGCGAGGGTTACAGGATTCTGTCCTGGACCGAAGTAGAGCGCTCCAGGGACATGAGCTCGATCATAGAGTTGCTTGAAGGTCACCGCGATGACGGTGGGCTTCGTGGGTCCGGCAAGCTCCTGAACCAGCTCTTCCGGCGTCATCACCTGCGCGGCTGTCCAGGCATCCGGAAACGCCTGCGCGGACGCTTGTTTCAACCCCAGAAAGAGCATCCCCGCCACAACCGCCCCCAACGCGATCAAGGCAATTCGCCAACCGACCGGTTCTCCGTCCTTCATGGCTGTTTACCTCTGAACTCAAGCCGTGATGCTCAGAATCCACTAACAGGATCGGCTCATCTCCGGCTCCCGTCAGTGACGAAGGTCACATCCTGCGGGCTCGGCCCTGGTTACCCAAAGCACCCGTTTGCTGTCCCAACGACTCTGGCCTCAGGTCTAGTGGGACTCGAAGGCGAAGTTTGCCGTTGCGGTCTCGCCGGCGTTCACCGTTACTTGTTGCTCCTGGGTGCCGAAGGTCGCCGTCCAGGCTGCGATGGTGTACCGGCCCGGAGGGAGATTCTGGATCGCAAAGGTTCCGTCATCGCCTGAGACGGCATAAAACGGATTCGTCGTGACGCCAATGTAGGCTTTCATCCAGGGGTGCTCGTTGCACTTCACCGCGATCATGATCTCAGGATGTGTGAAGTGCTGGGTGAGCGCCGGAGCTCCGGGCTGCTGCGAGACGTTCCAGGGACGGTTTTCCTTCGCCATCACGTGAATGTTGTGAGTAGTCGGGTCTTCGGAGACTACTTGCAGAGGTTGTCCCACCATGATGCCGAGGACGTGCGGCACGTACTCGCAGCGGCGCTGGTCGAGCGTAACGGGCGTCGAAGGCGGGTTAAAGGTCTGGTTTCCCAGGCTCTCTTTGACGTAGACGAAGACGTTGGGTAATGTTCCGTTGCCGTTGACCTGACCGTCCTGGGGAAAGACGGGACCGTTCTGCTCCGAAGCGCACACTTTGTCCTGGGCCATGTTGATTTCGGGCAGGTGCGGCTTTGTGCCTTGAAAGGAAACCGTGCCTTTGACTGCGCCTGCGTCCGCGCCGGCGCGTCGCGCCCTGCCACGCAGCGGCTGCAGAATGGCGATCAAGCTGACCGCGGCAACGATCACCCCAAGTATTCTTCGACTCATCACGCACCTCGAATAGACTTGCCAACTGCGGTGCCGCAGCCATGCGGCGGGAGGCCACAAAAGAGCGCTTCAGCTAGAACACGAACCATGCGACCAGGTAGACGGCGTTGTTGCTCGACGCGCTCCTGCCCGAACCATCGTAATTGGCGCTCATTCCATTGAACGTCAGGTATCCGGCGTACTGGACGCCCAATTGAATGTTTTGCAGCGGCCAATACGAGAAATTCAAAATATACCCATCGGACCTGGGATTGCCGTTGGCGCTACCGCTCACCGGCGCCGGGGCGAAAAGCGTGGAGTCCGTGGTGCCGGTGGTCCAGAATGGACCGGCCGTAATGGCGAATCGGTTCCCGACGTGATACACGGCGTCCAGATGTTCGAAGTTCAGGTCATGTGGGGCAAATGCGGCGCCACTCGCGGCGAGTGTCCCCAGCAATTCCGAGCTTTCGTGGATGTAGTCGCCGTGGACCGTCAATAGGTCGTTGCGGTTCTTCCAGGGTATCGTGTGCTCCCATTGGAAGTCCGCGCCCAGATCAGTGAAGTAGTCGCGCGGGCCCACGACCCCGTTCGGCGTGGAAGCGAGATGCATGCCGTAGGTGCCGACCTCCAGATAGTTGTTGCCGCGCGTCTGCTGCCAGGCCACGCGCCAGTAGGGAGCGAGGCCCTGAATGTTCGTTCCGAATCCCATCCCGGTGTTGGGCTGAGCGCCCCCAAGGTGTTCGGATCGATAGATGAACCCGGCAGCGTAAAGGTGCTGGTCGAACATGGTGTACCCGCCGATTCCCGCCACGTCTTGGGCAAGTGGACCGTTAATGATCGGAGTGGCGATCGGGCTCGGAGTCGCATCCGGCGCTACCCAGGGATAGCCCCACGCCGGAGTATCGTTCCACACATCTTCCACCGTGGGGTTGTTATTGAAATCGACGCCATAGATGAAGTCTTTCCCCAAGAGCTTCCTGTCCCTGGCAAATCGAATGTCCGTGTTGTCCCAGCTGAAGTGATCGCTCTGCCCCTCGTAAGTCACCTGAATAAGCCCGCCGACGTGCTCGCCAAGGGCGCCGGCGAGAAAGAGGCTGGCGCTTTGAGGCAGCTCAAAACTGTCATTTTGAGTTCCAGGCTCCGGACGGGCGAGGTCCGTGTTCGCGATCGTGAATTGGGCCGACAGCGGCAATTCACTGAGCAAAGCGAGCGCTGCATTCTGGTGACCGGACTTCGAGCTGATCGTTTTCATGCCGGTCAGCGTGTAGCCGTTCAGTTTGAATTGCCGGCCGAGCGGGGTCAATTCGGGCAGCGTGGTGTGGCAGGCACTGCAGGCAAGTCCAGTCTGCCGCGCAAAGCTGGGTACGGCGTCCGCGCGTGTGCCCCAGAGTAGAAGCCCAACAAGGCTGGAGGATAGAAAGATAACCAGCGAAACAGCGATGATCTTCAGCCTGCAACTCATGAAACCCCCTGCTGTCTGGTTAATGTGTACCTCTCGACGCGCCAACCCGCAGCCATCAAAATCCGAGGTGCTAAGCCTAGAGAACGAGGCCCGCGGTGACGGTGATCACACAGTCTATCAATGTGGAGACTCGCTAGCTACCGGCAGTTTCGGCATCTGCTGACGCGTTCGGTTCGAGCATGCGGCTATTCCAGGGATTCTGACCCGCCGGCGCGCCCTTGACCATGCTCCACAAAAAGTTGGCCAGGAACAGCAACTGGGCCGCGGTCGTGACGAGGGCGGCGACGGAAATAAACGTGTTCAGATGGACCAGATGGCTGGCGAATCGCGTTTCACCGAGCGACGAATAGCGGCGCGGCAGGCCTGCCAATCCCAGGAAGTGCATGGGTACGAAAGTGCAGTAGACTCCCACGAAGGTCAGCCAGAAATGGATCTTCCCCAGCCGCTCGTTCATCATCCGGCCAAACATCGTATGAAACCAATAAGCGGTGGCGGAAAAGATGGCGAATATCGCGGCCATAGCCATGACCAAGTGCAGGTGCGCGACTACGAAATAGGTTCCGCGCAGATAAAGGTCGAGCGAGGGCTGGGCGAGGAACAGGCCGGTCAGCCCGCCGGTGACGAATATAGACACAAATCCCAAGGCGAAGAGCATGGGCACAGTGAATTCGATCCTGCCGCGCCACAAGGTTCCCAGCCAACTGAACGTCGTTGCGGCCGACGGAACGGCAATGACTATGGTGAGCGTGGCGAAGCTCATGGTCATGTACGGATTCATCCCGGTCGCGAACATGTGATGTCCCCAGACGGTGAAGCTGAGGACCCCAATGGCAACGAAGGCCGCGACGGTCTCGCGATATGCGAAGACGGGCTTGCGTGAAAAGACGGACAGCACGTGGCTCGCGATGCCCATTCCGGGCAGGATGGTGATGTAGACTTCGGGATGGCCAAAGAACCAGAACAGATTCTGCCACAGCAGCGGAGAGCCGCCTCTGTGAGCGATCAACTCGTCACTCACCACCAGGCCGGCGGGAACAAAGAAGCTCGTGCCTGCCAGCCTGTCTGACAGCAGAAGCCCGTCGGCCGCGAGCAGCACCAGGAACGAGAGCAGAATCAGAATCGCGGTGATGAACCATGCCCAGGCCGTCAGTGGCAGGCTCATCCACTTGATTCCCCGATCCCGGCGAAGCAGCACGGTTGCGATGAAGTTCACCGCGCCCAAGATCGAACCAACGCAGAAGATGGCGATCGAAATCAGCCAAAGGGTTTGGCCGAGTCCTTCGCCCGGTCCGGCAATCGAACCAACAGCGCTGAGCGGAGGGTACGCGGTCCAGCCGCTGATCGGCGGCCCGTCGGATATGAAGTAGGTGCAGATGAGCCCACAGAACGAGACGAAGGTCAGCCAAAAGGAAAGCATGTTAAGGCGCGGAAAGGCCATCTGTCGGGCGCCGGTCTGCGCCGGAAGCAGGAGATTCCCAAACCCGTTCTGCGGCACGGTCGTGAGCACGAAGAAGATCATCAACGTGCCATGCAGAGTCATCAGGGAGAGATAGTATTCGGGAGTGATGACTCCGCCAGGAGCGCCGGTGGGCGAAATGTGTCCAATCAGGGGCAGGGGCAACTGCGGCCAGGCCAGATGCACGCGCAGAAATGATGAACACACGATTCCGACCAGAACCGCCAGCAGGCCAAGCCCGTAGAACTGCACCCCGATGATCTTGTGATCCGTGCTGAAGACGTAGCGGCGCACGAAATGAGTTGATGCGGCTGGCGCCTGATTCGCCGCGCCGTGAGATTCAGACATGATCTAATGCGCTCCCTGTAGAGACCGCACCATTCTGTTTGTCACTGGCTTTGGGACTGCCTCAGCAGCCATCGTTGAAACTGGTCCGCCGTCACCACGTCGAGATCGGCGTGCATTTTGTAATGACCCAAGCCACAGAGTTCCGAGCAGATGATCTCGTACCGCCCTGTGCGTTCCGCCCTGAACTGAATGGCGGAGGTGCGTCCCGGAATCGCGTCCTGCTTGATTCGCAACTCCCGCACGAAGAAGGAATGGATCACGTCTTTGGAACGAACTATCAGCTCGACGGGTTGGCCCACAGGCACAGTGAGCGTTGCGGCAACGATGTCATCGCGTGAAGCCGCATCGTGATCGCGGTCAAGGCCAAGATAGTTTCCCATGCCGTCATTCATCAGATCGGGGTGGACGGGGCCAAATTGCCCGTCGGGGCCCGGATACCGGAAGTACCACGCAAACTGCTCGCCCCAGACCTCCACGCGCAGCCTGCCGGGCTCGGGCTCTTGCATAGCGGTTCGCGCCCACACTCGATAGCCGACCACACCCAGGCTGACAAACAGCACCGTCACCGCCGTGGCCCAGGCGCGCTCAAGATGCGCATTGCCCAGGCCGCTTCGCGTTTCTGCGCCCTGGCGGTCGCCTCTATAGCGCCACACGAACCACGCCATCGTGCTTTGCGCCAGAGCGAAGAGAATGCCGCAGACGACGAACGTAACGGCGAACTGGTGGTCGATGGAGGAGGCTGCAGCGGAAATCGAGATGGGAAACCACCACGGATGAACTACGAAAAGGCCGCAAGTCACGAGGAGGAACAAAGCTATAGTTGCCGCCAGAACACGCGCCATCTCTTCGGATCTCCAGAGCCCGCCGACCGCTGAGAACCGCTACGGGAGTCTATCACACGCTCCTGGCAGGTATGGATATGCGTCGCAGGCTGCCGCTGTTGGGGCAAATCGCGGCGGAGTGAACCGGCTTACAAGCTACCAACCAGGAATCGTCCGTCGAAATTTGAACACAGTCAACAATGTTCTAGCGCCGGCGCCATTCCACCACCAGCGGCGTTCCCGTAAAAGGAAATCGTTCGCGGATGCGGTTTTCGAGAAAGCGCTCGACTGAGAAGTGCGGCGGGCCGCTGCGATTGGTAAATGCCACAAACGTCGGAGGCGAAACCGCGGCCTGCGTGAGGTAATAAAGGCGCAGAGGCTTGCCGCCAGGGCCGGGAGCGCGTTCGAAATCGAGCTGCTGCACGAAGCGATTCATCTCAGCCGTGGGAACGCGATAGCGCCGTGCCGCCGCCACTTCCACGATGGTGTCGAGGAGCTTGCCAAGCCGCTTGCCCTTCAGCGCCGAGATGAACACGAGCGGAGCGAAGCTCAGGTACTTGAGATTGTCGCGCACGCGCGCAGTGAATTCCTTCATGGCCTCCTGATCTTTCGGCGCCGCGTCCCACTTATTCACCACGATCACGACCGAGCGGCGGCTCTCATACGCATACCCTCCGATGTGGGCGTCGGCCGCAGTCACGCCCTCAGTGGCGTCGAGCACCAGCACCGCCACGTCGGACCGCTCCAGATGCTTGCGGGCCTGGATGACGCTGAGCTTCTCGGCGAGCAGATGGGTCTTGCCTTTGCGCCGGATGCCCGCCGTGTCGATCAGAAGAAAGCGCCGGCCGCCGACCTCGAGCTCGGCGTCCACCGCGTCGCGCGTGGTTCCGGGCAGCGGCGTCACGATGGAGCGCTCCTCGTTCAACAACCGGTTCAACAGAGTGGATTTCCCGACATTCGGCCGGCCGATGATGGCGACGCGAATGGCGTCGTCCGCGGAGGCCGCTGCCGAGATCGCGGACTCGTCTCCCGCGGATGTGACTTGCGGCGGTGAGGACACCGCCGCTACAGCAGCGCCTTCGAGCGCCGGCGCGGGCGCGAAACCCGAAGTGATGTAGTCGAGGAGTTCGGCAACGCCGCGGCCGTGTTCGGCGGAGATCAGGAACGTGCCGGCGATGCCCAGGCGATGGAATTCGCTGCTGGGCGCTTCCTGGCGGTCGGAATCCACCTTGTTCACGGCCAGCGCGAGCGGCTTGCCCGTGGCACGCAGGCGCCGCGCCAGCTCCTCGTCGAGCGGCAGCAGGCCCTGGCGTGCGTCCACCACGAAGACTACGTGGGTAGCCTCTCGAATGGCGGCTCTCGCCTGGCGCAGGATGCCGGCCGCAATCTCGCCTGCGGCTGCGGCTCCGGCCGGCTCCTCGAGGGCCGCTTCCATCATGCCGCCCGTGTCCACGACCTCGAACTCGCGGCCGAGCCATTCCGCCCGGCCGTAAAGACGATCGCGCGTCATGCCGGGCTCGTTGCCGACCAGGGCGCGCCGCCGTCCGACGATACGGTTGAACAAGGTCGACTTGCCGACGTTCGGCCGGCCGACGATAGCGACGCGAGGCGGCGGATTCATGGCTTGGGGGGCGCGGCAGGCGGTCCTTGCGGGGCGAGCTTCTTGAGGATGGCCGCATAAGCGGCGCCAACGGTGGAGTTGTTGGGCGAAATCTCGAAGGCGCGATGGTACTCGTCGAGAGCTCCGCGACGGTCTCCCTGGGCGAGCAGCGCGTCGCCCAGGCTGTTGTGCGTGGCGGCATCGTCAGAGCCTAACTTAATAGCCTCTCGATAGGCGCCCGCCGCGCCGGCGAAATCGCCCGAGGCATAAAGCACCGCTCCCAGTTTGGCCTGGATGCGGGCGTCGCCGGGACTGAGCGCCGCCGCCGCCTGCCAGGTCTTGGCCGCTTCCCCCAGCAGACCCTTGGCGTAGAGCGCGTCGCCCAGCGAAGAAGCGAGCCCGGCGTCGTTCGGCTGCGCGGCGGACGCCGTGCGGTAGGCGTCGATGGCGCCGTCCCAATCGTGTTCTTCCGCCAGCGCGTCGCCCAGGCTGCGCTCGGCCTGCGCGTTTCCGGGATTGAGCCGCACTGCCTCGCGATACTCGGCCGCCGCTCGGTCCCAATGCTGCGACGCGGCAAACGCGCCTCCCAGCCCGAGGTGCGCGCCCGCATTCCCGGGATCGAGTTTGAGCGCCTGCCGGTAGGACTCTTCGGCTTCGTCCCAGGCTTGCTGCGCGGCGAAAGTGTCAGCCTGGGCGAGATCCTTCTGCACGCTATTCTGGATGTCCGCCATGGAGGGCGTGGCCGGCGCGGTCGCGGGAGGACAAGCGATGGGCGCCACCGGAATCGGGGACATGGCTGCTGGAACCCCGGCCGGAGCCGCTGTGGGAATTCCGGCAGTAAGGGTTGCCGGGTTTCCGGGCTCGGGAGTCGTGATCGCGGGAGTCGCCGGACTTCCAGCTTCGGGATTTGCGGGCGCAGAACTCACGGGCGTGGTCACCGGAGGTTTGGAATCGCTCATCGCAGGTTTGGCATCCCGGATCGCCCGGATGAGGGTCTCATCGGCGCCGGCTTTGCGCAGCGACTCCAGGAATTCCGGCGTGGGCGCAAAGCTGATTCCACGTTCTGCGACCAGCAGCGCCAGGCGCTGGCTGTTCACCTGCCCTTCCACCAGGCCCATCACCTGCTGTTTGCTCAACGGCTTGGGCGCCGGGGAAGCCCCCGCTCCTGTTTGCGCGGTGGCCGCACTTGCAAGCAGGGCGAGAGCCAGAATGGCCGAAGCAAGTCCGCGCTTGAGGGTATCTTCAATCATGACGTACGCTTATTATAGCGCGGGCCGCGCGACGTGCCCGTGGCCAAACAGGACCCGCAGCCCACAAATTCCGAAGGAAATGCTGTTCCTTTGACTTCAACGACGTTTGCTTCATTCCCGGGCCGACTTTCGATGTAATCGTGCCGCTTCGAATGATCTAAAGGACTTACGGCGCTATTTTCAGCTTCGTTTCCGCCATCCTCGGGCTCGTTTAGGTTCGTTCTAGGTTCGTTTTCGAACACTTTCCCTTATTTTTCAGCAACTTGCCAGGTTCGTTTTATGAAATTTTAGGGTCTCTTTTTTTCGAGTTCGCCTGCCTCTCAGGTTCGTTTAGGTTCGCTTTCGGGAAATTCCCATTTATTTTCAATAACTTGTCGGCCTTGTTTTCCGGAAATCGACCGGGGGAGGGGGTCCCACTCCGCCCGCCCGGCGGCAATCCCTTGCCAAGGACTAAGCCTAGGCTGGACCGCCGAAATCCCGGGTCCGCCCAATTTGATTGGCCTGCGCCGGGCAACGGCACGCCGAGTGCGCATCGCGAACCTTGTTCGAGCATACTTCGAGCCTACCACCTGAAAATGGGACAGTGGGGAAAAGTGAGAAAACTGAGAAGAATTTATTTTCGCAATAGATTCAGTGAGTTAGCCTGTGCAAAAGCCTCGGGACGGTGGGGAAAGAGAGAATTGAGAACGCTAGTTTTCGAAAGTGGATTCAGACTTAGGTGTTAGAAGGCCGGGCGGAGCCTGGAAGTGAGGGCAGGACCCGCGTAACTGAGCCCGAATGGCGCTTCGACGTGCGCTCCCGGATTGCGGTCCTTAAGAGAAAGTAGTGGTGCATTTTGGTAGTGGCGCTCTATGAGCGCCGGACTTTAGTCTTCAAAGATTTCCGGCGCTCGGTGAGCGCTGGACTTGAGTTTTCAAAAGATTTTCGGCGCTCATAGAGCGCCGCGACAGCAAAGCGCACGACTACTTAAAAGAAAGTTTATTTGACCGGTAATATTCCGCTCTTTATCCTAGAAGACAGGGCGCAGCTCAAGTCCCGAATGCGAATTGCTGCGCCTCGAATTTGTCTGAGGAAAAGCGAATTGCAAGTCGGCGAAATCCTGTTCCGCCTTCGTGGATCGCGCGGCCTGAGCCAGGACCGAATGGCGCAGACGCTGGGCATCAGCGCCAGCTACCTGTCTCTGCTTGAAAGAGGCAAGCGTCCCGCGACCATGAAGGTGATGCGCACGCTGGCGAACTGGCTCGGCGTGGCCCCAGGCCTGCTCGTTTTGCAATCCATGGACGCTGGCGTCCTGGAATCACGGCCGGGACAACTGGTCAAAGAGATTCAACGGCAGGTGCAGAGGGCCCTCTCTTCGGGCGACTTCACGGATCTCGAACACATTGCGCGCCAATAAAGGCGCTTCAGCCAGAGCGCTGAGGGTTCACAGAGCATGCGTCGCAACAGAAGAGATACGGAAAGCGCAGGCGCGTTCCGGCAGTGAGGTTTACCTGCGGTCCCGAAGGGCCTGGGCTGTCCATCTGATCAAAGCCGCTGCGGCTCTCCTGTTACCGGCTGCACTGACATTTGAAGCTCCGCAGCTTACCGGCATCAGTCGGGCACCGGCGTTAGGAGGAACGCATGGGTTTGACCGTTGATCGTGCCGTAGCCGGCTATTTGTCCCA
>Ga0187781_10002168_pt1 | contig 15011 bp, 12 predicted proteins | sample 0715_SJ02_MP02_2_FD_132447 | JGI IMG/M metagenome (GOLD analysis project Ga0187781, IMG submission 132447) | Tropical peat soil microbial communities from peatlands in Department of Meta, Colombia - 0715_SJ02_MP02_20_MG | ecosystem: Environmental > Terrestrial > Soil > Wetlands > Peat | place...
CGGGCAATGTCGACTGCTCTCTGGCCAACGGCCATGGGCTGCATGAATCCGGTCTGGGGATCGATCACCGTGCGCGCCAGCAGTTGCGTTTCTTTTTCGTCGCAGATGTGCGCCCCGAGCTCGGCAAATTTCTTGAGAGCCGGATCGTAGATCTCATCGTCGATCACAACCGTTTGTTCGGAGGCGCAAATCGTCCCGTTATCGAAAGTTTTTGAAATGATGATGTCGACGATCGCGGCATTCAAGTCCGCCGTTTTCTCCAGATACACGGGCGTGTTGCCCGGTCCCACGCCCAGCGCCGGTTTACCTGAGCTGTATGCCGCCTTGACGACGCCGGGGCCGCCAGTGGCATCAATCAGCCCCACATCTTTGTGGTGCATGAGGTAATTGTTGTCGGGAATGGTGGGTGACTCCACGCAGGTGAACACTCCCTCTGGCGCGCCATGCTTCACAGCAGTCTCATACATGATGCGCATCGCCTCCGCGCAGCAATGCCACGCCTTCGGATGCGGGCTGAAAATCACAGCATTGCGCGTTTTGATCGCAAGGATGCACTTGAACAGAACCGTGGAAGTCGGATTCGTAATCGGTAACAGCGAAAACAGGACGCCGATCGGCTCGGCCATTTCGATCAAGTTGCGGTCTTTGTATTCGCGGATGACCCCGACGGTCCGCTTGTCCTTGATGTAGTTATAGACAAACTCGCTGGCCACCATATTCTTGATGACCTTGTCTTCCATCACCCCCAGCCGCGTTTCTTCGACCGCCATGCGGGCGAGGTGCTGCGCTTGCGCAAGTCCGGCTAGCACCATCGGCTTCACGATGCGATCTACGTCTTCCTGGGTGAATTGCGTAAACACGGCAGCGGCGGTTCTTGCCTGAGCCGCCAATCCTTCCAGGTAGGCAATTCTCTCCTTGGGAAGAGTTTCTGCGTCCAGCGGGATTGCGATCCGTTCCGTGACGGCTTTGCTTGTGATCATAGGTTTGCCTCCCCAGCGTCTGATAGGGGCAATTGCCAGGCGGGAGCATGTCAGCGCAGAACCGGGCTAGCCTCTTGCACGTGGGCACGATCGTCCTAACTCTCAAAATAAAGTTAGGCTATGGGTGGGGTCAGCAACCGCTGTCACAATCCCGCGTGACGGCAGTCACGGTGTTCGCTCAGTGGTGTACGGCTCATGCGGCGGGCGCCATGTCGCTCCAATCCGTTTCGGTCGCGCTGGGGATGAAGCTCATGGCTCGCTCCGCCAGAGCCGTGATGGTGAGGCTTGGGTTCACCCCGAGATTGACTGGCAAGACGGACCCGTCGCAGATATACATGTTGCGGTAGCCGAAGACGCGGTGATGATCGTCTACGACTCCCTTGTCGGCTGAAGGAGCGATGACGCATCCTCCGATGCAGTGTGCCGTCCCCGGAATGTCGAACAGGATTTCGGGAAGCATGCTCATGGCGGTGCCCCCCGCGACCTGGGCGAATTTTCGCGCAAATTCGTTGGCCTTCGGAATGTAGGTTTGCACCTTATCGCCGCGGCTGACCAGCGTTTTGCTAAAGGGCCAGAACCATGGCCGCTGCCAGCTCATTTCGATATGTCCCTCGAGCGCCTGCATGCAGAGAAGAATCGTCGACTCCCGCGCCCAGCCAAAAGGAGAGAGAAGGCGCAGAGTCTTAATCGGGTGTCGGAGCAGAGAGCCGATGGCATTCATGGCCCATAATCCGATTCGCCGCGGTCCGGGACGGCCATCGGTGAGGAAAGTCGTGAGCAGGCCAAGGAGATCGGCGCCTTTGGGATAGCGTACGGCTTCAACGTGGGTGTGTTCGTCGATGTAGATTCCCGATCCGATGGCAACGCCCTGCGACAAGTCTTCGGCGCAACCTGCCACGCGAGCACCGATGATCGATTCAGAATTCGTGCGGACGTGTTTCCCCAAACACTGGCTGACGCGCGGCAACGAGCCGTTTTCTTTGAGACGGAACAGGAGTTCCATCGTCCCCAGTGACGATGCCGCGAATACCACGCCCCGGCTCGTGAGCTTTCGCGGTTCACGCCCAATCCACGCTGTGGACTTCACCGTGCTCACCTCGTAGCCTGCAGCGCCATCGCTCGCGGGCGCAAGCGGCTTGACGTTCACCACTTTTGTTTCTGGCAACACCGCTGCGCCCAGTTCTTCCGCCAGGTACAGATAGTTGAGATCGAGCGTGTTCTTCGCGCCGTAACGGCAACCCATCATGCAACCACCGCAAGCAGTGCACGTCGTGCGTGGTGGTCCAGCACCTCCGAAGAATGGATCGGGAAAAGTTTGGTTAGGCGATTCGCCTTTGCGGGCTTGGAATATCCCCACGCGCGTGTGATAAAAGGTGTGGCTCGATTCGGCGGCTTCGCCAGTTTTTTCGAGGAGCCGATCGGCGAGACCGAAAATTGCGTTGTGTGTTACACCGAGCATACGGGAGGCGGTCTGGAAATGTTGAGGCATATCCGCTTTCCAGTCTGCCAAACCAGTCCACGATCCTGCTTCCCACACTTTGTTTGGCGGAGAAAGAAGCGTACCGGCATAAGTAATGGACCCGCCTCCGACAGCGCAGCCGTGAAAAATGGTGGCATGGCGGAAAAAACGCATATTGAAAAATCCGCGCAGACCGAGCTTCGGACGCCAGAACCAGCGATGGATGGACCAGCCGGAGCGCGGAAAAGAAAGGGGCGCCCAGCGGAGCCCCATTTCAATGACGGCAACCCGGTAACCTTTTTCTGCCAAGCGGAGCGCGGAAACGCTGCCTCCAAAACCGGATCCGATGACAATAAAATCGAAATCGAATTGGGGCTTGCGCGCTGTCATGCGGCCCCCATGGGGCACAAGGCAGATTCCTCGGGCAGAGCCGCTATGCGACCTGATACTTGCCAGTTTCGATGACTCTCTGCGCGATCGTCCGGCGTAGAGACACCACGTTGAATGGGTCGTACTTACAGAGACGGCGCAGAATGGCCAGTTGTGAGCGCAGCATATCTCCTTCGGCGCAGGTGGCAATTACCATTCTGGCCGCACATTCGATTTTCTCCAGAGCGCCCGCCATATAGACTCGGGTCATCGCTATGGCCAGAGCTGAACTCGCCTCGCCATTTCGATCGATCAGTTTCCGCGCGCGCAGCACGGCGGATTCCATCGCATAAGTCTCAATGACCATGTTCGCAATCGCGCCCATGATCTCCTGTTCGTCCTGAATCGCCTGCATGTATTTTTGGGTTGCAACCCCGGCTGCGAAGAGGCCAATTTTCTTCGCTCTTGCAACCAGCGTCAGCTCCTCAACAAGAGGTCCTTCGCCAACTTCCTTGGAAGTCCCAGACAGTACTTCATCCATGAGCTTCTTGATCGCAGCCATCAAGGGAAGCTGCCCCGACATGGCTCGCTTCAGCAGGAATCCGGCGATCACTAGTCGGTTGATTTCGTTGGTGCCTTCAAAAATGCGGTTCACGCGGACGTCGCGGTAGTTCCGCTCGGCAGGATATTCCTCGACAAAACCGTAGCCACCGTAGATCTGGACAACTTCGTCGACCACGAAGCTAATGAACTCCGAACCCCACACTTTAAGGATGGAGCACTCGACCGCGTACTCGTCGATTACTTTCCGGACCGACGGCATGTCGTCATGTCCCGCTCCAAGTTGCGCAATAGATGCATCCATCATGCCGACTGTGCGATAGGCCATGGCTTCGCCTGTGAAAATACCGGCGGCAATATTCGCCAGTTTCTCGCGAATCAGACCGAAATCAGAGATCACTTTCCCGAACGCTTTCCGCTGCTTCGCGTAGCCGACCCCACTCTCGAGACAATTGCGCGCCGAACCGATACAGCCAGCTCCTAACTTGAACCGTCCTACGTTCAGGACGTTGAAGGCGATATGGTGTCCTTTGCCAATCTCGCCCAGGACGTTTTCTACCGGGACCTTGCAGTCGCTGAGAATGAGAGGACACGTTGAAGAGCCTCGGATTCCCATCTTGTGCTCTTCCGCGCCGACGGAGAATCCCGGGAAACCGCGTTCCACAATGAAGGCCGTGAACCTCTCACCGTCCACCTTGGCGAAGATAATGAACAGGTCGGCGAAGCCGGCATTGGTGATCCACATTTTTTCGCCATTGAGAAGGTAGTGCTTGCCATCGGCGGACAGTACGGCCCTGGTTCGGCAGTTCAGCGCATCGGATCCGGACGACGATTCCGAAAGCGCGTAGGCCCCGACCGTTTCGCCGCTGGCGAGTCCGGGAAGATACTTCTTTTTCTGTTCTTCGGTCCCGAAGTAGACGATGGGCAGTGTGCCGATACAAGTGTGTGCACCCCACGTCGTGCTGAAGCCGCCGTACTTCGCTATGCGGTCGGCGATAATGGCGGAAGTGACTTTATCCATCTGCATGCCGCCGTATGCTTCGGGGACATCTACACCGCTCAAGCCAAGTTCGCCTGCCTTCTTCAGCAGTTCCCGGTTAATGGAAAACTCCTTGTGTTCCATCTTCTCGATATTGGGCACAATTTCTTTATTTGCGAATTCCTCTGCGGTTTGCGCAATAAGCAGATGCTGGTCGGTGAAATCTTCTGGAGTGAAAACTTCCTCCGGCTTGCGCTCCTCGATGAGGAAGCTGCCGCCGGGAATCTTCGCGGCGGGTACTGCGGTAAGCGTAGCCATATTGGCTCTCCTCGACAATGCACTCGTGTGGTGCGGTTCAGCGCTGGCCTAACGAATTTTGAGAAAACCGTTTTGCGCGATTAGGTGCATTAACATTGCCAACGTGGCCGGACACACCGCCACGTTGTGCGGATAACTCTGGTCTTTTCCCGACATTCCCTCTCGACAGCCTTCCTCGGCAATCCCAGACAAACGCCCACGCAGGATTCTCTACCGGGATCATAGAGAAGGCGAAACAGCTCTAAAGGCGATCAGGCGACGGCCAGCTCTTCTTTGCCCTTGGCCTTTTTCACCGCTTTCCGCGCCCTTTCCGTCTTCGCTACATTCGGAGGTTTGATCATGACGTCCATCAATGCTTTTTGGGCTTCGACGTAGCTCTTAACAACCTCCCGCGTGAGTTCGTTAAATGGGAAAAACGGGAAGGGTTGCAGCAGGTCCATTGCTTTCCCCGTGGTTTTCACATTGGCATTCAGCTGCCGTCCGGCAACCTCGACCAGCCGTTTTTGCGCCTCGATAAACGCATCCGTCGATTGACGCGCAAGCTCCGATAACTCGACCGGCTTCGTCTTCTTGCCACCGCCGTTCGCATGCTTGGCGCCGGTCGCTTTTGCTGTCTCCTCGGAGATGACGTCAAGGAACTGCTTCTGCGACTTCACGAAGTTTTCCATGCTCTCTCGTGCCAGGTGAACCACCTGTTCCGGTTGATAGGGCTTGCCGGCTTTGGCCGCGTCCACCCACACATGGGTCTGCTTATCGGCAGTCTTCAGGAATTCCTCCTGCATTTCGATAAAGCCCTCTACGCTGCGCTGCAGCAGATCGATCAGCGCACGCCGCCTCGGGTTCTCTCCCAATCTTTCTTTGACGCCTGTCATGATGAGTTTGTTCTGCTCTTTGCCCAGGTTTAGAAGTACCTTCTGCCCTTCCAGAAAGTTGGTCAAGCCCTCACCGGCGAGGTCGCTGAGGATCGCAGTCGGCGAGTGCTGAGAATCCGATAATTGCTCTTTGATGGCATGCATGACGGTGGCATTCTGGCGCATGGCCAGATCGATGAAAATTCGTTGCGTCGCGAACAAGGTCTGCGCGCTTTGTTGTGCCCAACCGGAGAGTACGGAGAATACAGAATTCTCTTTGGAGTGGGCGCGGGCGGGTTCCTGCTTTGCCGCTATCATAACCGACCTCCTTTGCTGCATTGCAGCATCGAGTAAACTATACGAGAAGCAGCCAGTTATGTCAAGATGTTATTTCCGCATTGTGCGAGGCAACATGCAGCGGAAGCTATGAAGCCGTCAGCCGTTCTGATTAAGAAATACGGGAACCGCCGTTTGTACGACACCACCGGCAGCCGCTATGTGAACCTCGATGACCTGGCAGCCATGGTTCGCGCCGGCAAGGAAGTCCGCGTAGTGGATGCTAAGACCGGCCGCGACCTGACTCGTGTGACCCTGACGCAAATCATCACGGAAGATGCAAAAGGGAAACCCACCGGCCTGCCTCTGGAACTCTTGCGCCAGTTGATCGTGGCCTCCGACGAGGTGCGACAGGAGTTCCTGATGTGGTACCTGAAGTCGGCGTTTGACACTTACGAGAAGCTGCAGAGCGCGGTGCAGAACCGTTTAAGCGAGGTTCAGTCCGCCATACTTTCGCCGGTGGACATGATGCGGCGCTTCTTGAGCGCAACGGCCACACCGCCGCCGCGAAGCGAGCAGGGGTCGGAGGTTGAGGCCCTGCGCCAACGCGTGGCGGAACTCGAAGCCCGGCTGGCGGAGCCGACCCGAAAGCAGCGCCGCTCAAAAAACACGCGATAAAACCTTTCAAGGCATTTCTACGTTCTAAGCTTTGTGGATGACACAAGTAGGTGTAGTATTGCATTGCAGCATTCCGCCCCGTCGCGGACGCGAAAGGGGGCAAACCGGGCCCGACTTGCAACACAGACTTAAGAAAACCGCCAAACCTCCTGCCAGAAAGAAAACACTTAAGCCCATTCCACATCGATACCTGGAAGCCGACACTTCTATCTGGACCGAAGCGCTTTTCGGGGCCGAGATCCTCATCCTGCACGCGACTCCCGTGTATTACGGCCTGGGGGTTCCGCGCGGCGATGGCTCGGCGGTGATTCTCATTCCTGGCTTTCTTGGGACGGATGTTTACCTAGCGGAATTGCACGCCTGGCTGCGGCGCATCGGATACCGGCCCTATTTTTCCGGCATAGGAATTAATGCGGAGTGTCCAAATTTGTTGATCCAGCGACGACTCAGCCAGACTCTCGACAAGGCATTGAATGAAACAAAAGGTAAGGTTCATTTGATCGGCCACAGCCTTGGAGGAGTGATAGCCCGTTCTCTGGCGGGCCAGCGGCCGAGAGACGTGGCTTCCGTAATCACGCTGGCAGCGCCTATCCGGGGCACGGTAGCCAATCGAGCTGTTCTGGGCGCGGCCGAAGCGGTAAGACTTCGCATCTTGAACGAACACGGCCCCGGGGTGCTTCCGGATTGTTACACGGGACAATGCACTTGCAATTTCCTGAATTCGCTTCGCCAGAAGGTTCCAGCTTCGATGCTCGAAACCGCCATCTACACGCGGAACGATGGTCTGGTGGATTGGCGCTATTGCATGACTATGGACCCGGAGGTGGATGTGGAAGTTCCCGGCACCCACATCGGAATGGCATTCAACCCGGCGGCCTACGCTGTGGTAGCCGAACGGCTGGCTGCGGCCTGCTCACCGGGATAATGTTCAGCCAAACCATATTCACCGAAAATAAGTGAGCGAAACTATCTTCAGCGAACTAGTCTAGCCCACGATTTCCAACACTGCGCCGCCCGGAGCCTCAAGCCTTTCCGCCGCCGTACCCTCGCTTTCCAAAAAAAGTGACGCCGACGCCAGGCTGTTGTTGGCAACTTCGAAGGTGCCTGAGCAGTCCGTTTTTGTATAAGGAAGACGAAGTGCGCCCGGTCCGCGCCCGTCGATGCCGACTTGAATCCTCATCCCGCTTGGGGTTCCGCAGAAAACATTCCACCGCATGTTTTCACGGTCGAATGTCTCCCTCAGATTGCGGAAGACGTGCTGTTGCCTGTTGTGCCAGAGCACGGCCTTGCGAAAGACCAGTCCGAACGGCATCTCGTAGGTCAACGCTTCCAAGGTAGTGGCCGGTTTTCCAGCGCGAAGAAAATAGGCGTGAGCCCAGGTCCAGAAGTTGCGATGCCGGTATCCACAGTTGTGACCCTGCACGCCGAATCCTAGAGGATCACCCTCATAGCTGCCGCCGTCGAGCGTGATCTTTCCGGAAAAAACAGCATCGGAATGTGGTGTGCGAGAGAATCCAATCCAACCCTTGCTGCTCAAAGTAGTGCGAAAGGTCGAGCGATAGCGCAGATTCCAACTGATCCGATGCCCATCGACATTCAAGCCGCCACGGCACGAGTCCTCGTCGATGACGTTATCGCTTAATCGGCAGTGAAACGGAGCCTGGCCTTTGCGGCTCAGATCGAGCGCTTCGAGCCCAAATCCCTGAATAAAGCTCCGCGGCTTCCCCCCTGCCGGAAACCACGTGGCCCACACCTGAAACGGCTTTGCCTGCGGGTTCGCGGCGCAATCAGCCCGACCGGGATTCATCAACAGATAACGGAACCACCATGCCCCGCTGCCATCCGCCAGTCCCAGACGCAGAAACCAAACTTCATAACGCCGCCGAAAGGACAATTTCGAGAACACTTCGTTGAGCGTGGCCACGGATTTCTCGTCCCAAGACAAAAACTATCTCATAGAATCTGTAGCGTTATAGTGATGGCAATCACCGCCCGCGAACGCGCGCAGGTGATAGTGTGAAAGGGAAGGTCCTCACATGCTGGATGCGTCCGCCATCGCAGCGGGCTTTGGCCAGCTCGCACCCGATCAGTTGCGTGCCGCCCTCCAGAATTTTTTGCCCCAAGGCTCGCAGGCAGAAAGAGTCGGCGCCATCGAAGCTGCCCTGCGCAGTCCGGTTGGTCAGTCGTTGCGCGACGCGATGGCGCGATGGATCGTGGACGACATCGTTCCCGTCGAACGGTTGGTGCCGCCTGCATATATCAAGTGGCGTCCTCCGGTGCGGGATTCCATGATGTTCGTAGTAGCCCGGCTCTCGCCCGCCCGTCTGGCTCCAAAACTTCTTGAGCATATCGAACTCCCACCCAACACTTCGCCCGAAGAGCGGCTGCTGCGCCTGATCGCTAAGGTCCCCGGCCTGCAAAAACTCGGGCAGGTAATCGCCCGGAATCGGCATCTGCATCCCGCTCTGCGCAAGGCGCTCGCCCGCCTGGAGAATGGAATCCACGACGTAAGCGCCGAGGATATCCGCGCGATTGTGAAAAGAGAACTTGGTGACAGGGCGCAGAAGTTTGCCGTCGAAGTCTCTTCCGACATTCTCAAGGAAGCCAGTGTGAGTGCGGTGATTCGCTTTACCTGGTTCAATCCGGAAACTCGGCGGCGTGAGCGCGGCGTGTTTAAAGTTCTGAAGCCGCACATCCCGGAATACTTTGCGGAAGATATGGATTACCTGCAGGGGCTCGCCCAGTATTTCGGCGACCGCCATCACACCTACGGCTTCGCTGCGCACCTGATTCCCGATACCTTTCAGAAAGTTCGCCGGCTGCTGCGCCATGAAGTGAATTTCCGCCGCGAGCAAAAGACCCTGAGGGAAGCGGCAACACTCTACCGCTCGTTCCGAAATATTCGCGTGCCGCAAGTCGTGCCTCTTTTATGCACTCGTACGGTTACGGCGATGAGCGAAGAGCGTGGGATTAAAGTCACCAATGCGGCCGCTCGCCTCGCGCCAGTGCAACGCCGCAAACTGGCCGAGCAGATGTTAGAAGCCTTGATCGCGGTGCCGCTCTTGTCCTCCGCGCAGGATGCGGTGTTTCACGGCGACCCCCACGCCGGCAATTTGCTCTATGACAGCTCTTCCGGGAAACTTGTCATTCTTGATTGGGCCTTGCGCGAGCGGCTCGATCGCGAGCAACGCCGTCATCTTGCTCTGTTTTTTCTGTTAGTCAGCCTGCGTGATCGGCTGGGAGTTGCCAAAGAAATCCTGGCGCTCACTCAACCGGCGATACCGGCCGCTTCGGCGCAGGGCCGGCTCATCCGCAGGTGCGTTGGCGAATTTCTCGAATCCATGCCGGCTTCGCAGCTGGCAAGCTCCGCCGACGCCATGCGGCTTCTCGAGCACGTGGCGATTCAGGGCATCAAATTCCCCAGCGCGCTGGTCATGCTCTCGAAAGTCATGTTTACGCTGGAAGGAATTTTGGGAGAGATGCTTGACACCGACACGGCGATCGGCTTCACCATCGCGCGCCATGTGGCCACGCACTGGCTGGCCCACCGGGAAGAATTCCAGTCACCACTGCGTAGGGGCGATTGGCTTACGCTGCAGTGCAGCGCGCTGCTTTTGCCGAGCCGGCTGGGAATACAATGGCAGCAGACGATGCTGAATCGCTGGTTGACGACCAAGCCAGCACTGGCTGCTGCCACGTGAACGCGGCTGCGAACATTCGGTTAGCGCAGTTCCGCACTGCGTTCGAACTTAAACCGCACCTGGCTTGGACGGCTTCACACGGGCACGCTTCGCGCGTCCTTGTGCTGCCGGTTTTGGCTTGCGCTCTTCCAGGACCGAAGTGATCAGAGACTTCTCCATTTCGAAAAACTTCTTCACCTCGTCGCCGGTGATATTGGCAATCGGCAGCAACTGCGAGGGAGAAATCATCTCCATGGAGCGCGTCGTCAGATCCAGATTTACGTTCATCTGTTGACCGATCACATCGAGCAAGCGCTTCTGCGCCTCGATGAAAGCGTCCCCGGCTTCGCGGGCCAGTTGCGCCAGTTTGGTTCTTTCCACTGGTTTCACATCATGCCCGTGCTTTCCGCTGGTAGCCTTCGCGGCCTCTTGCGCAATCACCTCAAGAAACTTTTTCTGCGCCCGGGTAAAGCTTTCCACTCCCTCGCGGGCAAAATCCGCAAGGTGATCTATGTGATCGCGCTTTCCGGCTTTGGTCGACTCCACCCACTGCAGCGTTTGCTTACTAGTGGTCGTTAGCAGTTCTTGTTGCAGCCCGATCAATGTGTCCACGCTGCGCCGGACGAGATCCGTCATGGCGACTCCGGGCAAGAAATTGCCAATGCGTTGTTTGACTCCGGTAAACACGATCTCGTTTTCCTGTTGCACCAGGTCTAACAGTGCGCGCTGTGCCTCCACGAGGCTCGAGGTGCCCTCGATTGCCATCTCGGTGAGAATGGCGAGTGGCGAGTGCCCGTCGTGGTCTTTGTTATAAGTTGGCATAATGCCTCCATGCTGCAGTGCAGCAATCAAGCTCACTATAGAACCGGGAAGCGATCACGTCAACAATTCTTGCGAGGTTTGTGCGCCCCATCAACATGAACCGTGATTCAGGTCACTGGTGTCGCTCCATTTTTCACGCAATCTGTTGAGTCGCAAAGAGCGCGTCCCTATGAAAAAACTGCCAGCGGTAGAAGCTGCGAAGCAATTGATGGCTGATGCCACCAAGTGGTCGGTTGTGACTTGGCTGCGTGAGAAGAAAAAAGTCCGGAAGACCGCCGATCAGGCCAATACCGCACTCGACGAACTGGCTGAGAGCGTGAAGCAGGCTTGGCCGGCGAGCGCCAGGATGGCCTATGAGGCGCTAGCTTCAAACGGATCCCATAGCAGCACGCAGCACGGGGCGATGAATGGCAATGGCGCGATCGCCAAGTGCAGGCTAGCCGATGAAGAAGCCGATCATGCTCGCATAGTCGCCGAGGAAACGTTTAATAAAGCAGAACGCCTGCTCAGCGCTGCCCTGGCCCGCGAAGGTTGCGCTAACGCGATCCGTTCTTGGGAGTTGAAAGAAAAAGCAATCCGTTTCGCCGAAGACTTAGGACGATCCGCGAAGGGTTGAACTACGCTTTTATTCGCAGCGCACTTTGTTCTTGTGATCCACCGCACAATCACTCGTGATCCCCGCCACGGAAGACTTTTCTTAGCAATGTTTAATTGGGATTTGAACAGTTCCCTTCGGCTGGAGAAAGGAAATATGGATTTATCCGAGTGGTCAAAACAGGAAGTCGACTATGGCCGAAGGGTTTTAAATTCTGGGCTGGACGGGGTTCGTTCCGGCCGGGAAGCATTCTTAAATGGTAGGCCCTTCACTCCCTTTTTTCGCGAGTCGTGCTTGAGAGCTTTGAAGCCTGCCGCCCTGGGCGCATGCATTGGCCTGCTGACCAGTTGTCCGCGACACCGGTTTCGCAAAACTTCACGCTCATTGCTGTCCGGTTTCGTCGGTGGCCTGATCGGCTTTGCGGCGGGCATGGCATGGGAGTCCCGTTTCTTGACAAAGAGTGCGGCTGACGGGGCTTTCAACAGCATAAAAAAAGTCCGAGACGAACACTGGTTTGAAAAGCATCCGATCGACTACGCGTAAAGCTGAGAGTGACAAACCGAATCTCCCACTGAGTGAGTGGGAGGGTAGCGTCTATCGCGTGAGATGTTTTCTCTCCGGGAAGGGCTCCTCAAGCAGACATCAGAGAGTCGGTATATTCGGAGGGTTCCGTCTGTGAAGCGAGCCTATTTTCTTGCTCACGGAAGCTGGCGTAAAGAAAGACTTTTTCCTCCGGACCAAATGCCGTCATAAAACCTCCGAACCTCTGTTCTGCTCTCTGCCCACTTCGTAACTGATTGTCTGCCGGACGAATGCAAAGCAAATCGAGTGTTTCTGGCCACTCGGCCCTCGAATGATCCGCTTGCTATTCGTCGGAAACAGCTTTGGCGATTGGGAAAAGGCGAAAGTCATGCAAGGGCATACTTTAATTCCGGAACTTGCCGCTCGGCTGGACCAGGGTCGCATCTTCTTCCTGTGCATTTACGTGGTGGGCGTGGCGGCCTTCGGCTATATCGTCTGGCGACGACTGATTCCGCTGCTGCGCGCTCAAGGCGACCCGCGCTTCGACCATCCACTGTTACGGCTGCGCAACGTCGCGCAATTCTGGCTGGGGCAGTGGAAGCACCCGCGCTATTGGTTTGCGGGCATCCTGCACATCGTCATCTTTGCTGGATTCCTGGTGCTCTCGATTCGTTCCGTATCGCTGGTGCTGTTGGGAATCTCCGAGCGATTCGATCTTCCGATGTCGGGACAGTTCTGGGGACTCTACCGCTTCGTGAAGGACTACGCCACCACCTTTGTGTTTCTTGCGGTATCGGCGGCGGCGATCCGGCGGGGAGTGTATTGTCCGCCTCGCTACGGCGTTCCGGCGAAGTACGGTAAAAGCCATACCGCCGAAGCTCTTCTGGTGCTTGCCCTAATCGGAACGCTGATGCTCTCCGAGAGTTTGTTTGAGGCCACAAAGTCTGCGCTCCGGCTGCGCTTGGGCGAACTTCAGGAGCCAGTCGCTGCATGGTCACTGGCTTGGGCGTGGCAATTACCACTGCGCCCAGCCTCGATATCGTTGCTCCAGATGCTGCATCTCGGTGGCTACCTGGTTCATGAGCTAACGTTTTTCGGCTTTCTCTGCTTCCTTCCGCTTGGCAAGCATTTCCACGTCCTGACGTCATTTTTCAACGTGTTCTCTGCCAGACTGGAACGCACTACGCTCAAGCCGGTACGGTGGGGCACTAATGACGAGCAGTTGGACCAGGTGAAGGCTTTCGGGGTCAAGACTTTCGAAGACTTTACCTGGAAGCACATGCTCGATTTCTACACGTGCGCAGACTGCGGACGCTGCTCCGATAATTGCCCGGCGCACGCGGCCGGCCGCCCACTTTCGCCTCGATTCCTCACGACCAAGGCGCGCGACTATGCCTTCCAGCACTACCCCGTGTTTGGCAAGGCTGAGTGTGGGAAGGCGGGAAACGGGAACGCCCTTGTCGGCAATATCTTCTCGGAAGACGAAATCTGGTCCTGCACCACCTGCGGCGCCTGCGAAGCCGAGTGCCCGCTGCTGATCGAGTACATCGATAAGATCGTAGATCTGCGCCGCGGTTTGATCGACGACGGCAACGTTCCGCAATCCCTGCAGAAGCCTCTCAAGGCACTCGAAAGCCGAGGCAATCCCTACGGCAAGATGGAGAAGAAACGCGCCGACTGGGCCATCGCGAAAGACTTCCCGCTGCAAATCCGAAGGCTCGACAAAGATCCCGGCGCGAACACACTCTACTTCGTCGACAGTGTCACCTCTTACGACGACCGCATGCACTCGATTGCCCGGGCCACGGCGAGAATTCTGGACTATCTCGGAGAAAATTTCGGAATTCTCGGGCCGCCAGAAAAAGACAGCGGCCACGACGTGCGCCGTTTCGGCGAAGAGACGCTTTTCCTGGCGCTGCGCGACCAAAACACCGATGCGATTCACGCTTCCGGCGCGCAACGCATCGTCACCGCCGATCCGCACGCCTACAACGCGCTGAAGCACGATTACAAAGATATTCCTCCGGTCGAGCACATCAGCCAGGTGCTCGCGCGCGAGGTTAGGTCGGGCAAGCTCAAGTTCAAACCCATCGAGAACGACGGTCGAGTTTACACCTATCACGATCCTTGCTATCTCGGCCGCCACAACCAGGTTTACGACGATCCTCGCGCCGTGCTTGATGCCATTCCCGGGCTGAGGCGCGTGGAGATGAAGCGATCGCGCGATCGCTCCTTCTGCTGCGGAGGCGGCGGTCTCATGCTGTTCTACGAGCCGAAAGAAGATGAGCGAATCGGCGTGAAGCGCGTGCGCATGGCCGCCGAAGCCGGCGCCAACGTGATCGTCACCGCGTGCCCGTTCTGCATGACGAATCTGGAAGACGCGATCAAGGTAGCCGGACTCGAAGGGACAATGACCGCGATCGATCTGGCCGAATTGGCCGACCAGCAGGTGGCGCGTGAGAAACCGAGCGTCGAAACAAGTTCTGCAATTCCGCAAGAGTATGCCAGTGGGAGGTAAACGTGGAGATTCTGGTCTGTGTACGAAGGGTGCCTGACACATCCGAAAACGAAATTGAGCTCAACAGTTCCGGCAACGACATCGAGCGCGACGATCTCGTCTACTCGATTAACGAGCCGGACAACTACGCCGTTGAAGAAGCGCTGCAAATTGTTGCCCGTGTCGGCGGCAAAGTAAGCGTGGTCACGGTTGGTGGTGAGGACGATGAGGAAGTGCTGCGCCGCGAAATGGCAATGGGAGCGAGCAACGGAATTCTGCTGACCGACGACGCTTTTGCCGGATCCGATGGCCGAGGCATTGCCGCAATCCTGAGAGCCTTCGTTCAGAAGAATCATTACGACCTGATTCTCACTGGAGTCCAGGCCGAGGATGGTGCCGCGCAAGTCGGCGGAATGCTGGCTGC
>Ga0187781_10002169_pt1 | contig 15009 bp, 11 predicted proteins | sample 0715_SJ02_MP02_2_FD_132447 | JGI IMG/M metagenome (GOLD analysis project Ga0187781, IMG submission 132447) | Tropical peat soil microbial communities from peatlands in Department of Meta, Colombia - 0715_SJ02_MP02_20_MG | ecosystem: Environmental > Terrestrial > Soil > Wetlands > Peat | place...
CGCAGTTTTTCCTCACGAGGTATTCCGCCGGTATGAGCATCATATCAGTCCGATCACGGGAATCGTAGATGGCCTGCGGACCGGTTATTCTTCGGGTCGCGGCCTGGTGCAGGTTTTCGAGGCTGACTTAAGCTCCGCCATGAGACTGGATCGGCGCCCCTGTTGGGGGCGTGGCTTTGGCCGCAAAAGCTTCGGAAAAGGAATGACGGAAATTCAGGCTAAGACCAGCGCTCTTTGCGAGGCGCTGGAGCGATACTCGGGAGTCTTCCAGGGTAATGAGCCTAGAATGAAAGCCAGCTATCGCGCTCTCGGCACCCAAGCCATCCATCCCAACCAATGCATGGGATTCAGCTCCCGGCAGTACCAGAATCGCGACGAATGGAATCAGCGTGAGTCAGAGTATAACTGGGTTCCTCAACCTTTTGATGAAGAACGGGAGGTCGAGTGGACACCCGTTTGGTCGCTGACGGAGGAAAGATACAAGTATGTCCCCACGGCCTATTGTTACTTTGCCTACCCGTTCATGGCGGATCATGATTTCTGTAGGCCCGACTCGAACGGCAACGCTGCTGGCAGTACACTTGAAGAGGCCATCCTTCAAGGTTTCTTGGAGGTTGTGGAAAGGGACTGCGTCGCTTTGTGGTGGTATAACCGCCTCCGTAAACCAGGGGTTAACCCAGACAGTTTAGGCCAGCCGTACCTGAGTGCCCTCAGGGAGCACTACGACTCCTACCATCGAGAGATCCAAGTTCTGGACATAACCAGTGACTTCGGTATTCCCGCCTTTGCCGCCTTTTGCAGGTCAACCCGGCCGGACAAGCGGGACCTGTTTCTCGGGTTCGGTGCTCATTTCGACGTCGGGATTGCGCTGTCGCGGGCACTCACGGAAATGAACCAGTTTTTGCCGGACATTGTGGCCAAGAATCTGCCCCCGACTTTTGTAAACGATCTCGGAGATGACGCCTTCCTTGAACCGGACACGACCGTGGCTCCCAAATGCTTCGCCGATTTCCCCAACTTAGGTAGTGATGATTTGCGCGAAGACGTCATGAGGGGCGTAAAGCTTGCTCAGGAGCGTGGTTTAGAAGTGCTAGTTTTGGACCAAACGCGTCCTGACGTTGGGCTTCGCGTCGTCAAGGTGATCGTGCCCGGAATGTGCCATTTCTGGGCCCGCTTTGGTCCCGGGCGACTCTATGATGTGCCTGTCATGATGGGATGGCTAGAAAATTCGCTGACCGAGGACCAGTTAAACCCCTCCCACTTGGTGATTTAGCGCTTGTAAGTGGGGCTTGAAGATGTTACCCTCCAGCAATACCTTAGTCGTAGTTACCGCGACTCTTGTTTAACAGGAGGGCTGCCCCGTGCCTTATAGAACTGTCGAGGATTTTATTGCTGCCTTAGAAGAAGATCCGCTCTTGAGGGATGCCGTGAACTTTCAACGTTCCATGGTCAACGTCGCGAGGCTGTGGACCCAGGACGCCACAATCACGGAAGCTGACATTGACGAAGCGATTAAAGAAAAGTGGGGAGTAGATTCCTTGGCCTGCTTAAGGACTCATTGCATCTCGGAAGTGCCGGGTTTCTGATCCCGGCGGCCGGGCTTTGAATTCGTGCTGGAAGCCTCCGCGAATATTCTCATCCCATTGCCGCAGGGCTACTCTATGCCCCAGCCATTTCTATGAAACGCGTGCGCGTGCTGGTGTGCGGAACCAACTACGGATTGATCTATCGTGAGGCAATCCAACAAGCCCCCCGAGTGTTTGAACTCGCCGGCATTCTTGCGCGTGGCAGCGCGCGTTCCAGGGAAGCAGCCAAGGAATCGGGAGTCCCTTTATATCAACGGGTTGAGAGCCTGCCAGGAGACATTGATATCGCCTGCGCTGCTATGGGAACATCCGGCGAGGAGGCGGTTCTTGGCCTCCTCGAGCGGGGGATTCACGTCTTATGCGAGCATCCTCATAAGGCGGACTTCCTCGATATGGCGATGCGCACTGCCGCAGACCACGGGGCGTACTTTCACCTGAACGGGCATTTCGCAGGCCTTAAGGCAGCATCTGCTTTCATCCAATACGCTAATCTCGCGCGCCGGTTCGGTGCTCCGCTATTTCTGGATGCTATGGTTACGGACCGGTCGTTATACGGGGCGCTTGATATATTAAGGCGTGTCACAAATACACTCCAGCCTTGTGAGTTCTCTGCCCGCGATCAGTCTTCGCCTCTCGTCACCGTCAAGGGAGTTCTTGGCGGAATTCCCATCACTTTTCATATTCAGCGCTCTGGGACTGAAGGTCACTTGGTCCTCAAGGATGGAGACCCGAGGTACATTGTGGACCATCGCCTCGCCGCGGTTTTTCTCCAAGGCGTTCTCACTATGCTCTCAATGGCTGGCCCAGTAATCTGGAACTTCAACATTTACCGTTCTTTAGCCCTGAATCGTCCGTTGTGGACCCGCATATATACCAAATCCGTTAGCAGTATCGATTTGTACAAACAAAGGGTTAGAGCCAATCTCCTCGCGGTTCGCTGTCTTGTCAAAAGCGTGCGCGAACACGTTGTCGCCGAGGAACAGACCCGCGGGCACATTATGGATGTGAGTCTTGCCTGGAACAGAATCACTACTTTAGTCTGCGATGCGCCGTGAGGGTCCTGGTCGATCCTTGCAATTCCAGATGGCATATCAGCGGATGCTTAGTCCCTCGTGGACAGGAAGAAGCTGTCCACCCTTAACCCATAAGGCCCTCATTTCCAGTTATCTCTACCAGCAAATCCCTTTGTATTCGGGTGAGCTATCGGCGCGCTGCGATTTCTCCAAGTTGACAAGGTCGAAGATTATCTGACCGGGGCGGATCAATGGCTCGATTATATCCTTTTGTGCGGCCCCACTCCCGACAATCACCACCTCGGCCGATTCAATCACAGCGCGCAGGTCTGTCGAAAGCAAGTTGCCAATATGAGGGATGGTTTCATCAATGAATTGCCGGTTAGCGCCTATCAGCTCACCCATAGACACTTGCGGGTCCCAGATTCGGATTCGGCAACCTTCTCCCAGCAGACGTTTGACCATTTCGACCAGCGGGCTCTCCCGAAGATCGTCCGTACCTGCCTTGAAACTGAGACCAAGGAGGGCTATCTCTTTCTTCCCTGTTCCGAGCACTCGTTGTACAGCCCGCTCGATATGATTCTGATTACTGGGCAGAATTGACTCCAACAGAGGTAACTGGAGGTCAAGCTCTTTCGCACAATAATTCAATGCCCGCAGGTCTTTGGGGAGGCAGGAGCCGCCGAACGCAAAGCCAGGGCTCAAATACGCAGACGAGATATTCAGGCGAGTATCGGAAGTGAAGATTTCGGTCAGGGCCACGGTATCGACTCCGAGAAGCCTGGCCAGAGTTCCAAGCTCGTTGGCGAAGCTCACCTTGAGGGCGTGAAAGGCATTGCTCGCGTACTTCACCATTTCCGCAACCGCCAAAGAAGTTTCATAAACCTGCCCTTGAACCCAGCGGTAGACTTGTCGAAGCGGAGGAAGAGAATGCGCGTCATTGGCCCCCAAAATCGTACAGGGTGGGTGGAAGAAGTCAGCCACCGCTGAGCCCTCCCGCATGAACTCAGGATTGTAACAAACCGAAAAGTCCGTTCCCGCTCGCTTTCCGCTGGCCCTTTCCATTACCGGAATAAGCCTTGAGACCGTGGTGCCTGGCAGGATCGTGCTGCGGATGGCCACGCAGTGGGGCGACGTTTTCCGCTTCAGTCCCTCCCCAACCTCATAACAAGCGCGCTCAATGTGGCTCAAATCCAGTTTCCCATTGCGCTGGCTCGGCGTCCCAACACACACAAAGGAGACATCGGTATCGCAAATGGCCGCGACGGCGTCCGTCGTGGCCCGGAGCCGGGAAGCCTGATGGGCTTTCAGAATGAGCTCATCCATTTGCGCTTCGATGATCGGACTTCGACCCGCGTTGATGATTTCTACCTTCTTCGGGTTGGTGTCCACGCCAACAACGCTGTTCCCAAAATGCGCCAGGCAGGCTGCTGTAACTGACCCCACGTATCCCAATCCAAACACACTGATCAATTGTCCTTGCAATTCCATAGCTCGACTCCCGAACTCCGTTCTGTTAAATGTGGACCCGACGGCCAAAATCAGCGCGACCCATCATCGCCCACCTTGATAGCCAAACCTGTGTTCTGCCACAAACAGAGCAGGGCATGGCTTAGGTCAAATCATTCAAGCCACCGGCAGGTGGCCGCACGAGTCGCCTAACCCACGGTGACCATAAACCTGTGGATGATGGCGAAAAACTTGCTTGCTTTAGTTTCTCTAAAATAACTCTACAATGCAGAGATCATGAGTTCGCGCTTGGGAAATTGTGAGAATACCATTCTACAGTCCGCTTCAGGCCTTCTTGGAAGCTCACCCGGGGATTGTAACCCAGGTGCTGGCGGGCACTTCTGATATCCGCTTGAGAATGGCGCACGTCGCCGGGACGAGCGCTCCCGTACTCAGCTTCCAAGGGACGCCCCACAATTGTGGAGAGTGCGCGGAGAAGGTCATTGAGAGAGTGTCGTTCCCCGGTGCCGACGTTAAACGCCATCCCGTCCGCGTCTGTCACTTCACAGGCCCGCAGATTGGCGTGAATAACGTTATCGACGTAGGTAAAATCACGAGTTTGTTCCCCATCACCATTGACGACTGGTTTCTTGCCCGCCAGCGCCGCCTCCACAAACCGCGAAATAACCGCCGAATACGGCGAATGGGGATCCTGTCTCGGCCCGAACACGTTGAAGTAGCGGAGGCAAACTGTCGGCAGACCATAGATGCGGTGGAAGATGATGCAGTACTTCTCCCCAGCAAGTTTGGTGAGGGCGTAAGGAGAGAGAGGGGATTCGCGCATCGACTCGACCTTGGGTAGAACTTCAGTATCTCCATATACGGACGAGGAACTTGCAAAGACCAGCCGCTTTACTTTGGCGTCACGAGACGCAATCAGCATATTCAAGGTTCCCGTCTCATTGGCATGATGGCTCCGAAGTGGGTCATCGACGGATCGCTGGACAGACGGAATTGCCGCCTGATGAAGCACGTAATCAACTCCGGCGACTGCGGATTTGCACGCGGCAGAGTCCGTGATATCGGCTTCCATCAGCTCGATATGGTTCCTGCATTCGTCTAGATTGCGTTTGAATCCTGTGCTGAAATTGTCGAGCACCCTAACCGAATGACCGCGATCAAGAAGGCTGCGTACCAAGGCCGACCCAATGAATCCGGCGCCGCCTGTTACAAGAAAATGTGCCACGAAACCTCCGATATCATGATTTCTTAACACCTTTGCTGTCCCCTTGGGCGTCGGTGTGGTAACCCCAGTTTGCGTGTCATTCCGAGGAGCCGCAGGCGACGAGGAATCTTGCACTGCTCTTGAAAACACTCAGAGCGAGATTCCTCGCTCCGCTCGGAATGACAGCATAGGCAGGGTCATCACACAGACTACTTGGCCAAGGCAAAAAGTTAAGATATTGTTTCCGTTTCTGGACTTTTATTGTACCGCGAGGGCGCCTATTTGCAAAATGCACGTCGAACGTGTGACGCCGGACGTCGGAGGTACCCTAATTCGACTAGTAGCGCTGGCCTTTAGGCCAGCATTTGCCGAACCTGCAAGGGCTGGCGCTACGCCCAAATTAGGATCCTCCGACTTGCTACATTTTTGGACGGACGGGGTTGGAAAAGGGTATCCTGTTGAAAAGCGCGGGTAGCGATTCTCCACCCTGAGTAATGCCACCGTTTCGGGTGGTGTGCGTCGGCCTTCAGGCCGCACGTGCAGGTTCCGGCCCGGCGGGACCGACGCTACGTGCTTTGAATTGGCATCATGGGGCAATGGATAGACGCAAAACGATTCAAGAAGAGCTTGTGGATGATTCTAGCCATCGCGCTCGCCTTTTGTGTGGCTTTACTTTTCGGCGGGCTCGCCCGGGCGATATTCATTGCGCTTTCTATAGCGAGCGTGTGGCTGTTCTTCGCGACACTTAACCGGCGGCTCTTCTCAGTATTTCCCAAGCACGGGGACCTTCCCCACGACCATATCCCCAAGCGGCTCTGGCGTGTTTTTGTCGAAGTCATTTTGCAACGACGCGTGGTACGCGACCGCCCAATCGTGGGCATACTCCATGCCATAGTCGTGTGGGGATTTCTTGCCTTCGCATGGGTTAGCGCCCAACACCTTCTTCTGGGCTTGCGCGGACTCTCGAGAGCCACAGGGACGCGCAACTGGTTTGGCGCGTTTGTCGCCGTGTGGGCTCTGGCGGTCCTGATCGCTATGATTGCCCTGTCATTTCGGCGATTTGTATTAAGACCCAAGCCCTTGGGAAAACTCTCCCCCTCCTCTGGGTTGGTGGCCTTCCTCATCTCAGCACTAATGCTAACATATCTGCTCGGCTGGGGAGTGTTTCCGGTCGGGAGCATGGCTTGGACAGTAAATTGGTGGGCACACACTATTTCGTTTTTTTCCCTCCTCGATGTAATCCCCTTATCGAAACATCTGCACCTGGTGCTGGCCCCGTTCACGATCTTCCTGGGTTCTGAGACCACAAGCACGATGCGCCCTTTACGGGAAGATGGCGAGGATCTAGGAATCATCCACTTCCAGGACTTGGGCCGAAAGGACGTTCTCGACGTCAATGCCTGCGTCGAGTGCGGCCGCTGCACCCAATTCTGTCCCGCCAATCTTGCAGGAGGGTCGCTGAGTCCTAAGGAGATCATCCTCGACCTGCAAAAAGGTCTCGTTGGCGGCGGCAAGGTGGTCGCTGGAACTGCCGCGGAGAAAGACCAGGGGAAGGTGTTCGTTTCAGAAGAAGACCTGTTCCAATGTTTATCGTGTGGTGCCTGCGAGTACGCCTGCCCGGTGGGCATCGAGCATGTGGGAAGGAAGATTCTTGACCTCCGGCGGGGACTGGTGAGCGAGGGTCGCATCAACAACGAGAAAGTAGGCCAGTTGTTTACAACTATGGAACGAGCTCCGCACAACCCCTGGGGCATAGCTCACGACATGCGACAAAGTCTCCTCACCTCGAAACAGTTTCCCATCTTCGATGGCCACCAGGAATGGCTTTTCTGGCTCGGCTGCGGACTGAGTTTCGATCAACACGGCCAAGCGGTCGCAGTCGCCATGAAAGAAATCCTTGATGCCGCCTCCGTATCATGGGGTGTACTTTCCCGTGAAACCTGCTGCGGTGAACCGGCGCGGCGCGCGGGCAATGAATATCTGTTCCTGCAACTTTCGGAGAAGCTTACCGAAACCTTGGCACATGCCCAGGTAAAGAAGATCGTTTCGTGCTGCCCGCACTGCACGACGATGTTGGATAAGGATTACCGACAAATCCCGTCTTACGCGCAACTCGACATCAAGGTAGTACACCATACGGAACTCATTGCGGAATTGCTTCCGCGCCTCGCGATCGAACCATCATTATTCCGGGCAACCTACCATGACCCTTGCTACCTTGCCCGGGGCCGTGGGATTACCAGCGCGCCCCGCAAAATCCTTCACTCCTGCGGGGTCTCGCTCTTAGAGCCGGCGCTCCATGGCCAAAACACGCAATGCTGTGGAGCTGGGGGCGCGAGGCTCTTCATAACTGACGACCAGCATGAGCAGGCGAAACGACGAGTAAACGAGCTGCGATTTGCCCAGCTCGCGGAAACCCAAACCTCGACGGTAGTAGCAGCTTGCCCTTATTGTCCCATCATGCTTCGCGACGCCGCCAACCACGCCCAGCGCGACAACCTGGAGATAGTTGACGTGGCGGAAATCGTCGCCAGGGGCCTGCGGCCAAACTCACCTGATGGACCTAGGGTGGTCCCTAGCTAACTGACAACAAGGACGAAAAAAAAGAGAGCGCGGTCGTGCAGGAACCCCGAGGGCAAGCGCAGGGAATATCGAGGATTCATGAGTAGCCGTTGGTGGAATCCAAGGAAAACGACATCTCGGGTTTGTGTTTCGACCGGAAAACAATCAATGACTGTTGGTCATGTTCTCGAACAGGAACAGCCCGGACTTCCCTGCCACGACGATGTCCAAGTCGCCGTCACCGTCGATATCCACCACAGCGATCTGCATGCCTCCGCCGGTGCGCGTGCTGTAATCGATGACATGCCGCCGCCACTGTACTTCATCTCCCACTTTGATTGGCTCGTACCAGTAGATTCCCAGCGGTTCACGGCTGCCCGGATCGTGGCCGTTGTGGGCGAAGTAGCGCTTGCCGGTCACAATGCCGATATGGCCGTCACCCTTTAGGTCCACCAGGGTCAGGGCGTGGGCCTGAGACCAGCTATCATCAATGACATGCTTGACCCAGGTGCGGTAGCCCGCCGAGTCTCTCTTCTGTTCGTACCAGAAGATTCCGTAGCCGTGGCCCAGGGAAGTGACAAGGTCCGGCAACCCATCCCCATTCACATCCAGCGTGTAGATGAACCCTGTGGCGCCGAGATCGAATTCAGGATGGAAGATCCACTGGCCATGGCGGGGATCAGGCGGCGCTTCGAACCATCCCTTGGGGGTGATGATATCGGTTCGCCCATCGCCGTTCACGTCTCCGGCTCCGATGCCGTGGCCGTAACTCTTAGGGCTAATGACGTGAGGGATCCAGGCGTCATCGCCGCCTTTGCCCGACAGCTCGTACCAAGTCAGCGGGAAGTTCTCATCGCCAAATTGGGGCAGGAGTTGTTGCGGCTTGCCTGTGTTGAGAATATCTACCAGGAACGCGAACTCGACCGGAGAGCGCGACTCGATCACGTGCTTCTTCCAAGGCTTATTCTCCGCCCCGGGATTTTCCCACCAAGTGAGTGGATCGGACCAGTACGAACAGCTCACAATATCCGGATAGCCATCGCCGTTCACGTCGATTGCCAGGTCGCTAAGGTCTTCCAGGTAGAAGTCCGTGTAAGGAAGGCTGCGAAACTTGTGTTTGATCCAACGCGGTCCCTCGCCGGGCGCGGCGGGCGGCGCCTGCTCGAACCAGTTTTCCCCTGAGACGATGTCCAACTTGCCATCGCGGTTCATATCCACAATGGCGACGGTCTCGCTGGGGCCCAAGTCAATAGTGTGCTTACGGAAGGGAATCTCATCCGAGCCTTGGGCGCCTGCGCGGGGAATGAAGTAGAAACCCGATGCAACCGTCAGAAGAAGCGCGCAAAGCAGGAGCAGCCGCGCTCCTCCTCTCTGAAGGCGAGAGCTATTAGGAAGGTCAGCATTCATGGGGCCTCCAAAATCAGTCGTCAGTTGTCCGTTGCGTGTGGTAAGTCGTCTGTGGAATATCTGTCACTTGATCCCGAGTCCCCCTGCCAACCGGCGAATAAAGCGCAACCCCTGTTGCGCCAACTCATCGCCGGATGGAGCGATGTCGCGCCAGATGGCAGCCGCAGCAGCAAGCTCGGGCTCCGGCTGCGCGAACGATTCGATGGTCATCCACCCGTTATACCGGATGACCTTCAAGGCCTTCAGCACCCCTTGCCAATCGTTGTGCCCAGTCCCCGGAATGCCACGGTCGTTTTCAGAGACGTGGACATGCCCCAAATCCTTGGCGACCGACCGCAGCGCTTCCGCCGGATTCTTCTCTTCGATGTTGGCGTGGAAAGTGTCAAAATGTATTTTGACGTTGGGCGCGCCAATATCATGAACCAAGCGTGCCGCGTCCTCCAAGGTGTTGAGGAAATAAGTCTCGAAGCGGTTGAGCGGTTCCAAGCAGACCGTAACCTGGCACTTCTGAGCATGCTGGGCGACCACTTGCAATCCCTCCACGGCCCAATTCCACTCATCAGCCGTGCGGCGACGGCCGGTCATCACACCCAGGCCGGCATACATCGGACCGCAGATCAGTCCAGCCCCAAGCTCTGCCGTGCGGTCCACGCAGGTCTTAAGGAACTTCACTCCCCTGGCCCGCACCTCGGGCTGGGGGCTCACCAGATGGCACTCGCGGGGTAGAACGCTACAGGTCGTGCACTCCAACTGATTGCTCTCGAGCATCCTTCGAATCGCAGGGATGTCCGCAGGCTCCTGCGGCGATAGAAACAGCTCGACTCCGTCGAAGCCCCACGACCGGATGCAAGAAAACAACGGCGCGTGGCTTTCGTTTACGCGCGTCGTCCAAACCATGGTATTGACGCCGTATTTCATAGCTGCCTCTCTTTCACGTTTGTGTGGACGCTGTCACGATGAGCTTACGGCGTCGACCGGGTAGCGCGCACCCCCGGTCTTGGGGTCCGCGGTTTGTGCACGGGCCTAGAAAAAGCCGCGGACCCCAAGACCGGGGGTCCGCGCTACCAAGCTGTGCTTCCTCAAGCCACTGACCACGGTTTTCGGTAATTCTTAGTGAGCATTTTGTTGGCTTCCGCGTCGCCCACAAACTGTTCCTTATCTCGATCCCAATGCAGCTTACGCCCCAACTTGTAAGATATGTTTCCGATAATGCAAGCACTAGTGGCCCGGTGGGTCGTCTCGATATCCGAGTTGGGTTTCTGGCGTGAGCGAACACACTCCAGAAAGTTCTCCACGTGCGGCTGATGTTGGGGCGTCCCGTCGCCAGTAGTTACTGCGGTGGGGCCAAAGGTTTCCCAGCCGTCGTGGACCAAATCCATGGGCCAAATCGTGTACCCCTCGCGATTCACAAAGAGCGTCCCTTCCGTCCCGTAGAACTCCATGCCGTATTGATGGTCATCGGGGCCGCGGCCGGCGCGATTGTAGAACTTCACTAGAAAACCATTCTCATTTACGTGCGTACCGGGATACTCGTAAACCGCCTCAATCGTATCGGGAGTTTCAAAAACTCCGGAGGAAATAAACTGCCCTCCGGAAGCCACCACCGTCCGCGGGGCGTCGATCTCGAGTCCCCAATGGACGATGTCGATCAAGTGAGGCGCCCAGTTCGTCAGCTCGCCGCCTCCCGTCTCCCAAAAGCCGCCCCATCCCATATGGCGATTCCGGTTGTAATGGTGATAGGGCGCCGGACCCAACCACATGTCCCAATCGAGGCCGTCCAAAGGGTCGGTGTCGGAGTAAGGCGTTTGCATCCTCGATTGCACCGAGGTCCCACGCAAAACCCAGGTATCGGCTTCGGTCACTCGGCCAATCCTCCCGCTGCGGAGGAGTTCGGCGACTTTCTTGAAGTGCTCACCCGAGCGTTGCTGAGTGCCGCACTGAACCACCCGGTGGTTCTTGTTGGCCGCCTCCACCATTCTTCGACCTTCCAGAATCGTATGTGAAATCGGCTTCTCCACGTACACGTCTTTGCCGGCCTCACATGCCGCGATCATGGGAATAGCGTGCCAGTGTTCGGGTGTGGCCACAATCACCGCATCGATATCCTTGTGCTCCAGGAGCTTGCGAAAATCCTTATACGTTTTCACCTTGTCCGATGAAAGATTCAGGCCTACAAGCGTCTCGCTAAGGCGCAAGTCCCACACGTCACAGAGCGCAATGACGTCAACTTGGCCCGTCTTGATGAAAGACCCCAAGTCATAGCGCCCCTGGTTGCCCGATCCAATCAGCCCCACCCCGATGCGGTCGTTAGCTCCCAGTACGTTTCGTACGGGAGGGCCTGCGGAAAGAGCCAAACTTGCCGTTCCCAGTACTGCAGATTTATTAAAATCACGACGCGACATTTTCAAGCCTTCCATCGCAACCTCCCAGGTAACCCAGGCCTGCGTCTTTCGCAGGTCTGCGGCTTCTCAAGCCCTCTTCACCTGATAATCTTTCCCACCCCCCACCCTCACCTGAAACCAGCCGCCCTCAAGCGCAGGGCATTATACAACTGCAATCCAATGAAATTAAGGATAAAGATGCAGCCCCTTGGAGTGCGGCGGCGCAGCTTTTGAAAGGGTAAAGGCTAAAGGGTAAAGGATTACGTTACCGAGGGTCAGAACTCGCTCAGTCCTCTGGAGCGCAGGCGATATCACTTCCCTGCGCATCGGCCGTAGTAAGCTCGAAGGAACCGACCCCTCACCCGCCTGCGGGCCGTAGCATGCTGTGCGCCCTGAGCGTCCATAACCCTTCGGCGGGCGAAGGCCCGGCCCGCGATGGCTGGTGAAAACGCCATCGTGGACCACCCTCTCCCCTGGGGAGAGAGCTCAAGATCATTTGGATCTAGCCTTTAGCCTTCACCCTTTAGCTACAGCTTCTTCTTCGCCCAGTCTCCGATCCAACTCAGGGCCTTCTGGATATTCTCTACCGAGTTGGCGAAAGAAAAGCGAAGATACCCCTCTCCCCACGCTCCAAAAGCGGTCCCGGCCAGGCATGCCACACCGGCTTCCTTCAAGATGGCGTCTGCCAGGTTGCCGGAACTCCACTTGGTATTTCTAATGTTGGGAAACACGTAAAAGGCTCCGTGGGGTTGCTTGCAACTGAAGCCTGGGAGGCGGTTCAAGCCATCGACGATGACGCCCCGGCGCCGACGGAATTCCTCCCGCATGACACCGACGGAGCTTTGATCGCCCCGCAAAGCCTCGACCCCCGCAATCTGACTGAAGCTGGCGGTGCAGGAGTTGCAATTGGTCATCAACTGTCCCACCCACTTCGCCAAGTCTGGACGCATCACTCCCCATCCCATCCGCCAGCCGGTCATGGCATAGGTCTTCGAGAATCCGTTCAGGATGATCGTCCGCTCCTTCATGCCTGGGAATTGGGCAATGCTCGTATGCTCGCCCTCGTAGATTAACCGGTGATAGATTTCGTCAGAAAGCACCTGGATTTCGCGCCCCGCAAGTTTGTCTGCAAGAGCTTTCAGGCCTTCACGGCTGATAACGCCACCAGTCGGATTCTGCGGGCTATTGAGGATGAGCAAGCGCGTGCGGTCTGTAATCTTATCGAGGATTTCTTCTACATCCACATCGAAGCTCTGGTCCTCGCGCAATCCGTAAGGAACGGCCTGCGCCCCCACAAAGTTGATCATGGATTCATAAATAGGAAAACCAGGATTAGGATAGAGAACTTCGTCGCCCCGCTCGACCAGCGCCAGAATCACAAAGAACATGATGGGTTTGCCGCCCGGCGTGATCACGACTTCACTCGGGTCAACTGGAATCCCCGAGTGCTTTGCGGTGTACTCAGCCACAGCTTCGCGGAGCTGAGGCAAGCCTGCGGAAGGCCCATAATGCGTCCAACCATCGCGCAGAGCGCGGGCGGCAGCTTCCACGATATGGGCAGGGGTAGAGAAATCAGGCTCCCCAATTTCCAAATGAATGATTTCTCTGCCCTGTGCTTCCAGGGCACGAGCGCGAACCAGGACTTCGAAGGCAGTCTCGGTGCCCAGCCGGGACATGCGCTGAGCCAGGCGCAACGTTGGCTGCGTCATTGTACTCATGGTAATCTTTCCTCCTCTTCACAAGACGAAAATCGAAACTCGGAATTGGAAAATAGAAATTCGAAAATAGAAACTGGAAACTCGAAAGCCCCCTTCGCAACCTGAGCTGACGCCTGTCGGCCGCCAGTTTCGGCATTCCAGTTTCGGCTGTCCATTTTCGATCTTTCCTTGTCCAATTTCCAGTCCCAATTTCCATCGCGACGCTCAAGTTCCTGTCATTCTGAGCGAAGCGAAGAATCTTGCTCTGATCTTTTCGTTCTCGCTCCATCACGGACCAGAGCGAGATTCTTCGCTTCGCTCAGAATGACAAGCTCCCAATTCCGAGTTTCCGATTTCGATCTACCCTGCCGATTTTCGAGTTTCGATTTTCGAATTTCCGCTTTTCCTACGGCCGGAGCAGGATTTTGCCGAAAAACTCCCGGCCTTCCATTTTCCTTTGGGCGGCGGCAGCCTCCTGAAGTGGAAAAGAGGAATCAATAACGGCTTTCAGGTTGTGCCGACCGATGAATTTGAGAACTTCGAGCAGTTCCGCCTTTCCGCCCATAAAGGAACCCAGGATGGTGCGTTGGCGGCCAAAGAGGCCTTGCACGTTCAGCTTCACTTCTCCGCCGCTCGTCACCCCACAGGTCACCAAGCGGCCATAGGTAGCGAGCGAGTTGAAGCATTCGTCCCAGACGGCTGCGCCCACGTGCTCGACAATCACATCCACGCCGCGTTTTTCCGTCAAGCGCCTGACTTCTCCGGCCACCGATTGCCGGCTGTGGTTGATGACATCGTCCGCGCCAAGAGTCTTCGCCTTCTCCAGCTTCCAATCCGCCCCGGCGGTGGCAATCACCCGCGCGCTCACTAATTTGGCGATCTGGATGGCTGCGCTGCCGACGCCCGAGCCAGCCCCAACCACCAGCACATCCTCACCCGGCTTCAGTTGAGCGCGGGTGAACAACATGTGCCAGGCGGTGAGAAAAACCAGAGGCACCGCGGCAGCCTCATCGAAACTCAGATCTCCAGGGATGGGTATAACATTGACCTCCGGCGACTTTACATATTCCGCATAGCCGCCATCCACGAAGACTCCGAAAACCGTATAGCTTCGGCAGGCGCTATCCAGCCCTTTGAAGCACATCTCGCACTGCCCGCAACTGATCCCCGGGCACAGCAGAACGCGTTCGCCGGCCTTCACGCGCTTGACGCCTGGCCCCACCTCCGCAACTTCCCCGGAGATGTCGCTGCCTACAATATGCGGGAGTGGAAGCTTCCAATCACTGACTCCCTGCCGAAGCCATAGGTCCAGGTGATTCAAGGCGCAGGCCTTGACCCTCACCAGCACTTCCTGGGCCTCGATTTTGGGCTCCGGCGCCTCTTCGTACTTCAGTACATCTATGCCGCCGTGCTCGTGGAATCGGACTGCTTGCATGAGTTTACCTCCGGCTACAAAAGTACCATTCCTCGGCACCTCAAACAATGTATGATACGGCAGTGTGATTGATCTGGAATCTATGAGTCCTAGTGCGTCGCTCCAAGCTCAAGCCAGGGTTGATGCAGGATCAGACTCCTGCGTGAAGGTCAGCCCGCCGCTCGACCGCGTTGATTGGGCGCTTGCGGCTATCCTCGCACTGGGCACACTGGCTATGTTTTGGAAGGTGATCTTCACCCCTGCCATGCTTTTTC
>Ga0187781_10002170_pt1 | contig 15008 bp, 11 predicted proteins | sample 0715_SJ02_MP02_2_FD_132447 | JGI IMG/M metagenome (GOLD analysis project Ga0187781, IMG submission 132447) | Tropical peat soil microbial communities from peatlands in Department of Meta, Colombia - 0715_SJ02_MP02_20_MG | ecosystem: Environmental > Terrestrial > Soil > Wetlands > Peat | place...
CGAATTGTGGGCGGAAGCCGACGTGGTGCTCGGCGTCGGCACCCTTATGCAATACCCGCTGTTACACTGGGGTTTCGACCGCGATCTCGCGATTATCCGCGTTGATGCCGATCCGGACGAACCGGCCCGCATCGCCAGGCCGAAGGTGGCGCTGATCGGCTCCGCTCGGCCGATACTCAGCCGGCTGCTCGACGTTTTGCCCGCGTACAATGCGCGGCGGCCGCCGCGCACGGACGAAATGCGCCAACGCCACGGCAAAATGCAAAAGCGCCTAGCCCGGCTCGAACCGCAACTCTCTTATCTCGCCGCGATCCGCGCCGAATTGCCGGAGGACGGCATCTTCGTCGATGAGGTGACACAGGTCGGCTTTGCAGCCCGCCTGGCTTTTCCGGTCTACAGACCCCGCACGTTCCTCTCGCCCGGTCACCAGGATCCCCTCGGCTGGGGGTTTGCCACCGCGCTGGGTGCGCAGGACGCCCGGCGCGACGCCCCGGTATTGTCGATCAGCGGCGACGGCGGCTTCCTCTACACGGCGACCGAGCTTGCCACCGCCATGCGTCACCGCATTCCCCTGGTGACGGTGGTGTTCAACGACGGAGCCTTCGGCAACGTGCGGCGGATCCAAAAGGAACGCTACGGCAACCGGCTGATCGCCTCCGATCTGACCAATCCGGATTTCGTCGCGTTCGCCGAGAGCTTCGGCGCCGCCGCCACGCGGGTGAAAAGCCCGGCTGAACTTCGCGCCGCTTTGCGCACCGCCTTCGCCCGCCGTGACGGACCTACCCTCATCGAAGTTCCTGTTGGCGAAATGCCGAGCCCGTGGGAGTTCATCCTGATGGGTCGCGCACGCGGCAGCTGACGCGAATGTTGAAATTCGCCGCGCCTGAAGTCACGCGCCGCGCAAAGAGCGCGGCTTGGCAGTAAACGACGGCGCTGCGGTTGCGCGCGCGCTTTACACTATCCGGCGACAAACGCGTTTCTTTCCGTTATCACTCTCCGCAATGCATCCCATCACGACAACGTCCGAGCTTGCCGCGGCCTGCCGCCGGATGGCGGCTCACCCCTTCATCACCGTCGACACCGAATTCCTCCGCGAGACCACTTATTATCCGCTCTTGTGCGTTGCGCAGATCGCCTCGGCGGAGGAGGCCGTGGTCATCGATGCACTGGCAGAGGACATCGACCTTGCGCCGTTCTTCGAGCTCATGGCCGACGAAAAGGTGATGAAGGTATTTCACGCGGCACGCCAGGATATTGAAATTGTCTGGCATCGGGCCAAGCTGATCCCGCATCCGATTTTCGACACTCAAGTCGCCGCCATGGTGCTCGGCTATGGCGATTCCATTTCCTATGATCAGCTGGTCCAGCGCATCACCGGAGATACGCTCGACAAATCGTATCGCTTCACCGATTGGACGCGACGGCCGCTGTCGGAGGCGCAGCTTTCTTATGCCATCTCCGACGTGACCCATTTGCGCCAGGTTTATCTCGCTTTGGTCGACGACCTCGGCCGGCGCGGCCGAGTGGACTGGGTGCAGGAGGAAATGCAGGTGCTGACGTCCGCCGACACCTATCGTATGGACCCGGAAAATGCCTGGCGACGGCTAAGGACACGGGTGCGCAAGCCTAGAGAATTTGGCGTGCTCATCGAAGTCGCGGCCTGGCGCGAGCGTGAGGCGCAAGCGCGCGACGTGCCGCGATCGCGCGTGCTCAAGGACGAGGTGATTGCCGACATCGCGGTCCAAGTCCCGAACACGCTGGAAAAACTCAAACACCTGCGCTCGCTGCCGAAGGGTTTTGAACGCTCGCGCTCGGCGGAAGGGATCGTCGCGGCTGTTGCGCGCGGACTTGAGCGCGATTTAAAGACACTGCCTCACCCGGAGCGGCTGCCGCAATCGGTCAACGGCACCGCCGTTGTTGAATTGCTCAAAGTGTTACTGCGCATGATTTCCGAGCGTCACCACGTCGCCGCCAAAGTTATCGCCACCGTCGACGACCTTGAACGCATCGCCGCAGACGACGGCGCCAAAGTCCCGGCGCTTATCGGGTGGCGGCGAGGGCTGTTTGGCGAAAAGGCGCTCGCGCTCAAGCACGGCAAGCTGGCGCTGTCCATCGAACGCGGCAAGGTCGCCGCGGTCGAGCGGGGATGAGCGTGGGCGCGCCGCGTCGGCCGCTTTATTTTCTCGGGCTACTGACGGATTTTGGCTCGAGCAATGGAGCCTCTCTGGGTTGCGCGTGCTGGCCGTGGCGTTGTCGGCCTACCTTCACCGGGTGATAGAGGAAGTCAGGTTGGTCGAACTCTTCCGGTGCGTCCTCGAAATAAGCGGTATGGGTCACGGGGCGGAAAACGAAAGTTGCCCGAGAACCGCAAAGTGCGTTCTGGATATGAGTTACCGGTGTATGGGAATAATTCATAAAACGCCATGCGGGCGGGCAGAACGGACCATTGCCGCCTAAGTCCTCGATGCGAAGGCCATGATGCCGAGCGATTGTCGGCACCACCGCTTCGAAGTGGCCGCGCCAGCGCGATTCGCGCATACTTTGCACGTAGGAATCCCGCATTGCCCGCGATAGACGCGTGACCGGCGCAAACATTCGGAGCTGACAATCCGAGCTGACTTCGGGCGGGCAGTCGAATCCCGGCCAGTTCGCCCATTGAGGACATTGGACGCGCGGCAAGATGCTCGCTGAAAGCAGGTCCGCCCGGCTTTGCATGGTGCGTGCGAAAAAGCGCCGCCAATCGCCGGCAAAATCAACGTCATATTCGACGATCCAGAGGTAATCGTAACCGGTCAGCTGTGGATGCAGATAGGCCGGCATCCAGATCAAATCATTAAAGCCTCGATTGAACGGCCTACCGCCCCGCCGTCGTTCACTTTCGCGGTGCGGCAGCAGGTGCGCCCCATCGCGCGCGGTGATGACGAGGTCGACCGCAGCGTTGGCCGTCATCTCCGGGACGGGCTGTGGCTGATGTAAGCAGAAAAACGCGTCGATCAGGCCCGAAGTTTCGCGTCGAAGTCGAGCAAAATGCCGGGCAATCATCGGCGTCTCGATGTGAGAGAGCAATACGACCGCCTGGCGTGCGGAGTTCATCAATTCACCTGCTTGGCCTCGCCGAAGCCTACTTCAGTTCAAATCGTGGATGAAACTGGAAAATAGGACAAACTCGTCCGCGCGGCGACATTGAATGACGCACCGTGCATCGACCGCCACTCGCAAGCCGATCTTTCCTGAAGATCTCGGATCAGCGGGGCGGGAGTTTGCGCACTGGAAAAATATGTTTATTTTGACCGACGCACACTCCCTAACCTGATAGGGCGCAGTACCGACTCGATCTTTTGTACGATTGACTCTTAAAAGCCATTCGACAAGAAAATTCTGCACAAGCACACAATGTGTTGACGCTGAAAAGAGCAAAATAACGATGCGGCCCGACATCCTCGACTTAATCGGACCGGAATATGATCAACCTTCAGGTCTGCAGGCTGGAGCGAAGACACTCGTCATTTGCGCAGCGCCAAGGACAGGCAGTTATGAATTATGCCGCCTGCTGCTAGCCGGCGGCATCGGCGTTCCCCATGAATATTTCCATCCGCTTTATGCCGAACAGATAGCTTCGCGCTTCGATTTTCAAGGCAACCCGCTCGCGCCAGATCGCATCGGCGCGTACGTCGATTTGCTGCGCGCGCGACGCTCCGCAAACAACGTCTTTGCAGCCAAGCTGCAATATTGGCAGTTCAAGCGATTTTTGCGCAATCGTCACGGCGAAGCTCTATTCAACGAGGCGCACATTGTTCACCTGTTTCGACCGGACGTCGCCACCCAGTTTAGGTCATGGCAGGTGGCCCGCCTGACGGGTCGCTGGGATTTCAGCGCGCGAAAGACCCCCAAAGAAGTTGAATCGCCTCCGGCCGACCGGGGGATTGCACAAACGCTTTCCGATATCGAGTTCTTGCTTGCCGAAGATAGCGGCTTTCGCCGCCTCTTCGTTTTTCTTGGCATCACGCCTCAGTTTTTTACATTGGACGATATCTTCAAATGCCCCGAAGCGGTGGCCCAGCGTATCGCCGGCGCCTTGCGCGTGCCTGTGGACGGCAAACGACTTGCGGCGGCGATCGCAGCAAGCGCTCCTTACATTCGCGAATCGGAGGATTGGGAAAAGGTCAGTAACGGGCAGACCGATGCCCTCAGACAACGCGCGTTTCGATCCTGAAATGCGAAAATGCGCGAGACGAGGCTTACCACTTGTCTCACGTCGCCTGCGTAATCATCCTTATTTGCTGCCGAATTTTTTCGTGCCGGCATAAAGCGACCAAACGTAACCCAGGAGCAAAACGGCATAGGTCACCACCAGGACCCACCCTGCCTGGTTCGTGATATGAGAGACCGTGGCCCAGATCGAAACCAGGAAACCGAGCGCATAACCGACCGTGCCGCCGAGCAACAGACCCCGCAGCGCGATCCAATCGTGCGAAGCGCGGACGAACCAGTTGATCAGGCCAAACTCGATCAACGTCAGGCCCAGCAATCTGAAGCCTAAGATTGCGCCGGCAGTGGACTCGATGCCGTAGGTGGTGAGCACCACGCGCGGCGTCAAAAGGAGTCCGATGCCGTTGAGCACCGAAATCACTGCGATAACGACGAAGAAGCGCTTCAGATTTTCCATAACTTCCCCCTGATAGGCCCCGCCGTCAGCGCGGTTCGCCTTCAGCCCCCACTGGCCGGCCGGCATTGAACCGCACCGGCAGAGGCTTGGCAACGTGGTCCGCCGGCTTTCTGCTAGCCGAGCAGTGTGACCGGCTCGCGTCCGATCAAGCGCGCCAACGATCGCAAACGCTGTGACACGCGTTCGCCGTTGAGCGCGGCATATTCGCCGGGAAGATGCAGCGCCAGCCGGTGCCGTTCCACCGCCAGTTTCGCTTTCGGCAGCACTCCGGGCATCGCCGCCGAGACAACATAGGCAAGACGCAGCGCCGCCCCCAGCACGCGGGCACGATCAATCATGCGCGTGGAAGCGAGTTCCCGCAGTCGCGGTGACAACTCGTCGTCCATGACCAATCCGACATGGCGGTAAAACACGGCAAGGGCCAGGTAAGCGCGGCCCGCATGATCGATGGCGGTGAAGCCGCCATGAGCGATGATATTGAGCGATTGCTCGCCGCGGTAATCGGGGTGCGCCCGCCAGCCAATATCGGCCAATAGACATGCGGCATGGCGAAGCCGGCGTTCTTCGGCGACTTCATCGAGCCCCGAAGTGGCCATGAACCGATCGGTCCATTCGATCAGTTCTTCGCCATGGCGGGGCGAACGCGAACGCAAATGGTTGAGGTCCCGCGCCGCTTCGATCAAGGCGTCCTTTTCCTTGTCTTTCTGCTTGAGCAGCGAATAAAGCAAACCTTCGCGCACGCCGAGTGCGGAAAACATGACCCGATCCGGTTTGCCGATGCGCAGGATGTATTCGAGCACCAGCGCCGCATAAGGGAGCAGCGGGCGCCGGGCGGCGTTGACCACATCGATATTCGATAGTGTCTCGACATCGACCCGATGCACCAGTCGGGCGAATTCGAGCGCATCGTCGGCCGGGATGGCATAGCCGTGCATCACGTGCAGCGGGTATCCCGTCTGCCACATGTGCAGCCGCGCCAGCGCCCGCCAGGTGCCGCCCACCGCATAGAAGGTGCGGTCCTCGCAGTCGCGCAAGACTGAAAGCGCCCCCAGCGTCTTCTTGACGAACTTCTCCGCCTTCTTCAGCGATTTCGCCGAAATGTCGGCCAAGGCGAGACCGCCAAGCGGCCGCGTCAGGCCGCGTCGCGCGCGCGTGCCGCGAACGTCGACGAGCTCGAGCGAGCCGCCACCGAGGTCGCCGACCATGCCATCGGCCTGATGGACGCCTGATATGACACCGAGTGCGGTCAACTCCGCTTCGCGCGCGCCGGAAAGAACATCGATGTCGGTCTTGATGGTGCGCTCGGCAAGCTTGATGAATGCACGGCCATTCTTGGCATCTCGGCAGGCGGCAGTGGCAATCGCCAAGACGCGCTTTGCGCCCATGGTTGCGCAGAGCGCGCGGTAGCGCTTGAGCGCGGCCAAGGCTTGCTCGACCGCGTCTGCCGGCAGCAAGCCTGTTGTCTGCACCTCGCGGCCCAAGCCGCACAATGCCTTCTCGTTGAACAGCGCCGTCGGGCTGCGCGAGAGCCGCTCGTAGACCACCAAGCGAACGGAATTTGATCCGATATCGACGACCGCGAGCGGCGGCCCGTTATAGAGGCGTCCCGGTGAGTCGATTTTCGCGCGGCTCATCTTTTGCAATCGGCGTGGCCGCGAACGTTTCGGCGCCTTTGTTCAACCTCGTTCCGAGCGGTGCGGCAATCGCGGGATCGAGTCCTTTGGCGATTTTCCGCGGCCGGAGAGGCTTGGATTGGTCATGAAGTAGGTATGCGCATTGAAGCCCTCTTCACCGGGCGCGGCCTTGATACGCGCCGAGGAGCCGTCGGGAAGAAGCTGCCAGCTCTGCTCATTATCCTTGAAATTGGCGACCATGATTTGGTCCAGCACTTGTTCGTGCACGGTGGGATTGAGGATCGGGCAGAGCACTTCGACCCGACGATCGAGGTTGCGCGGCATCAAATCGGCCGAGGAGATATAAACCGCGGCTTTCGGATGCGGCAAGCCGTGGCCGGAGCCGAAGCAATAAATGCGGCCGTGTTCCAGGAAACGGCCGATGATCGATTTAACGCGAATATTTTCCGACAGTTCGGGGACGCCCGGCCGCAGGCAGCAGATGCCGCGCACCACGAGCTCGATCGCCACGCCCGCGCTCGAAGCCCGATAAAGCGCGTCGATAATATCGGCATCGACCAGGGCATTCATTTTCATCCAAATCGCGGCGGGACGGCCGGCTTTGGCGTGCGCAATCTCCTGCTCGATATGCTCGACGATTCGTGTCCGCAGAGTGAGCGGCGATACCGCCATGCGTTCGAGCCCGACGGGCTCGGCATAGCCGGTCACGAAGTTAAACACGCGGGCGACGTCGCGCGCGATCACCGGATCGGCAGTGAAGAACGACAGGTCGGTATAAATGCGCGCGGTCACCGGATGATAGTTGCCGGTGCCGACGTGAACATAGGAAGCGAGCGCCGCGCCCTCACGGCGCACCACCAGTGAAAGCTTGGCGTGGGTCTTTAGCTCAATGAAGCCATACACGACCTGCACGCCGGCGCGTTCAAGATCGCGCGCCCAGCGTATATTGGCTTCTTCGTCAAAGCGCGCTTTTAGTTCGACGACGGCGGTGACCGATTTGCCGGCTTCGGCGGCTTCGGCGAGCGTCCTTACGATCGGCGAATCCGCCGAGGTGCGATAGAGCGTCTGCTTGATGGCGACGACATTCGGATCGCGCGTGGCCTGATGCAGGAAATCGACCACCACATCGAACGATTCGTAGGGATGATGGACGATGAGGTCCTTCTGCCGGATGGCCGCGAAACAATCGCCGCCGTGATCGCGGATGCGGCCCGGATAACGCGGCGTGTAAGGCACAAATTCCAGATCCGGGCGGTCGAGGCTGGTCAGTTGCGCCATTTCGTTCAGCGCCAGCACGCCGTCGACCTTGAAAACGCCGTCGTCGGCGGCGCCAAGCGCGCGCTGCACAAATCGCTGCAGCTCGGGCGGCATATTCGCCTCGATGTCGAGCCGGATCACCGAACCGCGGCGGCGGCGCTTAAGCGCGGTCTCGAATAGGCGCACCAGATCTTCGGCTTCTTCGAGGATTTCCAGTTCCGAGTCGCGAATAACGCGGAAAGCGCCCACCCCTTTGACCGAGTAGCCGGGGAACAGCTTGCCGATAAACAAGCTGGTGGCGCCTTCGATGGAGATCAGCCGAACTTCCCCGCCCTCGCCGGCCTGCGGCAGGCGCACGAAACGCTCAAGGCGGTTGGGCATGCGGATCAGCGCATTCATCGCCCTGCCGTCCTTGCCGCGCGCGAGCTGCAAGGCGATGGAAAATCCGAGATTAGGGATGAACGGGAATGGATGCGCCGGGTCAACAGCAAGCGGCGTCAGCAGCGGAAAGATATGCGAGAGGAAGTAGTCTTCGAGCCAGGACTTCTCCGCCTTGGTGACGTCGGTACCGTCGATCAGCACAATGCCGGCCTTAGCGAGTGCGCCGCGCAGTTCCCGCCATTGCTGTTGCTGATCTTCGACCAATAGCACCACGGCTTCCGCGATGCGGGTGAGCTGTTCGGTTGGCGTCAGACCTTCGGGGCTTTTGGTGGCAATGCCGGCGCGCACTTGCGCGCGAAGGCCGGCAACGCGCACCATGAAGAACTCGTCAAGATTGTTCGCGGAGATTGACAAAAACCGCAAACGCTCGAGCAGCGGGTGCCCGCGGTTAGCGGACTCCTCAAGAACGCGGCGATTGAAATTCAGCCACGATAATTCGCGGTTGATGAAACGTTCGGGGCTCGACGCAAGAGCGGAGGCGGCGTGCCGCTCCGCCCGTTCGGCGAGCCGCACCGGTGCCGCTAGGCGGCGGGTCTGGCCTGTATCGATTGCGACGGCGGTCGCGTGGCCACGGTCGGCCATGGCTATCCTTTGCTCTTCAAGTCTCACCCTGGCGATCCCCGGTTACGATTCGATGACCTGCCGCAACCCGAGATAAGGCGGCGCCCTACCTCTCCGTCAAGCTCTCCCCTCTCGATTCACACCGAGCGTCGCGGGACCGCCTATTGCCCCTTGTAAGATCAACGGCTTACGAGCTGTTAATGCTTGACGACCTGAGCATGGAAGCCTATCTGCCGTCCGTCCGCCCAACAAGGCCGGGTCGTTTTGAGGCGAAGCGACCAACCATAGGCGGTATCGCGCGTGAGCTTGGTACGAAGGTGAGCTTTATCGCCGCATCAGAAACCGTAATGAGCGTGCGCGATTTTACGGCTGCGTGACGGCAAACGACCGCATCGCACGATCTTTTGCCATCGCTCACCCCGAACCGCCTCGGTTAAGGAGGTCAGCAATGGACGCAAGACTGACAAAAGCGAAGGGCGACCGCCGCCGCGCCGTGCCGCCGGCCGCGGCACAACTCGAACTCAATCGATTGGCCGAGGTGGAAGCGCGAGCCGTACGCATCGCGCCCGCCGACATTGAAACGAGCGCGACCGCGGAGCATGAAGTCGATCGCCTGTACGGAGCATTATCCGCTGTAGCGCCAAGCGAACATCCGCGCACGGCGCGACTGTTGGCCTCGAGCACGCGCAAAGTCGCGCAAAAGGTGATCGAAGAGGCCGGCGAAGTCGCTCTTGCCGCGGTCAAGCACAATAATAACGGCATCGTCCGCGAGAGCGCCGACTTGCTCTATCATCTGGTCGTCTTGTGGCGGCGGGCGGGCATTGATTCCGCCGCCATCTGGGCCGAGATGCGCCGCCGCGCCGACACTCTTGGCATCGCCGAAAAGCTACCGAAGTCGACAGCTTAACACCGGTACTCAATCCAATAAATAAAAACGGCCGGGGAAATCTCCGGCCGTTTTCCCTGGACTGCGTCGGGACCCTTAGGCCGCTCGCTTGAGCGTTTCAACAAGATCGAAGCGGTCGGCGTTCATCACCTTGGTCCACGCTGCTACGAAATCTCTTACGAATTTCTCCTTCGAGTCTGAGGAAGCGTAGACTTCGGCAAGCGCGCGGAGTTGGGAGTGTGAGCCGAAGATCAGGTCCACGCGCGTACCACTCCACTTTGGCGCTCTCGTTTTCCGGTCGCGTCCCTCGTACACGCCTTTGGAGCCAGTCGGCTGCCATTCGGTGCGCATGTCGAGCAGGCTGATAAAGAAGTCATTGGTCAGCGTTCCCGGCTTCTTGGTGAAGACGCCGTGGTTTGACCCGCCGGCATTGGCGCCCAAGACGCGCAGGCCGCCGACAAGCACCGTCATTTCCGGCGCGGTCAGTCTTAGCAATTGCGCCTTGTCGATCAGCGCCTCTTCCGGCGACATGAGTGACTTGCCGCGGTAATAATTGCGGAAGCCGTCGGCGACCGGTTCAAGCGGAGCAAAGGACTCGACATCGGTCTGCTCCTGCGATGCGTCCATGCGCCCAGGCGAGAACGGAACCTTCACGTTATGTCCGGCCTTTTCTGCTGCCTTCTCGATGGCTGCACAGCCGCCCAGGACGATGAGATCGGCGAGTGAGACTTTCTTCTTGCCGTTGTTGAAAGCTTTTTGGATCCCTTCAAGTTTTTGCAGAACCTTAGCCAGCCGAGCCGGCTGGTTCACATCCCAGTCCTTCTGCGGGGCAAGGCGAATTCGCGCGCCGTTGGCTCCGCCGCGCTTGTCCGAACCGCGGAATGTCGACGCCGAAGCCCAAGCCGTCGAGACAAGATCGGCAACCGACAAGCCGGATGCGAGGATCTTCTTCTTCAAGGCGGCGATGTCTGAATTGCCGATCAGCGGATGATTTAACTTGGGGATCGGGTCCTGCCAGATCAACTCTTCTTTCGGAACAAGCGGGCCGAGATAGCGCACGCGCGGGCCCATGTCGCGATGCGTGAGCTTGAACCACGCGCGCGCGAACGCGTCCGCAAACTCGTCCGGATGCTGGTAAAAGTGCCGCGAGATCTTCTCGTAGGCCGGATCCATCCGCAGCGCGAGGTCCGTGGTCAGCATTGTGGGCACATGCTTTTTGGACTTGTCGAACGGATCGGGAATCGTGGCCGCGGCGCCCTTTGCTCGCCACTGCGGCACCCCGGCCGGGCTGTGCATCAACTCCCATTCGTTCTCGAACAGGTTCTTGAAGAAGTTATTGCTCCATTTCGTCGGCGTTTGCGTCCACGTGACTTCGGGGCCGCCGGTAATGGCATCGGCGCCCACGCCGGTGCCATGGTTGCTCTTCCAGCCGAGGCCCTGGTCCTCGATGGCGCCGCCTTCCGGCTCGGCGCCGACTAGCGAGGGATCGCCGGCGCCGTGGGTCTTACCGAATGAGTGGCCGCCGGCGATCAGCGCGACAGTCTCCTCGTCGTTCATCGCCATGCGAAAGAACGTCTCGCGGATGTCTTTCGCCGCCGCGACCGGGTCGGGCTTACCGTTCGGACCCGCTGGATTGACGTAAATGAGGCCCATCTGTACCGCGCCGAGCGGATTTTGCAGCTGGCGCTCGCCACTATAGCGCTCGTCTCCGAGCCACGTTCCCTCCGGACCCCAATACAATTCCTCCGGCTCCCAGACATCGGCGCGACCGCCGCCAAACCCGAACGTCTTAAATCCCATCGATTCGAGCGCGACGTTGCCGGCCAGAACCATCAGGTCGGCCCACGATATTTTCCGCCCGTATTTCTGCTTGATCGGCCATAGCAGCCGGCGTGCCTTGTCGAGATTCGCGTTGTCCGGCCAAGAGTTGAGCGGTGCAAAGCGCTGTTGGCCCGCACCGGCGCCGCCGCGACCGTCGGCGATGCGATACGTGCCGGCGCTGTGCCAGGCCATTCGAATCATCAAACCGCCGTAGTGCCCGAAGTCAGCCGGCCACCACTCCTGTGAGTCAGTCATCAAAGCCCGCAAATCCTTCATCACAGCCTTCAGATCGAGGCCCTTGAATTCCTTGGCGTAGTTGAACTCCTTGCCCATCGGATCGGTCAGAGGAGAGTTTGCGTGAAGCGCCTGAAGGCTGAGCTGGTCCGGCCACCAGTCGCGATTGGTGTGTGCTTGGCTGAACGGGCATTGGCCCGCTTTCTTGTCAGTCTTCGCATCCATATTGCTCTCCGATCAGGTTGACGTTTTCTATTTTCTTTCCGCTGTTCGGACTTCCGGGGGTGCGGCAGGCACGCTGCTGGCTGAAGTCCGCTCGATGGCCCGGTCTCTCCATGGCTTTTACGGCCGCGCGGACAGAATTGAGACTGGCTTATAGGACGATCCATGCCATCAGGTCTACTCGTATTGAATAGCCTTGCTCATAAGACTAGCTTATTGGCGTGGTTACTCTACGCCAGCTTCGTTATTTGGCGTCGCTCGCCCGCCACCGCCACTTCGGCCGGGCAGCCGACGAATGCGCCGTGACCCAGCCGGCGTTATCCATGCAGGTACGCGAACTCGAACGCGAGATTGGCGCGGAACTGGTGGAGCGGCGGCCCGGCGAGATCGCGCTCACCGAAATTGGCTTTGAAGTGGCGCGCCGAGCGGAGCGCATCCTCGCCGCCGCACGCGATCTCGTCGATTATGCCCGCCACCGCGACGTCCTTACCGGCCAGTTGCGGCTTGGCATCATCCCGACGCTGGCGCCTTACCTCCTGCCGCGCTTGCTGCCGCTTCTGCAAGGCCGCTATCCGCTGCTGCGGATTGAAGTGCGTGAGACACAAACCAAGGTCCTGCTCGAAGAGCTTGCCGGCGGGGACCTCGACACCGTGATGCTGGCCCTACCGGCGGACGGCGCCGACGTGGAGACGCTGCCGCTGTTCGATGACCCGTTCTTGCTTGCCGTGCCGGCCGTCGATCCGCGGCCGGCAAACCGGCGCGTAGCGGCGTCCGACGTCGAACAGCAACGCCTCATACTTTTGGAGGAAGGTCATTGCCTGCGCGATCAGGCGCTCGCATTTTGCCGACCCCCGCGCGACGACCTGCCGGCGAGCCTCGGCGCCACCTCGCTCGCCACCGTCATGCAAATGGTGGCCAACGGCTACGGCGTCACGTTGCTGCCAGAAATCGCCGCCGGCGTCGAAGTGCGCGACAGCCGCGTCAAGCTTCTGCGCTTCGTCGAGCCGCAACCGGCGCGCACCGTCGGGCTCGCTTGGCGCCGCACCTCGCCGCGCAAGCGCGATTTTGCAGCACTGGGCGAGATCATCACCGAAGCGCTCAAACCGCCGAAAATCAGAAGCGCTATTCGCGAAACAGCTCGGCAGCAAGCGCGCGCGTAGGGGCTCGCCTCTGCCGCAGGGCCTCGTTGTCGAGCGCGGTTAGCGCAGCGCGAGCCGCGGCGAAAGAGCGCTCGATGTGGGTTGACAAGTAGTTCACCGCGCTCTCGTCGAGCGGAAGCTGACGATCGGCGGCAAGCTTGACAATCACGGCGCGCAACATGGCATCGTCCGGCACCGTCAATGTTACAAGCGGCATCGCCCGCAGTCGCGAGATGAGGTCGGGAATTGCGATCGGCCAACTCGCCGGCGGCGTACGCGCTGTCAGCAAAAGGAAAGCTTTTTCCTCGTGCGCGAGGTTGATCAAATGAAATAGCGGCCGCTGCTCCGCGGCGGCGGCATCCTCGACAAGCAGCGCTCCGGTCGCCAGCGCAGCGGGCAATTCGGCTTCGGTGAGGCTACGGCCGGACACGACGCGGGCACCCGCCGCTTCGGCCCAGATCATGGCCAAATGCGTCTTTCCCGATCCGGCGGGTCCGATCAAAGCGACGGCATTGGCCGGCCAGTCCGGCCAGGTCTCGATCAACCGAAACGCGGCTTCGTTGCAAGCTCCGGACAGAAAATCCTCACGCGCATAGCTTTCGCCGTGGTCGAGTACGAGAGCAAGCTGACGCGGGCGAGAGGACATGGGGCACTTTAAGACAGCCGGTTCCGCGGCGCGACCAGCATGGACGTCAATGACCGGTTCCGAATGAATTCATGTGGCGGAGCCACTCGGCGAGATAGAAGGCGATCGAGAGCAAGGTCAAGATCGCAACCAGCACAACCAGAATCAGGGAAAGCAGGTCGGCGCCAAAGCCCAATCCATGTTCGGCAAGGACGAAAGCGGCGAGCACGATTTGCGCCACGGTATTGACTTTCGACACCGGCAGCGGCTTGACCGGCATTGGCTTGCCGACGAGCCACGCCAGCATGAAGCCGGAGATGATCATGATGTCGCGGGAAACGACGAGAATCACCAATGAGATTGGCAACGCACCGGCAATGCCGAGTGCCACATATATGGAAACAATGAGAGCCTTGTCGGCGAGCGGATCGAGGTAAGCGCCCAATTCGCTCGCCATGTGAAAGCGTTTGGCAAGCAGACCGTCGACGGCGTCGCTTATCCCCGCCGCCAGAAACAATGCAAACGCCGCTAGCATTTGCCCAGACGTGATCGCCCAGACCACGATAGGCACCAGGATGATGCGCCCCAGTGTGATTAGATTTGGAATACTCAAACCGCGCCCCGGCTCGTGCGCCCGTCTCCGATGCGACGCACACGCCCCTGGTACAGTACTTGGTATACCGCCAGCAGCGAAATCCTAGTTCGGCGCACCGCCCTTTTCCGACAATATATCGCCGCGTGCTGGCTTGCGCACTCATGGATTCCAACGTAGGAGGCGCGAAGCTTCGCTTCCCAGGCGAGCATGAGGTGAAGCGTCAAAGGTTAAATCCGTGAAAGAAGGACGCTACGCAGCCGCAGGCGTCGACATCGATGCCGGCAATCGCCTGGTGGACGTGATCAGGCCGATGTTGCGCCTGACGGCGCGAGCGGGCGCCGATGCCGAAATCGGGGGATTCGGCGGCCTGTTTGACTTAAAGGCCGCGGGATTTAGCGATCCCATACTGGTTGCCGCAACGGACGGCGTCGGAACCAAAGTCAAAGTCGCCATCGACACCAACCGGCACGACACAATCGGCATCGACTTGGTCGCGATGTCAGTGAACGACCTCGTCGTGCAAGGAGCGGAGCCGCTGTTCTTTCTCGACTATTTTGCTTGCGGCAAGCTCGACTCTGATGTGGCGGCGAAAGTGGTCGGCGGCATTGTCGCGGCCTGCCGCGACGTGCGCTGCGCGCTGATCGGCGGCGAGACCGCGGAAATGCCCGGCCTCTATCAGGCCGGCGATTACGATCTCGCCGGCTTCGCCGTCGGCGCCGTAAACCGCGAAGCCTTGCTACCGCGCACCGACATCGCGCCGGGTGACGTGATCATCGGTCTTGCCTCTTCGGGCCTGCACTCGAATGGTTTTTCTCTGGTGCGCCGTATCGTCGCCGCATCGGGACATGCCTTCGCTGGACCCGCCCCTTTTGACGGCGCGCAAACACTCGGCGAAGCGCTGCTCACACCGACACGGCTTTATGTGCG
>Ga0187781_10002171_pt1 | contig 15007 bp, 13 predicted proteins | sample 0715_SJ02_MP02_2_FD_132447 | JGI IMG/M metagenome (GOLD analysis project Ga0187781, IMG submission 132447) | Tropical peat soil microbial communities from peatlands in Department of Meta, Colombia - 0715_SJ02_MP02_20_MG | ecosystem: Environmental > Terrestrial > Soil > Wetlands > Peat | place...
GACGCCAGTGAGGCGATCGTAGCGGCCGTATTCGGCCATATAGGTCCCGGCCAGGATGCCGATGGGCGTGCCGATGGCGACCGCCAAAGCGGTGAGAATGACGCTGCCGACGATCGGATTAAGAAGGCCGCCGCTGGCGCCCGGAGGCGGCGTCATTTGAGTGAAGACTGCGGGCGTCAGCCCGCTGAAGCCTTTCCACAACAGCGCGCCCAAGATCAGCACCAGCCAGCCGAGGCCGATCGCGGTCGCGGCCAACGCCAGGCTCATGGCCACAATGTTGGTGCGGCGACGAGCGGAATACCGAGCAGCATCCATGGCCTCACCCAATCCGGCGCTCGATGCGCAGCAGCATGTAGCGGGCCGCCGCAAGCACGATGAAGGTTATGACGAACAATATAAGTCCGAGCGCGATCAAGGACGACGTGTAAAGATCGCCGAGCGCTTCGGTGAACTCGTTGGCGATGGTGGCGGAGATGGTGGTTCCGGGGGCGAGCAACGACGCGGAAATCCTGTGAGCGTTGCCGATCACGAAGGTGACGGCCATGGTCTCGCCGAGCGCGCGTCCAAGCCCGAGCATCACGCCACCGATCACGCCGACCCGTGCGTATGGCAGAACGATATTGCGCGCCACTTCCCAGGTGGTGCAGCCGACGCCATAAGCCGCTTCTTTGAGCACGGCGGGGACCGCCTCGAATACGTCGCGTGAGATCGAGGTTACGAACGGCAACACCATGATGGCCAGGATCAAGCCCGCCGTCAGCATGCCGATACCGTAGGGCGGTCCGGCAAACAGCGGAGCAATGCCCGGCACATTGCCGAGCGTGCTGATCAGGAATGGCTGCAACGTGTCCTGCAGAAATGGAGCGAAGATGAAAAGCCCCCAAATCCCGTAGATAATGCTGGGGACGCCGGCGAGCAGTTCGATGGCGATGCCGATCGGCCGCCGCAGCCATTGCGGGCAGAGTTCGGTGAGGAAGAAAGCGATCATCAGCCCGAGCGGGACCGCGATCAGCATGGCGATAAACGAAGTAATAAGCGTGCCGTAGATCGGCGCCAGCGCGCCGAATTTCTCGGTAACCGGGTTCCACCGGTCGCTGACGAGAAACTCCAGGCCGAACGTTTGCAGCGCCGGCAGTGATCCTTGAATGAGCGCGACGATAACGCCACTCAAGAGCAGGAGGACGCCGACGGCCGCAGCGCGCGTCACTTGGCGGAAGGCGATGTCGCCAAATCGAAGCCGGTCGAGCACTCTTGCTCGGGTCCCCGCCTCGACGGCCACCATCGCCCCCTCCTGCAGCGCTACGTCTACCACGGATCGCCTCCGGGCCACGGTTCCTGGCCGAGCACCCCGTCGGGAGATCCGGAGTGCCTACTCAAACAATCTAGCGGCCGCCGCACAAGCCGATCGTGCGGCGAACCGGTTATGCATGCGACACGCCGAACCATTGCTCGGCCACAATCGCGTTGCACCAGACTTAGTGAGCCAACGAACTTTCAGTATAGAGAGTCTTGCCACCCGCATCCTTGATTTGGCTCGCCCACACCTTCTCGATCTCCCCAACGACGTTCTTGGGCATCGGCACGTAGTCGAGCTCCTCCGCCATCTTGTCGCCCTTGGCATAAGCCCAGGCGAAGAACTTCAGCGCTTCGCTCACCGCAGCCGCATCGTCGGGCTGCTTGTGCACGAGGATGAAGGTGGCCGCCGTCATCGGCCAAGATTCCGCACCGGGCTGGTTCGCCAGGATCACGCCGTAGCCGGGCGCCGAATTCCAATCTGCGTTGGCGGCAGCCGCCTGGAACGCGGCGCTGGTGGGCGCAACCGCCTTGCCGTCCTTGTTCATCAACTTGGTGTAGACGAGCTTGTTCTGCAGGGCGTAGGCATATTCGACGTAGCCGATTGAGCCTTTGGTCTGGCTCACATTGTTGGAAACGCCTTCGTTGCCCTTGGCGCCGATGCCAACGGGCCATTCGACGGAAGTTGCCGAACCAACTTTCGATTTCCAGTCGGCGTTCGCCTCAGCCAAATAGTATGTGAAGTTGAAAGTGGTGCCGGAACCGTCCGACCGGTGCACAACCGCAATCGCCTGCGAGGGCAGTTTGGCGTTCGGGTTCAGCTTCTTGATGGCCGGATCGTCCCAGGTCTTCACCGTGCCGAGGAAGATGCCGGCGAGCGTGGGACCATCGAGGACCAGTTCTCCCCCGGCAACGCCGTCGATATTCACCACCGGCACGATGCCGCCCATCACCATCGGAAACTGAACCAGTCCGTACTTTTCGAGCTCAGGCCCTTTGAGCGGCGCGTCGGTCGCACCGAACGTCACGGTCTTCGCTTCGATCTGCTTAATTCCGCCGCCCGAACCGATCGATTGATAGTTGAGCCCGACCCCGGTCTCCTTTTTATAAGTGTCGGCCCATTTGGCATAGACCGGATAGGGGAAGGTGGCGCCAGCGCCCGAAATCTCCACCGCAGCTGCGGGAAGAATCGACGCGGCCAGAATGCCGGCAACGGCTAAAGTGCTCAGCTGTTTCACTGGATGCTCCTGTCAGCGAAATTATGAGGCGACGCGGCCCCTTGACCACGTCGGCTGAGTCCCATTCGGGACCTTACGTGTGTTCGACGTCCTGTAAGCAACGCGCTGCGGCGAGGTCGGTCGAGGCGCCCGCAGCGGCAAAATGCTTATTTTCGGCACGTCACCGTTCTATGAGCCGAGCATGACGGTTAGATGACAATACATCTATTTGATTTTATGTGGATTTGTCGGCTAGAGCGGCGACGGCCAGTGGAAGGTAAACAGTGAATGTGGCGCCCGCCCCCGGCATGCTTTCGATCGAAAGCCGGCCGTGGTGCCGGTTCAGAATATGCTTGACCAAAGCCAGTCCCAGGCCGGTCCCGCCCTGGGCTCGGCTCTCACGCACATCGACCCGATAGAAGCGCTCGGTCAGCCGCGGAACATGCTCGGGCGCGATGCCAGGCCCGTAATCGCGCACGCTGATCTGCGCCTCTTGCTCGCCTTCGGGGGACTCGCCGTGGTTGAGCGCAATGTCGACGCGCTTGCCTGAAGCGCCGTATTTGAGCGCGTTCTCCACGAGATTCTCAAACACGCGGACGAGCTCGTCCCGGTCGCCTGGAACCCGCATGGCATTCGCCCCATCGACGTGAACCGTTACGCCGCGGTCGCGCGCCAGAGTTTGCAGACCATCGGCGACCTGGCGGACGATCGGAACGAGGTCGATCGGCGTATCCGGGCGCCGATGCGCGTTGAGCTCGATGCGCGACAGCGACAACAGATCATCGATCAGCCGCGCCATACGCCGCGCCTGCTCCTGCATGATAGGAAGGAAGCGCTCGCGGGCCCTGGCGTCGTCGCGGGCCGATCCCTGCAACGTCTCGATGAAGCCGGAAAGGGCCGCCAGCGGCGTGCGCAGCTCGTGGCTGGCATTGGCGACGAAATCGGCCCGCATTTCTTCCACGCGCCGCAACGGCGTGAGATCGTGAAAGGTCATCAGCACGAGATCGGGCATCTGCAGCTTCGGATCGCGTCGCACCGGCTTGACGATCACTTCGAACCAGCGGTCGATCGGTACGCGCTCGGAATATTCCACGCGCTGCTCGTCGCCCGTAGCATAGGCCCGGCCGATCGCCTCGATCAGTTCGGGCATGCGCAGCGCCAGCGACACCGGTTCGCCTAGCCGCAACGCGGGCGCCAGCGAACGCGCGCTTTCGTTCAACGTCAGCACGCGGCCGTTTCTGTCGAGAGCGATAACAGGATCGGGCACCCCGGCGATGACAGCTCCGAGCGGCTCGCCAGCGCGTTCGGCCACGGCCACGGGCCCGGCCAGCCGGCCGACCTCCTCGGTCGCGCGGCTTGCCAGCACTGCGGCCAACGCCAGAATGACAAATCCGAGAAGGCCATAACCGGACGAGATCGCGCCCAGCGCGACAAAGCCTGCGAACACGATCGCCGCTGCAACGATGACGACCCGGGTCCCGCGCCACCTGCTGCTCGCCGGCGTGCGTCGAACTTCATGCAAGCTCATCACAAGCCTTTCGGGCAAGCTCTCGCGGTCTATCCTCGCCCGTTCTGCCGACGGATCAAGCCATGTCGGACTTTTCTCGCACCACGCCGCTGATCGGAGTCAACGGTGTCGCAAGCGAGGGTGCAACGCGTCGCGCCGCTCGGCCATGCAACACCTCGCGCGTTCCCAGGATCAACAGCGAAAGCGCAAACGGGATGATGTAGTAGAGCAGCCGAAACAGCAACAGACCTGCCAGCAGATCTTCTTTGTCGAATTGCCAAAGCGCGACCATCATCGTGGCATCGAAGACGCCGAGGCCGCCGGGCGCATGGCTCGCAAAGCCCAACAGTGTCGCGGTAACGAAGATGACCGCGACGGGGATAAAGCCAAGATGCGGCTCGTCCGGCACCAGCATGTACATCGCCGCCGCGCAGAACGCGAGATCGAGAATGCCGATCAGGATCTGGACGAGCGTCAGCGGCCCGCCCGGCAAAGACACTTTCCAGCCGTCGCGGCCGATAACCCGCGGCTTCACCCAAACCCAGGCGATGTAGGCCGCCAGCACGATCAAGATCGCGATCGCAAAAATGCGGTTGAGCCCGGCCGGCAACCGGTCGATGTCGCTCGCCTGTTGCGGGGCATAGAGAATTCCGAGGCCGAGCATGGCGGCGTTGCCGAGCCAGAAAGTCAGTCCGGCGACAAAGCAGATTTTCGTGACTTCGACGACGCTCAAGCCCCACGCCGAATAGATGCGGTAGCGCACGGCGCCGCCGGAAAAAACGCTGGCGCCGACATTGTGGCCGACCGCATAACTCGTGAAGCTGCCGAGGACCGCGGCCCGGTAAGGCACCTCGTAGCGGCCGATCGTGCGCAGCGCGAACAGGTCGTAGAAGGTCAGCGTCATGTAACCGGCAGCGACGAAAAGCCCGGCGATGAGAAGAGTCCGCCAGTCGGTCGCCTCCAGCGCGTCGATAAGCGCATCGACATCCATATCGCGCAGGATGTGATAGAGGACGAACGCGGCGACGACGATGATAGTGACGCTGAGCGCCAGGCCCAATCGGCTGAAACCGATCTTTTGATTGAACAGATGCGCAATGGTGCGCAATCCGCTGAACATTCGGCGCTCCCCGACTGCTGTCATGGGCTCGTCGACCGCCTTGCGCTGCCCAACCGGGGGCAGCCGGCCGCATCCGGGCACGACCACCTGAGATCGAGTCGATGGCAGCTAACGTTCTGGGGACGCATGATCTTTTCGGAAAACCGGTTCCATTTTCCGGATTCTGCTCTAGCAGATGTGGCGTCGGCGCGCGAGGGCGGCGCGAACGCCCTCCCAAGCCGCGCTCTTTGGCCACAGTCGGCGGACGGGGCCGCGCGGCTCATGGGACGGCGCCCATGGCGGACGGGCACGTTTGCGGTTGACGAGAGCCGCGACTGACGCTTGTTACCGCTCGGAATTCTCAGGAGCCTTAGCCAATGACCAGGACCAAACCGCCCTTTCGCGCCGACGTGGTCGGCAGCCTCTTGCGGACCGCCCCTCTGAAGGAAGCGCGGGCCAAGCGGGAGAAAGGCGAAATCAACGCGGCCGCGCTCAAGGAGGTCGAAGATCGCGAGATTGAGCAGATCATCAAGAAGCAAGAAGACGTCGGACTGAAGGTTGCGACCGACGGCGAATTTCGCCGTTCATGGTGGCATTTCGATTTCTTCGGCATGCTCGACGGTGTGGAAATCTCCGAAGTCGATCACGGCATTCAGTTCCATGGGGTGCAGACTAAGCACCGCACGCCGCGGATCACCGGCAAGCTCGGCTTTTCCAGCCACCCGATGCTCGATCATTTCAAGTTCCTCAAGGCGCATTCCCGCGCCACGCCGAAAATGACCATACCGAGCCCGGCCATTCTGCACTTCCGGCTGGAGCCGAACGCCATAGCGACCAAGGAATACGCCGACCGCGACGCCGTTTTCGACGATCTGGCCAAGACCTATAAGCAGGCCATTCGCGCCTTCTACGACGCCGGTTGCCGCTACCTGCAGTTCGACGACACCGCTTGGGCTTATCTCTGTTCGCAAGCGGAGCTGAAGAAGGCACGCGAGCGTGGACTGAACGCGGAGCACCTCGCGCAAGACTACGCGCGTGTCATCAATCAGGCGCTCGATGGCAAGCCCGCCGACATGGTGGTCACTACCCACATCTGCCGCGGAAACTTCCGTTCGACCTGGATTTCCGAAGGCGGTTACGAGCCCGTCGCCGACGTGTTGCTCGGACAGCTCAACTATGACGGCTACTTCCTCGAATACGACACCGAGCGCGCCGGCGGATTCGAGCCGCTGCGTTTTCTGCCGAAAGGCAACAAGATCGTCGTGCTCGGGCTCATCACCACCAAGTCCGGCCAGCTTGAGAAGAAGGATGACGTCAAGCGCCGCATCGAGGAAGCGACCAAATTCGCCGCGCTCGATCAGCTTGCCCTGTCGCCGCAGTGTGGCTTTGCCTCTACGGAAGAAGGCAACGTGCTCGCGGAAGAGGAGCAATGGGCAAAGCTCAGAATGGTGGTCGAGCTTGCCGACCAAGTTTGGCGCTGAGAGGACGGAGCCCTAGATTCTTTAGTTTTGAGCATGATCTTGTCCGAAAACCGGTTTCCACTTTTCGGGATCATGCCCTAGCAGCAATCAGGACGAGCAGTTTTCAGCAGCTGCCCGCGCGGCAAACCCGTCGTCACGCGGCTGTGCGCGCGACCACCGCGCGCCGGCCGAGCCTTTTGTGCACGTGCACCATCAGGCTCATGGCGAATATCGGCGTCGCCAGATTAATGATCGGAATGGAGACGAACGCCGCGATCAAGAGGCCGCCGGCGAAGACGGTCCCCGCACAATGCTTGCGGAAAGCTTTCGCCTCGTCCGGCGGCCGAAAGCGCATGGCGGCAAGGTCGAAATATTCGCGGCCGAGCAGCCAGGCCGTCGCCAAGAAAAAAATCACGACGCCGAAGCCGGCAAACAATAAGAACGGCAATGCGCAAAGATAGACCGCGACCGCCAGCAGCGCCGTCTTGGCGCCCTCAATGACGGCAACCCATAGCGGAAGCGCCACTCCGGGTGGATCGGTGGGGTAATGCTCCCGCTCGACCTCATCGGCGATTTCGTCGGCGAAAAAGCTTGCCACGAAGGCGGTGACGGCCGGCATCAGCATGACACTGCCGACCACGATTCCCAATCCGGCGGCAATCGACAGCACCCAGCCGAGCACGGTCGCGGGCATATGCGCGTGCGGCCCCAAGCCGCTCTCGACGGCGGCGCCTCCCGCACCCAGGAGCCAGGAGATCAATCGATTGAGGGCGATGGCGAGCACGACAATGAGCGCGAGCGCCAATCCAATCGCTTTCCACAGCACCGCGCGCAAGGGCGGCGACAGCATCTGACCGAGCGCCTTCGCGGCATCTTCGAGCATGAAACCCTCCGCAGGAGCGCAGAGGTAAAGATCGGACGGGGCGAGCACAAGTGGCGATCAGGCCGCGATCGTGCCGCTACGCTCGCCTGCAGCCGCGACCTCGGGAAGCGGCGGCCGAGGCGCGGTCGCAAGCGGCGGCGCCTCGGCCCAGTTCAGCGCCTTGTAGTCGAAGCCCCGCGCGATGGTGGGCTTTACCACGTTGAAATAGGGTGAGATGTCGAAGTCGCGCGGGCAATAGAGCGACGAATGACGGATCTCGAGGATTTGCGCGATTGCCTGGCGGCTGCGCGTCAGCGTCATCTTGGGCAGGATGGGATAGTGCACGGCGCGGAATGCTTCCGCGATCAGCGCCGAACAAATCAGGCGCGACGGATCGCCGGAACCCAGCGCGATCAACCGCCGGCGCCAGCGCTGAGGCACCGGCAGCGGAAACAGATAGCGCATGAGGTCGATGATATTCTTGAGATCGTAGGCAAAGCCGATGCGCTCGATCGCGTAGGCGCAGACGCTCGCGCAATCCGCCTCGGTCAAGCCGACCGGCCGGCAGATACGGGTATGAAAGCAGAAATATTTGGAGAGCGGCGCCGACACCACGCCCTCGCCGACATTGGCTTCGACCAGCACATGCGGCTCGCCTTCGTCAGTGAGACGGCCGGTGATCGGCCCGACATAGAGCGCGGAGTGCGACCATGTCGACTGGGTGAGATATTTGATGACGCCCGAAATGTTGTTGTTACCTTCGACCAGGAGCACGTCTCCCGGTTCGAGCGATTGCCGCAAGGCGTCCGGATCGCTCGGCGTGAACGGCTCATAACCGTGCACCGGCTTCTGCAGATAGCGAGCGATCAGCCGGCCGATGCCATCAAGCATTCTGCTCACGAAAAGCCCCCCGACGATGCGCGCGATTTTGTCGCGTCTTGTTTGTTGCGAGTTTAATCAAAGGCCGTTGCGATTTCGTTCACGCGCGGTCGGGAAATACCGGAGCGCTCGCGGATATTGAGGATTCATCAACCGTAGCGTTTGCGCGGCGCTCCTGCTTCGGGCAATCTGCGCGCGCCAGCAAGTATTCGGAAACCATGCCGCGACTGAGCCGCCGCTCGTTCCTGACCGCCTCGGCCGCGCTCGCGAGCCGGCCCGTTTTTGCGGCGGGCACCGCGGCAACGCCCCCTGTGGATGTGGTCATTGTCGGCGCCGGAGCAGCCGGCATCGCGGCGGCGCGCCGGATCGGCGCCGCTGGGCGAAAATTTGTGATGATCGAGGCCTCCGATCGTATCGGAGGACGCTGCGTTACCGATACGCGTACCTTCGGCGTGCCATATGACCGTGGCGCTCATTGGATTCACACGCCCGACTTCAATCCGCTGACGAAGCTGACGCCTAGGCGAGGGCTCCAAGTCTACCCGGCGCCGGCCAGTCAGAAGGTGCGGATCGGGAGACGCTACGCCCGCGAAGGCGAGCTTGAGGATTTTCTGGCCCTGCAAGTGCGCGCCAATCGCGGCATCATGGACGCCGCGCGCAAGGGCGACATTGCGTGCGCGCAGGCGCTGCCGAACGATCTTGGCGACTGGCGGCCGGCGATCGAATTCGTGCTCGGCCCTTTTAGCTGCGGCAAAGACCTCACGCAGGTCTCGACAGCGGATTTCGCCAAATCGATCGAGCGCAACACCGATGCATTTTGCCGGCAGGGACTCGGCACACTGCTGGCCTCTTTCGCCGAGGGTATTGCGGTCAAGTTGTCGACGCCAGCCACCGCCATCGACACACGGCGCGGCGGCGTTCTTGTCGAGACGCCGAGCGGCACAATCTCCGCTCACACCGCAATCGTCACGCTGTCAACCAACGTTCTCGCGTCCGGCGCCCTCAAATTCACGCCCGAATTGCCCAAGCGACAGACCGATGCCTTGAGCAAACTCTCGCTCGGCAGCTACGATCACATTGCGCTCGAACTCGCCGGCAACCCGCTCGGATTCGACAGTGACGAATTGGTGTTCGAGAAACCATCCAGTGCGCGCACTGCGGCCGTTCTCGCCAATGTCTCCGGGACGCAGCTCTGCCTGATCGAGGTCGCCGGCAATTTCGGCCGCGAACTCTCCGCCAGTGGCGAAGCGTCCATGGTCAATTTCGCGGCCGATTGGCTCGCCGAGCTCTACGGCAACGACGTGAAAAAGGCGATCAAGCGTTCGCACGCCACGCGCTGGAATCACGAGCCGCGCACGCTCGGCGCTTTTTCAGCGGCGGCGCCGGGCGGCCAGGGATCGCGCCGTATCCTGACGGAACCGGTGCAGAATGCCGTGTGGTTTGCCGGCGAAGCCGCGCACGAAACTTTATGGGGCACCGTTGGCGGCGCCTGGGAATCGGGCGAGCGCGCGGCCGACGCGGTCTTGCGTCGGCTTGGCGGCGGCAAGGAGCCGCCCACCGCCGAAACGACCGGCTCGCCTGCGCGCGTCCCGCAACGGGCGCGCGCCGCACCACGATATTGACGATGATGTCCGGGGCCGCGCTAGCTACTAGGCGCGCAGCACACCGCCGGTTCGCTTACCGACTTCACCGACGATCTTGGCTGCAAGCGCTTCGATTTCGTCATCGGTCATTGTGTGCTCGCGCGGCTGGATAGTGACGGCAATCGCGATCGACTTTTTGCCCGGCTCGATGCCTGAGCCCTCGTAAACATCGAACACGGTTACGCCGGCGATCAATTTGCGATCGACGGATTGCGCGGCGCGCACCATATCGGCCGCCTTGACGTTGCGGTCGACGACGAAAGCAAAATCCCGCTCCACCGGCTGGAAGGGCGACAATTCCAACGCCGGCTTGGCTCGCGTCGGCTTCGCCTTCGGCTCCGGGATGCGCTCGAGAATAACCTCGAAGGCCGCCAGCGGGCCTTCGGCATCCAGCGCCTCAAGCGCGCTCGGATGCAATTCGCCGAAATGGCCGAGCACGTTCTGCGGCCCGATCTGGATCGTGCCCGAGCGGCCGGGATGAAACCAGGCCGGGCCGCCCGGCACAATTTGCAGCGCCTGGGGAGCGGCACCGGCCGCCACCAGAACACTGATTGCGTCGGCCTTGGCATCGAAGGCATCGACTTCGCCGTCGCGCTTGGACCAATGGCGCCCGAGCCCGGAAGGCTTGGCCAAGGCGCGGCGGATTGCAGCTGCCGCCGTCAACTGGTCCTGCGGCTGGTCGCCGCGAAAAATTTGGCCGACTTCGAACAAGCCGACGTCGGGAAAACCGCGATCGGTATTTCTTTGTGCGGCGGCGACAAGTCCCGGAATGAGACTCGGCCGCATGTCGGACAGCTCGGCCGCGATCGGGTTGGCGAGCGCAAGCTCCGGTTTGCCGCCGCCGAACAGTTCCGCTTGCGGCTTGGCGATGAAGGACCAGGTGACCGCCTCGACCAAATTGCGCGCGGCAAGCGCGCCCTTGGCCTTGCGCGTTCGCACTTGGATCGAGGTGAGCACCGGCTTGCGCGGATGGTCGCCGCGAGGGAACGGCGTGAGCGGCACGCGCTCGACGCCGACAATGCGGACGACCTCCTCGACGATGTCGGCTTTGTTTCTGACGTCGGCGCGCCAAGACGGAACCGCGATCTTGATGCGCTCACCCTGGCCGGCGACGAAAAAGCCCAGGCGTTCCAGCACCCCGCGCATCTCATGCAGCGACACCGTCAAGCCAGCGAGGCGCTTGAGCTCAGACAACGGAAAATCGATGACGACCTCTGGCGCCTCGGCTGCACCTGCAACAGTGACTTCCGACGGCGTGCCGCCGCAGAGATCGAGCACCATCCTGGTCGCGAGTTCGAGCCCGGGAAGCGTGAAGGCCGGATCGACGCCGCGCTCGAAACGATAGCGGGCGTCGGAATTGATGCCGAGCTTGCGGCCGGTCTGGGCGATGTTGATACCGTTCCACAGCGCCGACTCGATGAGAACGTCGGTCGTTGCGTCCGAACAGCCGGTTTTTTCGCCGCCCATGATGCCGGCGAGCGACTCGACGCCCTCTGCATCCGCGATGACGCAGACGCTCGCATCGAGAGTGTACGTCTTGCCGTCCAGCGCGAGCAGCGTCTCGCCGCCGCGCCCCCGGCGGATCGCAAGATTGCCGCGCACTTTGGCCGCATCGAACACATGCAACGGCCGGGCACGGTCGAAGGTCATGAAATTCGTGATGTCAACGAGCGCATTGATCGGCCTGAGGCCAATGGCGATCAGCCGCTTCTGCAACCATTCCGGCGATGGGCCGTTTTTCACGCCGCGCACCAGCCGCAGCGCAAAAGCCGGGCACAAATCCGGCGCTTCGATCTTGACCGCGACCGGGCAGGGAAATTCGCCTTTGACGGCCTTGATGGTCGGATCCTTGAATTTCCCCATGTCGGCCGCGCCAAGGTCGCGCGCGATGCCGTGCACGCCCGCGCAATCGGCGCGATTGGGCGTCAGATTGATCTCGAGCACCGGATCATCGAGCCCGGCCCAATGCGCGTAGTTCGCGCCGACCGGCGCGTCGTCGGGCAGATCGATGATCCCTTCATGGTCTTCGGAGATTTGCAATTCGAATTCGGAGACCAGCATGCCGCGGCTCTCGACGTCGCGAATCTTGCCGACGCCGAGCGTGACGTTCTTGCCCGGTATGAAGGCGCCCGGCGGAGCGAACACGCCTTTCATGCCGCTGCGCGCATTCGGCGCGCCGCAGACGACCTGGATCGGCTTGCCGTCGCCGATATCGACCATGCAAACGCGCAGCCGGTCGGCGTTGGGATGCTGCTTGGCCTCAATGACGCGCGCGATGACGAACGGCGCAAAAAGCTTCGCCTTGTCGTCGATGCGCTCGACTTCGAGCCCGATCATGGTGAGCTTGTCGGCAAGCTCACCCAACGGACGATCGGTATCGAGATGTTGCTTCAGCCAATCGAGCGTGAATTTCATCGGATCAACTCAACACGAACGCGCTCACGAGTCCGGTCTCCCTCCCCGGGACGACACGTCGGTCGCACGGCTGATGCAAGGCCAAGTGTCATGCGCTCAGTCCGGCGGCCAGCGTCGGCAGGTCGAGCGGGCGGAAGCCGTAATGCGAAAGCCAGCGCACGTCGGCTTCGAAGAAGGGGCGCAAATCCGGCATGCCGTATTTGAGCATGGCAATGCGATCGATCCCCATGCCCCAGGCAAAACCCTGAAACTCGTCCGGATCGAGCCCGCAATTCTTCAGCACATTCGGATGCACCATGCCGCAGCCGAGAATTTCCATCCAATCGTTGCCTTCGCCGAAACGCACCTCGTCCTTGTCGCGCCGGCACTGGATATCGACCTCGAGCGAGGGCTCCGTGAACGGAAAGAACGAAGGACGAAAGCGCATGCCGACGCGATCGACTTCGAAGAAGGCCTTGCAGAACTCCTCCAAAATCCACTTCAAGTGACCGAGATGCGAACCGCGGTCGATGACCAGACCTTCGACCTGGTGGAACATCGGCGTGTGGGTCTGATCGCTGTCGCAACGATAGGTGCGGCCCGGAATGATGACGCGGATCGGCGGCTTTTGGCTCAGCATGGTGCGCACCTGCACGGGGGAGGTGTGCGTGCGCAGCAATAGGCGCGAGCCGTCCTGCTTCGGATTGAAGAAGAACGTGTCGTGCATGTCGCGCGCCGGATGGTCTTCCGGGAAATTGAGCTTGGTGAAGTTGTAGTCCTCGGTCTCGATATCGGGGCCTTCGACGACGGCAAAGCCCATATCGGCGAAAATCGCGGTCAGTTCGTCGGCCACTTGGGTAATCGGATGCACGCGTCCGATTTCGAACGGCGCTTCCCGCACCGGCAAAGTGACATCGACGCTCTCGGTGTTGAGGCGTTGTTGAAGTTCTGCGTCTTTGAGGACGCGGTCACGCGATTGAAGAAGCGATTCGTATTCCGCAGATAGCGGGTTGATCTGAGCCGCGATCTCACGGCGCTTTTCCGGTGGCTGCTTTCCGATCTCGGAGCGGTATTGGGTTAATTTGCCATTTTTGCCGAGTAGCCTAACGCGAGCATCGTCAAGATCAGGTCTTGAACCGATCGACGAGACGTAGGTTCGGACCTCGTTATTCGCAGCGGTCGACGAGATTGTTACCGAAGTAGGGTTCCGCTTGAGATTCTCAAACTCCTTATCCAGTCCCACCAGCAGCTCTGATAACGGCCTTTGAGACATTTCCGCTACTCCAGCATGATCGGCAGGTCGGTATGGGACGCTCGCTCGCCGGCCCGGGTGAGCATGCAATGCACCTGACCACGATGATGGGTCCGGTGGTTGAACAGATGCGGCACCAGCACCCAATGCTGCTGGGTCACATCGCGCTCGCGGTGCCGCTCGGTGTCGAACAGCCGGTCGGCGGCGCTGTGGAGGTTCTCGTTCTGCCAGCGGTCATAACGGGCCATGCGCACAACATAGGCGCCGTCGATCATGACACCTTAGGCCGCCAGCGCCGATTTGACCTGTCCGACAATGGCCTCGAAAGCGGCGGGCTCACGGATGGCGAGATCCGAGAGCACCTTGCGGTCGATCACGATGCCGGCCTTGCTCAACCCGGCGATGAAGCGGCTGTAGTTGAGCCCAAACGGACGCACAGCGGCGTTCAGTCGTTGAATCCACAAGGCGCGGAACGTGCGCTTGCGCCGCTTGCGGTCGCGAAACGCATACTGGTTGGCCTTCTCGACCGCCTGCTTGGCGATGCGGATGGTGTTCTTGCGCCGGCCGTAATAGCCCTTGGCGGCTTTGAGGACCTTCTTATGCTTGGCATGAGCGGTGACGCCGCGTTTGACGCGTGCCATGGCTGATCTCCTTCAGAAATAGCGGAACCTGGAACGGGCGATGGGCCGCTGCGAGCGGCGGCCAAGGATCAGCCGTTCGGCAAAAAGTATTTCTTGATATTGTCGCCGTCGGTCTTGAACAGCACGTTGGTGCCGCGCAGCTGACGAATCTGCTTCTTCGTGCGCTTGATCATGCCGTGGCGTTTGCGTGACTGGGCATAGAGGACTTTGCCTCCGCCGGTCACCTTGAAGCGCTTTTTGGCGCCCGATTTGGTCTTCATCTTGGGCATTTGGCTCTCCTTGGCCGCGCCCCCCTCCTAACCTCGCCCGCAAGCAGTGGAGGTTAGGAGGGGCCCGGCCGATAAATGCTCATAGCGAGCGATTGAGTGCTTGGGGCACATCGCCGCCGCCACGGCAGCCCTAATCAGCCGGGCGGCGGGAGGGCGCGGTTATGGCAGAGCCGGCCGCTTCTGGCAATGGGCGGCGCCAGAGACGCGGGCGCCGACGCCTGTGCTTAAAGGCCAGGTGCCGGCCTTAGCGCGGCGCCAGAACCATGACCACTTGGCGGCCTTCGAAGCGCGGCTCCTGCTCGATCTTGGCGATCTTTGCCGTATCGCCCTTCACCCGGTCGAGCAGCTTGTAGCCGAGATCCTGGTGGGCCATTTCGCGGCCGCGAAACCGCAGCGTGACCTTAACCTTGTCGCCCTCTTCGAAGAACCGCTGGATCGAGCGCATCTTCACGTCGTAGTCGTGATCGTCGATCATCGGCCGCAGCTTGATC
>Ga0187781_10002173_pt1 | contig 15002 bp, 13 predicted proteins | sample 0715_SJ02_MP02_2_FD_132447 | JGI IMG/M metagenome (GOLD analysis project Ga0187781, IMG submission 132447) | Tropical peat soil microbial communities from peatlands in Department of Meta, Colombia - 0715_SJ02_MP02_20_MG | ecosystem: Environmental > Terrestrial > Soil > Wetlands > Peat | place...
CGCGTCTACAACACCGTCCGCCCCCACCAGTCCCTCGGCTACCTTACTCCCCACCAGTTTCTGCTTCGCTTCTCATCCCAGCGAAAGGAATGAAAGTGTCACTAATCTACTGGACGAGTACAGGCAGTAGCTATTTTCTCTCCGGCGCACTAGAATGTCGGGGCGAAAAGTAATAAGAACTCAACGGAGGCACTATGCCGAAGTACGTAATCGAGCGCGAGATTCCGAATGCAGGAAGCCTCACGCAAGAGCAAATTCAGGCGATCTCGCAAAAGTCATGCGGTGTTTTAAAAAATCTGGGCCCCCAGATTCAATGGGTAGAAAGCTACGTCACGCAGGACAAAGTCTATTGCGTCTACATCGCCCCCAACGAAGAACTCGTGCGCGAGCACGCAAAGCAAGGCGGCTTTCCGGCGAATCGAGTCTCGGAAGTGAAGCGCACCATCGATCCCACATCGGCCGAGGCGCATGCCTGATTACAATCCCAGTCCTCCATCCACCGCAAGAATCTGCCCGGTAATAAACTGCGGTGCGGTAGCGAAAAACAGCACGGCAGCGGCAATCTCCTCGCTGCGCCCGTTGCGCTGCATCGGTGTCTGTTTGGCCATGCGCCGCATAAATGCTGCCGCCGCTTTCTCTCCCAAATCGATCATCCCCGGCGCGATCGCATTCACGGCGATCTCCGGCGCCAAAGCCTTCGCCATTACCTTGGTCAGCATATGCAGCGCGGCCTTTGATGAGCAGTAATGCGCGTGCGTAGCCCAAGGCCGCAGACCACCGAGCGATCCCATATTGATAATCCTCGCCTCGATCTTCGCCAATCCCGGCCTTCGACGCCGCATCCACTTCAGCGCCTCCCGAGAAACCAGGAACGGCCCGCGGGTGTTGGAAGCAAAGATCGCGTCCCACTGCCGCACTGTCAATTTTTCGAACTCGGCAGTTTCGTAATTCGCGGCGTTGTTTACCAGAATGTCAATCCGCCCTAACTCTTTTCCCGCCTCCCGCACCATCGCCTTCACACTGCTTTCGTCGGTGATGTCGCAGTGCAACGCGAACGCGCGCACGCCAAAGCTCGCCAGGTCGACCACCGTAGCCTGAGCTTCCCGCGCAGACCTGCGGAAAGTGATGGCCACATCGGCGCCCGCCTCGGCCAGAGCCAGCGCCGAAGCTCGCCCCAGCCGTCGCGCCCCGCCAGTGACGAGACAAGTTTTGCCGCGCAACGGTTTCTCGGAATTTTGCATGCTGGAGATTCTACCCTGACCCAATATCGATTCACCCTGTAGCAGCTGGTCCGCTAACTCGACCTTCGTTAACGTGCACGCTATATCTTTTCATTTCTCTACAATTTCTCACTGGTATCGCCCTTTCAGGAACGTTACAATCCGCCCGTGGGGCTCATGCGCCAAGTCGTGGTTTACTCGCGCAAAGGATGTCATCTTTGCGAAGTAGTGAAGGAGAGCCTCGCCAAACTCGCGCGCCGTGGCGGCTTCACCTGGCAGGAAATCGACGTAGACGCCGACGCGGAACTTCGCCGCCAATTCAACGACCAAGTCCCGGTCGTCTTCATCGACGGCCACAAAGCGTTCAAATACCGCATGGACGAACGCGAGTTTCTCCGCCGCCTGGCCAGCTAATTTGCGCTCCTCTGTGTTTATCCTCTGACACACTGTGTTCCCGACGACACGGCTAGCTTCTCCAAATCAACGCTAACCCGCGTCCTCTCAATCCGCACTGTCGGCAGTTTCCTTGCAAATCTTTGCTTTCGAATCGAACAGCGCGACCCATCGCCACGAAAGAGGAAATTCTTGCTGCGACAAATTCTTGCACTGGTTTTCATTTTCATTTGCACCACCATCGCTTGGGTCATTCTGGGCGCAACCATTTTCTCTCGAACCTACAGCAGCAACGATCAGTTGCAGGGCCACGTTGCCTCGACCTGGGGTACTGAGCAACAGCAGTCGCCGCCCACAGCCACCTATTGCATTACCGACGCCGTGACTTCGAGCACAGTCGAAAACGGCAAGGTGATACTGCACAGCCGGAACGTCCCGCGCCAGGCACTGCTGCCTCTCGAAGCTAGCCGTATTCATGTGAAGTTCAATCTCACGCCCCGGCAGAAGGGCCTGCTCTGGTACAGCACCTACACCGTCGATTTCTCCGGCGAGTACGCTTTCCGCAACGACACTGCACAAGAGCAGGCCGTCGATTTCCGCTTGAAGTTCCCCGCTCAGAAAGCCATCTACGATGGCTGGCAGATGAAGGTAAACGGGCAGCCACTCCCGCTCTCAACCGACGACTCTGGCGCCACGGCTCAAGCGAAGCTGAGGCCCGGCGACACCGCCACTCTGCAAGTTGCCTATCGCTCGCAAGGCCTGAATAACTGGCGCTATCAGTTAGGAGACGGCGTCGCGCAGGCGCACGACTTTATGCTGACCATGCAAACCGATTTTCGCGACATCGATTTCGCCGACGACACCCTCTCACCTACCTCCAAACGACTCATTCCCGGCGGCTGGGAATTAGCCTGGCAGTATTCCAATCTGATCGCCGGTTTTCAGATCGGCATGACCATGCCAGCCAAACTTCAACCCGGACCGCTGGCCGGCGAAATCAGTTACGCCGCGCCCGTCTCATTGTTCTTCTTCTTTTTCCTCATGTTCATCATCACCACGCTGCGAAACATCGACCTTCATCCCATGAACTACTTTTTCCTGGCCACCGCATTTTTTGCCTTCCATCTGTTGCTGGCATACCTGGTTGACCATGTCTCGATTCACGTGGCCATGCTTATTTCATCGGTAGTTTCCGTCGCGCTGGTGGTCAGTTATCTCCGGCTCGTGGTTGGTCTCAGGTTCGCAGCGTTGGAGGCGGGCACCGCGCAGTTGATCTACCTGGTCCTATTCTCGTATGCCTTCTTCTGGAAGGGATTTACCGGGTTGGCCATCACGATCATCGCCATCATCACTCTATTCGTCGTGATGCAGGCAACGGGAAGAATTCGCTGGTCGGAGCGCTTTACAGCTCGCCCAGCACCGGCCGTGCCCAATGTTGCCTAGTTTCCGAAACGAGAGGATAGCCCAATGCTCCGGCTCGCCAGAGATTGAAATGGGCCTTTTCTATGGGCCTTAGCCCGCGTTTTTGCACCATTTGCGTTGCAGAAGTAAATCTTTCCAGTGTGCAGAGCAATTCCTACAAGCTGCAAAACTGGCGCCGCCAATATTATGAGTATCTTAGAGAATGGCAAGCCATCTGCAACAAGGCAGGACAGACGAAGTGGCGCGCAACGGGGCGATCCAAGGATGACTTCGGCCAGAGGTTCTCTTGGACGCCCCTTGCAAAAACAGACGATATCGGCAGATGATCGATGGCGCTAGCCCTCCCCGGACTAGTTTGAAGGGCTGTGACTTAGTTGCGTTCCGCCTTGCGCAGGTTGGCGGAAAGTTGTATTCCGAATTACTCCCCTATAAAGAAGCTATCCCCCTTGGCTTCTTTTTGTTTAAACCAGTGCAAGCTTCTCCCGAATATCCACTCCCGCCTGGCGCAAGAGCTTAGCCACCGCATCGGCCTTCAGACGGGAAGCGTCAAACCTGACCCGTACGGTTCGCTCGGCCTCGTTGAAAAACACTCCCTGAATCCCGTAAACCTCGCGCGCGCTGTCAATTGCCTGCAACTCCCGTTCGCCCGGCACCGACCCATAGCGGAACACCACTTCCAGATAAGTCATAATCGCCCCTTCGTTTCGGGAGTGGCTCAGTCCGAATTCCCCGGTTGACATGACGGGTCATCCCGAACGACCGCGTTTTCACCAGCGGGCGGAGGGATCCCCTGTGCATACCTCCGAGGCGGGGAGATCCTTCGCTTCGCCTGAAGAACGGCTCCGCTCAGGATGACGCCCCTACTCGAGTTGACTCGTTTCAAAATTGAGCCACTACCCTCGTTTCTGACCACTCGACAAATCAGGCTGGCCTGTCAGCCGTGAATCCAATATAAAACATCTTCCATCGAACCGAGGTAGGCGCAGCTCACCCTGTGACCCTCTGTGTTCCCTGTATTAAGGCTTTTTGAAAGAGAATGGAAGAGAATCAGGAAGCGGCGAGAGGAATGTCCACTCAAGCACCCCCGGCTCTAGAACGCGATCCAGTCTGCGGCATGAACGTAAACCCCGCAACCGCGAAGCACACTTACGAGCACAAGGGCAAAAGTTACTACTTTTGCTGCGCTAGCTGTGTAGAAAAGTTCAAGTCCGATCCCGGCAAATATCTGATCGCGCCGCCAAAATCCTCGGGCCTGATAACCCTAGGTGCCCCTAAACCGCCGCTGATGCAACCACTTGCCAGCGAACCATCAGTACCAGCCGAATCTGCCACAGCTTACGTCTGTCCTATGTGCCCGCAAGTCCGCGAGTCGAAGCCCGGAGCCTGCCCCTCCTGCGGCATGGCCCTCGAACCCGAACTCCCTGCATGCGCGACGCGCACCGAGTACACCTGCCCGATGCATCCGGAAATCGTGCGTAGCGAGCCGGGTTCCTGCCCCATCTGCGGCATGGCGCTGGAGCCGCGCACAATCGCCGCAACCTCGGAAGAGAATCCCGAACTCCGCGATATGGTCCGCCGCTTCTGGGTGAGCCTGCTTCTCACCGCGCCGTTGCTCGTGGTTGCCATGGGCAGCATGATCTCGCATACGTTTAAGGTCACAATCGATCTGAATATCGACGGCCTGATTATCAATCTGCCCAGAATCGAGTTCCTGCTGGCTACGCCGGTAGTTCTCTGGTGCGGCTGGCCGTTCTTCCAGCGCTTCTGGACTTCCCTCATCAACCGCAGCCCCAACATGTTCACGCTGATCGGCATGGGCACTGGCGTTGCTTACTTCTACAGCGCGGTGGCGGCGTTGGCTCCGCAAGTCTTCCCCGCATCGCTCCGTACGATGTCTCGAAACATGTCCGGCTATCCTGACGTCTACTTCGAAGCTGCCGCTGCCATCGTCACGCTCGTTTTGCTAGGCCAAGTTCTCGAACTCCGCGCCCGCAGCCGAACCAGCGCCGCAATTCGCGCCTTACTCGACCTCACTCCGAAAACTGCGCGGCTCCTCAATAAAGACGGCAGCGAAAAAGACATCCCGCTCAAGCAGGTCAAACCCGGCGACCGCCTCCGCGTCCGCCCCGGCGAAAAAATTCCGGTTGATGGTGTAATCCTCGAAGGCCGCAGCGCAATCGATGAGTCGATGATTACAGGCGAATCCCTCCCCGTGGAAAAATCGCCGCAGGGCAAAGTGATCGGCGCAACGATAAATGGTACAGGCTCCTTCATCATGCGAGCCGAGCGAGTCGGTAGCGAAACCCTGCTGGCCCGGATCGTCCAGCTCGTAGGCCAGGCCCAGCGCAGCCGCGCTCCCATCCAACGCCTGGCAGATCGCGTATCCAAATGGTTCGTGCCAGCAGTAGTGGCAGCAGCGATCATTACTTTTGCAGCATGGTTCTACCTAGGCCCGCAGCCACGCCTGGCTCACGCTCTGATCAACGCCGTCGCCGTTCTGATCATCGCCTGTCCCTGCGCGCTAGGTCTGGCTACGCCTATGGCCATCATGGTAGGTGTGGGCCGGGGTGCGAAAGCCGGCGTACTGATCAAAAACGCCGACGCGCTGGAAACTCTCGAAAAGGTTGACACCCTGGTAGTCGATAAAACCGGTACGCTGACCGAAGGCAAGCCCAAACTCGTTTCCTACAGCGCGCCCAATCTCTCCGAAGCCAACGAAGTGCTGCGCCTCGCCGCAAGCCTGGAGCGCGCCAGCGAGCATCCTTTCGCCGCCGCCATCATGCAAGGCGCCATCGCCCGTGGGCTCAAACTCTCCCAGCCCGCGAGCGTAATCAACACGCCCGGCAAGGGCATTCAAGGCACAGTCGACGGAAGAAAAGTCGCCTTGGGCAACCTGGCATTCATGCAGGAGGTCGGAGCGCACAAGCCGGGGACAAGCTTCAGCTACGGCAAACCCGGAGCCTCGACGGCAATTTTCATTGCTGTCGATCGCGAATATGCCGGCATGGTCGCCGTCACGGACCCCATCAAAGAAACCACTGCCGAGGCCATCCGCCGCCTGCACGACCAAAAACTCCACATCGTTATGCTAACCGGCGATAACCGCAGCACTGCAGAAAAGATCGCACGTGCGCTGAACATCGAGGAGTTCGAAGCCGACATTCTGCCCGATGAAAAACTGGAAATCATCCGCAAATTGCAGGAGCAGGGAAGAGTCGTAGCTATGGCGGGCGACGGCATCAACGACGCCCCCGCCCTAGCTCAAGCCAATGTGGGCATCGCCATGGGCACCGGCACCGACGTAGCCATAGAGAGCGGCGGCGTCACGCTGGTCAAAGGCGACCTAACCGGAATCGTCCGCGCCCGCGCGCTGAGCCAGGCCACCATGCGCAACATCCGCCAGAATCTTTTCTTCGCGTTCGTCTATAACGCGGTCGGCGTACCGATTGCTGCGGGCGTTCTGTTCCCATTTTTCGGATTACTGCTCAGCCCAATCTTCGCCGCCGCCGCCATGAGTTTCAGTTCGGTCTCGGTGATCGCAAACGCGTTGCGGCTGAGAAATGTGAAGCTATGATTCTGGGTGGCGCAACGTTTTGGCGCCGCTATCATTAAAACTTGTCATTCTGAGCGCTGCCGCGAGCGAGCGCAAGCGAAGAATCCCTACCTTCTCACAACTGAGCCCTAGGTAAGTAACGTCTACAGCTTCGCCAAATATTCCACTACATCCGGCGCAGTCCAATCGACAGCCCCAATGAACTTCCGCCGAATCACGCCATTGCGGTCGATGACATACGTCTCGGGAAACTTGAAGGTGCCATACAACGTATTGCTCTTCTGATCGCCGTCGCGCACGGAAAGCAAATTCACGTTGTGATCCTTCAAAAAGCGCTGGTACTCGTTCCCATCCACATCCACGCTGACGGCCAACACGGTTACGCCTTTAGCTTTCATCATCTGCTGCATCTGCACCAGCGACGGCATTTCTTCAATGCACGGCGGACACCATGTCGCCCAAAAATTCAACACCACAACCTGCCCCTTGAGCTGGCTCAAGGTAACCGAATGCTCGCCGTCCTTCACGGTAAAATCTGGCGCCGCCGTGCCGATCCGAGCCGGCCGAGTCCCGCTGTAACAAGCCGAGAGCGACAGCAAAGCGGAGGCGATCATGAAACAAGCGATGTCATTCCGAACGCGCACGTAGCGCGGGTGAGAGCCTGCCCTGAGCAACCGAGCGTAGCGAAGGAGTCGAACGGGAACCTGATGTTCGCAGAGGACCGAGAACGCCGTTTTCGTTCGTGATTGTGAGCGAGTAAATGGTCTTGAGATTCCAGCAAAGAAGCGTCGCACATGGCTATAATAATAGATTCGCCGCATGCCCGCGAACGCCTCATCTCCCGCACGTCGCGCAGTCTCCATTATCGTTCCCGCGCGCAATGAAGAAGCAAATCTGGCAACCTGCCTCGAGTCGCTGGTCGCGCAAGCGGGGGTAAGTTTCGAAGTCATAGTAGTCGATGACCACTCGACCGACCGCACGCACGAAATCGCATCGTCATTCTCTGATCGCGGAGTCCGCCTGATCGAAGCCCCCGAACTTCCTCCAGGCTGGACCGGCAAAAACAACGCCGTAGCCGCCGGGGCCCGCGCCGCGCAAGGCGAATGGTTGCTCTTCACCGACGCCGACACAGTTCATCTTCCCGGCTCGCTATCCCGCGCCCTGGCTGAAGCCCACGAACACCAGGCCGACATGCTCTCCTACTCACCCGAGCAAATCGCCGTCACCTTCTGGGAGATGGCTGTCCTGCCCGTGGTATTCGCCGAACTGGTGCGCCAATATCCGCCATCCAAAGTGTGCGATCCGCACTCACCGATCGCGGCCGCCAACGGCCAATACATCCTGATCACTCGCGGAGCCTACGACGCGGTAGGAGGCCACGCCGCCATTGCCAGCGAGATTCTGGAAGACGTAGCTTTCGCTCGAGCCATCAAGCGCAGTGGCAGAAGAATCTTCTTCCGTTATGGAGCCGACGCCGTGCGCACCCGCATGTACCGCAATTTGGCCCAGCTTCGCGAGGGCTGGACCAAGAATCTCGCCCTGCTGTTTCCACACCCTTTGCGATTGGCAGGCCTGGCTTTCATCGAATTCGTTGTGATCCTCTCTTTCGTGAATGGCCTGATTCAAAGGGCGATCTTTGGCAGGTGGTACCTCCCAAGTGCAAGCGTGTTGCCACCTCACTACCCATTAACCGATCGGCAAGTCCCTCTAGTCAACGCCCTCATGGTAGCATTCGCGGCAGCCGGTCTCATTTATCTATGGCTACTCTCCGTAAGGCGGACACGGAGTGCGCATTTCCCTGTGAGACTGTCCGGCATCGCCATGCTGGGCTTGCCCATGTTTGCATACTTGCTGCTACGCTCCATTCGCGTACACCAGAGGCGTGAAATCAGCTGGAAGGGACGAACGTATTCCGACCGTCCGCTTTTAGGCCAAAAAGAGTCGATACCCAAGTCCCCCGCATCTGACGACTGGCAACTGAGAACTGGCAACTGAGAACTGTTTTCACATGCTCTACCTGACCCGCAAAGCCGAATTCTCCGCCTCGCACTACTACCACAACCCCGCTTTCTCCGCGGAAGAAAACCAGCGCCTCTTCGGCAAATGCAACAACCCCAACGGCCACGGCCACAACTACACGCTGGAAGTCACAGTCAAAGGAGAAGTCGACCCACGCTCCGGTTTCGTGATTGACCTGAAGCAGCTAAAAGAAGTCATGCACCGAGAAGTCCTCGACGCCATGGACCACCGCTTCCTCAACAAAGAAGTCCCGGAGTTCCTTCACCAAATCCCGACCACGGAAAACATAGCCATAGCCATTTGGCAACGCCTCCAAGCAAAACTCCAGCAAGCCCAGCTCCACCGAGTCCGAGTCTACGAAACCCCTGATCTATTCGTAGATTTCTACGGAGAAGAATGAAACCAAGGAGCTAAGAGCCAAAAGCTAAAAAGCCAAAAGCCACCCATGAAAGCTCACCTCTCCCGCCGCTATCTCTTCTCCGCATCCCACCGCCTGCACAGCGAAGAAATGTCGGAAACCGAAAACCAATCCACCTATGGCAAATGCAACAACCCCTACGGCCACGGCCACAACTACACACTTCAAGTCACCGTCAGCGGCCCAGTCGACCCCCAAACCGGCATGGTCTGCAACTTAGTCGACCTCGACACCTTCGTCGAGAAGGAAGTGCTCAACCGCTACGATAAAGAAAATTTAAACACGCTCGCCGAATTCCAAAAAGCCGTCCCCACTACGGAAAACCTGTGCGTCCAGATCTACGAAATAGTGCAGCGCGGCTTCCACCAGGCGCATCTGGAAAAGGTCAGGCTGGGAGAGACCATGATGAACTCCTTTGAATATGGCGGCGGAAGAGAGTTGTCCCCCTAAATCATGTCATCCTGAGCGAAGCGAAGGACCTATGTATTTTTTCTCGACATGGGCGGGTAAGAAGGGAACGCAGATGACGCGCCAACTATGAAAAACTCAACCCATCAAACCAAGGAGCTAGACACGATCGCCAGCGCCACCTACGAAGATCTAGTCCGCGAAATGCTAGTCCGCCTCGGCGAAGACCCCAACCGCGAAGGCCTCCAACAAACCCCCGAACGCGTCCGCAAAGCCATGGAGTTCCTGACCCGCGGCTACAACGAAGATCCCGAAACCCTGCTCAAAGGCGCGCTCTTCACCGAGCCCTACGATGAAATGGTGATCGTCAAAGACGTGGAGATGTTCAGCCTCTGCGAGCACCACATGCTCCCATTCTTCGGCAAGGTGCACGTAGCCTACATTCCCAACGGCAAAGTGATCGGCCTGAGCAAGGTTCCGCGGCTGATCGAACTCTTCTCTCGCCGCCTGCAGATTCAGGAGCGCCTCACCACCCAAATCGCCGAAACTATCCAGAAAGTAATCGAGCCGCAAGGCGTAGGCGTTGTCATCGAAGCCCGCCACTTATGCATGATGATGCGCGGCGTAGAAAAACAGCATTCCGCCGCCGTGACCTCTTCGATGCTAGGCAGCTTCCGCACCGAACACGAAACCCGCGAAGAATTCCTCTCGCTGATACGCCAGCGCCCCAACGGCGTCTAGCAGCCTGCAGCTTTTATCATTCTGAGCGAAGTCGCGAGCGGCAGCGAGCGCGAGTCGAAGAATCCCTATCGCAGGGGACTTCTTTTGCGGGTGGGCCACACATCTCGCATCTTTTGCGAGATGTGGGACCGCTCCGCTTACGGAACTATTTTCTCTTCTTCCCTCCGAACCGGTACACCAGCCCCACGCTTACCCGCAAATTATTCTGATGATCGTTCACTCCATTGCTGAAGCGCGTCAGAAAATAATCCACCTCCCCGCGCGCCGCCCAATGCCGCGTCAGTTTCATGTCAGCGCCTCCGCCCGCCGCCAACGCCAAGGAATTCGCCGGCTCCGCCACCCCGAAGCGAACGAGGGTCAAGTCTCCGTTGGCGTGTGCTCCCCCCACCAGTGCCTGGGCAAATGGCGATAGCAAGTGACCGTAATGCCAGACATATCTCGGCCCCGCCAGATACGAAGTCAGCGTAAGTCCCAACGCCGTGCCGTTGATGTTCGAGGCGTACTCGCTGCCCACATCCGCCGCCACCGCGAAGTCACGCATGAAGTGATACGCAAACCATGCCGAACCGCCATTCATCGAAAAGCACCCGCACTCGCCCGGACCGGCGTTGGCGCGCACGTAGCTGTAGCCCGCGCCAACTTCCACAGGTTCGAAATTCTGCGCCGAGCTTCGGATGCCGCTCCCCAGCAGCAAAGCCAGCCAGCATCCCGGCAGCAATCCAGCCCACAGTAGCTTTCGCATTTTGCCTTCTTCTGGTTTCACCTCCCTGCGCGCGCTCATTGCACCACCACCGTGACCGTAGTCGAAGCATGCAGCGACCCGCTCGTGCCGGTAATCGTCACCGCATAACTTCCCGGGGTAGCCTTCGATCCGTTCGAAAACCCTCCGCCGCAGCCCAATATAAGCACCGTCATCGGCACCAGCAGGGCGGGAGCAAGAACTCTTCCCGCCCGGTTTCGCCGGCGGCGCTTGCCCCGCCGCAGCGATAGGGCGCACGCTCCCACGCACAGCGCGCACATCGGCGCCAACCACTCCTCTGGCATGACATACCCTCCTCTTGGCATGACGCGACTGGCCAGCCCTCCCAGACTGATCGTCATTACCGTTGCCGCCCCATTCGCTCCCGGAGTCACCACCGCCGGCGTAAACGTCGCCGTTGCCCCGGGCGGCAGCCCCGAGGCCGACATCGTTACCGGACTGTTGTATGCCCCGCCCAGCGGCGGCACCGTCACGTTCACCTGTACCGCTCCCCCCGCCGAAACCGCGTAGGGAGTTTGCGGCGCTGACACCGTATAAGCCGGGTTCACCGTCTGCGACACGACCGACGAGGTGGCTCCGGCGAAACTCGCATTGCCGGAGTAAACCGCCGTAAGGCTGTCCGAGCCGCCGGGCAAAGTCTCGATGGTATAGCTCGCCACCCCCGAGGCCAGGGTTATGGTCGCCAGCAGCGTCTCCCCGCTGTAGAACTTCACTGTTCCGGGAGAAGATCCGGTCGGCGCGGGAGTCACCGTGGCCGTCAGTGTCACGGCAATTCCTGCCGTAACCGGATTCGGCGAAGTGGCCAGCGCAATGTGCGTCGAAGTCAGACCCGAACCCGAACCCGAACCCGCCCCGGCAGCCACCGTGATGCTCTGCGCTGCGGAGGTCGACCCGCTATACCCGCCGTTCCCTGAGTACACTGCCGTCACGCTCATCGCGCCCGCAGCCAGGCTGGTCGTGGTGAAGACCGCAACGCCTTGGGAATTCACCGTCCCGGTCCCGAGCAGCGCGGATCCATTCATGAAATTCACCGAACCGTAAGGGCTGCTGGGCGCCGGAGAAACCGTGGCAGTAAACGTCGCCGTCTGCCCCGCAGTCGGCGGGTTGGGAACAAGAGCGAATGTGGTCGACGTAGCTGTCGCTGTAGCTGTGCCGACCAGCGAAATGCTCTGCGTGCTGTTCGCCGCGTTAAGGTTGTTATCGGTTAACTGGATATTGCCGGTGACCGGGCTACCGGCAGTCTGCGGAGTGAAGTTCACGGAAACGTCGCAGCTTGCACCCGGCGTTAGTGGAACGCTGGTGGAGCAAAGATCGCTGTCCCCGGCGTTTGCTGGAAAGCTGGCTGGATATGCGACGCCTGCGAAATTCAAATCCTGATCGCCAATGTTGGTATATGAGGCGGTGTGAGGACTGTCGGAGCTGGTTTGCCCGACGGCTGTGGTGGCGAAGCGCTGCGTGGGCGGGGTGGTGGGATCCACCACGACGATGCGGCTGCCTCCGTAGTCCGAAATGTAAAGTCTGCCGGCGGAATCAAGCGTGGTGTTTAACGGAAAATCTATACCGATAGAGGGCGTGATGATCTGCGTCGTGCCGTTTGTCATTTGCTCGATGACCCGGCTGTTATTCGAATCAGAGATGTAGATATTCCCGAACGCGTCCACTGTCACGCCGTAGGGCTGGCTCAGGGTGATCGAGTTGGGGAATGTGAGGGCGCTTGATGTGCCCGAAGAAGTAATTTTCAGAACGTCGTTATTTTGCTTATCAGAGGCATAGACATTTCCGACATTATCGACCGCGACTCCGTATACGTGCCCCAGAGTATAGTTTCCAGGCAGTACCCGAGAAACCCCCGCCACAAGCGCTGTTCCGGGATTCTGGATGGCTACTTTCAATACGGCCCGATCGTTTTCGTCGGCGATGTAAAGATTGCCGGCGCCGTCCATTGCCAAACTGCCGTCGTCGTCGCCAGCCCCGAAACCGGCAACGGGCACCGTCCAGCTTTGGCCGGAGGGGGTCAAGGCGACAATGCTACTGCCGGAATTCACGACGTAGAGGTTGCCTGCGCCATCGATCGCTAATCCCGTAGTTACCGAGAGAGCCGAAGTGAGCGTAGTCGGCGATCCGCCCCCGGCTGGGATTTCATACACGCTTGTGCTGTAGCTGGTTTCATATACATTTCCCGAGCCGTCAATCGCGACTTGGTAGGGATACGGCCCGCTCGATCCCGTGAGAACCGACGCCACGCCGGGGTTCAAAGCAAGCTGCGGCGCATCGGCCACGCCGTAGATGGGCACAGTTGTGGTGTAGTTGCTGCTCCCGTCGGTGGAATTGACGACCACCGCCCCGCGCCGTAAGCCCGGCGAGAGTGGCAGAAAATTAACCACAACATTGCAATTCGCGGGTTTGGGCGTGCCGTCGGAGTGGTGGCATGCGGAGGACAGTTGAAAATCGAGGTTTGGCGCGCCCATGGTCAGCACGCTGACCGAAGTAATCCCAATCCAGGACGCTATCTGGAAGGGCAGCGTCAGCTGGGTGGGCGTGGTCGTGCCCAGGCTGGTTGAGCCGAAGTTCGGCGCCATAGCCAGCTGATAAACACCGCCGTATCCAGGATCTGCGGTTGGGTTGTGGGCCACCATGATATTGCCGTTGGGCCCAACCGCCGCCGCCGTGCCAAAAAGGTCAGTGCCATTGAGCGTGATCTGGCTGGTGTAATTGGTGGAGGCGGGAAAGACGTACACGCCGTTCATATCGTCGGGGACAATCAGGTTTCCAAAGGCGTCCATGGCCATGTTGTCCACGATCGTAAAACTACCCGGAAGAGTGGTAGCGGAGCCGTAGGTGCCGCTGGAATTCACATACTCCAGCACTTCGGCATCGTAGCTGTCGAAGACAAACACATCGTCGTTGGCATCGACGGCGATGCCGGTCGGGTAGTTAATGCCGGTGATGATGTTTGACGATGAGGCGTAACTGCTCGAAAACGTGAATTCCCTCACCTTGCTCGCCATATCTACGACGAAGAGGTTGTTGCTCGGGTCGAGCGCCACACCGTAGAACGCTCCATAGGAACTGAGCCGGACAGCTGTAGCATAACTGCTTGAGGCGGTGACCTCGAATAATCCGTTGCTGCCGGTGACGAACAAATCTCCGCTGCTGTCGATACCCATGCCTTGCGCGCTCGTGGCGTGGTACACGGTTGCGCTGCCCGAGATGGTGATGGAGAGCGTTTGAATCTGCGGCGAAGCAGGGATGACGCCGTTGACGGCCAGGATTTCGCTAATCGACCCGTTGGTGGAGTCGACGACGAATACGTCTCCCATGGCATCGACGGCCACGCCGGCCGGGGTCTGGAACGTAGTGCCGGTATTGAGCGAGCTCGGCGCGCCAAGGAAGGTAACCGAAGGGGCACTGGGGCCAGCCAGCGCGGCCGGCACCACGAAAAGGATGAACACGGAGATAAGTACGACGCCTGCACCGCGCAGGCAGCGGGGGAAAAACAGCCATGCGGTTCGCATACCCCATCGTTATCGGCGCGCCGGGGTCGCACTTTAGGGTCCATGCCAAGGCCCCGCCGCCCCCGCAGTTGGCCTGTTTCCCAATTTGGGGCGGCCAATCGTGTGAACCCGGCCTATGCGGACAGTTACTCTGAGCGAAGTTGCGGGCGAAAGCCAGCGCGAAGCCTGCCCTGAGCGGAATCGAAGGGTCGAAGAATCCCTATCGTTTGGCAGTGGGCGCCGCGGCCACCGGTGCAGGGACAATTCGCACCCTTCCCCAGAAGTGCGAAGCGCACCACTCTACTCCTCCGGATAAAACCCCGCCGAAGCCCCCACCCACTCCATATTTTTATTGTGATCGACGCCCATCATCAACCCGCGCCCCATGCGGATAATCGTCAACACCGCCTGCAGCTCATCCAGCCACACATACATCACCCGCACCTCGGCCTTGGTCAGACCGAACGGCGTTTCGATCACCGGCTCAAAATGCACCCGCTCCTGCAGAATGTAGTCGGCACGTTTTTCCGCCGGAATCGCCGCGATATCGTCTGTCTTCGGCGCAATCACCACG
>Ga0187781_10002174_pt1 | contig 15000 bp, 17 predicted proteins | sample 0715_SJ02_MP02_2_FD_132447 | JGI IMG/M metagenome (GOLD analysis project Ga0187781, IMG submission 132447) | Tropical peat soil microbial communities from peatlands in Department of Meta, Colombia - 0715_SJ02_MP02_20_MG | ecosystem: Environmental > Terrestrial > Soil > Wetlands > Peat | place...
CGCTCGCCGTCGGGGCCACGCTGCTCAATCCCGAGGTCACGGAATACAAGTGGGTTCTCATCACGCTCATTATTGGCGCGGGTGTTGGCATTCCTCTCGGCCTCGTGCACATGACCGCCGTACCTCAACGAACCGCCTTAAGCCACGCCTTCGGCGCGCTCTCGGCTGCGATCGTCGGCATCGCCGAATATTATGCCGGCACTGCGCCGGTCACGCGCTTCCAGATGGGCGAGATCGCGCTCGAGGTCATTATCGGATCGCTCACCGTCACCGGCAGCCTGATCGCGGCAGGAAAGCTGCAGGAAATTTTGCCGCAACGCCCCATCGTTTATCGCGGCCAGAATATCGTCAGCCTGTCTGTTCTAGCAGGCGCTCTCGGGCTTGCGGTGGCTCTGGTCATCAATCCGGCAAACGCTGTGCTGTTTCCGATTATGGTGATTGTGGCCCTGGGCTTTGGCGTGCTGCTGGTTACTCCCATCGGCGGCGCCGACATGCCCACCGTGATCTCGCTGCTCAATTCCTACGCGGGCTTTTCCGCAGCGCTCCTCGGATTTGTCCTGAACAGTAAGGTGCTCGTCGTTGCCGGCGCACTCGACGGTTCCTCCGGCTTCATCCTCTCCGTGATCATGTGCAAGGCCATGAACCGGTCTTTCACCAACGTAATGTTCGGAGCTTTCGGGCAAGTGCAAGCCTCCGCGGCCGCTGGCAAAGAAGAACGCGTCGTTCGCAGCGCGACTCCCGAGGAGGCCGCGTCGATCCTGGAAGCCGCGAGCAGTGTGGTCATCGTGCCCGGCTACGGCATGGCGGTAGCCCAAGCGCAGCACAAAGTTCGCGAACTTTACGACGTGCTGACCAGGAAGGGCATTAATGTCCGCTTCGCCATCCATCCGGTCGCCGGACGTATGCCCGGCCACATGAATGTACTTCTCGCCGAAGCCGACATTCCCTACGACCGCCTCATCGAAATGGACGAAATCAACGGCGACTTCCCGCAAACCGACGTTGCCCTCATCATCGGCGCAAACGACGTAACCAATCCTGCCGCCCGCACCGACAAATCGAGCCCGATTTACGGAATGCCCATTCTCGATGTCGATAAGGCTCACACGGTAATGGTGATCAAGCGCAGCATGAACCCCGGTTTCGCCGGCATCGACAATCCCCTCTATTACCTCGGCAACACGCTCATGCTTTTCGGGGATGCGAAGCAGTTTGTGGGCGCGATCGTGAGAGAACTCGGCGGAGGGCACTAAAGACGGCTGGAAAAACTTGGAACAGCGGCACTTCAGCCCGCGTAGGGCATCCGTAAATCGGAGCAGGGTTTCAGAGCCCCTGAGGCTTTTCGCCAGTGCTAAAGCTGATATTTAGAGTGGTGTCCTAACTTGTGACAGCCAGGACCTGACCTTGCGGACATGCTAGGCTAGATTCCGCATATTGGACACAGAGTGGCTGATTTGGTGGGATTTTGGGCGTAATCGGGATGTTACATTAACTGTCTACTGGCGGGCCGCAGGAGCTTGCGGCTCGAGTTCCACGAGCAGTTCCTTTTCTTCACCCGGGCGGAAACGAATGAGCGCCGGTCGAGAAGGATCGGACGGATCGGCGTAGATCCACTTCTCGTAGCCGGGGGCGGAGATCGTCAGACGAAAATATTTTTCTGGTGGCACTATGGTGCGGTTAATCCCTTGTCCGATTGTCTCCCCGCCTGAGAGGCTCCCATTAGGGCTGGGGATCTCCCATCCTACCTGAAAACTTGCGATGGGTTGACCTGTGAGTTTGTCCTTCACGCTCGGAAGGAGCAGCACGCCCGGCTTTGGGCCGAGCTTCAATGCAACAGCCGCCGACAACTGGCTCGGTGTTAAGGTGACCATTTTCTTTACGCTGGTGCCAGCAAAAGCAATGTAGCCGTCCTCCGGCTTTATTGCCTCCACGCCGAACGTCCCCATCGCTACGTGGTCAATGTGGAATTGGCCAGATTGATCGGTTGTGACCAGACAGTCACCGCGTGCTTCTTTGGATCCCGAAGGTGCACCTATCATGTAAGTGCACACTGTAACGCCTTTGAATGGATCGCCATGTTCATCAAGCACGGTACCGCTGATTGTGCCATCGGGCTGTGAGGAATCAGCAGCCTGTGGGAAGCTTGGCAGCGACGCAAGAAGCAAGAGCGTGAGCAACACAGGCCGCATAAGGCGGAACTCCATCATTGGCTTCAGGAGCAGCCCTAATAGTACACCCGGCCTTTCCCATCCGGTACACTGCAGTAAACAGGCGATTGCGCAAGTATGCGCCGTTTATTCGCCCAACACATTGTCGCGAAAAGGGTACATCGAGACATTATAGCGTGTCATTCGCATTGTGATATCATGATATCAGCATGGCGAAAGCGATCACTCCATGGCCCAACTTCTCGTCCGAAATCTCGAGAACAGCGTCAAAGCCCGCCTGCAGCGCCGCGCCAAACGCAACGGCCGCAGCATGGAAGAAGAAGTCAGGGATATTCTGCGCGCGGCTGTGAAGGAAGAAAAGAGCGACAAAGGCGGCCTGGGCACGGAAATCTCAAGAATCTTTGCGAAGCACGGCTTGGAAAGACCAATTTCTGAATTGCACTTTGAGATTAAGCCGCCCTCGTTTGAGGAATGATCGTCCTCGACACAAACGTGCTTTCCGAACTCATGCTGCACACTCCGGATGGGAGTGTGCTGAAGTGGCTCGATCGTCAACCCCGCAGCTCAATTTGGACGACTTCGGTGACAGTTTTCGAAGTTCGCTTCGGAATTGCGATTATCCCCGCGAGCAAGCGCCAATCCGCCATGATCTACGACTTTGAACGCGTGCTCAACAGCTTTGAGCGCCGCGTTGCTGCCTTGACATTGAAGCGGCAGAACATGCAAGCGCGTTGATGGCTTCCCGAACACTAAAAGGTCGTCCGCGCGAAGATCGGGACACGATGATTGCGGGCATTGTTCTGGCACACCATGCCACGTTGGCTACCAGAAACATATCGCATTTTGACGACCTCTCAGTGCCGATAAATCCGTGGACGGTGTAATTGCAAAGGAGATCGTGAACAGACCGCCTGGCGCGTTTAATCTTTAAGCGGGACCACTGCCTGGCCTTCGCGGCAGAAAGTCGCGACCCGTTGCAGATCGCCGTTGGCCAGCGGAATCGTCATGACCGGACCGTAGCAGTAAACGGCGTGTCCGGTGGCGGCGAAATACCAGCTTCCGCCTTTGGAATGCTCCAGATGACCCGTTGGCCGGCGCTCGGGTTGCGCCGGCTTCGCAATCGTGATGCTGAACAACAAGGCTAGGGTCAGGGCCTTCATGTTGCGTCTTTCAAGTTCTAGCTTTTCAACTTCAAAATTTCTTGCGTTTCGAACCTGGGTTACGAACCTGGGTTACGAACCTGGTCTTACAGCGTAATCAAAACCCGGCGTTGGTCGGTCAAATCCGCAGCCGGCACAGGAGGCAACTGAACCTGCGGCTTCGCTTCCTTGCCGGCGTGGCTTTGCGACTTCTGTTGTGGCGCCTGGGTTGACGGAGTTTTATGCATGCCGGGAGCTTGCGTCATCGGAGCATTCTTGGCTTGGGCTCTATCGTGACTGGCTTTATCGGCGAGAGCTTTGCCCTTCATCGCCCAAAACTGCATGCTGTCGGCCTGCAGAACCTGAATCAGATTGTGCTGCTGCTGAATGGCCTCGCCCTGCTCCACGATCAGCATGGTCATGAGGGCGTAGGACACGAGGAAGACGACGGTCAATAGTGGCAAAAGTGTCCGTTTTTTCTTAGGAGCCGTATCCGCTGCGGCCATCGGCATCAGCGCTGTGCTACCAAACAGAGTCGTCAAGAGCCACCCCAGTCTTGCCCCACAAGCGCAGGCGAAACACAAGAATGCACCTCGCGCTCCAATGCCGGATAGGGCGCGAAGCCGCTGATTCGTTAGGGGTTAGGATGATGGCCGGAGGCCAAATGTTGGGCGCGAAGTGCAACCCGGTGCACATTTTGAGCAGCCCGACTTGTTGATGATTTTGCGCCCATCGCCTCAAAACCCGCATGGAAAGCGGCTTCTAGGGCACAACGGCTCAGGCAGAAAGTTTCTGGCACACAAGTGGCCTACTTCCCCTACTTCCCGCCCAGCACCAGCTTAGCAATGGTCGCGAGTTGCATGTTGGACGTGCCCTCGTAGATCTTGCCGATCTTTGCATCCCGCCAATATTTCTCCACCGGATAGTCTTTCGTGAAACCGTAGCCGCCATAGATTTCGATTGCGAGCGAGGTAACGCGCTCGGCAACTTGCGAGGCATAGAGCTTCGTCATCGCCGCTTCTTTTACGAAGTTCACGCCAGCATCCTTCATGCGCGCACAGTTGTAAACCATCAGCCGCGCGGCTTCGATCTCCGTAGCCATCTGCGCGATTTGGAACTGTATGCCCTGAAATTCCGCGAGAGCTTTGCCGAATTGTTTACGCTCCTGCGAGTATTTCGCAGCATACTCCCACGCTCCCCGCGCTACACCGATCATCTGCGCGCCAATACCGATGCGGCCCTCGTTCAGAGTTTCGATAGCGATTTTGTAACCCTTGCCCAGCTCGCCCAGAACATTTTCTTTGGGCACGCGGCAGTCTTCCAAAATTAATTCGCATGTGGATGAAGCGCGAATTCCCAGCTTGTCTTCCTTTTTTCCCACGCTGAAGCCGGCAAAATTCTTTTCGATGAGAAATGCGGTGATTCCCTTATACCCTGCTGCAGGGTCGAGCGTCGCAAAGAGCACAAAAAGGCCGGCTTCTTTAGCGTTGGTGATCCACAGCTTGCGGCCGTTCAGAACATAGTCGCTACCCTTGAGCTCGGCGCGGGTCTGCATGGCAAAGGCGTCGGAGCCCGAAGCCGCTTCACTCAAAGCGTAAGCGCCCACCGTATCGGAAGCCATTTTCGGCAGATACCGCTTCTTCTGCTCGGGGCTGCCCCAGCGCAGTAGCGCGTTGTTCACCAGCGTATTTTGAACATCGACAATCACCCCCGCCGATGCATCCACGCGCGAGAGTTCCTCCACCGACAGAATGGCCTCAAAAAACTTCGCTCCCCCGCCGCCGTATTGTTCCGGAATCTCGATCCCCATCAGCCCGAGCTGAAAAAACTCGTGGATGAGTTCTTTCTCGAACACGCCTTTCTCGTCCATCTCCTTCGCCAACGGGCGCACTTTGTCCTCGGCGAACTGACGGATGTTGTCGCGGAAGAGGATTTCGTCCTCGGTAAGTGTGGTCAGTGGCGTGGGTACGGCGGATTGAAGAACGGTCTCGGGCATAAGTAAAGTCCTTGCGGCGAAGAATGCAAACTAGTGATTCTACCGCAAGCCGCCCACCTCACGGCGGGCTCTGTGATACTGATGTAAAATCCGGGGGACACTCGAAGCAAAGCAAGCCATGATCCTGAAAATCATTGTGGCTGTCTTAGTCGTGATCGGGGCTGTTCTCCTCTTTGCCGCAAGTAAGCCCAACACATTCATCGTCCAGCGCTCGATCGTCATCGACGCGCCGCCGGAGAAAGTCTTCGCACTCGTCAACGACCTGCACAATTGGCCAAAGTGGGCGCCGCAGGATCGAGAAGACCCCTACATGAAGCGAACTTTCAGCGGAACGGCCAGCGGCGTAGGAGCAGTCTCAGACTGGACCGGCTCCGGAAACACCGGTGCCGGGCGAATGACCATCACCGACTCGCAACCATCGCAGAGGATTTCGGTTCGGGTGGATTGGGCAAGGCCGTTTGTAGCGACCAACATCAACGATTTCGTCTTGCAGCCTGCCGGCGCCTCCACCAACCTGGTCTGGACCATGCGCGGCCCGAATCTTTATCCCATGAAGATCATGAGCGTGTTCGTGAACATGGATCGGTCCATGGGAAAACATTTCGAAGCTGGCCTCGCCAACCTGAAGCAAACCGCTGAATACGGATCGAAATAGTTCTCGCCATAAACTTTCTAGCGCCGCCATTTTCGCAGTTGCTTCCAGGCTTGCACCAGTTCCTGCACTGCGCGGGCGGGCGGGAAGGTCTGGCTGTTGATGATGCGGCAGTCGCGGTAGGCTCGCTGGTAAAAATCAAGGACGGCGCTCATGCTCATCTGCGCCAGGTTGTGGCTGAGTTCCTGCAAATGCTCGCGGCTGAGGATTTCCTCGCGCTTGCCGGGATCGGGGCGGCGGGCCATGGCTGCTTAGTCTATCATTTTCGTTTTTTGTTCGCTATCTATCATGCGCCCTTCCCTCCGCTGGGATGTGGAAACCGGATCGCACTGTTTGGGGTCTGCGCTCACGCGGAGAGTCGTCACCAGGTTGTCACAAAATCCGAAAAATTAGCGCTGAATCGGACTTGAATTCTTGTGCTGGTTCTGTTTAATGTGCAGCGACGCAATCGTTACGACTTTTGCAACTCGATTTCATTGAGAAACGAAACTCTCGACTTGAGCACTATCTTCCCAGCAACCCATCCGCCAAAAGAGGAGCAACGACATGGCAACGAATCCGATCATTCTTCTGCACGGTTATGCCAGCAGCGGTGCGGCATTCTCGACCTTTCGCGATGTCCTCAGTAAGCAAGGACGCAACGTAGAAGATATCTACATCGGAAACTACGTGACGCTGAACAACGAAATCACTGTCGATGACATCGCGGAGGGTTTTAACCACTCGCTGCGCGAGCACAAGTTAATAGGAAAGGAATTTGACGCGATCGTGCATTCGACCGGAATGCTGGTGATGCGCGCATGGCTGACCGCAGAGAATGCTCTTGTGCCGCGGCTGGGGCTGTTGAAGCGGCTCATAGCCCTGGCACCCGCGACCTTCGGTTCGCCTATTGCTGCGAAAGGGCGTAGTTTGCTCGGGCGGATTTTTGAAGGCAACAAAGAGATTGGCCCGGACTTTCTGGCCTCCGGCAATCTGGTGCTGAGCAATTTGGAACTGGGAAGCGAGTACACATGGAATCTCGCACACAAGGACTTGATCGATGTGCAGGTCTACGGGCCGGACAAGAGCACGCCTTACGTTTTTGTTTTCGATGGCACCAACGATTATGGAACGCTGGCGCGGATTTTCGATGCCGCGGACCAGGCGGGAAGCGATGGGGTGGTGCGATGGTCGGGTGTGGCACTGAACACACGCAAGATCACTCTGGACCTAAGCAAGACAGACAATCAAATGAAATGGTCGGACTGGAGCAATATTGACATTCCGATGATTCCGATCGTCGGCGTCAATCACAATGAGATTTTGCATTCGCCGCCGCCGGGCCTGATCAAGCTCGTATTGAAGGCGCTCGACGTGGATACGCAGCAAAAATTCCAAGACTTTCATAGCGTCGACGTGCCGGCAACGCAAGAAGTCATCGATGGGAGGGCCAGGATCAATGCCGATCCGTGGCAGCAGTTTGTGGTCCACGCACGCGACAGCCACGGAAATTCGATTTCAGATTACGCAATTTCGATGGTCTGCAAAAACGACGACGGCAGCGCGACCGAACTGGCGGAGTTCGAGGAAGACGTTCATGCGTTCGCCGCAGACCCAAGCTATCGGTGCTTCCATGTCCGCTTGCGGGATCTCATGAAGAATGCGCAGGGCAAAAAGTTGGCCGTGCGCATCGTGGCATCGACTGGAACGGACTTGGTGGGATATCAGGGCTACGGATCGGGCCAAACCACCACCGGGTTGGCGCCAACAATAGGGCCGGTAGACCTGGATATTTCAAAATACGAGGGGCAGAATGCAGGATACCCATCGTTGTTTTATCCCTTCACGACAACTTTGGTGGAAATCATTCTGAATCGTGCGCCGATTCCCGGCCCGAATGGAGTGTTGGAGATATTCAACTTCTTAGGGGCTTCGTAGCACAATCCCAGCACGGGCGCATGCCGTTTGAGCCGTTGCGTCTGCGCCGAATTCAGGCGGACATCCGCTTCACGTCGAAATAGGTCTGTCCCTGTAGCAGGGCTTCAATCGCGTTGAGCAACGAGTGGAGATCGGACTTCGGGACCAGCCCTTTCACCCCGACCCGGCGCGCCTCCTGCTCCAACTGCTGCGATGGGTCGACGGTGACCATCAAGATCGGCGCTTCCAGATGTTGTTTCATGAGTTGGCGCGAGGCCTCCAGGCCATTCATTTTCGGCATCACGAAATCCATAACGACGAGCTGCGGCGAGAGCTCGTTCAACTTCTCCAACGCGCCCCGGCCGTCTTCCGCTTCGCCTACCACAACCCACCCGTCGCGCTTTTCCAGCACGCTTCGAAGGCATGAGCGGATCATTGCGCTATCGTCGACCACAAATATACGAACCACGACATGTCCCTTCCCAGACAGAGTTGCAGTTCAAACGAAGTCGTAGTCGTGCGTCTTCTGGCGCATAATCAACGCTAACCCCCGCTGCCGTTGCAATCTATACAGCGGGAACCTGAAGATGGGAAGGAGAAAATCGATTTCAGATACAAGCCGTCTGGTAAATGAGTTTTGAAAGCGCTTCGGGTTTTGGCTGAGCCGCTAAGTGCCAGGAAGAATGGGACTTGCCTGTTGAGGGAATTACCCGCTGGCTTTGCCGGATGGCGGAATGGTTCCTAGCCGTGGACGCTGATTTTGGAAAAAGAAAGCACAGCCCGCGACGAGATCGGGTGACCCATCGACATGGCAGGCCGAAACGTGGTGAAGATCAGCATCCGCTTCACCTGGGGTAAAAGCTCCTGAGCATCGCCTGGATCGGAGAGTATTTTGTAATCCTGCACACGCCCGCGCGAATCGACGTAAGCTTCGATCACCAGAGAGTCCGCATTAATCGAATCCATGGTTTCGAAGGCACTTTGCTGAAGCTCGGGACCAGTATTCAAGACTAGGGGAACATCCTGGTTATTGGCTTGCAGCGGGCCGGGCACGGCGAGAATTGCCGCAACCAGACCAAAAATCAAAACCGCGCAGACCAATCCCGCCGTGGCGGGAACCATAAAAGCGTCAATCGCGTTTTCAATACGCGTGCGTAAGCCCTCATAAGGGCGCCGTGCCTGCGCCGCTTCGCGCGAAATAGCGAGACGAATCTTTAATCCAAGGTCGGCGGGCACGCTGGGACGGGCTGCGCTCACAAGGAGTTGCTGGGTCCGGCAAAGACACGCATACTCTCGCGCACAAGCGGGGCAAGAGTCCAGATGCAGGCGCACGGCTTGCATTTCCGCGCCGCTCACTACGCCATCGAGATACGGGGACAACAACTCGGTAGCCTGCGAACAGGTCATATTCACCGGCGTGAGCTCCGTTTTCACAGACTTCGCTTTTGCGAACCTCAAGGCCATAAACTTCATGGCATCACCTCGACCCTTCCACCCCTTCCAGAAACCTGCTGCCGCAACTCCGCGGCTTCCTCTTGTTCTTTTTCTTCTCCAGGCAGGGCAAGCCCCAGTTCGTCCCCTACCTCACGGACGTAAGGAGCAAGGCGCTTCTTCAGTGCCTGTCGTCCGCGCGTGATTCTGGATTTCACAGTTCCCACCGAGATTTGCAGAATCTCGGCAATCTCTTCGTACGACATTTCTTCGAGGTCGCGCAGGATTAGGGTGGTGCGGTAGGGTTCGGCTACGTGGCGCAGTTCCGCTTCAACGCGGGCCTGCACTTCCCGATGTGCAACCTTATCGAATGGCGAGTCATGCCGGTCTGTTAGGGCGTTCTGCAGTTCATCCGTCGATTTCGCCATCTCCTCTTCGGCGGGTTCGATCGACGTCTCTTGTGCCTTGTGCCGGAACCACCACCGTTTACGATTGGCGGCTTCGTGCAGGGCAATGCGGTAAATCCACGTCTTAAGGCTGGATTCACCGTGGAAATGCTTCATCCCGCGGAACACTTTGAGGAAGACCTCTTGGGTTGTGTCGGCTGCGTCGGCAGGGTCGCTAACCACCCGGTAAACCAGACTGTAGATGGGGCGCTGGAACTCGCCGATCAGCCAGGCGTAGGCTGCTTCTGAGCCTACTTTCAGTTCCGCAACGATCGCGGCTTCTTCAGCCCGCGCTCCGATTGCCCCTACAAAGTCGCCCAAGGTGGTTACCCCTGCCATAGATGGCGTCCTTTGATTATAGCGTTTTCCATCCTAATTCAAGCCGAGAAACAGTCCAACTCGTCGCGGGGCCCTAAGCCAATAGACTCCGTCGCAAGCTCCGAAGTTCCCAATCTAAGTTGTTTCTTTTGTGACCTGTAGGATCAAGCCGTCGTGCCGCGGGCGGATTGGTTGGGAAGCGTTTTCAACATTTCATCCAGCGCCTCCACTAGCTTGCCCGCTCCTTTTTCCAGCTCCAGGGCGGATTTTTCCAGAAAGCCGCTGGCCCCGTCATGCTCGAGCCGCGCAGCGTTCTTCTGTGACATTCCTGTCATCACGATTACCGGGATTTCCTTGGTCAACGCATCCTGCTTCAGCGCCTTAAGCACGTCCAGGCCGCTCATCTTCGGCAACAACATATCGAGTAGGATCAGGTCCGGGCGGTTCTCGCGTGCTTGTTTGAGCGCTTCTAAACCGTCCATTGCGCTGCACATCTCATAGCCGGCGCGCGCCAGCGCACGCTCGGTTGCAATGCGGAGAAACTTGCTGTCTTCTACTAGGAGAATCTTGATCATAGTCAGTCGTGCACGGAGACGACGGCGGGTTAGTCACCATCCGCAAATCATCCGCGTTACTGAAATCATCGGCAGAGACGGAACCCAACAGCATAGGGATGGGCGTTTTCTAATGTCCCCGAGCCATGTCAAACAGCCTCGTTGACCAACTCAAGATAAACTCCGTTCGCCTGTGCGCGGATGGCCGCGAGGGACTCACCTTCCAGATCGTGGCGAAGCTGTTCTTTGAGGGCCTCGCGTTCGGCTGTTGGCAGAGCAAAAGCGCGCTTGCGCTCTCCATCCTGATCTTCGCGAAATCGGCCCCGGTTGCGGGATTTAATCTGCTCAAAAATCGCGGCCTCATTTTCCTTGGTGTGTTGCCAGACTTCGAAGTTGGCGCCGAATCTCTCGTTGACGCGTTGAATGGCGGGAGTAAAGTTCTGGATCATCCTATCGAAAAGGCAGAAAACAATGTACTTGCGAAACGGCAGCACTCGTCGGTGAAAGCGTATCCAGGCATGCAGCGCCGACCGCGCCGAAACTCGATGCCGCGCCATATGGGAAAGCGCGACTTCCTCCGGCTTGCGAACGATCAGTAGCGTCGGAATTCGCATCTTCACCGCGGCAATTACCTGCGCGGCGGCGTGGGTGTGGTGAACCGTACGCACGCGGCGCCGCTGGGCGGCAAGAAAGGCGAAATTTGCGAAAGTCGTTCCGGTACGGCCGAAAGCCTCGATCACGAGATCGGTCTCGGCGCTCACAATGCGGTCTTCCGAATACCGATGGCGAAACCGCGCCATCGGCATATACAGAAGAGGATAGGCATTCACGAAATAGCGTACTCGGTAGGCGATTTCTTCTTTTAACGATGGCAGCGGCGGCGGAGATGTGCTCCGGCCGTGTAACTGCTCCGCGGGATAGGTCAGTTGAGCTGGATAGGTTTTGTCGTTATGCATGGTTGCGGTCCGTAATCGCAAGTTCAGCGGGATTCTCGCCGAATTCAAGTTGATTGCTCTCTTGCTTTGCTTTTCGATATAGCCGAAGGAGAGGGATCGGCAAGAAACAAAAGCCCACGCGGATAACCGCGTCGAGCGCGCGATAAAAACGGTAACGGATCTGATCGAAGCGCAGCCTGACGGAGAATTCCTGGCGGAGACCGACATGGGCGGCGACGCAACTCGAGTCAGCTTGCCGCCAAAGCTTCACGTACTGTTCCGCCTTTCGCCGCAGCCCTGGATCAAGTGGGTTCACGCGCGTTCCAGAAACGATCACATTCTCTTTGAGCAAATTGTGATGTCGGCCGGCATACACCGCAGAGCGGTCAGCGCCATCCAGCGTGCACATGGTGTGATCGTAAGGAATCTGAAGGAAATAGCAGACTCTCTTCATGACGGCCGCTGTATCTCTGACCAGGTCTTCGTAATGCAACTCGTGAACCGCGGCTCCAGAGGCCTTCAGTTGGGCGCATTGCCTTTTGAAAACGCCGTATCCGAGCAATGAACGCCAGGGCATGCCCCGCTTACGAAAGTAGCGGCTTCCTGAAGCGGCCGCGCGCAACGTGGCCCCGATCGTGTCAATTGGGTCGCGCCATAAGATGATGAAGCGCGCTCCGGGAAAAGTCTTCGCCATGGCGAGCAGTTGATCGTGATAGTTGGGAGACTTGTCTCCCCAGATCGTGGCGCCCTTTCGCCGCGCATATGCGCTATGTACAGCTTCGAATACGCTCTTGAACTCCGAACGAACCATTGCAAAATCGCGCGCATCCAGACCATGGCGGCTGAATGCCTGATTCCACAACTCCCAGCGGTCCGCCCAGTCATTCAGGAAATGCGGTTTCATAAAAACCGGCCGCAGGAGCAACAGGTCCGCCTCAAACATAAGCGCCACCTGCGGATGCTTGTTCAGCAGAACATGCAGCAAGGACGAACCTCCCCGCCACATGCTCACGATGAACAACGGCCCCGGTGTTGTCTGCGCGACCACGATCCTCCTCGACTTGCTCGCTCACCGCCCCCAAGCCTACGAAACGGCGTGCAGCCGCGCGTCAACGTTTGCATCGTGCACAATGATGAGTTCATGTGTGCTAGGGCGGATACACCAACGTCCCTCTTGTTTTTCCACGACGAGCATCGCACCAGTATGCGGCCCGCCTTTTACCGGAACCTTGGATACATCTGAACCAGTGATTACACTGGCCGTGGCCAGCAGGTTGCGCACGTGAGTGATGACTGCGATGCCGTTTGCAGAAGACTCCGCCAGATTGAGCAGTTCCCTCAAGCGGTGCGCATATCGACCGTAAAACTGATAAAAGGATTCCCCGCTCGGCGCAGCCAGATCAAGGTGCTGATTGAGAAGATTCAGGAATGGCAGAATCTCCCGCACTCGTTGGCCGCAGAAAACTCCCAGATTCCAGGGTCGCAGATCACTGGTGGCTATAACCGTGGCCCTCGTCTTTTTCCGCAATACTTCGGCGGTTTGGCGCGCACGCCGAAGGTCGGAGCTGTAAATGACGTCTACGGTGTAGGAAGTGCTCACCAGTTCGGCCGTAGCGTTGGCTTCTTCCAGGCCTTCTGTGTCCAAAGGGACATCCAGCCAGCCTCGCAGCCGTTCGTCACGGCCAGGCATGTTTAGGCTGGTGTGGCCGTGACGGATGATCAGTAGTTTTCCCATAGTAATCCTCTGAGTTCCGGAAGGGTCGAATCCTCCGGCCTCTGTTCTCTTGAAATTGCGGTACTTTGTCCCGAGAACCGCGTGTCCCGGGGTTGACTCGCAGCTAGGGGCGCGGCGAGTTCTCTATAAGGGGAGAATATGAATCCCGTGTTACATTACTACTAATATAATAGACTTTGTTGAAATGCAACCATAATTTGAAGCTGGACGGGGTTTTTCAAAATCAGGCGGGAAAAGAGAGGATTTCATCTCGGTAGACAACGGCCCTTGCAAGGACGAAAGACCCGGAGACTACGGTTTTTACCCGATTGTCCGCTGACTAGCGCACAGCTATAGTGTGGGAAATTAAGATCATGAGGGTAGTAAGCCCTCGCCGGGTGGTCTTAGGTTAGCGTCAGCGGATCCTGATATTCGACCTTCACGACCACTCTTTTTGTTGGTTGCCAACCATCGAACTAGTGAACCTCCACAATTCTGAGTTCAGTCACTTGGCGCACCCAACGGGCCATTCGCTTTTCATCCGGAATTACTATGCGATACGGACCCTCCTTATCGTTGAGCGGCTTACCGTCTTTTAGAAAGACCAGTGCAACTTGTTTGTCCGTGAAGCCTGGGTCGATTTCGGGAAGCGCGATCACAACTCGGTAACCGTCGGCGGCTTCCACGAGAAGGCACAAAGCCATACCTTTTCCGTGCAACATCTCTCCTACCGGTATGCCGCCTTTTTCAAGGACTGATCGCAGGGTCACCCCCTCGAATGTTGTCGTCTCTCCAGACTGGTTAGCAGTGAGTTTCACGTGAGGCAATGCTTCAATGTCTGCTCTAGTTAGGGTGGTCTGTTTGCCATCGGCAGCCTGAACAGTGATTTGTTGAGACGCGACTTTTGACGGTTGCAAAAGCGCGAATAGTGCCGCAACAACAATTAGACACTTGTTCATTTCACCCCCAGTTCACTCACACCAAATTACGGCTTCGCATCCCGCAACGCCTGGGCGTGCTGACGCGCGTCCTGTTCGAGCGCCTGCTCACCTTCCGCAGCATAAAGCTCGGCTAAAATAATCCATCGCTGAGGGTTCGAGGAATCGTAGCTCAGCGCTTCTTGCTGAAATCCCACCGCCCGACGAACATCTCCCAGCCTCGCCCAAACTCTGGCTCTGCCCTCCGCCACCTGCGCCTCAATCTCCGCCTTCGAGTCCGGAGGCTCTGCGCTGGAATGCGCCAGCGCTGCGTCGTATGCATTGAACGAATCCTGCGGCTGACTCATGGCTAACTGAAGCTGGCCTAAATACACGTAGACTTCCGCGGGGTGCACGGAGAGCGCCGCCGCGCGTTCAACGGCATCAATCGCATCGGAATTACGTTTTTGCCCGCGATAAAGTGAGGCGAGCGACAACCAGTTGGCTTCCGTGGGAGCTAACTCCGAAGAAATAAGGTATTCGTGCTCGGCCGCGGGCAAATTTTTTCCCGCTTCGTAGAGTTGGCCTCGGGTGTGATGAAGGTAAGGTTCTTCGGGAAACATCTGCAAAGCGCGGTCCAGGCTCTGCGCGGCGTCGGTGTTGCGGCCCAGCTTATAAAGAATGGAACCGGCGTTCGCGCAGAAATTGAAAAGTTCGGCGCGTCCGCGAATAGAATTGTCGGCGGAGAAGGACGCAGGTGGATCGAATTGCATCTTCTGACAATCGATTTCGAGCCGCTGGATCAGCGCAGCATTCTCCGGCCGGTTCCGCAAA
>Ga0187781_10002177_pt1 | contig 14994 bp, 16 predicted proteins | sample 0715_SJ02_MP02_2_FD_132447 | JGI IMG/M metagenome (GOLD analysis project Ga0187781, IMG submission 132447) | Tropical peat soil microbial communities from peatlands in Department of Meta, Colombia - 0715_SJ02_MP02_20_MG | ecosystem: Environmental > Terrestrial > Soil > Wetlands > Peat | place...
CACCTATTCGACCGGCAAGCTCACCGTCGGGACGACGACGGCGGGCGCGACCAATTATCTCGCCATCGCCAATAGCACGAGCGGCTCCAACAACCGCTATGTCGTTCTCGGCAACGGCAATTGGTGGTCGAACGCGGTTCCCTATCTTCAGCCGCTGTCGGACAACACCGGAATCGCGCTCGACATCCTGCCCAAGGGCTCGACCGCGCAGACGACATGGGTCGACATCTGCTCGACCGACGTGACGCTGAGCTCGGCCAATTGGGAATGCCTCGATCTCAAGAAGCTCGCCGGCGGCGCCTCGCTCGTGCAGTCGACCGGGGCCGGCACGGGAACCGTGCGCCCGCTGCTGATGCAGACGACCGGCGGCGGCGTTGGCATTGGGCTCGGCAACACCTCGACTCCCGCCGGCCTCCTCGACGTCGCTGGTTCTCTCGCGATCGGCTCCTATGCCGGCGGCGGCGCGGCGCCGCCTTCGAACGGCGCGATCATCTCCGGCGAGGTGGGCATTAACACGCCGACGCCGCTCTCGGGCCTCAACCTCGACGTCAACGGAATCGTCGGCGCGGGCTATCTCAACGGGTCGGGCGAATATCGCGCCTGGGGCACGGCGCAGAGCGCCAACAACTACGTCTCGCTGAAGGCGCAGAGCGGCTCGCCCTACTCCTACGGCCTCTATGCCGGCTCGCCCGCCGATTTCATGCTCTACTATAATGGCGGCAACGGCAATCTCGTGCTCAACTCGCCGAACTCGGGCGGGCTGCCGATTCAATTCGAGATTCACGACACCGAATATGCGCGGCTAACGACGACCGGGCTTGGTCTCGGTGGAAACACGTCGCCGGCCTACCCGCTTGATGTCACGGGCGCCGCCAATGCGACGAGCTATCGCGTCGGCGGAACCGCGGGCGCGAGCGGAACGGGCTGCATTACAGTCACGGTCTCGGGCGGCATCGCCACCGGCTGCGGCACGAGCTACGCGTCGCAGGCCGCAAATACCGTGCTCGGCAATGGCGCAGGCTCCAGCGCGGCGCCAACGGCGCTGACGATGCCCTCGTGCTCGGGCTCGACGAACGCGCTGATCTGGACGAGCGGAACCGGCTTCGGCTGCAACACGCTTCCCGGTTCGTCCTTCACCTTCACCGGCGGGATCACGAACAGCTCGGGCACGGTCTCGCTCTCCACGATCGCCGCCAATTCCTTGCTCGGCAATGCGACGGGCTCGACCGCCGGGCCGGTCGCCGTGTCGATGCCGTTCTGCGGCGGCGCGACGCAGGCGCTGTCCTGGACCGCGGGGACGGGTTTCGGCTGCAACACGATCGCCGGCAGCTCGCTCACCTTCTCGACCGGCCTGACGAACAGCAGCGGCACGATCACGCTGGGCGACTCGGGGCTGACCTATTCGGCGGGAAGCATGACGCTCGCCGCCGGGACGATCACGAGCAGCACGCCTGGCCTCTACGTCACGCAGACCTGGAACAGCTCGTCGACGACCTTCGACGCGCCGTTGAAGATCAACGTCACGAACACGGCGAGCGCGAGCGGCTCGCTGCTCGTCGATTATCAGGTCGGCGGCTCGAGCAAGTACAACATCAACGCCTCGGGCCAGGTGAGCTTCAGCCCCGGCTCGTCCGCCGCGCCGACGCTCACGGGCGGGGTTTCGAACAGCGGCCTGTTCTTCGCGGGCAGCCAATACGACATCGAATACACCCGCGCCGGCTCGCCGATGGCCTACATCGGCTATCAAAAGATCGCGCAGACCTCCTCCGGCCTGTTCGGCTGGGCGTCGTCGACCGATCCGAGCGCGACGCCGGACACCGCGCTCAAGCGCGTCTCGTCGGGCGTGGTCCTGGTCTCCAACAATTCGACGGGCGCGGGCGTCGTTCAGCACCAGGCCGTGACCTATTCGACGCTGACCACGCAAGTGACCTCGCCTGCGGCGGGGATGATCGCCGCCATCACGGACGCGACCTCCTGCACCAAGGGCGGGTCGATCACCGGCGGCGGCTCGACCTACTGCGTCATCACCTACAACGGTTCGAGCTGGCAAGGAATCTGACACATGCGCAAGCTTCTGATCGCTCTCTCTCTCGTTTCGACAGCCGCTCAGGCGCAAGAAGCGCCGCAGCAAGCCTCCGACGCCGATGTGGCGACGGAGATCGACCGGCTCACGCATGAGGTCGCGGCGCTGAAGGCGAAGTGACGGCAGTCGGCAGTCGGAAGAAAAATCGACTGCCTACCGCCTAGTGCCGATTGCCGCACCCAAAGGAGCCCCCATGACCTATTTTGTCGTCAACCACATCCTGCATAAGGACGGCAAGCCCGTGGCGCAGAAGCCGTCGCCGAACCGCGGCGGCGTCATGACGCCGAGGCTGCTCGTCCTCCACTACACGGCGACCTTCGACGCCAAGAGCGCGATTGCGACGCTCACCGATGGCCGCGCGCAAAATCGCGTCAGCGCGCATCTCGTGCTCGATCGCGACGGCGCCGTCACACAGTTGCTGCCGCTCAACGTCGTCGGCTGGCATGTCGGCGTCTCCGCCTATCGCGGCCGCGGCGGCTGCAACAATTTCTCGGTCGGCATCGAGCAGGTCAACGCCGGCGTGCTCAACAAGGGCGCCGACGGGAATTTCTATACCCAGATCGGCAAGCACGAGATTGCCGCTTCTGAGGTCATCCACGCGCAAGACCTCGTGACCGGCGGCTGGGGCTATTGGCAGGATTACACCGATGCGCAGATCGCGGCGGCGGCGGAAATCGGCGCCGCGATCGCGAAGGCCTATCCCACGATCAAGGATGTCGTGAGCCACGAGCAGGTCGCGCTGCCGAAGGGAAGGAAAACCGACACCGGCCCGGCCTATCCGCTGGTCAGCGTGCGGAGCCGGATTCTCGGCCGAGACGATGGAGCCGCCGATGCCGCTTGACGCTTCTCTCTACAGCGCCGCGCAGCTCGCGGCGGCCAAGGAGATCCTTGACGCCTTCAACGGGCTCGCGACGGCGCACGGTGTTTTCCAGCCCTATCACGCCGCCGCGATCGTCGAGCAGGCCGACGCCGAGTCGAGCTTCGACCCGCGAGCGCTCGGCGACAGCGATACGGCCTATGGCCTCTTTCAATGGCACAGGGCGCGCGCGCATCAAATCCTGGAGGGGACCGGCGTCGATGTGACGACGTTTCCGTCCATCGCGGATCAGATCGAGGCCGCGCAATGGGAGCTGCAGCACAGCTCTTATGCCGTGACGGCGCTGCCGAAGATCCTCGCGGCGACGAACGCCTATGACGCCAGCGCCGCCGCGTGCATCTACTGGGAGCAGGCCGGCGCGCCGGGACAGCCGGCGAAGCGCGGCGCTGGAGCGCGGAATTGGGCGGCGTATTTCGAAGCGCAGGCCCTCGCGCTCTGAAGTCCGCGCGCTTCGACGCAACCAGCTTTCCAACCCTCAAAGCGCGACTGAACGCAACAGTCGCGCCTTCCCAATCGGCGCGGAGCGATGGGTCCACGACGACGCTTGCTCGCATCAAGGCCGTGGCGCGCGCCGGCCTCTTGAACCTCCCCGGAGGCAAACCGCCAGCGGCCGCTATCCACAAGGGAAACGAACAATGTCAATCAATCTTTCCGGCGGCCTTACGGGCCTCGAAGGCTTCCTGAACAATCTGAATTCGACGGGACTGTCGAATCTCCAAGCGCTCGGCGGCAGCATCAACGTCCTCGGGACCGCGAACGCCTCGAACATCGGCTCGCTGCTCGGCGAGGTGGTTGAATTCTATGAGCAGAACGATGCTGCTGCAATTACGAGCGTTCGTATTCAGATCGCGTCGCTGCTGAGCAACCCGAGCTCGGCGGTAAAGAACGCGATCTCGAACGTTTGGGCGCAGGCCAAAATCGCGAACAATGCGGCGAACGTCGCCACTGCGGTCAGTTCGGCGCAGACCGCTCTTGGCGCCTGACCGTTAGGAGATTCGGACATGGGGCAGCTTCTTGGCGTCATTCTGACGGTCTTCGGCGCCCTCGCGTCCGAAGTCCCTCGCGCCGAGCAACGTGAGACGCTTGCGAGGTTCGGCAGGCTTGCGTCCTTGCACAAGGAATTCACGTTGAAGCACGACAAGCGGGCCGCGTTGCAAACGCGGCTCGCAATAACCCAACTCTCCTGGCGAATGCCGGCGCGCGCGCGGCGCATGGCGCCGCCGCTCTTCTCCGCGCGCACGGCTTGGCAGATCGACATGTCCGTCGCGCTCATCCAACGGGAGCTCGAAGAATGAACTTCATCACTTCCGGCACGCTCGCCGGACTTCTCTCGCTCGCTGCAGCCGCCGAGGCCGCGTCGGGCCATCCGCATTTCGCCGCCTGGCTCGGCGATCCCGCCACGGCGACCGCGGCTTGGTCCGTCGTCTCCGGCGTCGCCGGCCTTATCGCCGGCGCGCTGAAGGGGCTACGCGACGACGCGGCCTGAACGCGCCACAACAATCCGCAAGGAGAGCCCATGCCGACGCAGGAATGCTACCAGGACATCGGCGCGCTCCAGGCCGAAGTCGAAATCCTGAAGAAGCAGCGCGAGGAGGATCACAAGCGCATCGACGCGCTCGAGAACGATCGCATTCGCCTGACCACGATCGGGGGAGTCGTCGCCTTCATGCTGACGGCGCTCGGCGTGCTCTTCGCCGACCCCATTCGCGCGTTCGGCTCGCGCCTGCTTCACTGACGCCGCAAGCATGCAGCGTCGCGCCCCGCCCGGCTCCCCCCGCCGGGCGGGGCTTTTTTGTTGCGGGAAAATCCGAGCATAAATTAGAGCCGCAGTCGAGGCTTGGCTCGACGACGAGAATTTCGGCGCAAGCGGCGCCGCGCTCGGCTCGCTTACGCAAAAAAATGTGGGCGCAGCAAAGCTTCAAACCCGCGCGAGCCCGCCGTCTCGCGGCGCTACGCCGGTATCCTCCCCGCCCCGTGCGCGCTATAATGTCGAAAACGAACGTCGAAATCTCGACGCGACGGAGGAAACGATGCTCCAGCAGGAAATCGGCAAGCTCACCGGAAAAATCGCGCTGAAGAAACGCTACGACAATTTCATCGGCGGCGAATGGGTCGCGCCCGCGGCCGGCGAGTATTTTCAAAACATCAGCCCGATCACCGGCCAGCCGATCGCCGAGATCGCGCGCGGACGCGCGGCCGACATCGAGCGCGCGCTCGACGCCGCGCATAAGGCCCGCGCCGCCTGGGGCAAGAGCTCCGCGACCGAACGCGCCAACATCCTGCTCAAGATGGCTGACCGCTTAGAGGCGAGCCTAAGCGCGCTCGCGCTGATCGAGTCGATCGACAACGGCAAGCCGATCCGCGAGACGACCGCCGCCGACCTGCCGCTCGCGGTCGACCATCTGCGCTATTTCGCCGGCGCCCTGCGCGCGCAGGAAGGAACGATCAGCGAGATCGACCACGAGACGATCGCCTATCACTTTCACGAGCCGCTCGGCGTCGTCGGCCAGATCATCCCCTGGAACTTCCCCATTCTGATGGCGGTCTGGAAGCTCGCGCCGGCGCTCGCCGCCGGAAATTGCGTGGTGTTGAAGCCCGCCGAGCAGACGCCGATGAGCGTCATGGCGTTGGCCGAGCTCGTCGGCGACCTCTTGCCCGCGGGCGTGCTCAACATCGTCAACGGCTTCGGAGTCGAAGCCGGCAAGCCGCTCGCGTCGAGCAAGCGAATCGCCAAGGTCGCCTTCACCGGCGAGACGACGACGGGCCGGCTCATCATGCAATACGCCTCGGAGAACATCATCCCCGTGACGCTGGAGCTCGGGGGCAAGTCGCCGAACATCTTCTTCTCCGACGTGATGGCCGAGGATGACGACTATCTCGACAAGGCGCTCGAAGGCTTCACCATGTTCGCGCTCAATCAGGGCGAGGTCTGCACCTGTCCGAGCCGCGCGCTGGTGCAGAAATCGATCTACGACCGCTTCATGGAGAAGGCGCTCAAGCGCGTCGGGAAGATCAAGCAGGGCCATCCGCTCGACCCCGCGACGATGATCGGCGCGCAGGCCTCGAACGACCAGCTCGAGAAGATTCTCTCCTACATCGACATCGGCGCCAAGGAAGGCGCGAAATGTCTTGCCGGCGGCAAGCGCAGCATCCTCGAGGGCGAGCTCAAGGACGGCTACTATGTGCAGCCGACGGTGCTCGAAGGCCACAACAAGATGCGCATCTTCCAGGAGGAAATCTTCGGGCCGGTGGTGTCGGTCACGACCTTCGAGACCGAGGCGGAGGCGCTTGAGATCGCCAACGACACGCTCTACGGCCTCGGCGCGGGCGTCTGGACCCGCGACGGCAGCCGTGCGTACCGCTGCGGGCGGGAGATCCAGGCCGGGCGCGTCTGGGTCAACTGCTATCACGCCTATCCGGCCCATGCGGCTTTTGGCGGCTACAAGCAGTCGGGCATCGGGCGCGAGACGCATAAGATGATGCTCGACCATTATCAGCAGACGAAGAACATGCTGGTGAGCTACAGCCCCAAGCCCCTCGGCTTCTTCTAAATGGTCGAGCGGGTCGTCGCGACGGAAGCCGCGCTGGCGCTGATCGAGAAGCTCACGCGCGAGCACGGAGCGCTGATGTTCCATCAATCGGGCGGCTGCTGCGACGGCTCGGCGCCGATGTGCTATCCGGCTGGCGAGTTCCGCACCGGCGCAAGCGACGTGCGGCTTGGCGAGATCGGCGGCGCGCCGTTTTATATCGGCGCGGCGCAGTTCGAGCATTGGCGCCATACCCAGCTCGTGATCGACGTGACGCCTGGCCGTGGCTCCGGCTTCTCGCTGGAGGCGCCCGAGGGGCTCAGATTCCTCACCCGCGGGAAGCTGTTCACCCCTGCCGAGCTGGCCGAGCTCGCGCCGGCCGAGACGGGCGGTTAGACGCGCCCCGCTCACTGCAGCGCTGGCCTTGCCGCGGACAATGCATTAAACATCCCTCGGACGCTTCGCCGAGGCCGCGCGCGCTCGGCTGCAAAGATGCGAGGGGATTTTGCATGACCAGCCGCCTGAAGCTCAAGATCATCGCTGTCTCGACCCTGGCCGCGCTCGCGTGCACGACCGGCGCAGCCAGCGCCGCCTCCTGCGGGAACGGCGCAGGCGGCTTCGAGCGCTGGAAGCAGGAGTTCATCGCCGAGAACCGCGGCGGCCACGGCGGCGCGGCGATCGCGGCGCTGCAATCGACGCATTACAATTCGCCCACGATTGGCGCCGACCGCGGCCAGCACAGCTTCCACCTGTCGCTCGACGCCTTCATGGCCAAGCGCGGCGCCAACGCCATCATCGCCGGCGGACGCCAGCGGAAGCGCTCCATGGCGGGGCTGTTTCAGTCGATCGAGTCCCGCTACGGCGTGCCGCCGGGACCGCTGCTCGCGATCTGGGGCATGGAGACGGGCTTCGGCGCGGTCTCAGGCAACCAGCACGCGCTCTCGGCCATCGCGACACTGGCCTACGACTGCCGGCGCTCTGAATATTTCACCGAGCAGCTCGACGCGTTCCTGACGCTGATCGACCGCGGCGCCGTCTCGCCGAACGCGCGGGGCTCGATGCATGGCGAGATCGGCCAGACGCAGTTTTTGCCGAAGAACATCCTGAGCTACGGCGCAGGCGGCAATCTCGACAGCGCCGGCCCGGCGCTCGCCGCGACGGCGAATTTCCTGGCCGCCCACGGCTGGCGCGCGGGCGGCGGCTATCAGCCGGGGGAATCAAATTTCGGCGCGATCCAGGCGTGGAACGCCGCGCAGGTCTATGAGCAGGCGATCGCGATCATCGGCAAGAGGATCGATTCGGGGGAATAAGCGCGCGCCAGTGGTCTGCTTCGTCGGATATGCGCACCGCAATGCGAGGCTGGAGGCTCGCGGTCCATCGCGGCGCCATTGGACCGCGGGCCTCCAAGCCCGCAAGCCGCAAGGCTTCGGCTTGATTGAAGCAGATCCTCAATGCTCGCGCCGTCGCCACGCCGATTACCCCGCCTCGGCCTCCTCCTCCACGAGCGGCAGGGAGAAGCAGAATCTGGCGCCGCCGCCGGGACGCGGCTCGGCCCAGATCCTACCGTGATGGGCCTCGACGATCGAGCGCGAGATCGCAAGCCCTACCCCCATTCCCAGCTCCTTCGTCGTCATGAACGGCGAGAACAGCTCCGCGCCGATCGATGGGGAGACGCCCGGACCCGTATCCGAAACTTCGGTCTCGATCTCTCCCTCGCCATTCGTCGCTGTTGAGAGAAAGACCTTGCGCTCGGGGCGCTCGGAGACGGCGTCGAGAGCGTTGCGGATCAGATTTGCGAGCACCTGGTTGAGCTGCACCTGATCGCCGAGCACGAGATCGTGCTCCGCCGCAAGCCGCAAATCGATCGTCGCGCCCGCCTGGCAGGCGGTCGGCCCTGCCTCGCGAGAGGCCTTTTCGATCAGCGGATGCAGGCGCAGGAAGCGCAGGTCGGGCTCGCCCTTCAAGATGAAGTCGCGCAGATGGCTGACGATCTGGCCCGCGCGCGAGACTTCTTGCAGGGCCTTCTCCAAGGTCTCGACGGGCTCGGCGATGCGCCGTTCGGGCGGGGCGCGCAGCAGCGCGAGAGTCGAGTGCAGATAGGCCGTCGCCGCCGTCAGGGGCTGGTTAACCTCATGCACGAGCGTCGAGGCCATGCCGCCGATCGCGTGCAGGCCAGTCGCTTGCAGCTTCCTCACCCGCGCGCGCGCCTTCTCCTCGGTCTCGACCTGCGCCATCACCCGCGCCAGCAGCTGATGAGCGTGGACGAGAGCGCCGCGCAGCAGAACCAGGGTATAAAATATCAGCACCGTGGCCATGAGCAGGTCGTGCTTCTCGCCTGAGCTCACGAGCGTCACAAAGGAAGCTCCGGCGATCGGGCCGGAAAAGAGCAGCGCCGCCAGCGGCAGGGCGGCAAGAACGAAAATCCCGCCGCTCATCATGCCCGCAGAAAGGCAGACGATAAGCAGCTGCTCGCCGTGGGAGGCGTCGCGGAAGAAGAACAACGGCAAAGCCGCCCAGCAACCGCCGAGCAGGATCGCGTTGACGCAAACCCGGCGACCGGCGGTGGACTTTGCCGAGCCTGTCGCCCGCGCGGCTCTGAGCAGGCGCGCGACATAGATATAGGCGGAAAGGACCGCGACCGCCGCCGCCCAGCCGAACGCCCGCCAAAACTGCGGTGTCTCCCAGTAGGCCACGAGCATGGCCAACGCATTGCCGACATTGGCGAGCAGCAGCCAGGGCGTGTAGCGCGCGACAAAAGCGAACCGCTCCGCTCTCAGCCTCGAGGCGAGGATCGGATCCTCCGGCTCACGCCAAACCCATGTCAACGACTTCAAAATGACGAGCGCGCCTCGTTCGGTCCCCAAGCGCCACGCGTTTCCGCGGAAGGCCAAAAGAGAAACGCCGAGGCCTCCGCCCTCTCGCTTGGGAGAAATTTGGCGTCGGCCAAATTGTCAGCCATTCGGCGCCTAATGGCAAGCGTGATCTTGATGCGGACGAAGGACAGCTTGTCCCACACCCGAGCGGCGCCCTAAAAGGCGTCCTGCCCCTCTCCTCGAAGGCTAAGCCAGCAATGCTGTTCTTGCGCTCTCTCGTCTTCCAGATCGTCTACTATCTCAACGTCGTCTTCTGGATGCTGGTCTGGCTGCCGACCATGCCGTTCGGCCGTCACATCGTCCTGGAGCTCGGTCGCCAATGGGGCCGCACGTCGCTCTGGTGGGCGGAAAAAATCTGCGGGCTGAAACATGAAATCCGCGGCCTGGAAAACATCCCCAAGGGCGCGATGATCGTCGCCTGCAAGCATCAGTCGGTGTGGGACACGTTCACGCTGCCGATCTTCTTCCCAGATTTTTCCTATATCCTGAAGAGGGAGCTGATTTGGCTGCCGCTTTTCGGCTGGTATCTGCTCGCCGCAGAGCAGATCGCGATCAACCGCTCGGACCGCGGGAAGCTTCTGCCGCAGCTCGCGCGAAAGGCGAGCGATCTTTTCGCGCAAGGCCGCCAGCTCTTCATCTTCCCCGAAGGCACGCGGCGCAAGGCGGGCGCCAGGCCCGCATACAAATACGGCGTGGCCCACATCTACAGCCAGTGCAGCGTGCCGGTCGTGCCCGCGGCGCTCAACGTCGGGCTGTTCTGGCCGCGCCGCTCCTTTCTGATCCGTCCCGGCACGGCGGTGCTGGAGTTTCTGCCGCCGATCGCGCCCGGCCTTTCGACCCGCGAGTTTTTGGAGCTGCTGCAGGAGCGCATCGAAACCGCCTCGGACCGCCTTCTCGACGAGGCCGCGGCCAAGGACGAGACGCTGGCCAAAATCCTTGCCGCCAATCGCGCGGCGGCGTGTGAGGAGGCGGCCCTAGCCGCGGCCGCTAACGGCGAGTAGCGCCGGCTCCTCGCGCCGCAGCGGATAGTCCGCCTCGACGATATAGGGTCCGCCGCCGACGGAATCGCGGGAAGAGAACAACACGAAGCGCTGGGCCGTGAAGCGCAGCGGCGGAAAATAGCCGCGCGCGCTCAAATAAGCCGCAACGGCCGCGGAGCCGGCGCCGCGCAGCCGCGCGAGCGTCACATGCGGCGCGAACTTGCGCGGCTCCGGCGGCGCGCCGAGCCGGCGCAGCAGCCGCTCGTGCTCCGCCTGCAGCTCGATCAGCGCAGGCTCGGGCCGCGTCTTGACGACGATCGCCCGCGGCTTGTCGCCGCCAAACGAGCCGAGCTCGTCGAGCGTGACCTCGAAGGGCGCGCGTCGCACCGCGCCGAGCGAGAGGGCGAGCTCATGCGCGAAGCGATCGTCCACGTCGCCGACGAAGCGCAAGGTCATGTGATAGTTCTCGACGTCGATCCAGCGCGCGCCGGAGACGCCCCCGCGCAGCCGCGCGAGGCTTTGGCCGATATCGGAGGGAATTTCGAGCGCCGTGAACAGCCTGGGCATGATTTTTCCCTCCTCTTGTCGGCGCGGCGATGAGCGCCGGCGCCGATTCTAACGCCTCAAATCGGACGTGGGCTTGCCGCCGCCGCGCCGCAGACACTCCTCGACGAGCGGCGCGATTCCTGCCACGACGCGCGCGACACCTTTCGGGTTCGGGTGCAGACCGTCGCTTTGCACGAGAGCCTGGTCGCCCGCAACGCCCTCGAGAAAGAACGGATAGAGCCGCAGGCTGCGCTCTTTCGCGAGCTCGGGAAAGATCGCATCGAACTGCGCCTTGTAGTCCGGGCCGAAATTCGCCTCGGCCTTCATGCCCGCAAGGAGGACCTGCGCGCCGCGCGCCCTTATGGCGTCGACCATCTTTTCGAGGTTCTCGCGCGCCGCCTTTGGCGGCAGCCCGCGCAGCATGTCGTTGGCGCCGAGCTCCAAGATCACGAGATCGGTTCCAGGCTGAAGCGAAAAGTCGAGCCGCGCCAGTCCGTCCGCGCTCGTCTCCCCGGAAACGCCGGCGTTGGTCACGCTCGCATCAAAGCCGTCGGCGCGCAGCCGCCGCTCCAATTGCGCTGGAAAGGCGTCCTGTGCGGCGAGCCCATAGCCCGCGGTCAGGCTGTCGCCGAAGGCGAGCACTTGCAAAGGCCGGGCGCCGGCGCGCGCGGCGCAGGAAAGAATCAGCACGGCGCACAAGACGGCTTGGAAGCTGCATGAGAACGCGCGATAAGGACGCCCGCCTGGCGCGGCCGCAGCAAGGTTTCTCAACGTGAAAACGAAGTTGATCGAGCTCATCGACGTGGACCTGGCCTTGGGCTCTGGAGCCGCGCGCGTGCATGTTCTCAAAAATTTAGGATTTACGATAGGGCGCGGCGAGGCCGTCGGCCTCGTCGGCCCGTCAGGTTCCGGAAAATCCACAGCTTTGATGACGATCGCCGGACTGGAGCGCCCAGACCGCGGCGCGGTGCGCGTTGGCGGGCGCGACCTCTCGGCCATGAAAGAGGACGAGCTCGCGCGCTTTCGCGGCGAGAACATCGGCATCGTGTTTCAGTCATTCCAGCTCATCCCGACCATGACGGCGCTTGAAAACGTCGCCGCGCCGCTGGAGCTTGCAGGGCGGGTCGACGCCTTCGAGCGGGCGCGCGAGGAGCTTGCGCTCGTGGGCTTGAGCGAGCGGCTCGCCCATTATCCGCGCCAGCTCTCGGGCGGCGAGCAGCAGCGGGTGGCGCTGGCGCGGGCGCTCGCGCCCGATCCGCTGATCCTGCTGGCGGACGAGCCGACCGGCAATCTCGATTCGGAGACGGGCGCGGCGATCATTGACCTCATATTCGAGCAAAAGACGCGCCGCAACGCGACTTTGGCGCTCGTCACGCACGACCCGGCGCTCGCCGGGCGCTGCGACCGCACCTTGCGGCTGCGCTCGGGACGGATCGAAGTGGGGGCGTCGGTGTAGCTCCCATTTCTGCTATTGATGTGGTCATCATGGAATCTCTTCCAAGTTGGATTCGCGGGTCAGCTCCCGTCGGTCTGCAACGCTCCTTCAAAATCCTGCCCGCCGTAAAAATTCCGATGATCGTCACGGTGTCGGCTTCGACCGCAAACGCGATCGTGACCCCACGACGAAAGCCAATAGTAGCCCCGGCCGCAAATCGTCGCTTCGTGTCCCGCGCTTGGCGAAGCTTTCAAAATCCTTTCGCTAAAAGCACTATAACACCTTCGACGTGGGGCCCGCGCTTTTCTTTGGGCGCGCACGCTATTCGCCGCGAAAGTCCCGCGCCGACAGCCGCGCGAAGCTCGTCAGTTACGACGCCGCGATATCAGAGTCGTGGCATGATCCTCTTCATAAATCCGTCGAAAAGAGGAACTGTAAAGGCCGTATCTCCGTGGGATGGGCTATAAATCATGCCCTTCGCGATCAAGGCGTTCCTGGTTGGAGCGGCTGTTGTCACCTTCTTTCCAAGCAGCTCGGCGACATCGCCAGAACGATGCGGTCCCGCGCCAAGCTCGGCCATCGCTCGCATATAGCGCTTTTCCGCCGGCGTAAGACGATCAAATCTGACTCGGAAGAAGCTGGCGTCCAGCTCGGCCAGCGCCGCCTTCGTCGCCATGCGCGCATCGCTCGCCACGATCGGGGATTTAGACGCGACATTCCAGCAATGCTTTCCCCACTCTTGCAGGAAATAGGGGTAGCACTGGGTTTGCGCTAGAATCTCTGTAATTGCTCCGTTTTCGAAGCTCACTTTTTCTTTTTGCGCAGGAATGCAGAGAGCCGCTTTCGCCGCGCGGGGATCAAGCGGGCCGATGGCGACGAACTCGAAGAGACGTTCGGCGTATGATTTTGCACGCCCGGCCAGCCCCACCAGCTGAGGCAGCCCGGCCCCCACCATGGTTACAGGCAGTTGAGCTTGACTGGCGCCATGCAGAGCAGTGATTAACGATGCGAGCTGTTCTTCAGGCACGTATTGCAATTCGTCGATAAATAGAACCACTACCGTTTTTCGAGCGGCGGCAGCTTGACCGATCGCAGCAATGAGCTCGGAGAGGTCGTTATCCAAATCGCCGCTGTCTGCAAGCCCCCTTTCCGCATCGATGTCCAAACCGACTTCGATGTCCTCGTACTTGACTTTCAGAGCAGAGGCGAAGCCCGCTAGGGCTCGGAGCGCATTCCTGATGGCCTCCTTCGCGCTCTGCGCCCGATCCATACGGATCAAAGCCGCCCGCAACGCGGGAGCGATGAGGCCGGGCAGCGAACGTTCCTCTGGGGCTTCCATCCGGACGGCGACCATGTCCCTCGCTTCGGCGTCGATCCTAATTCTATTCAGCAAGACGGTCTTGCCGACACCTCGAAGTCCATGGAAGATCAGGCTCCTCGCCGATCTTCCGCCGCGAATGCGGTCCAGTGCGATTTCCGCGCGCTCAATGACCTCGTCGCGGCCGGCCAGTTCGGGCGGCGGCGTGCCGGCTCCAGGCGCATAGGGGTTCGTTCGCGGGTCCATTTATAGCAATCTTAGGCCGGTTTAGCGATTTTCGATAACATGCCCTAAACTCGCTAAAATTCAAGCCGCAAGCGTCTCGCCCGAGGGCCTCATCCCACCTCCCGCACAGCCCCCCTCGCCGCGCTGGTCGCCATCGCGGCGTAGGCGCGCAGCGCCTTCGAGACCTTGCGCTCGCGTTTCTTGGCGGGCGCGAAGCCCAAAGCCGCTTGCGCGGCCCGGCGCGCCGCAAGCTCGGCCTCGTCGACCGCCAGAGCGATGCTACGGTTTGGGATGTCGATCTCGATGCGGTCGCCGTCGCGCGCCAGCGCGATGGTTCCGCCCTCCGCCGCCTCCGGCGAGACATGCCCGATCGACAGCCCGGAAGTGCCGCCGGAAAAACGCCCGTCGGTGATCAGCGCGCAGGCCTTGCCGAGGCCTTTCGACTTCAGATAGCTCGTGGGGTAGAGCATCTCCTGCATGCCGGGGCCGCCGCGCGGACCCTCGTAACGGATCACCACCACGTCGCCGGCCTTGACCTCGCCAGTCAATATTCCCGAGACCGCCGCATCCTGGCTTTCGTAGACCCGCGCCGGGCCCGAAAACTTCAGAATGCTCTCGTCGACGCCCGCCGTCTTCACGATGGAGCCGTCGAGCGCCAGATTGCCGGTCAGCACCGCGAGGCCGCCGTCTTTCGAGAAGGCGTGCTCGGCGTCGCGGATGGCCCCCTTGGCGCGATCGGCGTCGAGCGTCTCGTAGCGCCGGCCCTGGCTGAACGCCGTCTGCGTCGGCACGCCGCCGGGCGCCGCGCGGAAGAAGGTCCTCGCCCCCTCCCCTGCCCCGCCGGCGATGTCCCAGCGCGCGACGGCCTCCTTGAGCGTCACGCCTTGCACCGTCGGCAGGTCGCCATGCACGAGACCCGCGCGAAGCAGCTCGCCGAGGATCGCGATCACGCCGCCGGCGCGATGCACGTCCTCAAGATGCACGTCGGGCGCGGACGGCGCGACCTTGCACAACACCGGGGTCTTGCGCGAGAGGCGGTCGATGTCGGCCATGGTGAAGTCGATCTCGCCCTCGTTCGCCGCAGCCAAGAGATGCAGCACGGTGTTGGTCGAGCCGCCCATGGCGATGTC
>Ga0187781_10002178_pt1 | contig 14994 bp, 15 predicted proteins | sample 0715_SJ02_MP02_2_FD_132447 | JGI IMG/M metagenome (GOLD analysis project Ga0187781, IMG submission 132447) | Tropical peat soil microbial communities from peatlands in Department of Meta, Colombia - 0715_SJ02_MP02_20_MG | ecosystem: Environmental > Terrestrial > Soil > Wetlands > Peat | place...
CCCGTCGCGCCGGTGACAAGCGTGGTCATAAAATGCGGAACACCTCGTCCTGCTGCTGGGCTGCGGGAGCTACCGCCACGCCGTGGGATGCCGACTTGCCGTTCCCATTCCCGCTTCCATGGCCGTTCCCGTGCCCGTTTGAGTGTCCGTTGCCGTTTCCCTCGGTGGGTTTTCCAATCAGGCCGCCCATCTTTCCCGAGACGGTCCAGGTCAGCATCTTCCAGGTGTCGCCCAGTTTCTTGTTTCCCCCGAGGACCGCCGACGCCTCATACCCCGCATGGACCATGCAGTCCTCGCAGCGCGGGTCGCGTCCACGCCCATATTTTTCCCAGGGAGTCTTGGAGATGAAATCCTTGAAATTATCGTGATGCGCGTCGGTCATCAGATAGCACGGACCCTTCCAGCCGCGCGGGTTGTAGGTGGGATTGCCCCAGGCGGTGCACATCAATTCGCGTTCGCCGCGCAGATATTCCATGTAGATAGGCGACGTCACGATGTTGTAGCGCTCGAGCAACTGGCTCGCGCGGCGGAACTTGTCTCGAATTTCGTCGCGCGACATGAAAATTTCCTTCGTCATCACCGCCGCATACGAATACGCGGGCGAAATCATGTGTCCATCCACTCCGAGCTTTTGCAGATAAGCAAAGAGGTCGGCAATTTCCTCGATATCCGTTTCTTTGTAAATTGTTGTGTTCGAAGTCACGAGAAAACCGGCCGCCTTTGCCGCCTTGATTCCCTCAATCGCTTCCCGGAACACGCCGTCGCGCTCCACGCAGATGTCGTGAGTTTTCTCGAGGCCGTCCAGGTGCACGTTGAAAAACAACCTTGAAGTCGGCGTGAAATCCCGCAGCCGTTTGCGGATGAACATCCCATTTGTGCAAAGGTAGATGTGCTTCTTGCGCGCGAGTATCTCGTTCGTCAGCCGGCCGATTTCAGGATAAATCATGGGCTCGCCGCCGCAGATGGATACGATCGGCGCGCCGCACTCATCCACGGCTTTCAGGCACTGCTCGACCGTCAGCATTTCATCGATCGTGGACTTGTACTCGCGGATGCGGCCGCAGCCCGTACAGGTGAGATTGCAGGCATGCAGCGGCTCGAGCATCATCACCAGCGGATACTTTTCCGCGCCGCTGATGCTCTTCTTCGCCAGATACCCAGCCATACTGGCGGTCAAGCTCAAAGGAACTCTCATCCATTACCCCCGTCTCTTATAAGATGCTTGGTCTCCTCCGCGGGCAACTGGATTGCGTAAAAATCTCGCCGGCCTTTGCGCATATTGTCGTAATGGGCCAGGGCGTATAGCGGGAAGGAGTTTCGATACAGGTGATATTTCAAATAGAACACGCATGGAAAGCCCGTGCCGGTGAATTGATCTTCGTCCCAGGAGCCATCCGAATTTTGCTGCTCCACGAGCCAGGCAGCGGCGCGCTCAACGGCAGGATCGTCCGGCCCCACGGCCGCGAGCAATCCGATTAATCCCCACGCTGTCTGGGAAGGAGTGCTCTTCCCCTTGGCTTTGAGCGACTCGTCGTAATAGGACAGAATCGATTCGCCGTACCCGCCGTCGGGATTCTGCACGGAGCGGAGCCATCGCGCGGCACGCTGGCAATCAGGGCCCCAGGACTTCCCGATCATCTCCATCGCGCGCAGGACGCCGCTCGTCCCGTACACGTAGTTCACGCCCCAGCGGCCGTACCAGGAACCGTCGGAGCACTGCTCGCGCTTCAAAAACGCAAGAGCGCGCTGAAGTACGGGATGCGTCTCCGGCCATCCCATCTGCCCCAGACATTCGAGGGCGCGCGCGGTCACGTCAGCAGTTGAAGGATCGAGCATCGCGTTGTGATCCGCGAATGGAATGTGGTTCAAGAACTGCAAATTGTTCTCGTGGTCGAAGGCGCCCCAGCCCCCATCGCTATTCTGCATGCTTACGAGCCACGCGATTCCACGGCGGACAGCGTTTCGCAGGGGCTCTGGATCCGGATCGGCCACGCGACCCAGGGCCATCAGCACGAAGGCCGTGTCGTCCACGTCGGGAAAGAAATCGTTCTGGAACTCGAAAGCCCAGCCGCCCGGTGCAGCTTTCCGGTTCTTCACTTGCCAGTCGCCTGGACCGAGAATTTGGTTCTCCACCAGCCAGCGTTCTGCCCGAATCAGCGCAGGGTGCGCCGCGTCGAGGCCTGCTTCCTCCAGCGAAACCATAGCAATTGCAGTGTCCCACACCGGCGAAATGCAGGGCTGCACGCGCATGGTCTCGGTTTCTTCAATTTCGTAGCTTTCGAGGTAACCGATTTCGCGCGCTACGAGTGGATCGTCCGCGGACATCCCGCTCGCCAGAAGGGCGTAAATCGAGTTCATCATCGCTGGATAGATCGTACCCAGGCCATCGCTGCGCTCCAGATGCTCCAGCATCCACTTCTGCGCTCGCTTCACGGCCGTCTTCCGGAAAGGCTTCCAGCTTGTGTGCTCCAGGAGCTTGATGATTTGATCGATCGCCAGGAAGGCGTTGCGCCAGGAAAGGATTCGCCGGTCCCAACGGAAAGAAAGGGGCTTCTTGCCGGGGACTTTGAACAGCTCGCCGACCGTAATCCCCTCCGGCAGGTGCCAGTCTGGTTTAAACGCATAGATGATGGCCAGCGGGATCACAATCCCGCGAGTCCAGGAGGACATCTCGAAAATATTCAGCGGGAACCAGTTCGGCAGAAGCATCATTGCGGGCGGAATCGCCGGCACGATGCTCCAATCTACAGCTCCCACCATGGCCAGGTAAAAACGCGTGTAGGAATTGCTGGCTTCGAGCCCGCCGAGTTCGTGAACTTTCCTTTTCGCGAGTTCCAGGTGCGGCGCGCTGGCGGAATCGCCTGCGAGGCGCAATGCGACGTAGGCCTTTATTGTCGCGTTCAGCTCGGCAGGGCCATCGGGGAAGATATTCCATCCACCTTCCGCCAGTTGCTTGTTGCGAATTTGGTTCGCGAGCTTCGCGACCTTCGGCGAATCGAGCTTCTGAAGGATGTGGAGATACAGAATGTAATCCGATTCGAGCGTGGTATCGGCCTCCAGCTCCCCCCACCAGAAGCCTTTGGCGTCCTGGGCAGACAACAGCCATTCTGTGCTCCGAGCGATGGCTTGCTCGACCTGGAATTCAAAGTCTCGGCTGGGTACGACTGCGGTGGCCTGGCCGGCCCCGCTAGGAGAGGCGTCTATACGCAGTCTTGCTTCTGGTGTCATCAATCCCTCAGAGATATAGAGCAGGACCAACCTGCCGGCAAACTCCTATTTCCCGGCAAGCGTCCTATATTGCACTCCCTGCAATGGCCGTCCCAGGCGACTGGAATTGGGCTTCGCCTTTACTTTGGTCCTTGCGGAGCGCCAGGGACTGGCAACACGTTCACCCTCCCCCTGCCGGCCTCCCGCTGCGGCTGGCTCGGGACCCACCACTTTGCCGGGCCGGAAACCCACCACCTAGCGGCTCAAATTGATACTTCTCGTTACTTTCAAGAAGTCGAGCGAAGTGATAAAGCTCACTGAGTCGCTACCAATCCCGCCCTAAGCTTAACATTATCTTTGGGTTTCCGCCCGCGGTCAACTAAAAAGACTCCCCGTCTGTACCGCCATTGGATGGCGCCGGCGTTCAAGACGATGCCTGACAAATCTTTGCATACCGCTCGGAAGGTCATAGCCCATTGGATGAAGAAATTTCGGCTTTCTATTTCCTGTAACTTGAGACGAGCGACCCTCAGATCGGGTGGGAAACGGCGAACGGAATACGAACCCATCGGCCCGTTCCTGAGCGTAGCGGGCGCTGGCCTTGAAGTCGGCTCTGCGTGGATCGAGGACGAGGAGGAACAAGTCGGGTCTCCAGAATCTCATAATAGAGTCGCTTTCAATGATTACGCTTTCCGCTTTTTCCAGCGACGACCCTAGCTGCGCGATCGCCTCCGATAATAGCCCCCTCTTCATCTGTACCCAAACCGCCCTTTCAGCTCCTGCTCGCAGGAAACGCGATGTGTCGGCAAACCCGGAGCGATTTGCTTCCTCCCGGATAGCATAAGTATGTTCGCAGGGAGCACAGCCACAGCCCGCACCGAACAATGGGCATCCTGCCTCCACGTAAGGTGTGATTTTGACTGCCGTCCAACGCCAATCCGGAAAAGTCCGGATTAAATCCACCACGAGGGTGGACTTGCCCACCTTTCGGCATTGGCCTCCAACTACGAGAAGCCGGCCGGGAAACGGCGGAGGGCCGTTACGCAATAACAATCCCTTCTCCCTTCGGATCTGAATCTGCTCTTATGGATCGATCACGAATTCAATCCGGGCGTCAGAACGGATAAAGCGGCTTCTCCCCCGGAGGCCGGGTCTTCCATCGCTTGTGGACCCAGAGCCATTGGTCCGGGTGTTCGCGAACGTGCTCCTCAATGACGCGCATGAACCTTGCCGTGTTCTCGCGTATGTCCACTTCCTCCTCGCCCGTGTTCGAGAGATCGAGCGCAGGATCAAACCGCAAGCGGTACTTCGCTTGCCTCTCGTCCCAAGAAATAAAAACCGGCACGACGGCAGCGCCTGTCCGCAGGGCAATTCGTGCCAGTCCCGAGGTCGTTGAGGCTTGAACACCAAAAAAATTCACGAAGACTCCTTCCTCAATAGTCGTATTGATGTCGGCCAGAATCCCCACCGTTCCGCCATCATTCAACGCTTTCAGAATCGCTCGCGCAGAGCGATTTTTCTCGATCGGCTTATTGCCGGACAAGCACCGGTAGCGATTCATCAAGGCGTCCACGCGCCGGTTCGCCAGAGGCCGCACCAGAAAGTAGAGAGGATACCCATAGAGCGCGTGCGCGAAGGACGAGAGCTCCCATGCACTCATATGTCCCGTCAGGAAGAGAACGCCTTTTCCTCTGCTCTGCGCCGCTTCAAAATTCTCCTGGCCATCCAGTCGCACGATTCGCTCGATGTTCTCGCGCGTATATTTGGGAAACTGCGAGAATTCGGCTCCCAGCCAGCCAATTTGGCAAATCATCCCGCGGATGAGCTGCCTGCGATCCGCCTCGCATGAGTTTGGAAACGCGAGACGTAAATTGAAATCCGCGGCCCGCCGCAGCCGGGGCCGAAGGGCGTATGCAACGACGGCCAGCTTCGCGCCGATAAATCGCGCCACTGGCCGCGGCAGCAAGCCAAGCGATTTCAGAACCAGCCATGCCGCGGCGTACTCGATCCATTCCCGCATCGGCGATCATTATGCGGGAGGCTCGCTTCTTGATGCTAGTGTGCGTGTTGTGTAAACAATTGCCGCGGCGGTGTTAGACTCGGCTCGCCTTGGACGATATTTCCAATCCATCGCGTCAATCGGTCCTCCTCGTGGCACTTGCCGCGCTGGTCATTTTCATCTGTCTCTTCAGCTACCTTGGCGCCGTTGGGCTCGTTGGGCCGGACGAGCCTCGCTATGCCTGGATCGCGCGAGACATGACTGCAACCGGGGATTGGGTAACTCCCCGGCTTTATGAGCACCCATGGTTTGAAAAACCAATCCTTTACTATTGGACAGGCGCAATTGGATTCGATTTGCATCTGCCGGCGGAGTGGGCAGCGCGGCTGCCCTCCGCGATTGCTGCACTTGCTGTGGCCTTTACACTCGGCTGGCTGGGCTGGAGGCATTACGGCACGCAGCGCGATCTCATTGAATCCCCCGCGCTGCTGGCCCCGTTATTTTTCTCTTCAAGCGTGGCTGCCATCGGCTTCGCTCGCGCTGCCACTCCGGACATGCTGTTTAGCGCTACGCTCAGCTTGGCCATGCTCGCGGCCGCTTCGGTTCTGCGCCGGGGCAGCTCGCTGAGGAGCGCGCAGCCTATCCCCGAAAAAGAGACCGGAAGCGACTTTGTAAGCCTGGCTTGTTTCGGGGCTTTTCTCGGACTCTCTGTGCTGGCAAAAGGACCAGCGGGCGTCGTGCTTGCCGCCGGGGCTGTGGGAATTTGGGCAACCCTGACCAATCGCTGGCGCTCTGCCTTCCGCCTGGCCCACCCGATTGCCATCGCCGCATTTTGCGTCGTCGCGCTGCCCTGGTACGTCCTGTGTGCTCAACGCAACCTGAATTTCATCCGCGTCTTCCTTTTCGAGCACAATTTCGAGCGGTACACGACACCCATGTTCCAGCACAAGCAGCCGTTCTGGTTCTTCGGAGCGATCTTGCTGCTCGCTCTGCTCCCCTGGACCCTGCTGCTAGTTCCGGCAGTTCGCGAAGGACTCAGCCGCTGGCGCGACAAATCCTGGGCCGATTCTCCCGGCTTTTTCTTCGCCTGCTGGGCAATATTCCCGGTGCTTTTCTTCAGCTTTTCTCAATCCAAATTGCCGGGCTATATTTTGCCGGCGATTCCGCCGTTCGCGCTATTGCTCTCGGCAACATGGGTAAAGCTCAGGGAGGCCCGCTCGCGGTCCTTGCGATGGATTCAGTGGGGGCTGGGATTCTCCTGGGTTGCCATAGGAATTTCCGCGGCATTCTGGCAACGCCGTCTTCCCGCTGAAGCAAAGGACGCTCTCGGCCGGCCAATCTTCCTTTGCGCGGTATTGGCTGTTGCAGTCGGCTTGCTTGTCATCGGCCTTACAATCTTTCACAAGCACACAGCGATCCCTCTCTCGCTGTTCCTCGTCGGCGCGCTTGTCATTTCCGCCGGAGCCCGCATATTGCCTGTCCTCGATCCCTATATTTCGGCTCGACGGCACGCAGCCGTTCTGGCCCAGGACCGCCGCCCGGATCGAATTTTCACCTATCACCTCAATCGGTCATGGACCTTTGGCCTTGCCTTCTATCTCCGTCGCGAGATCCCGGAATGGTCCGCATCGGACCCGGAGGCTGCTTTTCTCCTCACAACTCCGCGAGGATTGGAGGAGTTACGCAAGCTCGGCAGGTTCCACGGAAATCTGGACGAGGAGTTCGAGGGAGTGCTCTATGTTCCGGTATTGCCTGCCCCGCACTAAGGCCGCGAGGTCGGTGGGATGCTCAGCAAGAAAAAGTTAACGATGGCGTTTTCGTAGTTGTGGCGGTCTTCGTCGCTCATCTCGGAGTAACTCAGCCTCTCGCGCAGGATCTGCTTGGGGTCGGATGCGCGATCGTAAATCTGGGCTGTCTCGCCGGCCAGCGCCGGGTGATCGTCCGATTGAATAAACAATTTCGGCACCCCGCGCGTTCGTGCCAGATGCAGCGAGACGGGCTTCTCATGCCGGAACTGGTAGTTCATCAAGAGGAATCCCCAATCACAGAACTTGCTGACGTAAGGCAGCACGGTCAGGCCCGATTTCTTCACTTCAATCTGCACCATGTCGCGCGGATCGTCGTAAGCGTCATCTACGGCAAAAGACAGAATGCGAGGATCGGACGCCGCCACTTCCAGCACCACGTACCCGCCCATGTCCACGCCCCAAAGGCCAAAGTGCTGTTTGTCCACATCGTCGCGGCCCGCCAGCGCCTGGATAGCCGCCCGAAGCTCGAGCGTTTCCCGATAGCCAAGCGATGTGATCCCGGGGCTCGTGCCATGCCCCGTGAAATCGAAAAGAAACACATTGTATTGATGATCTTGCAGCGCGCTGACGAGGGTTAGCACGTCGGCCCGCTGGGATAGATATCCGTGACAGACAACGATTGTGGGCGCGCCCCGAAAGCCGGGGAAAAACCATCCCTCACGATCCGCCCCGCCGGGAATCGAAAACGAGAAAGTCGTCGGGTGCCCCATCATCACACCCAAATCCACAGGAGAGGGAGCACGCTCAGGCTTTAGCACCTGATAGAGCAAAAATCCCGATACCGTTGCGATCGAAACGAACCCGAACAGAATAATCGCCAGTAATCCAGAGAGAAGCTTGGCGAGGCGTGTGGTGGGATAGCGTAGCTCTGAAAGGACGGCCATCCGTTGAGCGCGGGCGCCGAGCGTACCGCGCCGCAGCGATTTGCATGTTAGCACACTTCCACGCAACTCGAATTTCCGCGCCCGTTACATTTGGAGCAAATCCACTAGTTTGGGTTCCCCTGCCGCGCCCAGCTATAATGCTCGCGGGAGCGTTGCGGGCGTTTCATGCCAATCGTAGATCTCCGCCAGGTCAATTCGCGGTCCCTCGACGTGCTTTTTCAGGAAGAAGCTCGCCACTGGCGCGAGGAATTGCATTGGGACTACCTTCCCTCGATTGATCTCATCAAGAAGTTTATTGACTCGCATTCGCTCAGCGGGTACGTCGCCTTGCAGGACGGCCGCCCCGCGGGTTATGGCTTTTACGTCCTCGAGGATCACAAGGGACTGATTGGCGGCCTGTTTGTCTCTTCCGACTTTCCGCAGCCCTCCATCACACAGGAGCTGCTGGTGGAAATGTTCGAGTCGCTCCATGCTACCCCGCACCTCGAACGCATCGAAGCTCAGTTGATGCCTTTCGGCACGGAACTCGATCCGACCTTCCTCTCGAAGTATTTTCATTTGCACACGCGCCAGTTCATGCTTCTCCGCATCGCGGAAGCCAATCTCACTGCAAAGCCGCTTTCGAACGGGTTGCGAATGGAAACCTGGAGCGACCGCGCCTTCGATTCCGCCGCGCGTTTGATTCAGCTTGCCTACGCCAATCATGTGGATAGCGAAATCAACGACCAGTACCGCAGCGAGGCCGGCGGCATGAAATTCCTCCGCAACATCATCATCCTTCCCGGTTGCGGCCAGTTTCTACCCGAAGCCTCCTTCCTGGTGCGCCCCGTCGGAAGCGATCGCCTTGTGGGCATGGTTCTCACTTCCACGGTGCAGGAGGGCGTCGGTCACACCACGCAAATCTGCGTCATGCCCGGTTATCACGGCCATGGGATCGGCCGCGCATTGATGGAACAATCCATTCAGGCGCTCAAGCGCCGGCGCTACGAATGGCTTTCGCTCACGGTCACGGCGGTGAACGCGTCGGCCGTTCAGCTTTACGAGCACATCGGATTTCGCACCATCAAGAAATTTGCGGCAGGCGTTTGGCAGGCTTGATTCTTGACGTACGGAGGCTGGTAGCTCTCTACTTCTTTGCCCGTTCTTTCAAAAGGCCCTTCAGCTCATCCATGAATTCCTTCACATCCTTGAAATCAAGATAAACCGACGCAAACCGGACGTAGGCCACCTTGTCGAGCTTCTTGAGGCTCTTCATCAAGTGCTCGCCGATTTCGGCCGTCGTGCGTTCCCGGTCCGGAGCCTCGCTGACAAAAGCCTCGGCCTCATCCACTATCGTTTCGAGCTTCCCCACCGGCACGGGCCGCTTCTCGCAAGCTTTCAGCAATCCCTGCAGAATCTTCTGTCGCTCAAATTTCTCGCGCCGCCCGTCTTTCTTGATGACCATGTACGGAATTTCGTCTATCCGCTCGTACGTGGTGAATCGCCGCTCGCACTTCAAGCACTCGCGACGCCGCCGGATCAAGTCGCCGGTCCGCGCTTCGCGCGAATCGACCACCTTGTCGTCTAGATGCGCGCAAAAGGGGCACTTCATCGCGAAACCTCTCCCGGACTTCCCGAATGCCCTGCCTCATCCAGAAGGGCTGCTTTTCCGGCGGCTTCCTCGGCACGCGCCAGCCGCTCCAGCTCTCCCATTGACCATCCCTCGCGGAATAGCAAGGGCAGCCCGACCAGGCAACAGGCCGCGAAGGAAATGAGCCACACTACGATTGCGGCCGTTGCCGCAGCCTCTTTTTCTACTCCAAAAACCAGCGTGAACACAATAAATGACGCCGCCTGCGCGCCGCCACCGACTCCCGGAAGCTGGGCCGCCGATCCCACCAGCGTGAAGGCCATCACGAGTAGCGAGCCGGAAAAATCGATCTCCGCGAGCGCCCCTCCGAATGCGTGCTCGATCCACATATAAGTCAATACCACGAGTAGCCAGTGCGCCACCGTGTAGCCCACCAGCACTCCTAGATCCCCCCAGGTGCGAATCCCTTGCAACCCCTCGCTGAATCCTTCAAGCAGTGAAGCGACTTTCGCGCGCCATCCGCTTCGCCATGCCGCATCCTCCAGCTTCTTGCTGAGCCATGCTCCCCCGCGGTAGCGGAAATAAGTTAGAAATCCGGCCAGCGCGAGGAGCAGAAAGAGAAGCATGACTCCCGCGGATCGCGCTATGGCCATCAGGTGCGCGTTCTGGTTCGTGCCAAGCCCGTGGGTGCGGAACAACACTAAAGCCAGACCTGCGCAAACGACCGTCGCGCCTATGTCGAAAACGCGCTCGAGAACATACACGCCGAACATTCCCGGCACCGAAACCGAATCCTTCTTGGCAATCAGCACGGGACGAACCGGCTCCCCGGCCCGCCCCAACAGGAATACGCACGAAAATCCCATGAGAGTTGCCGCAAAGACATGCCCGAAATTCAACCGGCCGAGCGTACGCGAAAAGCGAACCCAGCGCATGGCCCTGATCGCATAACAGGCGAAAATCCCTGCGAGCGAAAGCGCCAGCAAACCTGGATTCGCGTTACGCAATGCATCCCAAACCATGCCCCAGCGAAATCCGGTCAGTGCAATCGAATTGCGAAACTTGTAGAAGAAAAATCCTATGGCCAGCGCGGCAAGCAGGAGCAGGAGGTATCTTCGCAAGTTCTGGGACATTGATTTCGCACGGTACCAGCGCGCCCCCGCAAGGTCAAGGAATCGCGGCATGTAAGATCCGAAGGCTCAACCTGCCAGGTACCGCTCGGGGTTAAGTCATCCTGCCGGCGGCACGCCGGAACCTGCTCCAGACATGGGATATAGCATCCACTAAAGTCCAAATCCGGATTGCCGATAAGAGAGATAGCGCTCGTTGAAGCTTTCGCCTGCGCAAAAGGTGAAATATGCCCGTCGGTGCGATCAGCCAAGCCAGTGGAGCAGATTTGGTCAGCGCCTTGAGCCAAAATCTTGATGCGAGCGGCGGCGTGCAACAGTCAACAGCCATGTCCGCCCTCAAGGCCGCCATCTCCGGCGAGAATCAGAGCATCCTCGAGCTTCTCAACGGTACCGTGAATCCCGGAGCCGCCGGCGGCCAGCTGAACATTTACGCGTAATCCCGCGATAAATCCGCGGAAATTCCTCTCGACTATCCAGGGGTTCTCATCATCTCCGAAGTGATAAGCTCCCGGTGTGTGCGATGAAAAGGTATCGGAGGCAGAGCGCTTCCGCGTGGGTTTATGCGCGGAGTGCGCCCAGGCGCGGCGAATCGAGTCGCGTCGCGGCTCGGTATTCTATTTGTGCGAACTTTCGAATCTGGATCCGGCCTTCCCCAGGTACCCGCGCTTGCCGGTCATCCATTGTCAAGGATATGAAAAGAAGCCCGCTTGAGCTATCGCGCCACTGCCGTGTGAGAAGTGCGCCGTTCGACAAATTTCGACAGCCGCTCGAGCGCCCGCGGGAATTTCTCCCCGCTGGCACCGAACCCCACACGGAAATGCGCGGGCATGCCGAAGCAGTCGCCCGGAGCAAGCAGCACACCCTGCTCTGCTGCCTCCGTGCAGAAGGGCCGTGAATCCTCTCCAGATTTCATCCACGGAAACGCCGTCATACCCCCCTGCGGCCGCACCCAATCAAAGAGCCGCGCATGCTCCTCGAAGAATCCATCGAGTAGCGCCAGGTTCTCCCCCGTTACTTTTCTGACCCGCTCATAGATCTTTTCGCGATTCCGTACGGCGATACGACCGAGCACTTCTCCCATCGTCGTACTCGATACCGTGAAGTAGGCGCGCGCGGACCGATAATCCTCCATTCGCCGCCGGTCCCGCTCGATAAGCCAGCCGAGCCGCAACCCCGGCAGGCACATGGCCTTCGAGAAATCGCTGATCACGGTGGCATGGGGTAGCCGTGCCGCGGTGGCGGTTGCCGGCCCGTGGTAAATCGGGTGGTACACTTGGTCGCTGGCGAACTGAATGCCACGCTCAGTTGCGAAGTCGTGAAGCGCCTTCAATTCCCCGTCGCTCAGCACTGCACCCGATGGATTGTGCGGCGTGTTCACCAGCAGAACCTTTGTCCTGGAGTCGGCGAGTCTCTTGATCTCATCCAGGTCCACGCGAAACTTGTTCTCCACGCGTTGATGGTAATAACGGATCTCAAGCCCCAGCCCACGCGGCACTTCGTAGAAAGAGGGGAACCCTGGCGCAGGAACGAGCACATTGGCTCCCGGCTCAGCCGCCAAAGTAAAAAGCAGCAGGATTCCCTCTGCGCCGCCCGTCGTAATCTGCACCTCTTCCTCTCGCACGCCCTCCATCTCTGCCACGGCTGCACAGAGAGACCTCGTCCCCTCGATCCGCATGTACTTGATCTGCAAATCGAGCAAATCCTCCACTCGATACTCGCCGTCGAGCGCCAGCAACTCCCGTACGGTCCATTTCGGACCTGTGCTCGCCGCCAGGTCATACTCGATGGGCGGCTCGCTATGCTGATAGTGGTTGAGCCAGTGATCCAGCAAAAATGGAGCGAAGCGCATGGTGCCCTCCCCTAAAGTTGCCCCTGAATAAGCAAATTGAACCGACTCCCGGTCAGCGTCAACCGCCAAAATGGCACGCGGGAAGAGCCTGCCAAATTTCGAATCGTTTCGGTCCTGCGAGGAAGCGACCTTGCCGCGTCCTTGTTTTTCGATGCAAATCGCGGCTAATATGCCCTCCCAAGGACGGCGTTTCATCAAATCGTCCGAAACCGCACACATGAGGGAACATTTCGGTGCCCATTTGCGTTCCTCATGGTGAAGGCCGAGAGCCGATGCAGGTTGCGAGGCTGAGGAAGATTGGAGCCCGACGCCCAATTGGTCCTGCAATGTCTCCGGGGCGAAGGGTCGGCCTGGGAGGTACTTGTGCGGCGCCACACGAGGCGCGTTTTTGGCCTGTGCTACCGGTTTACGGGCAATTCCACGGAGGCCGAGGATCTGAGCCAGGAGGTTTTTCTGCGCATCTATCGCACGCTCCCAAGCTACCGCGCCGAGCAGGGCGCGTTTCCGACATGGTTGACGAGCGTCACTCGCAATCTTCTGGTGGACAATTACCGCCGGACGCGCCGCGATCGCCTCACGGATTCGCTCGAAGACGCCATGCCGCAGCTCGAAGAGAAACATTCGACGATGCGCTCACCGGACAAGGTGGCCCAGGCCGCCGAGCTGAGCGACCAAATGCAGCGCGGCCTGCAGCGGCTTTCGCCGGAATTGCGCGAAGCAGTGATCCTCCGCGACCTGCAAGGCCTCGAATACAATGAGATTCAAGCCGTCTTGCAGGTACCGGAAGGGACGGTCAAGTCCAGAATCAACCGCGGGCGCATTGAGCTCGCGCGCATCCTGGAACAGATAGGAATAAGGCCCACATGATTTGTGGGTTTAGCTTCGCTGGTTAGAGGCCCGGAGCAAACGGAAATTCGATGGACTGGAACTGCACAATTTCGGAAGAGCGGCTGAGCGATTACCTCGAGGGTCATCTCTCTCCGGACGAATCCGCCGCATTTTCCGCGCACGCGGCCGGATGCGCTCAGTGCGCGAAACTCGTGGCCGAGGTTGGCGGCCTCGTTGAACGTCTGCACAACCTCGAAGCGATGGAAGCGCCTCCCCGGCTTGCCAACAATATTATTCGCGCGACGCTTGGCGCGCGCTGGAAGCGCTGGTTCTCGTGGGCGCCCGTCTTGTGGCAGCCGCGCTTTGCGATGGGCGCGGCGACCGTCGCGGCCTCTCTCGTCATCGTGTTCCACACCGCGGGCCTCACACCGGCCAAACTCCGGAGGATGGACCTGAGCCCCGCGAACTTCTTTCGCAGCGCGAACCGCCAGGTTCACCTCACCTATGCCCGCAGCGTGAAATTCGTCAACGATCTGCGCGTCGTCTATGAAATCCAGTCGCGCCTCGAGCCGGACTCCGAGCCTTCGACGACTCCATCTCCCGCTCCCCCGCAGCCTTCCAAACCATCTTCCTCGAATCCGCAACAGAAATCCGAACAGAAGACGCACGACCGCAGCCAGGTCCGCCCCGGCGCCATGATCGCTTCCCTTCTGCACCAAGGCCTGCCGGCCGCCTGGCTTCAGGTCGCAACCAGGAGCCCCCGATGAATTGCGCTGTGCACAACGAACTGGACGCCACCGGTTACTGCCGTAATTGCGGCAAGGCCATGTGCCCGCAATGCGCGCGCGACGTTCGCGGCGCGCTCTATTGCGAAAATTGTCTCGCGGGACTCGTCGGCCCGGGACCTGCGCCCACGCCTCCTCCGCAACGAGCAGCTTCCGGCTCGAATCCCGGCTTGGCCTTGCTGCTCGGCTTCATTCCCGGGCTCGGCGCCGTCTACAACGGTGAATACGTCAAGGCCCTCATTCATGTGGTCATTTTCGGCGGCCTCATCGCCATCCACAACAGCATCACCAACGGCGACAATACCCTCGGCTCAACGATGTTCATTCACATCGCCATCGCCTGCTTCTATTTTTACATGCCGATTGACGCCTACCGCGTCGCCAAGGCCCGGCGACAGGGCGAGCCCGGCCCGGAACCGATCTTTGAGAACGCCGGACGGACGCCCATCGGGCCGTTTATCCTGATCCTTTTCGGCGTCCTCTTCCTGCTGTCCAATTTCGGATGGCTGCGTGAGGACTGGATATCGAAAGCCTGGCCGCTTGGCCTAATTGGCCTGGGCGCATGGCTCCTTTGGCAGCGGACGACGAGACACTCATAAGGATTGCTTCCATGACCGATGAAATCAGAACGCGTTGTTCTTGTCAGCACTGCCGGGTCGCAAGCCTTATGGGCCCGATTATGCTCATCACGGTGGGCGCGATTTTTCTTGTCGGCCAGTACACCCGATATTCGATCGGCGACCTCTGGCCGCTCTTCCTGATCGTGCCCGGCGTCGTCATGCTGGCCCAGGGACTGGCCTCAAAGGAAGGTCACATCAGCAAATGAGGACCGCGTGAGCTACTCCGGACGCCCACAAGGCATGATTCTTCGCGGCCTGCTCCTGATTCTCCTCGGGGGACTGTTCCTCGTTCATCGCTTTTACCCGGAGTTCGG
>Ga0187781_10002179_pt1 | contig 14992 bp, 11 predicted proteins | sample 0715_SJ02_MP02_2_FD_132447 | JGI IMG/M metagenome (GOLD analysis project Ga0187781, IMG submission 132447) | Tropical peat soil microbial communities from peatlands in Department of Meta, Colombia - 0715_SJ02_MP02_20_MG | ecosystem: Environmental > Terrestrial > Soil > Wetlands > Peat | place...
CCGCCAAGCGCGCGGCTCTGGAGTCGCGGCAGCACGCCAGCGACCTTCCCGACTTCAGCAAGGAACCTCCGGTGCAGGTGAGCGAGCCGGCGGACAAAAATCTGCCGGGCCTCGATGCGCTGAAAGCTTTGGCGCGCGAGCTTTCGGCGGTGTTTCTGAAAATGCCGGACGTCTATACCTCGTCGGTGGAGATCCAGTACCGCAACGATTACACGCGCTACATCAACAGCGAGGGTTCGTCGTTTACACGCGCCGCGCCGCATTTCAAGTTGGTCATCAACGCGCAAACTCAGGCGCCGGACGGGCTGCCCATCTCCGATTCCCTGCAGTTCTTCGGCCGCAGCATCGCCGATCTCCCGGCAAATGACATCATGGTCGCCCGCGTTCGGACCATGGGCGAACGGGTGCTGCAATTGCGTTCCGCCTCCACCATCGAGCGCTACAACGGCCCCGTTCTGTTTGAGGGCGATGCCGCCGACGAAGTCTTCGCCGGGCAATTCGCCACCGGCCTGATGGCGGTGCGTACGCCCATCGGCGACGACTCGCGTTTCGAAATGTTTTTCAATCAAATGCTGTCGCAGCTTGGCGGCGAGTCTTTTGTGGACAAGATCGGGGGCCGGGTGCTGCCGGATTTTCTTAGCATCACGGACAACCCATTGCTCTCCGAGTACAAGGGCACAAGACTGCTGGGAACAAGCCAGATCGACGACGACGCGGTCCAAACGCGGGAGACGAAGCTGGTGGAGCACGGCGTTCTGAAGACCTTGCTCGCGACGCGCAACCCGGCGCGCTCGGTTCCGCACAGCACGGGCAGCCGGCACGGCTGGGGTCCGGTGCCGAGCAACCTGTTTGTGAGCGCGCAAAAATCAATGAGCGGCGAAGAGCTGCGCAAGGAGCTTTTGCGGCGCGCCCAGGACCGTGGTCTCGATTACGCGATCCTAGTGCGGCGCGTCGGCGGTGGTGGTGCGGCCGCGTCTTTCATGAGGATGGCGATGCGCATGGCGCAGCAGGGCGGGCAGGGAGGCAGCTCGCTGGCGGAAGTTTACAAGGTCACTGCCGACGGCCATGAAGAGCTGCTGCGCGGACTCGAGCTGGCCGAGATGACGCCGACTTCGTTCAAGGACATCGTTGCGGCCGGCGATGCGCCGACGGTCTACTCGGACGAGTTCATTCCCCGCATTGGGGCTTTGTTTTCCATGGGGCTCTCCGGATCCTCCGACGCCCCGGTGGTCTCGTGCGTTGTTCCCTCACTACTGTTTGACGACGTGTCGCTGGTCAAAAGCCAGGGGCCGTTCCCGAACCTGCCGGTTGCGCCCTCGCCGCTGGTCAAGCCGTAAGGGAATTGCCCAAAACGGAGCGATGTTTACTGGTTAGTACTGGTACCCCCTCCCCCCCCGGTCTATTGGAATCAAGACTTTAGGGAGAATTCCCGCCAAAGTCTTGAGCGGTTGAGACTTAGAGGTAAAGTCTTGAGCGCGTGGGAGTTAGGATTAAGCCTTCAGCCATTAGCCGTCAGCCATTCGGTTCAAACCTTCCCGAAATAGGAGAGAAGATTGATTCCTGACCGAGCGCGATGATCCCGCTGGGTGCGGGGATGCGCGGGGACCAGCCTCTGGCTATGCTGCCTGCGAATCTCGGTCGCGGCAGTTGGGATCGATGAGATTCCTCGCTCCCCTGCGCGTTTTGCCGGTGCACGGTTTGCGGTTGGTCGCTCGGAATGACAAGGATGTCGGGTGCGCGATGCCGCTTCGGTATTCGGTTGTCAAAGATCGGTCCAGTCCGCTCGCTGGCGCTTGGCGGCTGGCGCAAAATTTGTTTGCGATGATTCTATTTTACCGTGACGTGTCAAGAGTTGAGAGCGAATCGTTGGCGAACAAAATATTTCTTGGAATACAGATTTGTACGTACAATGTTCCGGGATGCATGAAAAGAAACGGGTTCGTGGATTTCTGGGAGGTGAAAGGGGACTTGACAGGGTGTGGTATGGGGAATTGCGCTGCATCACCCAGGTTAGCGCCCACAATCGGGGCGCGAACATGGGCCACCAGCCAAATCCGGAAAATCTGGCTCGTGGGCGGACCAAATCAGATGGCGATAATGCAACACGGGACGGTGCAGAATATTGACCAGCCTGTCTTCGAGCCGAGAGAGGTGACGAAACCCGGACTCCACCTCATAGTGGGTAGCCACGTGTCGGGGGTCATGTGGCTGGCAGTGGGCCATCCGCGGGAGCCCGTGCTTTTTGTAAAGGGTGTGTTTAGCAATAGCTCGGTTCCACTTGACGGTTACTACTTCTTTGAAAATGAGTTCGACAATTTCACGTTCTACTACGACGGTGGAATCATCGGGCTAGACGAAAACAACCGGTTGATCGACTGCACGCTTGTCCTCGGCCCCAAGGTCGACAGATCCGCCGCCGCTGTCAAAGAACTAATAGCGCATTTTCCTTGGAAAAAGGTTGAACAGCGGCCAACGCAATAGGTCGGCCCACTCAACCATGGTTTTGGCTTGAGCGGGGGAGTTCGACAGATGGACACAACCGTCCCCGCTGCGCGCTCGCGCTGTCGCGCTGTCCACTCCGATTCAATGTCCACGCCTTCTTACGATTTCTAGCTAAGGCGGATGTTGCGAGTTACCTCAGCGGCTAAAGCCGCGGTTATTATGTCGGCCCTTATCGCAGCGCTGAAGCGCTGCGCCACCCAAAACCTCACTCCGAATACCTAGGGGCGAAATCGCGATGGACGAATCGCGATGGACGAATCGCGAGAGGCGAAGGGCCAGCGGCGAGAGGCCGGAGGCAAACAGCGAATCCCTCACTTCACCGTCTTTATGTCGAGGCTGCGCCATAGGTACCAGCAGGCTATGGAGCGATAGGGTGCCCACGGTTTGGCGATCTTGTGCATCACGGCGGGCTTCGGCCACTTGCGTTTCTTGTAGTGCCTTTTGATCGCGGCCTGGATGCCGTAATCTCCGGTGGGAAGAATGTCGGGGCGGCGGAGGGTGAACATAAGGAACATGTGCGCGGTCCAGACGCCGATGCCTTTCACTTGCGTGAGGTGTGCGATCACGTCTTCTTCTGTCATCTCCGCCATGCGCTCGAATTCGAGCAGACCTGCTTTGGTTTTCTCGGAGAGATCGCGCAGATAAGCCGTCTTCTGACGCGAGAGTCCGATGCCGCGCATCTGGGCATCGGTCAATTTGAGGATTCCGGCTGGCGTGAGCGGATCTCCGGCAAGCGCAGTAAAGCGGTCGAAGATGGTTGCCGCAGCCTTGCCGTTTAATTGCTGGTAGAGGATCGACTCAGCCAGGCTGTGAAACGTAGGCTCGCCGAACTCCATGCCGAACGGGCCGACGCTCGCGATGATTGTGGCTAGAACAGGATCGCACTTTGTCAGGTGAAGAATCGCCTGGCTGTGGTCGGCGCGCGATGGCTTGCGGGATCGGGGCACGTTTTCGTTCCTCACTCGATGGCCGCGAGTGTATCACAGAGGCGAAGATTTAGCGAATACATGGATTGGCGATTTTGAGGATTCATGGCCATAGCCAACTGAGGCAGCCGTAGTGGCGCTGTCAAAGTGCATAGATCCTTCGTCGCGAAGAACGCTCCTCAGGATGACAGGCGTTCCTAGGTTCTCAGTTCTCGGCTCTCGGTTCTCAGTTCTCAGTAAAACCAGACTCCGCGGATCTGAGAACTGAGAACTGGGAACTGAAGCGTTGCAGCGACCGGCGAAGAGTGAAACCAATCGGCAACGCCTGACCGGATTAATGCTTGAGCAGATCGTCGGCCAGCAGATTGGCCTTGGTCGCGAGGGTGCGGCCGCGCGAGAGGTCGCCTTCATCCAAGGCGGAACGGGCGCGGCCCAGGTAATCGTGAATCTGGGCGACGGTCTCCTGCTGTTGTGCGTCGAGGGTGCGGCCGAGTACGCGCTTGAGATCTTCGTCGGCGGCGCTCATCAGTTTTTCGGTTTCCTGGCGACGGGCACTTGCCTCCTCGGCCGACATCGAGGTAACGATTTGCGACGCCGGTTCGCCCGCGCCGCCTTTTCGAACGACGATTTTGCGCGGTTCGTTGGATGGAGTCGCACCGGCCTTGGGTTTCGGTTTGCGCACGACCTTCTTCACCCTCGGCGCAGCCGGTTTCGTTTCTGCGTTGGCGGGTGATGGCTGCACCGTGGCCTCGGGCTTGAGAGCAGACTCGGGCTGGGGCGTTGGCGGAACCGAGGCCTGCGACGTTGGCGGGGACGTTGGCTGTGGAGAGCCCGGTTCCTGCCCGGCCGACAACGCCGCGAAGAAGGCCAGTGCCAGAGCGACGAGCATCTTTCGTGTGCCGCGCATATCAGACTGCCACCTCCGCCGGGCGGACGGTCTTGGCGCCCACGGCCGGCAGCCGCAGGCGGAAGGTTGTGCCGGCGCCAACAATGGAATCGAATGCAACCGAGCCGTAATGCCACTGCATGATCTGGTAGGTCTGCGCCAGGCCGATCCCGCTTCCACCTTGATCGCTTTTCGTCGTGTAGTAGAGCTCGAAAATTTTCTCCTGCGCTTCGGCGGGAATGCCGCAACCCTGGTCGCGCACTTCGGCAACGACAGCATCCTCGTGGCGAAGACCGACTACAGTGAGCGTGCCGCCCTTGACCATTGCCTGCACGCCATTGATGACCACATTCAGAATGGCCTGCTTCATCAGGTCGGCATCGACGCGGACCATGAGGGGTTCGGGGGGAAGATCCTTGGCCAGAGTTACGCCGTGGCGGGCGGCATCGGGGGCGGCCAGCACGGCGACTTCTTCGAGAATCTTGCGCAGATCCGTCTCTTCCATGCGCAAATCGCGCGGGCGGGTGAAATCGACCAGGATCTGCACGACGCGGTCGAGGCGGTGAATCTCGTTGCCGATGATCTCCATATGACGGCGCGTGTCCGGGTCATCCCGGTTGATTTTGTTTTGCAGCAACTGCAGGTGGAGCACGATGGCGTTGATGGGATTCTTCACTTCGTGGGCAACGCCGCGCGTGACCCGTCCGGCCGAGGATAGGCGCCGCGAGATTTCGATTTCATTTTCGATGCGGCGCACCGACTCCACATCGCGCATGGTGAGCAGGGCGCCGATCGGAGTTCCCTTTTCCTGAATGAAATCGAGTGAGATCTCGGCGCGGCGTCCATCGGCGGCATCGAACTCGTATTGCACGAGCGATTTTTGCTTCTTGAAGGCAGAGAGCACGACGGTGCCCAGGACGGTGCCGTCGGAGAAAATTTCTTCCGCTCTACGGCCGAGAATCTCGTTGCGCGGACGGTTGAGAAACTTTTCCGCCGAGGCGCTGACCAGCACGACCCGGGAGTCACGGGTGAACAACATCAGCCCGTCCTGCAGGTTCGCCATCACCTGTTCGACGTTGTCCTTGAGGGCGGAGAAAATCTGGTTGGTATCGCGAATCTGCCGGCCGATATTCGCGATTTTGAGCGAAACGAGGCCCACCTCGTCGGAACTCGATTCCTCGTTGGCGTGGGGCAAGGGTGCGCCGGCGCTGGCGCTGTCGAGACTGCGGGCAATACTCTTCAGCGGACCCAGGGCCACGTTGGAAACGACCGACGCCAGCAGCAGCGAACAAAAAATGGCCAGCACCGAGAAGAAAGCGGCTTGTTGCAATCGGGGTGTAAGTTCTGCGCGCAAGAAGACCGTGTCCACCGAGACGCGAGCGCTGCCGAAAACCAGCTTCTCCATTTCAATGGGGTGGGCGACTTCGTAGACTCGAGCCGGCCCATAGAGCATGCGAAGTTGCTGCCGGAATCCGGCGCTTTCAAACTCACTGAGGCTGGGGCGCACGGGAACGGGCTTGCCGTTGAGCTTGTCATTGGAATCGAGAATGGCCACGCCGGAGGGATCGACGATGGCAGCGTCATAGATGATGGCCGAATTGCCCACGACCGACTCGAGCATCTCGTTGAGGTTGGTATCGGTTTGAAAGTAACCGGTCACGGCGGCGCGCATGGCTTTGGGATTTTCGGTGTCGATGCGCGTGCTGGTCAGATCGGGTACTGCCTTGGAGGCCGCGTACTCCAGCTGGTTGGTGAGCTGCGAGGCGGTTTCATCCGCCCAGAGCAACCTTTGCTTGAGCAACTGCGACAGGTAGACCCAGGAAAACACGACCACCAGCGCCGTGAACAGCGTGGTGATCACCAGCACGATGATGATTTTCCGGGTCATGAAGAAAACCTGTCTCCCCAGGAGCGTCTTGCTTCTGTGCGAGGACCCGGCGGCCGGGTTCGCCGCCTGGCGAGGCGCGCAGCAAACCAGCCTTCGCGCAGCCTCCCGCATGCCTTCCAAATTGTAGCGTCGATGGCGAGTTTACTGTGGCGCCGTTGTCTTGGCGGATAGACGCTGCTTCAACTGGGAGACAAACAGCTTCGTCTGCTCGTCGGAGAATCGCAGTTCCCCGTCCAGCACCAGACTGAGCACGTCCGCCCCGTCATCGCGAAACTGTACGTTCTGGATGGTGACCGCATCCTGAGCCGCCGCAGGCAGCGGGGCGCGGGCAACAGCGTTTTGCTGCACGGCGGAAAGCAGCACTGCAGTCACTTGCTCGCGGATGGCGGCGCCCAGAGTACCGGAAACGAGCGAGTCGCGAAAAGCACCTTGCGCCTCGACGCTGTTCATTGTGGAGTCCAACGCCAGCCGGCCGTCCGGGCCCAGTGACGGCCGAAGCTGAATCTCGATGACGCCGTCGCTGGAGGCGACGAGCTGCTCCAATCCACCCAAGGTCGCGCTCGACGAGCAAAGCCAATGCTCGTGGTGCAAATTGATGACTGCGACAGTATCGGCCGACCGCGGCAGCAGCTGCGCCCGTTGCACATCGACGCGATCGCCGCAGCGGGGAGCACGGTTTAGATGGGAGCGGAGGAGATCGGTGATATTGTCCTGGATATCGGACAGGTTGGCAACCAGGCGAAGATTGAAAACGTTGCGGCCATCCGTGACCGAAGTACGAGTGGCGGTTCCTCCCGCAGGAATGGAAATCGACTCGCCGCCAATTTCAATCGCGCTCGTCACTTCAGGAAGATGAAAAATCAGATCCTGGCCCTCGGCCGGGAAGAGACTCATCGCGCGGCCAAGCGCCAGTTGGCTGGCGTGCAAGCTGGTGAGCGCCTTGTCGAGGCTGGTGACCGCACCCGCGACGTTGTCGCGGCTCGGCTGCGGCGCCTGGAAGACCTCTTCGAGCCCTTTCAATTGCCGGGCAAGGTCGGCGTCGGCGTTGGTCAGCCTGACGGCGATGTCTTTCAAACCGGCCTGCTGCCCCGCCGAGAGCGAAGCCAGAAATTGTTGATTGCCACTGCGAGCCTTGCCAATTGCCTGATCCAGCGAGGCGCCGCGGCCGGGATCAAGGGGCGGACTTGGATCTTTCTGCAGCAGCTGTTGAAACGTCTTAAGCAGCTCCGATGCGGCTTGCGTGTCCTGCACGATGCCACTGAATGCCGAACTCTGTTCGGGCGTGGCCTGCAAAGCCATGATCCGATCGAAGTTCTTGAGATCCTCGCCCGTGAGGTCGTCCCCGCGAGTCAAGTTCCGGCAGTCGTAGATGCAGATGATTGGTTTCTGCGGAGCATTGCCCAGTCCGGGTGAAGCATGCCCACCACCTCCATGCTGGGCGAGCGATCGGGCAGGAGCGAAGAAAAGGGCGAGGGCCAGGATCAGTCCAGCGAGAACGCATGCACGAACACTGCTGACGCCACGCTCGCGAACGCGTGAACCGCATCGATAGCTTTCTCTGAACCTCATAGCGACAAAACGAGAACCTCTGCCAGGCTCTTCCCTACCCTTCCTCGATCACTTCTGCTTCTTGCGGACGACCGTATTCCTTCAGCTTGTTGTGCAGCGTCTTGAGGCTGATGCCAAGGATTTCCGCGGCGCGCGTTTTGTTGTTATTCGTGGCCTGCAGCGTTTTCAAAATGAGCAGCTTCTCGGCTTCTTCTACAGTTGTGCCCACACCGAGATGAACGGCATCCGGGTCGTTGGCCACGACTTTGACGCTCTGGCCGAAGCCGGGGGGCAGATGCCTGGTCTCAATCAGCCCGCCTTCGCAGACGATAACCGCGCGCTCCAGGGTGTTGCGGAGTTCGCGCACATTGCCCGGCCAGGAGTAACTCTGGAACAGATTCAGCACCGCTTCGCTGACATCGGAAACCTTGCGCCCGTGTTTCTGGTTCATATCGTCGAGCAAGCCTTTGGCAAGTTCGCGGATGTCTTCTTTGTGTTCGCGCAGCGCCGGCATGTGAACATTGAAGACGTTCAGGCGATAAAACAGGTCTTCGCGCAGCTGACCGGCGGCCACTGCATCTTCAGGGATCTTGTTGGTCGCTGCCAGCACGCGGACGTCGACTTCCGTTTCGACCTTGCTGCCGAGCCGCCGCAGCTTGCTGTCTTCCAGCACGCGCAGCAACTTGGCCTGAGTGCCGACCGGCATTTCGCCAATTTCGTCGAGGAGCAGGGTACCACCCTCGGCCAACTCGAAACACCCGGTCCGCCGCTCCAGAGCGCCGGTGAAGGCTCCCTTCTCGTGGCCAAAGATCTCGCTTTCGATCAGGGTCTCCGGAATGGCGGCGCAATTGATGGGCACAAACGGTTTGTTGCGGCGAGGACTGAGATCGTGAATGGTGCGCGCGACTAACTCTTTTCCGGTTCCGCTTGCACCCGTGATCAAAACGGCAGCGGTACTCGGCGCAACCATCTCGATAAGCCGGAAAATCTCTTGCATGGCGGGCGAGGAGCCGACCAGCAGACCCAACGCTCCCTTGTCGCGCAGGCGGCGCCGCAGGCTTTCGTTTTCCGTCCGCGCGTCGATGATCTCGCCGATGTTGGCCAGGATGGAACGCAGGCGGCGAAAGTCGATGGGCTTTTCGATATAGTCCTGCACGCCCAGGCGTCCGGCATGAAACGCGGTGTCGGTTGTCTTCTGCGCGGTCACCATGACGACGGCCACGGGCTGGGCCATTTCCGAAAGGCGTTCCACCAACTGCATGCCGTCCATGCGCGGCATCTTGATGTCGGTAATTACAATGGATGGCGCAAAGGCGGCCATTTTTTCGAGCGCATCGAGGCCGTCGGCGGCGGTTTCGGTGCGGTACCCCCATCCCGACACCAGCTCCGCAAGTCCCGTGCGTTCGTTCTCTTCGTCTTCAACGATCAGTACTCTCTCTTGTGGCATAATCCCCAGACAGCATTATTGAAGCAAGGTCCCGATCCCCGCAACCTGCCAGATGCAGCCTATATCATTTTGAGACAGTCCGCCAAAACGCTATCGCCGCATCTCCACCCGAAATTTCGCGCCATCGACGATAAAGATTGCTTTTTCTGATTCTTCCGAGTTTCAAAAACTCGCCGGTTGCTGTATGATCCTGTGTTTCCAATGCAATGCGTTCTTCATGTCACGATGGGTTCCTCGTTTCGCCGGTTCTAATACGCATCCTGAGGAAGATCTGTTTCGGAGGAGATATGTCACTTTGGCACAAGAGTTACAAGAGATCGGCAATGCTTGCTGTCGTCGTGGCTGTGGTATTGGTGGGCTTGCCGGTAGTGATGCAGGCGCAGTCGGATGAAACCGTACCGAAAGAAGAGATATTTGCGGGCTATCAGTGGTTGAATCCCGGCGGCAATATCCCAGATGGAAACGTACCCCCGGGCGCCTTGAAGTTGTCTGGCATGCCAAAAGGGCTGGGCTTCAGTTTCGCTTATAACTTCACAGACAATTTAGCTTTGGAAGGCGATTACGGAGTCAACTGGTCTTCGGATGCCCATGTGCAAACCATCAGCGTCGGTCCAAAGGCAGTCTGGAGAGGTGAGGGAGTAAACTTCTTTGCGCATGCCTTGATCGGCCTGAACCGCCTGTCCCCGCAGGACAATGTCAACACCAGCGATGGCATTGGAGCGATCTTGGGCGGTGGTATGGACTTGAAGATTTGGAAGCCGATCTCACTGCGCCTGTTCGAGGCCGACTTCGTGTGGTCTCATCAGGATTTTGCGAGTGTGGTCCCGGCCACTGATTCTGGCCTCCGCCGTCCCGACTTCGACGGTGTGCGGCTGCGCACCGGTATAGTGCTCAACTTTGGCGGCGCGCCGCCCGTCCCCGTGGCCGCCAGCTGCAGCATCGACCACAACGAAGTCCTGGTTGGCGAGCCGTTGCACGTAACCGTTGCCGGCAGCAATTTCAATCCCAAGCACACGCTGAAGTATGAGTGGACCAGCACCGGCGGCAAGATTGAGGGTAAGGATACGGGCGCTACCATTGACACGGTTGGCGCCAATCCCGGCGACTACACCGCCACTGCCACGGTTACGGATCCCAAGGAAAAGAAGAACAACACCGCCACCTGCTCGTCAAAGTTCACGGTGAAACCGCTCAACCCGCCGCGGATCTCCTGCTCGGCGAGCCCGTCGTCGGTCGATGCCGGCGGCTCGGTCACGGTGAGCTGCACCTGCACCAGCCCGGACAACGTTCCGGTCACGGTGGGGGGATGGAGCGCGACAGGCGGCAGCATCTCGGGCAGCGGGAACTCGGCGACTTTAAACACGAACGGAGCTTCGCCGGGCCCGATCACCATCAGTGCAACTTGTACGGACTCTCGCGGCTTGACTGCTTCGACGACGGCCTCGACCAGGGTGAACAATCCTCCACCCCCGCCGCCTCCGCCGCCGCAAGCGAGCAAGCTCAACGAGTGCGACTATCCCAACAAGGTGAAGCCGTGGCGCGTCGATAACACCTGCAAGGCGATGCTCGACGACGTTGCCAACAAGCTGCAGCAGGATCCGGATGCCAAACTCGTGGTGGTCGGCAATGCCGATCCGAAGGAGATCAAGCACTCCAGGCACAAGAATCTTGCCGGCGAACGCGCTGTGGATGTGAAGTACTACCTCACCCAGGGCGAGGCGCAGCAGCACATTGACGCGAGCCGCATCGAGTGCCGTACCGGCAGCGCCGGCACGACCACAACGCAGCAGTGGATCATCCCGGCGGGCGCCACCTTCCCCGATGAGGCCTCGACGACTCCGGTCGACGAGACCAAGGTGAAGGCGATTCCGGATCACCCGCACGCGGCCAAGAAAGCGGCCAAGAAGAAGGCTGAGTAATTGGTTCGGGTTCCCATTGCACCAACGGCCGGTAGGCTCTGCCCTACCGGCCCTTTTTGTTCTCCGTTCTTAAGTAACCTTGTTCCACTCGTGCTAGCCTGTCAGTCTGGGGCGAAGGGCGAATACCGTTCGCAGGGGTAACTCTAGGCTATGCAATTCATGGTGGATTGGCGCACCATTCGCGCCTCTGTTTTTTGCTGTTGGGTGCTGGCAATCGGCCTGCTGAGCGCGGCCGCTTCCGCTGCCACACCGTGGCAAGTCATGGGCCCTGAAGGCGGCGATGCGCGCAGCCTGGCCTATGACGCTCACAATCCCGATCACATTCTGCTGGGCACGTCGACCGGACAGGTTTTCGCCAGCAATGACGGTGGCCACAGGTGGTTTCGCTTGGCCCATCTGGGCGGCGACGATTACGTGCTCGACCACATTCTGATCGACCCCCAGAATCCCGACCGCGTCTACATCTCGGCGTGGAGTTCGTCCAGCCAGCAGGTGGGCGAGGTCTTCCGCACCCGCGATGGCGGCCGTAGCTGGGAGGCGCTACCCGGCATGCGTGGCAAGTCGATTCGCGCCTTCGCCATGTTTCATGGCGATTCCAACGTGCTCGTAGCCGGCGCGCTCGACGGCGTGTTCCGCACGAAAGACGGGGGCAACTCCTGGGAACATCTCTCTCCGGCCAATTCATCCGACATCAAAAACATTGAGTCGGTTGCCATCGATCCGCGCGATCCCAACACTGTCTACGCTGGAACCTGGCATCTCGCCTGGAAGACGTCTGACGGCGGCGCCAACTGGCAGCACATCAACAAAGGAATGATCGACGACTCCGACGTTTTCTCCGTGATCGTCGATCACGCTAACCCGCAGATCGTCTTCGCCAGCGCTTGCTCCGGTATTTATAAGAGCGAATCGGCCGGCAACCAGTTCTCGAAAATTCAGGGCATCCCGTTCACCGCGCGCCGCACCCGCGTGCTCAAGCAGGACCCCGGCAACGAAAACATCGTCTACGCGGGAACGACCGAAGGCCTGTGGAAGACAGTCGATCTGGGCAAATCCTGGAAGCGCGTGACCGAAGAGGAAGTCGTAGTAAATGACGTCTTCGTCGATCCGCGTGATTCCAACCACGTTCTCATCGCCACCGACCGCACCGGCGTGATGGCTTCGACGAACGGCGCTGCAACCTGGGAAACCTCCAACCACGGTTACGCGCACCGCTACGTTTCCGCGTTGTTACCCGATAACCAGAACGCAAACACGCTGTACGTAGGCCTCGTCAACGACCGCGAGTACGGCGGCGTTTTCTATTCGCGCGATGACGGCCAGCACTGGATGCAAAAGGCCTCGGGCCTCGGCGGACGCGATGTCTTCACCCTGAAACAGACTGTGGGCGGCACGTTGCTGGCCGGCACCAACCGCGGCATTTTTGCCCTGGAGCGCAATTCCGGGGAGTGGCGGCCGATGAATGCGGTCGCCATCGAGCACACCGTCACGCGGCATGTGAAGGGCAAGAGTAAGCCCGTCAGCACGACGACTTATACCCAGGCCACGCTCGAAGCCCGCGTCAACGATCTCGAACTCGATTCCCGCCGCTGGTTTGCCGCCACCACTACCGGGGTTTACACCAGCACGGATATGGGCAAAAGCTGGCATGGTGCACGTGTGCCTGGGCAACAAGACTTCGTGAGCGTGCGCGCTCACGGCGAAACGGTTCTGGCCGCAACACGGTCCAGCGCCATGGTCTCCAACGACGGCGGAACAACCTGGCAGGCGTCGGCACTGGCGAACTATGTGGTCGGCATTCGGAACGCAGCCATTGGGGCCGATAACGAGCTGCTTATTGCCGCCCGCGAAGGCGCTTTCCGCTCGGACGACGGGGGCGTCACCTGGCAGCACGTAATGGACGGCCTGCCCGCCAAGGACATTACGTCCATCAGCTACGACGGTCCCCACCACCGCCTGCTCGCCACCAGCGATCAGACCGGCGTCATCTTCGAGAGCCGCGACGGAGGCCGCACCTGGCAGCGCGGTCCCGACACCGGATACCCGCTGCGCCGCGTCAGCATTGTCGGAGGGCACTATATGGGCGCGACCCCGTTTGACGGAGTGATTGTCCAGCCGGAAAACGAGTCGATCACCGCCGCTGCCGGCATGGGCGGGAGCCAGTAGGACACTACAAGGCACGGCATTCGAACGAATCCCCACTGCGACGCGTCTCCCGCGGCGTTGCAGTGGGGATTTTTTTCCGATGAAGCAACCTTTGGCGCGCACACGGCATCGCTGTCGGCAGGAGGAAAGTACTATGCCGAATCTGCGGCCGTTCTTTTCCCTGATTACCTTGATTCTTGCCGCCGTTGCTATGGTGGCCTGCGGCACGTCATCCAATACTAAAAATCGAATGCTCCAATCCATCACCGTAACGCCCCCGACGGCCGATGCCAATGGCAGTCCAGTGCAATTTACTGCTACCGGCAATTACACTGCACCGCCAGTCCATGTCACTCCGCAGCCCTCCCTTTGGGCGGCGTGCTATCAAAACGCACCTACCAGTGAGGTCTCGGTCTCCCAGAGCGGCGTGGCGCAGTGTGCCGGGGGCGCCGTGGGCACCTACACCGTATTGGCCTCGGTTCAGACGCAATGCAATGTCGTCACTGCCTGCGGCGGCGGTTGCCAGATCACAGGCACCGCGCAACTTACCTGTCCCTAACCAGGCGGATAAAGGGAGCGGGAATCACGGTGACAAGAACCTTGCCTTACCGGTCTCGGGACAGTGCGGCTCAAAACATCCGCTACCGCTGTGGAGCTGTGGCAACTTCGCCCTTCTCGCGTTAATGCGCAGTATTGCGGTGGGCTAACCCTGCCTCTGGCATGATGAACTGTCTGCGCGCCAGATCGGATTCCAGAGTAGCGTCCGCATAGTACCGGTCCAGGACTCCGTCTTTCCAAAGGAGCAGGTCGGCATTGCGCGCGGCAAATTCTTCCCAACTCTCTTGCCGCTCCGCGCGCGCCATCCGCTCTGCGATCAGGAAGAGATACGCCCAGGTGATCGTCTCGTGGTAGAGATTCGGCTTGCCTCTTGCACTCGCAAATCGCCGCAGCGCCGCGGAAAACTTCGCCACTGCGTCGAGCAGCGGCAACTCCGCCACGTAGGCATAGGCCACGCGCACATGATCCGCGTGACGAAAGTCTCCAGCAACGCGGCCTTGCTCGAATTCAGAAACAAGCTCTCGATTCGTCATCACTGCCCTTGCTCCTTCGCTGACCCGGAGCGACCGCGTTCCCCGGTCGCCGCCATCACCGCCCACGTTGCCGCCGCGTACACAACCAATCCGCCGACGTCGAACCATCCATGCAGCACATGCAGAACAATGGCGAAGCCGAGGATCACGATCAATAACCGCCCGCCGGCGACGGCAAGTTGCGGGATCAGAAACATGACGGCCGCGACCATCTCTGCCCATCCGACTCCGAGATGCACGAAGTTGGGCAGGCCGGTCTTTGCGAACGCGGCCGACGCCGATGGCGAGAAGACAAACCGGGCCGATTCTCCCAGGATCACCAGCCCCACAACCCACCGCAGTAGCGTGATCGCCGAACGCGCCCGGTCGGTCGTCATTTTTTCTTCTCCATGCGTGTCTTGGCGCCTGCCTTCCCCGCTTCGGATGCAAGTGCGGCACGCCGCTTGCCCTCAACCATGTGATGGCTGGCCCGCGAGTCCAGGTCAAGACCGTAGAACTTCTTCAGTTCGCGAATCCGCGCCAGCGACTCCGCGCTGAAGGGAGTTCTCCCGTCGAATGCGTGCAACACGATCCCTTCCAGCAGATCGCCCAGCGTCAGGTCGTGATATTCGGCGAACCCCTTGAGCACTTTCAGGATGCG